>Ga0210378_10001186_pt1 | contig 13660 bp, 13 predicted proteins | sample PLM1_60_b1redo_FD_155465 | JGI IMG/M metagenome (GOLD analysis project Ga0210378, IMG submission 155465) | Groundwater sediment microbial communities from an aquifer in East River, Colorado, USA - PLM1_60_b1 redo | ecosystem: Environmental > Terrestrial > Soil > Riparian zone | place: USA: East...
CGGCCGGCGCTGGGGCTGCTGGACGGGCTCGACGCCCGGCTGCCGGCGTTCCACCTGCTCCCCGCCACCCGTGCCGACCTGCTGCGCCGCCTCCGGCGGACTGCCGAAGCGCGGGCGGAGTACCAACGCGCGCTCGCACTGGCCGGCAACGCCGCCGAGCGCGACTTCCTCACCCGCCGCCTCACCGAGCTCTAGCGACGGTGTCCGTACGGGACTCGAAGGACGCGGCGGGGCCGGCGCTGGTGTTCAGCCTGGCCGAGTGGGTCGCGTTCGTGCAGGGCGTGCGGGCCGGCGAGTTCGACCTCGAGCGGGCGGTGCGCGCGACAGTCCGCGAGCCGGGCGGGGCCGGCTAGCCGGCGACCTCGCGGAGGCCCTGGGCCAGGCCGGCAAGGGTGTCGGTGGCGTCGGCGAGCCGCTGGGCCAGCACTGGCTCGCCGGCCTGCAGGGTGGCCGAGGCGGAGACCGCGTCGGCGGCGGCGACGACCAGCGCGTCGTACCCGGCGACACCCTCGTCGAGCTGTCGGGTGAGCACGGCCACCGCGGCGTCCAGGCCAGCCCGGGAGTCGGGCGGGGCGCCGCGCCGGGCCGCCTCGACCGCCGCAACCCGGGTGCCGTGGGTACGCAGCGCGGCGGCGGCGTCGGCGGCCACCGTCCGCGGGTCATCGGCGGCCGGGCCGAGATGGGCGAGCAGGTCAGCGAGGACCCGCTCGCGCTCGGCCAGCCGTTCCAGCGCGCCTCGGGCGGCCGACCCGGCCGGCGGCAGCGGAGCCGGCCGGGGCGGCGCGACCGGCGGCGAGGTGCGTTCCAGCTGCCACAGCCGGCGGCCGGCGCCGACCGCACCAGCCCCGACGATTACCGTTGCCGTGCCCCAGAACACCTCGCCGAACTCGATCCCGGGCGCCGGATCGACATGCATCGTGACCCAGGCCAGCCCGACCGTGGCGACCCCGCGGGCGACGACCGAGCGTCGGGTCCACCGCTTGCGCCGCTCGTGCCGGCGCACCGGGTCCCGGCGCCCGGCGAGCTGGGCGCGGACCCGCGCCGCCGCATCGACCGCCCGGACCCGGCCGGCCTCCCAGGTCTGCGGCCACTCACTCCCCGCCGGCGCTCCGCGGCGGTACGGCCAGGGCTGCGCGGCACCTGCCGCCCGCCGCTCGCCGGCACCAGCCGACCACCCGGCCGAACCCCCCGGACGGTCCGGCCAGGCCGCCGCACCCCCATCGGCAGGCCGGGCCGGCGAGTACCCACCCGCCGGCGGCCAGGCCGCCGCACCCCGATCGGCAGGCCGAGTCGGCAGGTCCCCGACGGCCGGCTGGGTTGGCGCACCACCACCGACCGGCCGAGTCGGCGAGTCCCCACCGGCCGGCGGCCAGGCCGAGGCAGCACCATCGACTGGCCCGGTCGGCGAGTCCCCACCGGGCGGCCAGATCGGTGGGTCACCGGCGCGTTGCCATGCCGACCGGCTGGCGGGACGCGGACCTGGCCGACCGCCGGCGGGCGGGCGGGCGGCGGCCGCGGCCCACCGGCCGAAGTCGCCGCGGAGTGCCCGACGGCCGACCTCGGCGGCAACCCAGCGCACCGCCCAGCCTGCTCCCACCGTTCACCGCTCCCGGTCTCGCCCCAATGCTGCTCGCCGGGTCAGCTCTGCTCGGCGGCCCGTTCTGACGGCTGTGGCTGCGCCGGCTCGGCGGGCGGGCCTGCCGTCACCGCCGGCGCCGACTGGCCGGAGGTCACCGACGGGGTGGGCGGGGCGGAAGCGAGCTGACCGCCGTGCATACCGGCCCGGATCTGCTCCAGCCGGGCCGACCCGGCCATGTCCAGCGTGGACTTCTGCACCTCCAGCATGCGGCCCTCGACCGAGTTCTGCGCGAGCTCCGCGGCGCCGAGCGCGTTGGCGTACCGCCGTTCGATCTTCTCCCGCACCTCGCCCAGCGAGGGGACGTTGCCGGGCGCGGCCAGCTCGGACATCTGCCGCAGCGAGTTGGACACCGTCTCCTGCATCTTCGCCTGCTCGAGCTGGCTGAGCAGCTGGGTACGCTCGGCCAGCTTCTGCTGCAGCAGCATCGCGTTCTGCTCGACCGCCTTCTTCGCCTGCTCGGCCGCCTGCAGCGCCTGGTCATGCAGGCCCTTGAGGTCCTCCATCGACTTCTCGGCGGAGACCAGCTGAGTGGCGAACACCTGCGCGGTCTGCTCGTACTCCGCCGCCTTGGCCTCGTCACCCTTGGCCCTGGACTGGTCGGCCAACGTCAATGCCTGGCGGGTAGAGGCCTGCAGCCTCTCCACGTCGGAAAGGTGCCGGCTCAGCTTCATCTCCAACTGCCGCTGGTTGCCGATGACGGCGGCAGCCTGCCGGGTCAGCCCCTCGTGCTGGTGTTGCGCCTCCTCGATGGCCTGCTGGATCTGGATCTTCGGGTCGGCGCGCTCGTCCACCTGCGCGCCGAACCACGACATGAAGTACTTCCAGGCCTTTACGAAGGGGTTAGCCCTAGCCATAGTCTTTCGTCCTCCCGTCCGCGGCATCCCACGGTACGCGTTCGCTGCTGCCATCCTCCCAGGTACTGCGCCCGCTCGGATGCCTGCTCCCTCGATGCCCGCTCACTCAGCCGTCGAGTACCCGACGGGACACCTCCTCCGCCTCGGCCAGCCCGGCCCGCAGGCCGTCCAGCTCGCTGGTCAGCTCGGCGATCCGGTCGGCCGCCGTGTCCACTCCCGCGGACGCGCCGAGGGCGAGCAGCTCGGCGGTGCGGGCCACCAGCCCTTCCAGGCCCAGCGCGGTCGCCTGCATGCGGGCCAGGATCGTCTCCCGGGCGTCGGAGAGCCGGCCGGCGACGGCGAGCTGCTGCTCGACGCTGTCCAGGGAACGCTGCCGCTCCAACCGCAGGTCCTCCGTCCGGGCGTGCCGCACCGCCTCGGCCAGCCGGGCGTGCTCGGCCTCCAGCCGCCCGGTGGGCACCCGGGCCAGCGCGTCCTCCACCGCGGTCACCTGCCCGGCGAACCGGCGGATGGTGTCGACCGTCTCGGCCGCCTCGTCCCGGACCGGGGTGAGCTGGCCGCGGTCCGCCGCGGAGGCCGGCGAGTCGACGAGCTCGGCCAGGGACCGAACGGCGCCCTGCGCCCGGTTCAGCCAGTGCTCGGCGGGGCTGCCCCGGCGCGGGGCCGGCAGCGGGACGGACCCGTCGACCCGGCGCGGGCGGTCCGTCCGGCGGGCAAGCACGCCCGCGAAGACCTTCGCCCCGTACACGGCCGCGGCCACCCCGATCCCGAGCGGAACGGCGGCGGCGCTGGCCGAGGCGACCGCCCAGGCCAACCCGCCGGCGACCCCGGCCACGATGCCGCCCCAGGGGTCGACCAGTTCGTCACGAAGTCCCACGGCAACAGTCTGCCGCGTGCCGGACGCGGCGGGGGCCATCGCCGACCGCTCAGAAGTTGGACAGCACGGCGGTGAGCACCTTGTCGATGGTCGCCGGGTCGCTGGCGTCGTACGCCGCCGCCCGGGCGGCCGACGCGATCGACCGCAACACCCCGAGGTCCGCCTTCTCGCCGTAGGCGATCGGGAACACCCGCACCGACGTGTCGGCGCTCTCCGAGCCGAGGTCGGCGACCAGCGACTCAAGGTTGTTGTCCTGCGGGTACTCGTTCTTGCCGTCGGTCAGCAGGACCACCGCGTTGATCTTGTCCCGGTCGAAAGACGCCTCCACCGCGCGTACGGCGGCGCGGGTGGTCGCGTACAGGGCGGTGCCGCCCTCGGCCACCAGGTCCTTGACCTTGCCCTGGTACGCCGGCAGCACCGTGCGGACCGCTCCGGTCGGCACCAGCTCGATCCACGGGTCCTCGGACCCCGCCCTCGGGGTGCTGAAGACCCACAGGCCGAGCTGGTCGTCCGGGGCGAGCTGGGTGACCGCACCGAGCGCCGCCTGCTTGGCCAGATCCAGCTTGGACCGTCCCACGGCCGGGACCTCCTCGGACATCGACCCGCTCACGTCGATGACCATGAGGACCCGGGCCCGCTTTCGCAGCGCGGTCCACGACTGGGCGACCTTGTCCAGCACGGTGGGGGCCGGCGGGTCGATCAGCGACAACTTGCGGTCCGGGAGCAGGCCGTTGCCCTGGCTGACGGGCGGGCCGGCCTTCCCCTCGTAGCTGCGGAACGCGGCGTCGGTGAACCGCTGCTGGGACGACGGCTGCCGGACGAAGTCCAGGAAGTCCTTGGCCGCGGCCCGCTTCGCGGCGTCCACCCAGTCCGCCTTCAAGACCACGTACGGGTTGTCCGACAGCAGCGTGCCCTCCTTGGGGTAGATCGCGACCAGCGGCACCCGTGGCTTGGCGCGCTGGCCGAGCGTCTTCGGGTCGCCGCTCGGGTTGCCCTGGTTGTAGTCCCAGACCGACTTCTCCTCGACGGTCACCGCGCTGATGTAGGTCAGCCCCTGGCCCTTCTCCGCGGCCGCGTAGAGGTTCTCCAGGAAGGTCAGCGTGGTGTCGCCGTAGTGCACGACGCTGCCCTCGATCTGCTTGACGTACCGGACCACCTTCGGGTTTGCGACGTCCCGGGCGGTGAGGTCGCTGGACCGGCCGGTGGCCGCGAAGTACGTGGCGATGGTGGCGTTCAGGCCGGAGGTGGAGTAGTTCGGGTTGGTCTTGCCGAGTTTGAACGCTCCCCACTCGGCGTGGCCGCGGGCGCCCCAGCCCCGCGGGTCGCGGGCCAGCGCCAGCACGTCGCCCCATCCGAGCTGCGCGTTCGGCCAGCCCAGCGCTTCCGCCATCGGCTTGGGCATCGCGATCACCAGGGGAGTCTGGGCGATCGACGGGACGTCGTTGGGAACCAGGTCGGCCCGGTCCTTGACGGCGGTGCGCTGCCGCAGCAGGACGGTCCAGGAGGACGCGGCGGGCGACCACACGTCCGGGCGCGGGCCGTCGGCGTCCCCCCAGTTGCGGCTGAGCGCCTCGGCGGCGGCGCCGGATGCCTTGGACGACACCCGCACGTCCACGCATCTGCCGTTCACCTGGCGGTTGGCCCGGTCGTAGTCGTCGGCGAGGCCGGACAGCAGCGCTGCCTTCTCCGAGGACGCCGTGATGTTGAGCGGGGTGCAGTTGCCGCGGTCGGACCGGCCGGGGGCGGCACCCTGGTTGCCGGTGGAGCCCTTGTCGCCCGAGCCGCCGGTGACGAACTGCCGTACCAGCAGCACCAGCGCCACGCCGACAACGGCGGCAACCACCAGCGGCAGCCGGCGGCGCGCCCTCGACGACGTGCCTGCCTGCTCGCCAAAGCTCACGACCACTCCTTCTCATGGCAGACCATGCTTCGGCCTGTGGCGATGGAACGCAGCGGTGAGCCGTCCGGTTCCGCCCTACTCCGCCGGGCGGCGCATGAACCACTCGACGAACTCCGTGCACCGGTTGGTGTCGTCGAACCGCAGCACCCAGAGGTTGTCGTAGACCCTGCCGTCGGCGTAGCGGGTGACGCCGGTGGCGACCGCCCGGTCGCCCTCGACGAGCAGCGGGTGGTACTCGGCCTGCCAGGAGCCCGCGGCGTCCGGCTCGTCGAGCCAGTTGCGCACGATCGCGTCGCGGCCGCGGAGCACCGCGTCCCCGGCGTCCCACGGGTGGTAGGCGTAGCTGGCGTCGTCGGCGAACAGCGCGCCGATCTCGGCGCGGTCATAGCTCCGCCAGGCCGCGACGTACGCGTCCAGCCAGGCCTGCACCTCGTCGTGGCTCATCCGGCCGCCTCCCTTCCCGGCTCGCTGGCCGGAGCCGGCGGCAGTCCGCGGACGAGCGCCTCGGCGGCCGTGTGGATCGGGCCTCGCCGGCTCGGCGCCGCGAGATAGGAGGACAGCCAGCGCAGTACCAGGTCATCGCCGCCCAGGCAGGCCGCGGCCAGCCGGTCCCGCACGGCCTCCTCGGCCGCGCGCCAACCAGCAGGCTGCGAGCGCCGGGCGAGCAGGCCGGCGAACGCGGCCGGCTCGGTGTCGGCGACATGCCGCAGCGCCGGGTGCTCGCTCAGCCGGACCGCCGCCTGCGCCAGCGCCTCCACCAGCGGCAGTTCGGCGCACTCCTGGGCGATCGCCCGGACCTCGGACTCGACGAGCGCGGACCATACGTCGTCCTTGGTGCGGAAGTGGTTGTAGAGGGTCGCCTTGGCCACGCCGGCGAGCGCGGCGATGTCGTGCATCGTGGCGCGTCGGGTGCCGTGCTTGGTGACTGCGCGCAGGGCTCCGTCGAGCAGGCCCGCCCGGGTGCGGGCCATCGCGTTCCCGGCGCGCGACCGGGTGCCGCCGGCACGCTGCGGCAGCGCCGAGACGGCGGCTCTCGGCGCGGTGGACCGGATGAGGTGCTCGGTGAGCGGGTCGCGCGCGGGCACGGTCACTTCCTGCCACCGGGCGGCCGGCGCGTCAAGCGACAGAGCCGCGACGCGCCGATGCGGATCGGAGACGTCTCTGGGCCACTAAGCCGCGGCCACCGTGCCGGCCAGGCAGGTGTTCGCCTGATGCGGCCCATCCAGGCAGCAGGACAGGTCGGTGAGGCTCAGCAGGGCGTCGACATCGCCGAGCCCGTCCCCGGTCTCCAGGTCGGCGAGGTCCACGCCGTCTAGGCCGGTCCGGTCCAGCTCCCGCCGGTCGGCATCGAACCGGTCGGCATCGAACCGGTCAGCATCGAACCGGTCTGGGCCGAACCGCCCGACATCGGAGCGGTCCGCGTCGCGCCGGCTCGCGTCGACCGGCAGGCGAGGCCGGTCGGCGTCCAGGCCGACCCGGTCCACCAGGTCAGCGCGGTCGAACTCGGTGGGCCGGCCGAGATCGACGGCCAACTCGGCGCCATCGCGGCCTACGGCCCGCTCTACCGGCGTGCCGGCGCCACCGGCCGCGCCGGCCGGGACGAGCTGCCGGGCCGGGGCCAGGGCGAGGTCGGCCGCCCGCTCGGTCCGCCGCATGCTGTCGCTGACCTCGCGCAGCACATCCGAGAGCCGCACGTCGAGCGCGCCGCAGATCGACGCGAGCAGCTCGGAGGAGGCCTCCTTCTGCCCGCGCTCGACCTCGGACAGGTAGCCCAGGCTGACCCGGGCCGCTCCGGAGACCTCTCGCAGGGTGCGCCGTTGGCGGAGCCGCCGACCGCGCAGCGTCTCCCCCAGCACACGACGGAGCAGGGTCATCGGCACACCCCTTTCTTCCTGTCACGTCGACTGCCGTCACCGTACCTTGCCGGCCGTACCCTGGGAGTACAGGCGGGCATCGTACGCCCACGGCGAAACGCTGTAATCAAGCCGACAGATTCCCGGAGTCGGGCGGCTTATGCCTTCGGCACGCCTGTTGATCCCGCCGCGGCGTCCTCGAGCCACCCGAACAGCAGGGCGAGGGCGGCCTCAACGGCCGCGCACCGGATCTGGGCGCGGTCGCCGGACAGCGCCAGCCGGCGTACCTGCCCGGCCCCGGCACCGGCCACCGCGACGTAGACGGTCCCGACCGGCACACCGTGCTGCGGGTCCGGGCCGGCTACCCCGGTCAGTGCAAGACCGTACGTGGCGCCGAGGCGGTCACGCACACCGGCGGCGAGCGCACCGGCGACGTCCGGGCTGATTGGTCCGTGTGCGTCCAGCAGCGGCACCGGCACCCCGGCCAGCGACGCCTTGAGGTCGGTGGCGTAGACGACCAGCCCGCCGCGGAACGTCACGCTCGCCCCGGGCGTCTCGGTCAGCCGCGCCGCGAGCAGGCCGCCGGTCACCGACTCCGCGGTCGCGACGGTCTGCCGCCGCTCCCGCAGCGCCGCATGTAGCCCAGCCGGGTCGATGCCGGTCCCCGGTGGTCGGCCGGCGGTCACGGCCGGGCCACCGGCCGGTCGTCGGAGGACCCGGCGCCGGACGGGGTGGCGTCGGAGCCCGAAGGCTCGGACCGGACGGCATCGGCGGGCGGCTCGTCGGACGCGTCTGCAGCCGACGGGACCGCACCGGACGAGACGACGCCGGACGGGACCGCGTTCGACCGGCCGGCATCGACCGCGCCGGCGTCGGTCCCCGCCGTGGGGGCGGCGGCTCCCGCGCGCCCGGCCGCAGCGCGCCGCCGGGCCAGGGCGCTGGTCCGGCGCAGCGTGAGCGCCCGCACGACGTAGTCGACGCCCGTCCCGACGGTGAGCACGACCGCCAGCCCCATCGTCCAGGCGGCGAGCGAGGCCAGTGCGCCGGACAGCGGAAGCAGGTAGAGCCCGATCGCGACGCTCTGTACCAGCGTCTTGAGCTTGCCGCCGCGGCTGGCCGGAATCACCCCGTGCCTGATCACCCAGAACCGCAGCACCGTGACGCCGACCTCGCGGATCAGGATCACCAGCGTGACCCACCAGGCCAACAGTCGCAGCGACGACAGCCCGATAAGCGCGGCACCGGTGAGCGCCTTGTCCGCTATTGGGTCGGCGAGCTTGCCGAACTCGGTGACCAGCCCCCTGCGCCGGGCGATGTCGCCGTCGATCCGGTCGGTGACCGAGGCGATGGCGAACACCGCGCAGGCGGCGACCCGCCACTCGGTCGACTGGCCGTCCTCGTGCAGCAGCGCCACGGCGACCACCGGGACGAGCAGCAGCCGGAACACCGTCAGCCCGTTCGCGACGTTCAGCACCCGCGCGGTCTGCGGCGGGAGCGCTGCCGGGTCCGGGACGACGTTTGTCACGGCCGGGCCGCCCGCCCGGCTGCGTGGGCACCGCCGGCCGCCGGGCTCGGTGCAGCCGCTGCCGGGCTGAGCGTCCGCAGGTAGTCCGCGACGAGGTCGACGCCGACGCTGCCGGACACCTCGGCCCGGACCAGGTCACCGACCCGGACTCCGGCGCCGCCGCGCACCGTCGTACTGCCGTCCACCTCCGGCGCCTGGTGCGCCGCCCGCCCCTCCACTGCACCGTCCACATCGGACACAGACTCGACCAGCACGTCGACCTGGGAGCCGACCCGCTCCTCGGCGCGCTGCGCGGTCAGCTCCTCGACCAGGCTGGACAGCCGGTCCACCCGGCTGGCGACGGTGTCCGGGCGGGGCTTCGGCCGGTATGTGGCTGCCTCCGTCCCGTCCTCGTCGGAGTAACCGAACACGCCCACTGCATCCAGCCGGCCGGCGGACAGGAACCGCTCCAGCTCGGCGACGTCGGACCGGGTCTCGCCCGGGAAGCCAACGATGACGTTGGACCGGACCCCGGCCTCCGGGCTGGCGGCCCGCACCTGGTCGAGCAGGCCGAGGAAGCGCCGAGTGGAGCCGAACCGGCGCATCCGGCGCAGTACCGGCTCGCTCGCGTGCTGGAAGGACAGGTCGAAGTAGGCGGCGACGCCGGCGGTCGTGGCGATCGCCGCCACCAGGGAAGGCCGCAGCTCGGCGGGCTGCAGGTACGACACCCGCACGCGGACGATGCCCGGCACCGCGGCCAACTCCGGAAGCAGCGCCTCTAGCAGCCGGAGGTCGCCCAGGTCCTTGCCGTACGAGGTGGAGTTCTCGCTTACCAGGACGAGCTCGCGCACCCCCGCGCCGGCCAGCCAGTGCGCCTCGGCCAGCACCTCGTCTGGTGGCCGGGAGACGAACGCCCCGCGGAACGAGGGGATCGCGCAGAACGAGCACCGCCGGTCACACCCGGAGGCCAGCTTGAGCGGGGCGACCGGCGAGGCGTCCAACCGGTAGCGCAGCAGCGGCGGCGCCCACCCGAAGACGGACAGCGCGGTCCCGGCCGGGCCGGCCGACCCTGGGCGGGCAGGCGTACCCGGACTGGCAGGCGTACCCGAACTAGCTGGCGTACCGGCACTAGCAGGCGTACCGGCACGAGCAGGCGTACCGGCACGGCCAGGCGTACCGGCACTAGCAGGCGTACCGGCACGGCCAGGCCTACCGGCACGAGCAGGCGCGCCGGCACGGGAAGCGCGGGCGTGGCCGGGGACGGCGATCCCGCCGACCGCGGCCGGGCGCTCGGCGGGGCTGATCGGCAGCAGCGTGCGCCGGTCGCGCGGGCGGTGCGCCGGGACCGTCCGTCCGGCGACGACGTCGTCGAGCCGGGCTGCGATCTCCGGGTAGGCGTCGAAGCCGAGCACCGCGTCGGCCTCGGGCAGGCTGGCGGCCAGCTCCGCGCCGTACCGCTCGGCCAGGCAGCCGACCGCCACGACTTTCTTGCCGGTGTCCGCGGCGGCGAGCAGGGTGTCGACCGAGTCCTTCTTCGCCGTCTCGACAAATCCGCAGGTGTTGACGAGCAGCACATCCGCGGCGTCCGCGTCGGCGACCTGCCAGCCGCCGGCCGCCAGCCTTCCGGCGAGCTCCTCCGAGTCGACCTCGTTGCGGGCACAGCCGAGGGTGACCACTGCCACGCGGTGCGGAGAGGAGGCTCGAGGCACGCCGACGACTTTACCGGCGCGCTCGTCGGGCCAGGCCCGCCGGCAGAGCCCGGTCACCTGTCGGCGCCGGACACCCGTTACCCGCAGCCGCCTAGCCGGCTGCGCTGTTCGGCGGAAACTCCCTGGTGCAGACGATGCTGCCGCACCGCGGCGCGCCGAGGTCCCGGCCGTTCAGCGTCAGCGTGACGACCCGGGAGTTGCCGAACTTCACGGTGAGGCCGCGGCCGTCCTTGAAGTCCATCGCCTGCCCGGCTGCGAGGATGCCCTGGTACACCTGCTCCCCGCTGCTGGCCGTCACGAGCAGCCAGGTCGCGCCGTCGGTCGCCCGCACCCGCAGCGAAACGCCCTTGGGGGGCGGCGACGTGGTCGGCACCGGGCTCGAGGACTCGGCGCCCGACGGCTGGCTGCTGGCGCCGCCCGGCGTGCTGGGCGCCACGTTGGCCGGTCCGGCGGCGCCACCGGACTCACCGGCGCGGTGGGCGCGGCCGGTCACGAAACTCACCGCGAGGAACACGACGCCGATGACGAGGACCGCGATCGCGGCCGAGGCCCACCGCGCCGTCGGCCGGCCGGCCGCGGTCGGCGGCTCGAAAGCCGGGAGCGGGCTCGCGGTCAGCGTCGGCACCGGGTTGTCGTGCTGCCGGTCGAACTCGGCCACGAGCTCGCGGGCGTCGGCCCCGACCACCTGGGCGATCGACTTGATGTGCCCGCGTGCGTAGGCCGCACCGCCGCACCGGGAGAAGTCGTCGTCCTCGATGCCGCGGATCAGGGTGGCCCGGATCCTGGTCGCTGCCGCGACGTCCTCCACCGACAGCCCGCGCGCCGCGCGGGCCTCGGCGAGCGCGGCCCCCAGGCGTGCGGGCTCTACGGGCGCGGGTGAACCGCGCTCGGGCGGCGCGAAGTCGTCGGACACGGAGCGGCCCTTCCCCGGGGACGACGGCTCGACACATGGCGAGCGAAGGTCGTGACCAGTCTAGGCAAGCGCAGCTGGCCGCGACAAAGACCACCCGGATGAACGGTTGTTACCGAGATGGTGAGCGCGCCAGAGAGGCGCCAGCGCCGAACGGCCGACCACCGCGCCGCTGGACGGCCGCGTCCGGGCTCCGCAGATCACGCCGGTACAGCACCCGGTCCCACCGCTCGTCGCCGACGGCCACGAAGTCGGGCAGCCGGCCGCAGACGCTGAACCCGAGCGACTCGTACAGCGCCATCGCGGCGTGGTTGTTGCCGCGCACGTCCAAGGTCAGCGTCTCCACCCCGGCGGCTCGGGCGTCGGCGACCAGGGCAGCCACGAGCAGCCGGGCAAGGCCCCGGCCGCGGGCGGCTGGATGGACCATGACCTGCTGGACGTCGGCGTTCACCGCGACGGTGGGCTTGTCGTAGCGCACCCACCGGCCAAGCGCCGCGATCCGGCCGTCCCACTCGACGACGCCGAGCCGGGCCTGCCCGGCGGCAACCGCGACGAGGATGCCGTCGAGCCAGCCGGCGGTCTCGGCGCGCGACGGCACGCCGAGCCAGCCGACCGCGCCGTGCTGCTCCATGACCGCCGCCACCACCCGGTGCACGGCGTCGTACGTGGACGGCTCCGCCTCGGTCAGCCAGCGCAGCTCCGGCTTCGGCAGCGGGGCGGGCACCTACCCGCCGCGCAGGGTCACCAGGACCCCGTCCAGCTCGTCGGGCTTGACCAGCACGTCGCGCGCCTTCGACCCCTCCGATGGGCCGACGATGCCCCGGCTCTCCATCAGGTCCATCAGCCGGCCGGCCTTGGCGAAGCCGACCCTCAGCTTGCGCTGCAGCATCGAGGTCGACCCGAACTGCGTCGACACAACCAGCTCGACCGCCTGCAGGAGCAACTCGATTTCGTCCCCGATGTCCTCGTCCACTTCCTTCTTCGATGCGGTGGTGGCGAGCACGTCGTCCCGGTAGGTCGGCTCCAACTGCTGCTTGCAGTGCTTCACCATCGCCTGGATCTCGGCCTCGGGCACGAAGGCGCCCTGGATGCGCTGCGGCTTGCTCGCCCCCATCGGCAGGAACAGGCCGTCGCCCTGCCCGATCAGCTTCTCCGCGCCGGGCTGGTCCAGGATTACCCGCGAGTCGGCCAGGCTGGCGGTGGAGAACGCCAGCCGGGACGGCACGTTCGCCTTGATCAGGCCGGTCACCACGTCGACGCTGGGCCGCTGGGTCGCCAGCACGAGGTGGATCCCCGCGGCGCGGGCGAGCTGGGTGATCCGGACGACCGCGTCCTCGACGTCGCGCGGCGCGACCATCATGAGGTCGGCCAGCTCGTCGACGATGACCAGCAGGTACGGGTACGGCGTGTAGACCCGCTCGCTGCCCGGCGGTGCGGTGATCTGCCCGGCGCGCACCTTGCGGTTGAAGTCGTCGATGTGCCGCACGCCGGAGGCCTGCATGTCCTCGTACCGAAGGTCCATCTCGCGGACCACCCACTGCAGTGCGTCGGCCGCCCGCTTCGGGCTGGTGATGATCGGCGTGACCAGGTGTGGGATGCCCTCGTAGCAGGTGAGCTCGACCCGTTTCGGGTCGATCAGCACCAACCGCACCTCGTCGGGAGTCGACCGGGCCAGGATCGAGGCGATCAGTGCGTTGATGCAGCTGGACTTGCCGGCGCCGGTCGCCCCGGCGATGAGGATGTGCGGCATCTTCGTGAGGTTGGCCACCACGTAGCCACCCTCGATGTCCTTGCCGAGGCCGACCAGCATCGGGTGGTGGTCGCGGACCGCGGTCGAGCTGCGCAGCACGTCGCCGAGGCTGACCAGGTCGCGGTCGACGTTCGGGATCTCCACGCCGACCGCGCTCTTGCCCGGGATCGGGCTGATGATCCGCACGTCCGGGCTCTTCACCGTGTACGCGATGTTGCGGGACAGCTGGATGATCCGCTCCACCTTGACCGCCGGGCCCAGCTCCACCTCGTACCGGGTCACGGTCGGTCCGCGAGCGAACCCGGTGACCGCCGCGTCCACCCCGAAGTCGCCGAAGACCTGCTGCAGGGCCGAGATCACCTGGTCGTTCGCCCGGGTGCGAGCCTTCGCCGGGGAGCCGCCGGCGAGCAGGCCGGTCGGGGGCAACGTGTAGACCCCGGCAGCGCCGGACAGCGACAGCTGGATCGGCTTCGTCGCGGTGGGTGCGGCCGGCTCCGGCTCGGGCCGCCGCCGCCCGGCCCGCCTGCCGCCGGCCGAGCCCGGCTCGGCACGCGCGGCGCCGGCCGCAGGTGTCTCGCCGCCGGCCGTCTCGCCCTCGGTGGCCGCCTCGCCCTCGGTGGCGTGGGCGAGGGCGCCCTGCCGGCGCCGGGCCGGGCGCCGCAGC
>Ga0210378_10001187_pt1 | contig 13659 bp, 10 predicted proteins | sample PLM1_60_b1redo_FD_155465 | JGI IMG/M metagenome (GOLD analysis project Ga0210378, IMG submission 155465) | Groundwater sediment microbial communities from an aquifer in East River, Colorado, USA - PLM1_60_b1 redo | ecosystem: Environmental > Terrestrial > Soil > Riparian zone | place: USA: East...
CGAGATTCTCACGCAGGCCGCCTACGAGCACTTCGACCGGCTTCGCGAGCAGATGGTCGAAGGGTGCTCGGCGATCATCGAGGAATTCGGCCTCCCCGCCCATGTGGTGGCTATGGGAGCGAAGGGGTGCATCACCTTCTCCCCCACCAGGATCCGCAACTACAGGGATTTCCTGGCCATGGATGACCGCTGGAGTCACTGCCACTGGTTGATCCAGCACAACAGCGGGGTCTTCCTTCCGCCTTGGGGCAAGGCCGAGCAGTGGATGCTCTCGGTACAGCACACGTCCGATGACTGTCAGCGGTTCGTGGACAACTTCAGGACCTTCGCCCAAGCGTTACGCTCCTAAGGCCATGCCTGGGGGCGAGGTCCGGCTCATCGACCTGGTCAAGCGATTCGGCGATGTCGCGGCCGTCGCAGGCATCAACGCGCATATCCCCGGCGGCGAGTTCTTCTCGCTGCTCGGGCCCAGCGGGTGCGGCAAGACGACGACGCTCAGGCTGATCGCCGGGTTCGAACGCCCGACGGAAGGCCGGATCCTGCTGGACGGCACCGACATGGCTCAGACCCCGCCGCACAAGCGCAAGGTGAACACTGTCTTCCAGAGCTACGCCCTCTTCCCACATTTGAACGTCCGAGACAACGTCGCGTTCGGCCTCCGCTTCAAGGACATCTCGAAGCAGGACTCGAAGCGAAGGGTCCGGGAGGCCCTGAAACTAGTCCAGCTCGAAGGCTTCGAAAAGAGGAAGCCGTCCCAGCTTTCCGGAGGCCAGCAGCAGCGCGTCGCCCTGGCGAGGGCCCTGATCCTGAACCCGAGTGTCCTGCTCCTGGACGAGCCGCTCGGCGCTCTCGACGCGAAGCTCCGCAAGGCGCTCCAGATCGAGCTCAAGGCGCTCCAGGAGCGTGTCGGGATCACCTTCATCTACGTGACCCACGACCAGGAGGAAGCCCTCACGATGTCCGACCGCATGGCCGTCATGTCGAACGGACGTATCGAACAGGTCGGCACGCCCAGCGAGGTCTACGAGGAACCCGGGACTGCCTACGTGGCCGACTTCCTCGGCGTCTCGAACCTGATGGACGCGGACGCCGACGGCCCGGATGGCCAGGGCAAGTGCAAGGTGAGGCTGGGCGACTTTTCTCTCCTGGCCGGAAAGGGCGACACGGACGGAAGAGGCACCGTCCGGCTGACCATCCGCCCGGAGCGGGTGCAGCTGGAGCCGTACGGCGCTACCGGCGAGAACCGGGTCCCGGGCATGGTCGAACGGGTCGTCTACGTCGGGGCAGTCACTCAGCTCTTCATCCGGCTTGCCCCCGGCGCATCGGTCCAGGCGATGGTGACCAACCGGGGAGGGGCGCTCGTCTTCGAGCAGGGAACGGCGGTCACAGCGAACCTCCCCGCCGACGCGCTCCGCGTGCTGGCCACTCAGATCTGAGCGGCGAACTCGCGGAGGGCCGCGCCCTTGGCTCGCTCGCCCTTCGTGAGCGCTCTGTAAACGACCACGCCGATCGTGATGGCGACGATAGTCGAGAAGAGCATGATGCTGGCCAGCGCATTCAGCGCGGGGGTGGGCGAGGCCCTCGCGGTGCTATAGATCCGGATCGGGATCGTCTCGGTCGACTGGCCGGCCGACAGGTACCGAACGATGATGAAGTCGTCGATCGAGTCGGCGAACACGATGGCGAAGCTCGCGAAGATCGCCGGCAGGAGGAGCGGCACCAGCACCATCCGAAGGGCTCTCGTAGGCGAGGCTCCCAGGTCCATCGCGGCCTCTTCGTACTCCCTTCCGATCGAAAGGAGCCTCGCCCGGACGATGATCACCGGGTAGGCCATCTCGAACGTGATCAGCCCGAGGAGCTGAGCGTTCGTCCCCAGATGGACCAGCGTGAAGAGCTTTACGAACACCAGGAACAGCGACACGCCCATGATCAGCTCGGGCGTGACGAAGGAGAACAGCATGAGGAAGTTGCTGGTGGCGGCCACCCTTCCCTTCCAGCGGTCGAGGCCTATGGCGAAGGCCACACCCAATGGAACGGAGATCAACATCGTGAGAGTGGCGAGCCGCAGGCTCTGCGTGAGCGCCGTTCTAAGCCTGGGGTCGTGCAAGACGGAGAGATCGGGGTCGCCCCAGTACCAGCGGAACGAGAATCCCTGCCAGGCGCTGCGCGAGCGACCGGAGTTGAAGGAGAAGAGGACGGCCAGCGCGACCGGCACGAGCGACCAGAGCAGGTACAGGATCGTGAACGCGGGAAGTACTCGAGGTTGCCCCCACGGGTTGCGCAGCCACACCAGGAGCCGCTTCACGCGGCCTCCCTGGAGGCCCGCGCCGTGCTGTAGAGGTAGTAGAACATCGGGACGATCAGCAGGACCATCATGACCGTCACGAGCCCGGCCGCCCTGGTAACGAAGGGGCTGCTGATAGCGTGGTCGACGACGTTCCCAACCATGGTCGTCTTGGGGGAGGCGGAGAGCAGGTCCTGCGTGTAGTAGTCACCGAACATCGGCAGCGTCACGATCACGCTGCCGGCCAGGATGGCCTGCTTCGAAAGGGGGAGCGTCACGCGGAAGAAGGTCCTCCTGGGGCTCGCGCCCAGGTCCCGGGCGGCCTCCAGGAGCGAGCGGTCGATCCGATCCAGTGCCCCGTACAGCGGCAGGATCATGTAAGGGATGTAGCCGTAGACCAGCCCCAGGACGACCGTGATCCCTTCGCCCTCAAGCCAGTGCTTGGGCGCCCCAATGAGGTGCAACATGTGGAGCGACTTGTTCACCAGGCCGTCGTCCTGGAGCAGGTTGACCCACGCCAGCATTCGCATCAGGTAGCTGATCCAGAACGGCGCGATGAGGGCGACCAGCAAGAATGTCTTCCAGCGGCCGCCGTGCCGGGAGATGAAATAGGCGACCGGGTACCCGACCACGAGGCAGATCGCCAGGGCCGAGCCCACATAGATCAAGGTCCGCATGAAGGCGGGCTGGTATATGCCTCCCCGGAGGAAAGTCTGGTTCAGGACGAACCGGAAGGCCGTCGAGTCCCAGTGAAACGGGTTCCAGACCGGCACGGGGTTTCCGAATATCGGGTCGATCCTCCCGAACGCGACGGAGAGGATGGCGTAGAAGGGTACGACGAAGAGGAACAACAGCCAGAGCGTCGACGGCGTCGCGAACGCCGGCCAGAACCAGCGCGGATACCAGACCCCTCCGACCTTAGAATCGGCTTCGCGCTTGCGCCGACTCAACCCGAGAACTCTAGGAACGCGCTGTTCCAGAGCGCGTCGCCCGTCGGACTGAGCTCCAGGTAGGTATAGCCCTTGTCGAAGTCCTCGGGCCTGACAACGGTCGTGTCCAGGTTCTTCGGGATGACTCCCTCGCTGACCAGGCGGTCGGGGTCGATGTTGCTCTGGGGTGGCTGATAGCCGACGAAGTTGTAGAAGTTATCGAACGCGTTCTTCTGGTCCAGCATGTAGTTCAGGAACATGTGCGCGAGCACGGGGTTCTTCCCGGTGTTGAGGACCACCAGGTTGTCGCTGCCGACTGCCCCCCCTCCCTGAGGCGGGTACCAGTACGAAAGCGCCTCCACCGGCACACTTGTCGGCAAGTAGTACTGGGCGGAGATCATGTCGCCGGACCACGCCTGGTTGATCCACGACGTACCCTCGGGGATGTTCGTGTAATCGCTCACGTCCAGCTTCACGTTCACGAGGTCGACCATCTCCAGCAGGTCGTTCTTGGCGAGCTCGATGTCGGCCGGGTTCTCCGTGTTGAGATCTGTGATCCCGTTCTTCAGGAGGGCCATCCCGATGGATTCGCGATAGTCGTCGAGCAGTCGGATCTTCCCTTTGTACTTCGCGTCCCACATGCTCTCGTAGGGATTTGACATCGAGGGGATGTCTTCGGAGACCTTGTCGTTCCGCCAGGCCACGCCGGTCGTGTATATCGTGTAGGGGACCGAGTACTGGGAGCCCACGTCGTAGAAGGGGCTCTGGAGCTGCAGCCACTGGTTCTTCAGGTTGGGGATGTAGTCGAGGTTGAGCGGCTTGACCAGCTTCCCGAAGATGAGCTTCCCGAGGATCGACGGGTCCGGGAAGTAGATGTCGTAGTCCACCTGGGCCGTCTGGATCGTGGAGATCCCGGTCTGGTAATCGGGGAACGTCGAGATCTCGACCTCGCACCCAAACTCCTTGCCGAAGTTCTTGGCGATCCTCGGCCAGAGGTAGTCCTCCCAGTTGTAGATCTTGAGTGTGGCGTTCGTCTCGGGTTGCAGGCCCGACTGGATAAGGGGGTTGTCATCGTAGATCGGCCACGTCACGGGATTGTCCTTGCGCGCCAGCGGGAAGGGCAACCCCGAAGGGCTCGCAGAACCTCCAGAGCCCGTCGGGCCGACGCTCGGGACGAAGGTCGGGTTGCTCGCCTTCCCACAGGCTGCCAGGAAGGCGCCCGCGCTCGAAAGCGCGAAGGCGCTTCCCGCCGACCGGCGGAGGAACTCTCGCCGGGATAGAGACCGCCGGTAGGACCACCGCTCTCGCGGGTGCGCCATGGCCGACCTCCTTCGAAGCGGACATTGAATGACGATTCAACGAACGATATAGCACGCCCGGGTGCGGCGCGCAACCGGATAGGGCGTCAGGCCGACTCCCGCCGACATACCAGCCACATCCCGCCTGCGACGCCGGCGCCTACAAGGAGCGCACCCGCGAGGGCTATAGAAATCCGCGCCACGCCAATTCCTGGACCCGGGCATGGTGGCCTGAAGCACTCACGCTGATACCTAGGAGGTTCGAACAGGACGAATAGAAGAAGGCCGGTCGAGAGCGAGAACGTGACCGCGAGAATCCTGCCTGCCCATGCCCTCATGCCCTCTGTCGCCTCTGCGTTCAAGCACACATCGACGGACCTATGATGTCAAGCGTGGCGAGAGAGACCAGGTAGGACGGATGCTCTGGCTTAGCTACCTAGTCTTCTTCATCGTGGTCGTTTGGTTCGTGAACCGAGGCGCCTCCACGTGGCTTCCTAATTCCAGGCTTTGGGTCCAGGCCGCCGTGCGATTCACCTCCGCCCTCATCGCGGGGATATTTATCGTCATCGGCCTGTTCGTCGTCTTGTCGAATAGAGACCTTGAAGTCCTCGAGTTGCTGCTGCCGCTCGCCTCAATGGTGGGAGGATTGATTCTCTTGCTAGGGCTGCTCATACGGTCCGGCCGCCCTGCGTCTGTCGCCCGTCAGGTCGGCTGGTTCGTGCTCGTTGGAGTCACCGCAATCCCATCGCAGCTCACGCTGCTGCTTCCACTGCTTGCGTGCGTGGCCCTGACGCTCGACCCGATGCCCCGTGGTCGCGCGCTCAGCCAGAGGCGCCGAGGCGGGTCGGAGCCACCGGGCGCGCGGGCGCGCCTTCGAGGTAGCCGCCGGCGACCATCGTCAGGAACTGATGGACGTTGTCCTCGTCGGTCGCGAGCGGGCCTTGCTTGTAACCGCGAGAAGAGACGCCGCGCTGCACCGACTCGCACGCTCCCCAGTCCTGGCGGTTCGTGAGGTCCCAGAACTCGACGGCGTAGCTGGGGTCGAATCCTTCCTTCTTGGTTGCCTCTGGTGGGAAGAGCCACTGGCACTCGATGCGGGTTCGATCGGTTGCGAGCGGTTCGATCCGGTGCGTCATCACGTAATCTGGGTGCGGGCTGATCAGGAGGTTCGGGAACAAGCCGTAGTAGTAGACCTGTCGCTGCTGCGCCTGGTTGAGACCGGGGATCGGCGCTCCACCGCTCTGGCCCGATATCGACATGGTCTGGGCGTGGGCCTCCAAGTCCATCGAGCCGCCGACCCAGAGGCCGGTCGGATCGAAGCTCTCTCCGCTGGTGGTCGGGGTAACCCGACACAGCTCGGGGTGGATGCTCGTGCAGTGGTAGCACTCGTGATAGTTCTCGACGACGATCTTCCAGTTCGCCTCGACGTCGTACTCATGGGTGGCCCCAGCGACCAGACGCTCCGGCATGTACGGGATCAGGAGCTCATCCAGATTGCCGACGTGATCCTGGAAGTCTGGCGCCGTGCCCGAAGCGTTCACGAAGACCCAGCCGTGCCATTCGACAGCTCGCGCGGCGACCAGCCCTTCGCGGACCGGATCGGACGACGGTAGATCCTTGAACCGGGGGGCGCCCTTCAGCCGGCCGTTCAGCTCATACGCCCAGGCGTGGTATGGGCACTTGATCGTCTGCCTGTTGGTCGCCTCTCCGGGTGGGATCAGCTCGTGGCCTCGGTGGCGACAGACGTTGGAGAAGCCCCGCAGCTCCCCATCGGTCCCCCGGACAAGGAGGACGCCCTCATCGCCGACCCTCAGACCGATCTGGTCGCCGGGATCCATCATGTCGGCCGCCCTACCCGCACAAACCCAGGACCCCTCGAAGAACCGCTCGCGCTCCCAGGCGAGTACGGCCTCTGACGTGTAGGCCTCGGCCGGAAGCGTCCGAGCATGCGGCAGCGGCGCGAGCACCGGCTCGAGCGCGGCCATATTGATCGGGGCTACCTCACTCTTCGATTGCATGCTTGTCCCGCTTCTATCCGGACTTCTTGCTCCGCTTCGGCCTGAGTCGCCGGAATCCGAGCTCGCCCTGCGCCATCCGCAGGCAGATCTCGAACATGCGGGCGGCGTTGACCTGCGGGTCGCCCAGGACCACCTGAATGGCGAGGCCATCGATCATAGCGCCCAGTCGCAGGGCGAAGTCGTCCGCGTCCACCGGCCCGAACTCGTGCTGATCCTGTCCCGCCCGGACGATCTCGGCGATCGCATCGCGCCATCGACGGTCGAGCGCCTCGCGGTCCTTGGCTACATGGGGGTCTCGAGGCGAGCGTGCCCATAGGTCCAGCCAGAGCAACCACTCATCGAGGACGTCCTTCCCGGCCTCCTTGCCCAGAGCGCACGAGAGCTCCATAAGCCGAACGAGCCGCTCGGTCGCCGCCGGAAGCTCGGCCAGCTCCTTCGCGGTCTCTGTGTAGAAGTGTTCGTCGGAGTAAGCCAGGGCCTCCCCGAGGAGCCGGTCCTTGGACTCGAAGTAGTAGATGACCAGCGCCGAGCTGGTGCCGGCCCGTGCCGCGATGTCGGAGATGCGCGTGTCGCACAGGCCCCGTTCGCCGATCACATGGACGGCGGCCTCGAGTATCTGCGCGCGGCGCGCTTCGGAAAGCTTCCGGCGCGGCATCCGGTCAGGCTCGCCTTCTGGGCGGGTCCAGGAACGGGAGCGGGACGACGGCCGCCCCGACCTTCTCGCGTGTGCCTTCGACTGTCCATTCGACCTGGAACCTGGAGCCGGGCCGGGCGAAGGCCTTCTCGACGACACCCAGGGAGATCACCTTCTTGAGGATGGGCGACCACGTAGTGCTCGTCGCCTTCCCGATCTGTCTGCCGGCGGCGTAGGCGGGGACGGGATTCCGCGACGTCCCGGGCGTGAGGACCGTCGGGATCCCATGCCGTTCGAAGGCGGCCTCAACGTCCGCCCAGTCCAACTCCATCCCGACCAGCCGGCGGGGTGGTCCTCCCGCCACACTCTCGGCCGCGAGCGCGCGCTTACCGACGAACCTCTTCTTCTCGAGGTCGACCAGACGGTCCAGGCCGAGCTCGAAGGGCGAGTATTCCTGCTCGGGGCTGAATGCGCTCCTCACGCTGGTGAACTCGGCATCGAGGAGAATGAGCCCCGCCTCTACTCGAAGGACGTCCATGGCTGCTACACCCACCGGCCGCAGCCCGAAGGCCCGTCCGGCGCGGAACAGCTCGTCCCAAAGGTCTGCGCCGCGGCCCGCGTCCACCCACAGCTCGTAACCAAGATCACCCGTATAGCCGGTCCTTGTGACGTCGATCGAAATCCCTGCGATGGCTGTCTGGCGCCGCCGGAAGTACCTCAGGTCGCTCCAATCCTCTCCGGTCGCCGCCTCCAGAACCGCCCGAGAGGTCGGCCCCTGCAGCGCGAGGGCGGCCAGTTCGGCGGAGACGTCCTCGATCCTGACGTCCAGCCCCGAAGCGTTCATCGCGAACCATCGGTAATTCGGCTCGGCCGCCGTCCAGCGGAATGTCGTCTGGTCGAGACGGCAGACCGTGCCGTCGTCGACGAGCTTGCCTCGCTCGTCGCACCAGGGCGTGTAGTAGACCTGGTCTATCTGGAGCTTCCTCGCGTCCCGCGTGATGATCCGGTCGATCAGACGGGCTGCATCAGGGCCGGAGATTCGGTACTTGAAGAGCGGCGAGACGTCGATGGCGCCCGCCGCCTCCCTGACCGCGTTGTACTCGATGTCGAGCGAATCTGCGTAGAGGGAGGCGGCGTAGTATCCCCACCAGTCCTCCCACGCGAGCTTCTGGTTGAACCGGGATGTCCGGGAGTGAAAGGCCGATCCGATCGTCAACCGACTTTCCCCCACGAGGCTTCGCGTTGTAATCTTTGACTGACCGTTCAGTCAACTCTAGCACGGTGGGAAGGCGCTTGGCGAAAAAGTACGACGCGATCGTCATCGGCGGTGGCCACAACGGCCTGACGGCTGCCGCTTACCTCGCTCGCGCCGGCCAGCGAGTGCTGGTACTCGAGCGCCGGCACGTCCTTGGGGGCGCCGCCGTGACCGAGGAGATATTTCCTGGGTTCAGGTTCAGCGTCGCCTCGTACGTAGTGTCTTTGCTCCGTCCCGAGATCATCCGGGAGCTGGAGCTCCCGAGGCATGGCCTTGAAGTGCTCCCGTTCGACGGTAGCTTCACACCACTCCACGACGACTACCTATGGATGACGAACGACCCCGGCCGGACCTACCACGAGCTGCGGCGTCACTCCGTCAACGATGCCGAGGCCTACCACGAGTTCGGCCAGCTCATCACCGAGATCGTGCGTTTCATCAAGCCGATCCTTTCGGTCGTGCCTCCGGACCCGGGGAAGCTCGATCCCAGACCGTGGCTCCCCCTGGCGCCGCTCGCCCGACAGTTCCGGGTCCTCCCGAACGATCTCCAGGCGGCTTTCGTCCAGATCATGACGATGAGCGCGGTCGACTTCCTCGAGCAGTGGTTCGAGAACGACGCGGTCATCGCCACGATGGCGTCATGGGGGATCATCGGGACCTTCCTGGGCGTCCGCTCGCCTGGGACCGCCTACGTGATGCTTCATCACTACATGGGAGAGGTCGACGGCGCGTTTGGCGCGTGGGGGATCCCACGGGGTGGGACCGGGGCGGTGAGCGCGGCCATAGCCTCGGCCGCGCGCTCCTTCGGAGCGGAGATCCGGACCGAAGCTCCCGTGGCCAGGATCGACGTCAGGGGTGGCCGAGCGACGGGCGTCACGCTGGAGTCGGGCGAGCCGATCGAGGCGGCCGTGGTCCTTTCCAATGCAGATGCGCGGCGCACGTTCACCGGGCTCCTGGAGAAGGGCACTCTTCCGCCCGATTTCGAAGAGGAGGTCACGCGGTACAAGTACCGAGGGTCCTCGGGGAAGGTGAACCTAGCCCTGGATGGCCTTCCCGACTTCACGTCCCTGCCCGGCCCGGGGGAGCATCTTCGAGGTGCTATCGGGTTCGCGCCCTCGGTGGACGAGTTGGAGGAGGCCTACGACGACGCCAAGTACGGGCATTTCTCACGAAGGCCGTTCATAGACATGATGATCCCGACCCTCGTCGACCCTTCAATGGCGCCGCCCGACAAGCACGTCATGAGCTGCTTCGTCCAATGGGCCCCGTACCATCTGGCCGACGGGGCCGCATGGGACGGCGCGATGCGAGACGCCTTCGGCGAGGCCGTGATCGACGTGATCGCGGAGCACGCCCCCAACATCCGCGACCTCATCCTGCACAAGCAGGTCCTTTCGCCCCTGGACATCGAGGAAAAGTTCGGCCTGACCGAAGGAAACATCTTTCAGGGCGAGCTGACACTGGAGCAGCTCTTCTTCAATCGACCGATCCCCGGGTGGGCTCGCTACGAGACACCGATCCGGAACCTGTGGCTCTGCGGATCGGCCACTCACCCCGGGGGTGGGATCATGGGCGCGCCCGGGAAGATCGCGGCAACGCGGGTCCTCAAATCCGCGCACCGGATCCGAAGGATCGCCTAGATGGCGGGCAGCCCTCGCTACGACGCGATCGTCATCGGGGCCGGCCACAACGGGCTGGTGTGCGGGGCCTACCTGGCGAAGGCCGGCCGTCGCGTTCTGATCCTGGAGCGGCGGGATCGCGTGGGGGGCATCCTCGCCGAGACCGAGCTTGCCCCCGGCGTGAGGGTCCCTTCGCTTGTGCATACGGTCGGCCGGCTTCGATCCTCGGTGACCAGGGACCTCTCGCTGGAGTCCTATGGCCTGGAGCTGCTCCGGCCCGACGCGCGGGTATTCGCGCCCCAGCCGGACGGTCGCGCCCTGACCCTCTGGTCGGACCCGGGCCGGACCTCGGATGAGCTCCGGTCCATCTCGAATCGTGACGCAGACGAATACCTGCGCTTCGACGCCCGTGTGCGGGCGATCGCTGGCTTCCTGGCGCTCCTCGACGCGGTCACGCCCCCCGACATACAGAGCCCGTCCCTTTCGGATGCGCTCGCCGGGCTGAAGCTGGGACGCGCCTTCCGTCGGCTGGGCCCGAAGATCGGACGCGAGGCCCTTCGGGTGCTCCCGATGGCCGTCGCGGATCTGGTGGGCGATGCCTTCGAGCGCGACGAGCTGCGCGCGGCGATCGCGTCTCGAGCCATCAGGTGGACGGGCATGGGGCCGTGGACGGCCGGCACGGCCGCCGTGTTGCTGGCGGATTCGGCCGGAAACGACGGAGGCGCGGCCGGACAGACCACCTTCGCACGAGGAGGGCCTGCGGCACTGGCCGCCGCGCTGGCCAAGGCGGCACGCGCGCTGGGCGTCGAGGTCAGGACCGGCGAAGAGGTCGCCGCGGTTACAGTTGCCGACGGACGAGCGAACGGAGTCGCCCTCTCGAGCGGTGAAGAGATTCCGTCGCGAACCGTAGTCTCGTCCGCCGACCCCAAACGCACGCTCCTCGGGATGATCGATCCCGAAGAGCTCGGGCCCACCCTCGTATGGAGGGCCTCGCATCTGCGAACGATGGGCTGTGCCGCGAAGGTCAACCTGGCACTGTCCGGGCTCCCAGCTTTCGGCGCAACCGATCAGGAGCGGCTGCGCGGACGCATAGTCATCGCGCCCGGGATCGACTATCTGGAACGAGGGGCCGACGCCGCGAAGTACGGGAGGCCGAGCCCCGAGCCGTACATGGAGGCCACGATCCCGTCGCTCACCGACCCAACGTTGGCACCGGAGGGCTGGCACGTCATGAGCGTGATCGTCCAATGGGCGCCCTACCGCCTGCGAGGCTCGACCTGGGATGTGGAGCGAGAGGGCCTTGGAGACCTAGCGGTCAAGGCGCTCGAGGGTTACTCGCCGGGGCTCTCGAACTTGATCGTGGCGCGAGAGGTCCTTACGCCGCTGGACCTGGAGCGCGACTTCGGGCTGACAGGAGGGCATCTGCTCCACGGCGAGCCGGGCCTCGACCAGTTCTTCGCCTGGCGGCCGCTCCTTGGGTTCGCCCGCTACCGGATGCCTGTGAACGGTCTGTACCTGTGCGGGTCGGGCGCCCATCCGGGCGGAGACGTCACCGGCGCCCCAGGGGCAAACGCAGCTCGTGAGATCCTGGCCGACCTGAAGCGGCGCCGGCGCTGATAGGGTCCGCGCCAATGAGCGTGCGAACCATGCTCGAGGCCGGGTCCGTCGCGGTGGTCGGGGCGAGCCCTCGTCCGGGCTCCTTCGGGGAGCAGATGATGCTCCAACTCATCAGGGGCGGATTCGACGGCTCGATCTTCCCCGTCAACCCGAGCTACAAGGACGTAATGGGCTACACATGCCAGCCGTCGCTGGACCGTGTGCCCGAGCCCGTGGACCTGGTCCTGCTCGGGGTCTCGAACAAGAAGCTGGAGGAGCAGCTAGCGGCGGCTGCGGCAGTCGGGGTCAAGTCCGCCGTCATCTTCGCCAGCTGCTACGAGGAGCCGGTCCCGGGCGTGCCGCCCCTGGGTGAGCGTTTGACCGGTATCGCCCGTTCCGCAGGGATGGCCCTCTGTGGCGGCAATGGGATGGGATTCGTCAATGTCGAACGCAGGCTCCGAGCCTGTGGCTTCTCCGAGCCAGAGGACCTAGTGGCCGGTCCGATCACCTTCATAAGCCATTCGGGATCCGCGTTCAGCGCGATGCTGCACAACGACCGCGGGCTGCGATTCAACCTGGCTGTGTCCTCCGGCCTCGAGCTCGTGACGACGATGGCCCAGTACATCGATTACACGCTCGACCTGCCGAGCACCCGGGCCGTCGCTCTGTTCATGGAGACCGTTCGCGACCCCGCCCCCTTCCGGGCCGCGCTCACTAAGGCCGCGGAACTCGACATCCCGGTGATCGCCCTGAAGGTCGGGCGCGAGAGCAGGGCCAAGCAGCTCGTTGCCACCCACTCGGGCGCCCTCGCCGGTGAGGACGGTGCGTACGAGGCGCTCTTCGAAGCAAGCGGCGTCCTACGAGTCGAGAGCATGGACGAGATGGCCGACACGCTCGAGCTCTTCGCGGCCGGGCGACGCGCCGGGGCGGGCAGCCTCTCTGCGATCCACGACTCGGGCGGTGAACGCGCCCATCTCATCGATGCCGCGGCCCAGGCCGGGGTGCCCCTGACGGAGATCACCCCCCAGACGCGCGACCGCCTGGCGGCCGTGCTCGAGCCCGGGCTACCCGCGGTCAATCCGCTCGACGCCTGGGGCACGGGTAACGAGTCCGATGAGATCTTCATCGAGAGCATGCACGCTCTGCTGGAGGACCCCGGGACCGCCGCCCTTGCTTTCTGCGTGGACCTCACCACCGAGCTGGTTCCCGATTCCGGTTACAAGCGAGTGGCGAACGAGGTCTTCGCGCGAACAGACAAGCCCGTGGCCGTCCTCGCGAACATGGCCAGCGCAATCGACCGCCGGGACGCGGGCTATGTGCGCGGTGCCGGCATCCCTGTACTCGAGGGCACGGCCACGGGGCTGGCCGCGTTCGGGCACCTCTTCGAGTACAGAGATCACCTCGCGCTACCCCCCGTGCGGGAGGCGCGCGGCGTCCAGCCGGCAGTCCGGGAACGGTGGCGAGGCCGGCTGGCAACCGGCCGGCCAATTCAGGAGGAGGAATCCCTGGCCCTGCTGGCCGATTACGGCGTTCCGGTGGTTCGCTCCGAACCCGCCGCCATCCCGGAGGAGGCGCTTGCGGCGGCGGAGCGGATCGGCTGGCCGGTCGCGATAAAGTCCGCCGCGCATGGCATCCTGCACAAGTCCGATGTGAGTGGAGTTCGGCTGGGCATCGCCGGCCCGCAGGAACTTGCCGCCGCCTACGAAGACCTCGCGGGCCGGCTGGGGCGGGAGGTGCTGGTACAGGCGACGGCGCCACCGGGCGTCGAATTGGCGCTGGGCGTTGTCTCCGATCCTCAGTTCGGGCCGCTTCTGATGGTCGCGAGCGGCGGCATCCTGATCGAGGTGGTCCGGGACCGCAGGTTCGCCCTCCCCCCGATCGATGGAGCTCGGGCCCGCCGTCTGATCGACCGCCTTGGGGTACGCCTTCTCCTCGAAGGGGCTAGAGGAAGGCCTCCGGCCGACGTCGATGCAATCGCGGCGGCTCTCGTCCGTCTGTCTGTCCTTGCCACCGACCTCGGGGAGCA
>Ga0210378_10001189_pt1 | contig 13651 bp, 9 predicted proteins | sample PLM1_60_b1redo_FD_155465 | JGI IMG/M metagenome (GOLD analysis project Ga0210378, IMG submission 155465) | Groundwater sediment microbial communities from an aquifer in East River, Colorado, USA - PLM1_60_b1 redo | ecosystem: Environmental > Terrestrial > Soil > Riparian zone | place: USA: East...
CGCGGACGTGATCAGCAGCGTGGGGCTCGGCATGGTTCAGCTCGCCAGCAGCGGCGCGTACAACGCGGGCGTGCAGATATCGTTCGTCGGCAAGCTCACCGCGCCGTGCAACGCGTCTGGGTGCAATGTCTCTGCCGTCGTGAAGAACGAGTCGGCAGCGGCCACCGTCGATGTCGTGTTGACGGCCAAGGTGACCAGCGGCAGCGGGCTGCTCGCCTCGTGCGCGTCCATCGCGAAGCCGGTCGCCCCGGCTCGCACCGCACCCCTCGCCTGCCACGCCGGCGGGGCCAGCTGGCGGACGTTTTACCAGCGGGCGACGCGTCCGAGCCGCGCTCCGACGACAACTCCCTACCTGGTTCGCGCAGTTGCGACAGCCAAGGCCAAACCGCCGGCTTCGGCCATGTGCAGCCTCGACGTGACGATGAGGAAGAAGACGACCCCACTGCCGCCGTGCCCACCACCGACGATCACGGATCAAGGCCTTGAGCACTCGTGGAAACATGCCAAGGAATGGTGGGGACGCAGTCCGACCGAGGCTGACCGGGCCGCCTGGCGGGGCATGATCGAGACCGCGCAACAGAGCACCAAGACGTTCCCGTGGTCCGCGAACCAATTGCCGACGACGGCGCATCTGGCGCGGATCGGCGGGCGGTACTTCGTCGCCCAGTTCGACCGTGAGACAGGCAAGCTCGTCACTGCGTTCGGTCCGAACTCCGGCCAGGTCAGGGCCATGCTCAAGTTGCTCAGCGCGTGATGGCGCGGGTACGGCTCTATCCCGACGCACCGCACCTGTCGGTGAGCCTCTACTGCGAGCACCTGACCGACCGCGAGGCCTTCGCGGCGCTTGCCGAGGTGGTGCGGCGCCGGGGAGGCGCGTCCAACGGATACGTGAAGGTCATACCGGCCGGCCTGGAGTACCGCAGCCTCACCGATCTGCCGGTTGACGTCCGGGTCGAGCTGGCGGTAGATGCCGTGGAGTTCGACCGGCTGGTTGCGGGCGATGACCCGGACCGCACCGTCGTCAAGGCCGAATTCATGACCCGCGAGGCAGGGTTGCTGGTCGTCTCCCAGCTGTCCCGTACCGGCGGAGACCGGCACCCCGTCGATGCGAGCGTGTACGCCGACGCCCTTGGCATACCTCCCTGGGCGTGGGAGGAGGGCGACGAGGAACGGGCGGGGGTGCTGGCTGCGTGGGCGCGCGGGCTGTTCCGGGCGGCGTGCGAACACGTCGATCCGCTCTACGCTGAGTTGACGATCGAGACGACGCTGGCCACGCCGTCGGCGCTCGGGGACGCCGATATCGGCAACGTGTACGTGGCGGACCGGCTCCTCGTCGCGGATCCTCACCTTGAGCATGATCTGCGGATGACGTTCGAGACCGGGGACGTCGCTCGTTGGCGGACCGGGTTGTACTGCTCGACGTGGGCGTCGTTCAACGAGGCTGGCCGCAGCGCCGGTGACCTGTCGCGGGATATCGGCAAGACCACGGGCTGGCTCCTCGCCAGGGCGTGGGAGATCATGACCTACGACCCGGACGCGTGACCGTCCCGCCGTCGTGAGTCGATAACCTGCAGTGCGTGACCACTGCGCGAATTCTTGTCGTCCAGAATGATCCCACCGATGACGCCCGTCGGCTCGGTGACTGGCTGGCCGGTGCGGGCGCCGAGCTGGTGACGGTCCGGCCGTTCGCCGGCGACGAACTCCCCGCTGACCTGGCCGGATACGGAGGCTTCGTGGTTCTCGGCGGCGAGCAGGACGCCTTCGACGCCCCCGACGGAACGCCCGCCGAGCCGTGGTTCCCGGCATTGAAGGAGCTGCTGCGGGCATCCGTCCGCGAGGCGTTGCCGACGCTCGGAGTCTGCCTGGGCGGCCAGCTCCTCGCCGACGCGTGCGGCGGGAGGGTGGCGCGCGGCGCGAACGGGCCGGAGATTGGCGCCGGGCTGGTCGCGAAGCGGGACGTGGCGGAGAAGGATCCGCTGTTCGGGCCGGTGGCGTTCACCCCGGACGTGTTGCAGTGGCACGAGGACGAGATCAGCGTGCTGCCGCCCGGGGCGGTGCTGCTCGCCGCGTCGGTGCGCTGCCCGCACCAGGCGTTCCGGCTCGGCGCGAAGGCGTGGGGGCTCCAGTTCCACATCGAGTGCGACACCGCGATGATCGCCGGTTGGGCGGCGAACAGCACTGGCCGCCTCGCCGAGCTTGGTCTGGATCCGGAGACCATGGTGGCTCGGTGCGACGCGGCGATGGACGACGTCGAGGACGTGTGGCGCCCGTTCGCCGAGCGGTTCGTGGCCGTCGTCGAGGGCCGGGCCGGCAGCACGTACCTACCGGTGATCGAGGCCTGATGAGGCCGGTCGGCGGCGTACCGGCCAGCCTGGCGCGGTTCGGGTTCGCCGATCCGCGCCAGGCCGCCGACCTGCTGGGCCCTGGCGGGTTGGGCTGGTGGCATCCGCACGTGGGCGCCGCTGGCGACGACACCGCAGCCGAGATCGTGGCCGCGCTCGCCCGCGCCGACGATCCCGACCTCGCCGTACTGGCCATGCACCGGCTCGTCGCCGCGCAGGACGATCCCGAGGCACTGCGGTCGGCGGTCGCGGCGGACGACGGGCTGCGCCGGCGCCTGTTCGGCGTCCTCGGCGCGTCCGCCGCGCTCGGCGATCACCTGGTGGCGAACCCGGGGGAGTGGACGCTGCTCACCGAGGGCGCGTGGGATCCCGAGCGGCCGACCTTCGAGATGCTGCGCCATGCCCTGCTGGATGCGGCCGGGCAGGACGACGTCCCTGAGCTACGCCGGGCGTACCGGCGGTGCCTGCTCGTGGTGGCCGCCCGCGACGTGACCGCCCCCACCAGCGACGGCGCCGACGTGGCCGCGATCACCGCCGAGCTGTCCGATCTGGCGGCCGTCACACTGGAGGCTGCGCTGGCGATCGCCACCGCGGAGTTGCCCGACGGTGCGCCGGCCGCGCGCCTCGCCGTGATCGGGATGGGCAAGTGCGGTGGGCGGGAGCTGAACTACGTCAGCGACGTCGACGTGATCTTCGTAGCGGAACCGGCGGATCCCGACGCCGACGTGACCGCCGCCCTCCGCACAGCCACGACGCTGGCCAGCACGCTCATGCGGATCTGCCAGACCGTAGCCTGGCCGGTGGACGCCGCGCTGCGCCCGGAGGGTAAGGACGGGCCGCTGGTGCGGACGCTCGCCAGCCACGCCGCGTACTACAAGCAATGGGCGCGCACGTGGGAGTTCCAAGCGCTGCTCAAGGCGCGTCCGGTCGCCGGTGACCTGGCGCTCGCGGAGGAGTGGATGGCACTGGTCACGCCGCTGGTCTGGCATGCCGCCGACCGGCCGGGCGTGGTCGCCGACGTCCAGGCGATGCGCCGCCGGGTGGAGGAAAGCCTGCCTTCGCGCGACGCCGAGCGGGAGATCAAGCTCGGGCCCGGTGGCCTGCGCGACATCGAGTTCGCCGTCCAGCTGCTCCAGCTCGTGCACGGGCGCAGTGACGAGTCGCTGCGTACGGGCAGCACGCTCGACGCGATCCGGGCGCTCACCGACGGCGGGTACGTCGGGCGCGCCGACGGCGAGGCGCTCGACTACTCCTACCGGTTCCTTCGCCAGGTCGAGCACCGGCTGCAGCTCCAGCGTCTGCGCCGTACCCACCGGCTACCCGACGACGAGCACGGGCTGCGCTGGCTGGCCCAGGCCCTCGGCTTCCGCGGCGACGCGCGCGCCGGTGCTGTCGAGCGGTTCCACGCCGAGTGGTCCGGGCACGCCCGTGAGGTCCGCCGCCTGCACGAGAAGCTGTTCTACCGGCCGCTGCTGAAGGCCGCCGCCAGCGTCACCAGCGACGCCGTGCGGCTCAGCCCGGACGCGGCCCGGGCCCGCCTCGAAGTGCTCGGGTTCGCCGATCCGGCCGGAGCGTTGCGCCACATCGAGGCGCTGACCTCGGGCGTCAGCCGGCGGGCGGCGCTCCAGCGGGCGCTCCTCCCGACGATCCTGCAGACCCTCTCCGACGCGGCCGATCCGGATGCCGGTCTGCTCGCCTACCGAAAGATCTCCGACCGGCTCGGCCAGACGCCCTGGTACCTGCGTCTGCTGCGGGACGAGGGGCTCGTCGCGATCCGGTTCGCGCAGCTTCTGGGCACCAGCCGGTACGTCGGCGACCTGCTCGGTCGCGATCCGGAGGGGCTGCGGTTGCTCGCCGACGGTGCCGAGCTGACCCCGCGTACGCCCGAGGCGCTGCGCGGGCTGCTCGGAGCGGCCGTCGAGCGCCACACTGACGCGCCGGCGCCGGGCGTGGTCGCCGCCCGCGCGCTGCGCCGCCGGGAGCTGCTCCGGATCGCCTGCGCCGACCTGCTCGGCCACGCGGACGCCGTCCAGGTGGGGCGCGCTCTCTCCGACGTCACCGACGCAGTGCTCGCCGCCGCGCTGGAGGTCGCGACGCGGGCCGTCGTGAGGTCGCGCGGCGGTACCCCCCTGCCGGCCCGGCTGGCGATCATCGGCATGGGGCGCCTCGGTGGACAGGAGATGTCGTACGCGTCCGACGCGGACGTCATGTTCGTGCACGAGCCCGTCGGCGGCGCTAGCGATGCCGAGGCCGCTGCGGCCGCTGCGGCTGTCGCCGAGGAGATGCGGCGGCTGCTGGCGGCGCCCGCGCCGGACCCGCCGGTCGGGCTAGACACCAGCCTGCGGCCCGAGGGCCGGCAGGGGCCGCCCACCCGGAGCCTGGCGTCCTACGCGGAGTACTACCGGCGCTGGTCGCACATCTGGGAGGCCCAGGCGCTACTGCGGGCGCGTCCGGTGGCCGGCGACGCCGAGCTGGGCGCACGGTTCCTGGAACTCAGCGATCCGCTCCGCTACCCCGAGGGTGGGATCGCGCCGGCCCAGGTCATCGAGATCCGCCGGATCAAGGCGCGGGTGGACGCCGAACGCCTGCCGCGCGGCGCCGACCCAGCCACCCATGCCAAGCTGGGGCGCGGCGGGCTGGCCGACGTCGAATGGACCGTGCAGCTCCTCCAGCTGCAGCGGGCGGCCGAGATCAAACCGCTACGCACACCGCGTACGCTCGAAGCGCTCACGGCCGCTCGTGACGCCGGGCTCGTCAGCGCCGCCGACCACGACGCACTGGCGGCCGCGTGGCTGCTGGCCACGCGAGTGCGCAACGCGATCATGCTGGTCCGGGGCCGTCCGTCGGACCAGTTGCCGCGGCGGGGGCCGGAGCTGGTTGGGGTTGCGCGCTCACTCGGTGCGTCGCCGGGCAGCGATCCGGGTGAGTTCGTCGACGAGTATCTGAGAACGATGAGAAGGGGGCGCCGGGCAGTGGAGAGGGTGTTCCATGCCTGACCTGGACGGGGCGGGCGCCGCCCGCGGCCAGGGCTCCGAGCCGGACGCGCCGACCGTACCGAAGAAGCGCCACGGCAAGCCGGTGCCCGAGCTGCCGGCCACCGGCGAGTTCGATCTCGCCGAGCTGCGGCTGGAGGACGCGCCGGCACCGGTTGCCGCCGTGGCGGGTTCCAGCGAGACTGCCGCCGCGGCCCGGGTGCTGGTCACCGGGCCGGCCAGCCTGCCCGAGCGGGCCCCCGTCTCACCCGCTCCGCCGCCCGATGCGCTTGCGCTCCTTGACCGGCTCCTCCCGCATCCGTACCGCCAGCCCGTCCTGGTGACGCTCGTCACCTCGCTCGTGCTCGCGGTCGGGTTCCTGTCCCTACCGCTCGCCGGCACCGACCTCTCCGCGCAGGTCGCTCGTGGCCACTTCTTCCGCGAGCACGGTTTCGTCCCGGTCGACCTGCGCTGGTACGGCGGCGTCTACCCGTTCGGTTACAGCGCGTTCACCGGGCCGCTCAACGCACTGCTCGGGTCGCGCGGCGTCGGCGCCACGGCATGTGTGATCTCGGCGGTGGCGTTCGCCTGGCTACTCGCTCGGGTGGGCGCCCGCCGGCCCACGCTGGGTGGCGTCCTCGGTGCGATCGTGGGCGTGTTCAACCTGGTCAGCGGCCGGACGACGTTTGCCCTCGGTATCGCCTTCGGGATGCTGGCGCTCTGCGCGCTGGTGCTGCCCCGGGTGCCCGAGCGATGGCGGTTCGTCCTGGCGGGTGTGCTGGCGGCCCTGAGCAGCGCCGGCAGCCCCGTAGCCGGTGTGTTCACCGGCCTCTGCGGCACCGCGCTGATCCTCGCCGGCCGCCGCAAGGAGGGGTTCGCGCTGGGCATCGGCGCCGGCCTGGCGCTGCTGCCGCCGGCCCTGCTCTTCCGCGATGGTGGCGAGCAGCCGTTCAACGAGCAGTCGATGAAGGTGACCGTCGCGGTCTGCGTGGCGGCGTTCTTCATGATCCCGAAGGAATACCGGGTGCTGCGGATCGGCACCGTCATCACCGGTCTCAGCACGGCCGGCTCGTTCTACTTCGAGAGTCCGGTGGGGAGCAACGTTATCCGGCTCCCGATCCTGTTCGCGGCGCCGATCGTCGTGGCGGTGTCGGCGGTCGACAAGCGTTGGCTGGCGGGGGTCGTCGCGGCGATCTGCTGGTGGCAGCCGCCGCTGATCGCCGACGACCTCGCGTATGCCGGCGAGCGTGCCGCCCAGCGCTGGTTCCACCAGCCACTCATCGACGAGTTGAAGCGCCGTGGGCCAGTCGGACGGATCGAGGTGGTGCCGCTGCGCGACCACTGGGAGGCCACCTATGTCGCCGACGCGGTACCGATCGCGCGCGGCTGGCTCCGCCAGGTGGACGTCGAGCGCAACGCCCTCTTCTACAACGGATCGCTCACCCCGCGCACGTACCTGAACTGGCTGTACCACAACGCGATCGACTACGTGGCGACGCCGCGGCCAGGATCCGGCACCAACCTGGACTTCGGCGGCCGCGAAGAGGCGGCGCTCATCGAGGCGAACCTGCCGTACCTCCAGCGGGTGTGGGAGACCGGTGACTGGGTGCTGTACAAAGTGGTCGGCGGGCGTCCGCTGGTGGACCGCCCCGGCACGCTGCAGGAGTCGGGCCCGACCAAGGTGCGTTTCGACGTGCCGGTGGCCACCGACCTGACCGTGCGGATCCGCTGGTCGCGGTGGCTGGTGCTCAAGGGCCCCGACGGCTGCATCGCGCCGGCCAAGGACCACTGGGTCGAGGTGCGGCTCAAGCGCGCCGGCGAGTACACGCTCACCAGCGAACTCGGTATCACCCAACGGTCCGCCTGCTGAGCGACCGGAGACGGAGACGCAGATGGCCACCCGATTGATGCATCTGGTTGTCGATGCGAACGACCTGTCCGCGCTGGCCCGGTTCTGGGCGGCGGCGCTCCGTTGGAAGATCACCGAGGAGGAGCCGGACGAGGTGGTGGTGGAGCCGCCGTCCGGTCCGGGCCTGCCGCTGGTGTTCGTGCCGGTGCCCGAGGCCAAGACCGGCAAGAACCGCGTCCACCTCGACCTCGCCAGTTCCTCGCCGGAGGATCAGGCGGCGATCGTCGAGCGGCTCATCGGGCTCGGCGCGCGCCCGGCGGACGTCGGTCAGCTCGACGTGCCGTGGGTCGTGCTCGCCGATCCGGAGGGCAACGAGTTCTGCGTGCTCGAACCGCGCGAGGAGTACCGCGACACCGGCGCCCTCGCCGCTGTCGTGGTCGACACCCCGGATCCAGTCGCGCTGGCGCCGTTCTGGGCGGCGGCGAGCGGGCTGGCGATCCGTGAGCAGAACGAGAACTTCGCCTCGCTGCGGAACGACAGCGGTCCGTGGCTGGAACTCCTGCGCACCACCGACCCGAAGACTGTGAAGAACCGGCTCCACCCCGACGTCGCGCCGTACATCGGTGACGACCACGCGGCGGAGGTCGCCCGGCTCGTGGAGCTCGGTGCGACCCCCGCCGACGTGGGTCAGGGCGAGGCGCGGTGGGTGGTGCTGACCGACCCGCAGGGCGGCGAGTTCTGCGTACTCACCCCGCGCTGACGGGCCGCCCCGTGCCGGCCCGCCAGCGAGGGCTAGCTACTCGTGCGCCAGGGCAGCCACCGGGCTGACCTTCGCGGCGCGGTTCGCCGGCAGCAGTCCGGCTAGTGCGGTGAGTCCGGCGAGGATGGCGAACACCGCGACCAGCTGACCGGCCGGGATCACCACCTCGGCGCCGATGTCCAGCGAGCGCAGCATGAGCGCCGCGTACGGGATACCGAGCGCCAGCCCGAGGAACGATCCGACCACGCCGTAGAGTCCGGCCTCGGTGGCGAGACTGGTGCGCAGCCCGCCCCGGGAGAGCCCGACGGCCCGCAGCATCCCCGACTCCTTGGTGCGCTCGACGACCGACAGCGCAGTCGTGGTGCCGACGCCGACGACGGCGATGAGCACGGTCAGGCCGAGCAGGCCAAGCGCGATGGCGGTCAGGATCGTGATCCAGGTGGTGACCTCCTCGCGCTGGTCAGCCAGGGTGTCGACGGACACTCCGGCGACGTTGCCGACCTCGGCGAGTACCGCGGCCCTGGCAGCCGTGACGGCCTTCTTGCCGGTGCCCTTGGCGTTGACGAGGACGCCGGTGGCCGGCGCCGACGGGTCGAACTTCGTGAGGTCGCCGGGGTGCAGGATGATGGCGCCGCCGAGCGGTCCGGCGCTGTCGATGATCACGCCGACCTTGACGGTGACCTGGCGACCATCCGCTGTGAACCGCACGTCGTCGCCGGCCTTGACGTGCAGCCTGTCGGTGTAGATGTCAGGCAGCGCGAGCCGGCCCGGCCCCAGGTCGGCGATCGATCCATCGATGATCGTGAACTTCTTCACCGTCGGCAGCGCGCGGATGTCGAGGTCGACGAGGCGCATCTCATTCTCGCCGACGAACGCGGTGGTCTGCCGGTACGGCAGCACCTCAGCCAGCTCGTCGCGGCCCTCTAGCCGCTGGGCCAGGTCCTTCGGTAGGCCTCGGCCCTCCTCGGTCATCCGGGCCTCGATGTCGGCGGGGTACTCGAGCGCCAGCTCGCGGTCCGCGAGGTTGCTCAGCGTGCTCGATCCGACCAGCACGCCAGCGATCAGCGTGACTCCGAGAGCCACGACCGCCGATACTGCGGCGGCCCGGCGCGGCGCTCCGCCGACACCGCCGACCGCGAGCCGCCCGACCGGTCCGAACCGGCTCACCGGCCATCCGACCAGCCCGAGCAGTGGCCGGATCAGCACCGGACCGAGTGCGAGCAGCGCGCAGAACGCCGCCGTGCCGCTCGCCACGATCGTGAGGAGCAGGAGCGTCGTGTCCTCCTTGAGCGGGCCGGCCGCGGCGAACGCGATGGCTCCGGTGCCGGCGGCCGCCAGCACGAGCACGGCGCCGGTCAGCGCGCGGAAGATCCCGATCCCGATACGGGCGTTCGTCGTGGCCGAGGCGCGCAGTGCCTGGAGCGGGGATACCCGGGCAGCGGAGAATGCCGGCGCGAGTACGGCGATCACCGTGATAGCGATCGAGCCCAGCACGATCGCGACAGCCCAACCGATGGGAACGCCGGGGGCCGGCAGGTCGTAACCGAACGCGCCGAGCACGACGGGGGTGAGGAAGCCGGCGCCGAGCGCGATCAGCACGCCCGTGACGCCCGCGACCAGACCGGTGAGCGCGCCCTCGACGATCAGCGCGCCGGTGAGCCGGCCACGGCCCGCGCCGACGGCCCGCAGCAGCGCGAGCTGCTTCATCCGCTGGGCGAACATGATCCGGAAGGTGGACGTGACAACCAGCGCGGCGGCGATCACGGCGATCGCGACGAACATCGACAGCAGCGCGAAGATCGGCTGGATCTCCTCGACCTTCTTGTTGATCTCCGCGGTCCGTACCTCCGTGGCGGGACGCACCTGCGGCCCCGACTCAGCCTGCTGGTCGCCTGTTCCACTGGCCTGCACCAGGGACGTGAGCTTCGTGGTCAGGTCGATCACCGAGGCGCCGGGTGCGGCCTGCACGTCGATGCGGCTGTAGCCGGTGCCGAGCAGCGTGGCGGCGGCACGATCCTGCGTGTACAGCATCTGGCCCGAGTCTTCCGGGGCTTTGACGACGCCGGTGATGACGAGCTGGGTTGGCGGGCCGAGGATCGGCGTGCCGTCGGGTTTGACGTCGACCTCGTTCGCCGCCGTGATCTTCTGCCCCACCTGGAGGCCGTCGCGTTCGGCGGTGCGGGCGGTGATCGCGATCTCGCCGGACTTGTCCGGGTAGGACCCTGAGGTGACCTTGACCCGCGCCAGCGGGCCGGAGCCCGGGTCGGCGGCGAGCCCGAAGTACAGCGGCGAGCTGTCGGGGGCAGAGCCCGTCCGGATCTGGAGGGAGCCCAGGACGCGGCCCGCAACGCCGGTGACGCCCGGTGTCTTCTGGACGGCGATGAGCGTCGCTGGAGTCATCGGCGTCGCCTTGGACTCCATCACGACGCTGGCGCCAGCGGGGGTATCGCTGACGTTGTCGGCGATCGTCTGCTCGGTGATCTGCTGGGCGAGCACCGTCGCGAAGGCGAAGAACGCCGCGACGATGATGCCGAGCCCGGTCAGCAGGAGACGGGCCGGTCGGCGGCTGACGCCGCTCAGCTGGGTGCGCAGGACGGTCACCGGCGCTCCCCGATGTTCTGCAGGGCCTCGGTGACGGACGCGCGGGTCGGGGCGTGAATCTCCCCGGCGATACGGCCGTCGGCCAGCACGACCACCCGGTCGGCGTATGCCGCAGCGGCCGGGTCGTGGGTCACCATCACCACGGTCTGCCCGAGGTCGCGGACGGACGTGCGCAGGAACGACAGCACCTCAGCGCCGGACCGGGAGTCCAGGTTGCCGGTCGGCTCGTCGGCGAAGACGACCTCCGGACGGGAGGCCAGCGCGCGGGCCAGCGCGACCCGCTGCTGCTGCCCGCCGGACAGTTCGCTCGGCCGGTGGCTCAGCCGGTCACCGAGGCCGAGGACGCTGACCAGGTGGTCGTAGAGGCGGCGGTCCGGGGCGCGGCCGGCAAGGCTCAGCGGCAGCGTGATGTTCTCTGCCGCGGTGAGCTGGTGCAGCAGGTTGAAGGACTGGAAGACGAAGCCGATCCGCTCGCGCCGTACCTTGGTGAGCACCCGGTCCGACAGGCGCGTCAGGTCGGTGCCACCCAGGAGTGCGCGCCCCGACGTGGCGGTGTCCAGCCCGGCGAGGCAATGCATGAGCGTCGACTTGCCGGAGCCCGACGGGCCCATGATCGCGGTGAAGGCGGCGCGGTCGAAGCCGACCGACACTCCGTCAAGCGCGCGCACGGCGGTGTCGCCACTGCCGTACACCTTCACGAGGTCCACCGCGGCGACGGCGGCGGTCGAGGGATGGGGCTGGGTGGCCACTGGTGCGGCCATGGGGTACGTCACGGTGCTCCTCCGTGTTCGGCGGTTCGGTCGACGGCACTGAGCTTCGCCGTGGCGTAGTGCCTCGGGCATCAGCCGGGAGCGGGGTTGGCGACGGGCAAGGTCTGACTTTCGGCTGATCTTGGCGGCGGCACCGCTGCCTAGACTTGCGTCATCATGACCGACACAGTGAGTGATCAATCGCGGAAGATCTGGTTCCGGCTGACCCAGATCGCGGGCGCCTGCGGGCTGTTCTTCCTGCTGCTTCTCGACGTCTACTTCGACTCGTTCTCCGGCACCGGCTCCACGTTGGCGGGGCTGGCGGAGCTCATGGGCCTTGGGCTCGCGGCGCTAGCGCTGCTGATCGCCCACCGGCTCGGGCCCGTCGTACTGCCGCTGGTGGCCGTCGTCGTCGCGTCCTGGTCGTTGCTCATCACGCTCGTCAACGCGACCTCGTTGGAGCGGAACGCCGCGTTCGGCTTCGCCGAGACGGCAGCCATGCTCCTGTTGCTGATCATCGTGGTACGCCGTTCGCATCCGTGGTTGGTGGTGTTCGGCGGCGGCGGCCTTGTGCTCGCCGTGGGCGCGCAGCCGCTGCGGAGCGGGCTCGGGGACAGCGGCATCATCATGGGCCTGCTCTTCGCCCTGGTGGCGGGGTCCGTCGCGGCGACCGGGGCGTACCTGCGCTCGCTCGACGGCAGCCGGCGGCGCCAGGTGCAGCTGGTCCGCGCCGAGCAGCGCGCCGAACTCGCACGTGACCTGCACGATTTCGTCGCCCACCACGTCACCGGGATCGTCGTTCAGGCGCAGGGGGCGCGGATCATCGCCGCCCAGGATCCCGAGCGGGTGGCCGCCGCGCTTGAGCAGATCGAGAAGGCCGGCGCGGAGGCGATGGCGTCGATGCGGCGGATGGTTGGGGTACTGCGTAACACCGACGGGCAACCGGACGCCCCGGTCGCGCCGCTCGCCGGTATCGCCGATCTGGTCCCGCTGGTCGAGGGCTTCACCGCCGCCGGCCCGATCGCCGCCCGCCTGCACATCGAAGGCGTCCTCGACGGGTTGCCGGTCGAGGTGACCTCGTCGGCGTACCGGGTCGTCATGGAGGCATTGACCAACGTCCGCCGCCACGCGCACCACGCCACAGCCGTGGACGTCGTGCTGCACCGGACTCCCGACTGGCTGCTCGTACGGATCTCCGACGACGGCCAGGGCGGGATCACCCGCGGCGCCGCCGGGTTCGGGCTGATCGGGCTGGGTGAGCGGGTAGAGGCGCTCGGCGGCCGGATCCAGGCCGGACCGGACCCCGCCGGCGGCTGGGTCGTCGACGCGGCGATACCGCTGGACCGGACGTCAGCGCGCCAGGCACGGCCCTGACCTGGGTGGGCGGGCGGCCCTCGCGCCCGCTGGTGGCAGGATGGCCCGGTGACGATTCGGGTACTGGTCGCCGATGACCAGGCTATGGTCCGCACCGGCTTCGGGATGATTCTCGGCGCCCAGCCGGACATGGAGGTGGTCGGCGAGGCGGCGGACGGCGTCGAGGCCGTCGAGCTGGCGCGCCGGCTCAAGCCCGACGTGGCTCTGTTCGACATCCGGATGCCGCGCATGGACGGGCTCGAAGCGCTCCGGATCCTCGCGGGCCCCGGCGTGATCGACCCGGTCAAGGTCGTCGTCGTCACTACGTTCGACCTCGACGAGTACGTCCACGCCGCGCTGCACAACGGCGCCTGCGGCTTCCTGCTCAAGGACTCCGGCCCGACGCTGCTCGTCGAGGCCGTGCGCGCCGCGATGTCTGGCGACGCGCTGATCAGCCCGTCGATTACCGTCCGGCTTCTGCAGCACCTGAACAAGCCGGCGTCCAAACCGGATACGCGCGGGCTGTCGAGTCGCGAGCTGGACGTCGTGAAGCTCGTGGCGCGCGGCCGTACCAACGCCGAAATCGCCACCGAGCTGTTCATCTCGGTAGGCACCGTGAAGACCCACCTGGGCAGCGTCCAGACCAAACTTTCGGCGCGGAACCGGGTCGAGATCGCGGCATGGGCCTGGGAGTCCGGCCTCGTCGCCTGAGCGGCGTTTGCCTGGCGAGGTGGCCGTGGTTTTCCGGGCTATAGCCCGGAAAACCACGGCCACCTCCGGTGCGCGAACGGATCACGAGCTTGACAGCCACCTCCATGATCGGCGTTGACCCGACCGGCTCACCTGGCACCGATGCACGGGGGCGCGCCCTACCGGTCCGCGGTCGCCGCTGAAGTAACTCGCTCAGAAGGTGGTTCATGCCTAAGAAATCGCACGTGCTCTTGTCCTTAGCAGCTGCGGCGGTCGTCGCCGTTCCTATCGCGGTGGCCACTTCGGCCAGTGCCGGCGAGAAGGCGCCCGAACCT
>Ga0210378_10001190_pt1 | contig 13649 bp, 11 predicted proteins | sample PLM1_60_b1redo_FD_155465 | JGI IMG/M metagenome (GOLD analysis project Ga0210378, IMG submission 155465) | Groundwater sediment microbial communities from an aquifer in East River, Colorado, USA - PLM1_60_b1 redo | ecosystem: Environmental > Terrestrial > Soil > Riparian zone | place: USA: East...
CTCCGAAGCCGCGCATCCTCGGCGCCGACGGAGCGGGAATCGTCGAGAGCGGGCCCGGCTTCGCGCCGGGCGACCGGGTCCTGATCAATCCCGGAATCGATCGCGGTGACATGATCGCCGTCTTCGGGGAGCACATGGACGGCACGCACGCGGAGCTCGTCGCCGTACCGAAGACGAACGTCTATCCGATCCCCGAAGGGATGAGCTTCGAGGAGGCCGCCGCCTTCCCGCTCGTGTTTGTGACCGCCTACCGGATGCTTGTTACGAAGGCCCACGTCCAGGAAGACGAATACGTGCTGATCTGGGGCATCGGGGGCGGAGTGGCGATGGCCGCGAATGCGATCGCCCGTGCGCTCGGGGCGAAGACGATCGTGACCTCCTCGAGCGACGAGAAGCTGGCGCACGTCGAGGCCGACGTGAAGGTGGACCACGGGTCGGAAGACGTCGTCGAGGCAGTCAAGGCCGCGACGGATGGGCGCGGCGCCGACGTCGTTGTCGAGCACGTCGGCGAGGCGACATGGCGGCGGACGCTTCAGGCTGTCCGCTCCGCAGGGCGCATAACCGTCTGTGGAGCGACCAGCGGCACGAACCCACCCGCTGAGCTCCACCGAATCTGGTGGAAGCAACTAACGATCTACGGCTCGACGATGGGTACGAAGCAGGACTTCGACGGCGTCTACGACCTCGTGGCGAGCGGCAAAGCGCGACCGCTCATCGACGAGGTCTTCCCGCTCGGCGAGGCGCGGGCCGCGCACGAGCGGATGGAGGCCGGCGACCAGCTCGGCAAGATCGTGCTCCGCGTCGGCGAGTAGCTACTCCGGAGTGACGTACGCCGCGGTGAGGCCCCCGTCGACCAGAAACGTCGAGCCCGTCACGAACGAGGACTCGTCGCTCGCCAGGAACAGGGCGGCGTTCACGATCTCCCGCGGCTTGGCGAGGCGGCCCATCGGCAGGTGGATCCGCCGCCGTTCGTAGGCGGCGGGATCGTCGCCGAAGATCCGGAGCAGGAGCGGCGTCTCCACCGGCCCAGGGCACAGCGCGTTGACTCGGACGCCCTCGCGCGCGAACTGCACTGCAAGCTCCCGCGACATCGAAAGCACCGCGCCTTTCGAAGCCGTGTACGAGATCTGCGACGTCGCAGCGCCGACGAGTGCGACGAACGAAGCGACGTTGATCACCGAGCCTCCTCCCCGCTCCAGCAGGTAAGGAATGCCGTGCTTGCAGCAGAGATAGACACCCTTCGTATTGACGTTCTGGACACGGTCCCAGGCGTCTTCGTCCGTCTCGAGGATCGAGGCGTCGTCCTCGGGCGAGATTCCCGCGTTGTTGTAGATGACGTCGATCCCGCCGAACCGCTCGGCCGCAGCCTCGTACATCGCCCGAACGCTGGCGCCGTTCGCGACGTCGACTTCCACGCCGAGGCCATCATCGAGCTCGCCGGCGACCTCCTCCACGAGACCGCCGTCGATGTCTCCGGCGCAGACCCGGGCCCCCTCCTCGGAGAAGAGAATCGCCGCCTCGCGACCCATCCCGCCGCCGGCGCCTGTGATGACGGCGACCTTCCCGTCGAGCCGGCCCATCAGGCGTCCGTGGCGAGGTACACGTTCTTGACCTCGGAGTAGCCCTCGAGGGCATGCATCCCGAGCTCTCGTCCGAAGCCGGACTGCTTGAAGCCGCCGAACGGTGTCGAGACGCGCACGGACGTGTTCGAGTTGATGGAGAGCACGCCCGCATCGATCCCGCGCGCGACCCGCAGCGCGCGACCTACGTCACGCGTCCAGACCGAGCCCGAGAGGCCGTAGGACGTGTCGTTAGCGAGGCGGATCGCGTCTGCCTCGTCGGCGAACGGGATCACGCATGCGACCGGCCCGAAGATCTCTTCGCGGGCGGCGCGGTCGTCGTTCGAGACCGGTGCGAGCACCGTCGGCGGGAACCAATATCCTCGAGTTCCAGGTGTGTTACCTTGATAGGCAACGTTACCGTCGACGTAGGACGACACGGCTTCGCGCTGATCCGCGGAGACGAGCGGCCCCATCTCGGTCTCAGCGCGCTCGGGGTCGCCGACGTTGACGCCCTTCGTCGCCTCGATCAGGAGCTCGAGAAACCGGTCGTACGCGCTCTGTTCGACGAGGATGCGAGAGCGCGCACAGCAGTCCTGGCCCGCATTCCCGAAGACCGCATAGGGAGCGGCGCTCGCCGCTGCTTCCAGGTCCCCGTCAGCGAAGACGACGTTTGCCGACTTCCCGCCGAGCTCGAGCGTGACCCGCTTGATCGAGTCGGCCGCGCCCCTCATCACTTCCCGACCGACCTCGGTCGAGCCGGTGAACCCGATCTTCACGACATCGGGGTGCTCGACGAGCCTCCGCCCCACGACGGAGCCCGGGCCGGTGACGACGTTGAGCACTCCCTCGGGAATGCCTGCCTCGAGCGCGAGCTCGGCCAGGCGCTGCGCCGTTAGCGGCGTCAGCTCGGCCGGCTTCAGGACGACGGTGTTGCCGGTAGCGAGGGCGGGACCGAGCTTCCAGCTCGAGATCGCGATCGGGAAGTTCCACGGCACGATCAGCCCGACCACGCCGAGCGGCTCCCGAAAGGTCATGTCGACGCCGCCGGCGACCGGGATCGTCTCGCCGTGGTGCTTGTCGACCGCGCCTGCGTAGAAGTAGAAGACCTCGGCGACCATGCCGACCTCGCCGCGCGAGTCCGCGATCGGCTTGCCAACGTTGCGTGTCTCGAGCAGAGCCAACTCCTCCGCGTGCTCCTCGACGATGGCCGCGAGCCGGCGCAGAAGCCGAGCGCGGTCGGCGGGAGCCACGACGCGCCAGGCCGGGAAGGCAGCCTTGGCGGCCGCGACCGCGGCGTCGGTCTCGTCGACGCCGGCCGACGGAAGCTCCGCGATCGTCTCCTCGGTCGCAGGGTTGAGAACCGAGGTCACGTCCGCGACTCCCGGTATTCGCGAGCCTCCTGCACGAGCGCCTGGAAGAGGGCCATGTCCTCGCCCTCCTCCGGATGCCAGAGGACGCCGACCGTGAAGCGCTTCGACGGGTCTTCGAGCGCCTCGACCGTGCCGTCGTCGGCCCACCCGGTCTCCCGGAGGCCCTCGCCGATCTTCCCGTACCCCTGGTGGTGGTGCGACTTGACGGGCGCGCGATCGCCGAGCAGGCCGCCGACCCGGCTCTCGGGCTCGAGCTGCACGTCGTGGTCCGACCAGTCTCCCGGCGCGTGCCGGTGTCCCTCGTGGCCGACCGTCTCGGGCAGATGCTGGACGAGGTCGCCGCCGCGGGCGACGTTCAGCACCTGCGAGCCGCGACAAACGGCGAGGACCGGCATGTCCCGCTCCAGCGCCGCACTCAGCAGCGCGAGCTCGGCCCGGTCGCGCACCTCGCGCGCCTCATCCGTCTCTGGGTGCGGATCGGCTCCATAGTGGGCCGGATCGAGATCGGAGCCGCCCGAGAAGACGATTCCGTCCAGCACCGCCAGCGTCTCGTCGATCGACTCATCGCTCGGCGGGACGATCAGCGGACGTCCACCCGCGCGCTCGATCGCGTGTACGTACGAGATCGGCACGAGCGCCGCGGCCTCGACCCACGCGCCCCACGCCACCTCCTCGGCGTACGACGTGATGCCGATGACGGGCCTCATGTAGACAAGGTTAGACGCGCTCGAACAGCCGCTCCCGCTCGTAGCAGGTCACGATCTCGTCGAACAGGCGCTGCTCAGTCCGAGCGTAGTTCAGGTAGTGGTCGATGACCTCGTCCCCGAACGCCTCGCGCGCCACCTCTGAGCGCTCGAGCTCGTCGATCGCCTCCCTCAACGTAGAGGGAACGCGCTGCAGGCTCTCGTCAACGTACGCGTTCCCTTCGAAGAGCGGTGGCGCCTCGAGTTCGTTGTCGAGCCCGTGCAGGCCGGCTGCGATCATCGCCGCAAAGGCGAGGTAGGGATTCGCGTCCGCGCCAGGGATTCGCGACTCGACGCGGAGCCCGTTGCCATGCCCGACGAGACGGAAGCCGCACGTGCGGTTGTCCCGCCCCCACGCGAGCGTCGTCGGCGCCCAGCTCTCGGCGGCGAAGCGCTTGTATGAGTTGACGTTCGGAGCCACGAACACCGCCAGCTCTCGCATGTGGCCGGTGAGACCGGCGAGGCAGTGCCGGAAGATCTCGCTCGGCTCGTGCGGGTCGTCGCCCGGGAAGAGGGAGCGGGTGCCCTCAGTGTCCCAGAGACTCAGATGGATGTGGCACGAGCTGCCGATCCACGTGTGGTCGGGCTTAGCCATGAAGGTGATCGACTTGCCGTGCTGGTGCGCGATCTCCTTCGCGCCGTTCTTGTAGATGACGTGGCGGTCGGCGGTCGTCACTGCGTCGGCGAATCGGAAGTTCAGCTCGTGCTGGCCCGGCCACGCCTCGCCTTTGGTGAATTCGACCGGGATGCCGGCGGCATTCGTCCCTCGCCGGATCGCGCCGACAACATCCTCGTCAAACGTCGTCGCGAGGATGTGGTAGTCGAGGATGTAGGGGATCGAGGGCGTGAGATCGCGATAGTGCTTCTCGTGCGCCTCGGCATAGTTCTCCTTGAGGAGATAGAACTCGAGCTCGGAGCCCATCATCGGCAGGTACCCGCGCTCCCGCGCGCGCTCGACCTGTCGCTTGAGGATCTGGCGCGGCGACTGAACGACCGGAGTTCCGTCTTCCCAGTCGACGTCGCAGAGGACAAGCGCTGTGCGGTCGAGCCACGGAATCCGGCGCAACGTCCCGAGATCGGGAGCGAGGTGGAAATCGCCGTACCCCTTTTCCCAGTTGGCCATGTCGTAGCCGGACACCGGGTCCATCTCCATCTCGAGCGCCAGCAGGTAATTGCAGCCCTCGATGCCGTGCGAAGCGGCGTCGTCGAGGAAGAACTCGCCCTCCACGCGCTTGCCGAACAGGCGGCCCTGCATGTCCGTGAAGCAGGTGAGGACGGTATCGATCGTGCCGGCCTCGATCTCCCCGCGGAGCTCGTCGAGGGTCAGCATTCCCTTCACGGTCTCGCGCACCTCTGGATGCATTGTGTCTGTCATGGCGGGCCTACGGCCCCGGAGCGGGCACCGTGCCGCTCTCGGGCGTCGCCGCGAAGGTCCTCTTCGTCGATCGTACGCACCGGCCCGGTGTATCTCTTGTTCGCGCCGAGCACCCACCAGATGGCGACGGCGACCCCGACCAGCAGGACGAGCGGCGAGTAGTTGATGGCGGTCCAGTCGAACTCGTCCTTCCAAGGGACGCCGGCGGGCACGATCGGGATGTCGAGCGAGTAGACGACGAGTGCCACGAACGCAATCGCGCCGCTGTTGACCCAGCGGTAGTGACGCCCGAGGGTCCACGGGCCGGGCTGGAACCTGTCTCCCTGCCGCAGCCGCAAATACACGGGAATGATGTACGCGAGGTAGAGGCCCACTGTGCAGATGGCGGTGATCGCGAAGTAGGCCCACGGGACACCCGCAGCGTTCCCCCAGATCGCCGGGATCGTGATGATCAGGGCGGCAGTGGACACGGCGATCACGGAGTAGAGCGGCACCCGCTGCCGGTTGAGCCGCCGGAACAGCCACCACCCGGGCATGCCGCGGTCACGCGAAAACGCGTACCAGGTCCGTGACGCGCTGGTCAGGCCCGCCGCTCCACAGAACAGCTGACCGATCGTTGCGATCAGGAGCACCGTCTTCGCCGCCCAGGAGTCGAGGGCGCTGTTGAAGATCGAGATCGACGTGCCTCCGGCGTCGTTGATCGCACCGACGTCACTAGCCGCGAACAGGAAAGCGAGCAGCACGAACCAGCCGGCAATCGCGGAGTAGAAGACCGACCGCCAGACGCCCTGGGCCGCCGCAAGGGCGGCGCCCCGTGTTTCCTCGGCCGTATGCGCAGACGCATCGTAGCCCGTCTGCGTGTACATGGTCAGGATGAAGCCGACGGGCAGGATGTAGAGCCAGAAGAACAGCCCGCCGGCGGATCCGGCGTGAAAGCCCGTGTTGTTGATCCGCTCCGTGAAGACGAAGCTGACGCTCTGGTGGTCGTCAGGGACGAAGGCGAGGATCCCGATGATCACGAGCACGCCGAGGACGTGCCACCCAACCGAGATGTTGTTGAACAGCCCCAGCAGGTCGTCCGCGAAGATGTTCACAACCGTGTACAGGACGAGGATGATCACGAACAGGCCGAATTGCTCGCCGAGGATGTGCTTGCTATCCCCGAAGTCGACGCCGAAGATCTTTAGCCCGTAAAGACCGAGCAGAGCGTTGAGGAAGAGCGCAGCCCCGTAGCCGACACCCGCGACGATGCCGACGAGCCCGACCATGTTGAACCAGCCGGTGAACCAGCTCCAGCCTTTGCCACCGAGCTTGGCCGCCCACCAGTAGGGGCCCCCGGCCGTCGGAAAGGCGGAGGTCAGCTCGGACATCGAGAGCGCGACCAGGAGAACGAACGCGCACAGGATCGGCCACCCCCACGCGATCGCCGCCGGCCCTCCACCGCCACATGCGAAGGAGAAGTTCGTGAAGCATCCGGCGAGAACCGAGATGATTGTGAACGAGATCGCGAAGTTCGTGAAGCTGCTCCACGCGCGCGTGAGCTCCTGTTTGTAGCCCAGCTCCGCGAGTTTCTGCACGTCATCCCGAACGTCTTGGTCCTGCATCGGCTCTGCCATCACCGTCCTCCTCTCGTGGGGTGACGGACGGCCACCTCACCCGGGGTCGTTAGGAGGCGCGAGCGTAATGCAGTTTGCAACGAGGAGTCAATGGCCGGGCGTGGCGAGGGCGACGATGATCGGCCCGCCGTTTTGGTCTACGCGCGTGATCCAGGTGGCGGGCAGCGCGCGTGAGCGTCCCGGGGTCAGCCTCGCCACCCGCCCGCTCCAGAGCGGGCGGTCGTCCTGGCGGATCTCGATCCGGGAGCGGTTGACGAAGGCGGCGGAGCGCAGGGCGAACCGATCCAGGGGCGGTGGTTGGATCTTCGCGCTGACGGAATTCGGAGCGATCCACTGCAGTGGGCGCGTGCACGTGATCGGGACCCCACGCTCGGGCCACGCCTCACTTTCGGCGAGCCGGCGGCTGACGGAGACAGCCGCATGCCGTCCGCTCAGCGCCGCGATGTCGGCGGGCTCGGCCCCGTGCAGGAGGTTGCCGGCCGCGAAGACGCCCGGACGCGTCGTGCGCAGGCCGGTGTCAACGCGCGGTCCACGCGTTCCGGAATCGAGCTCGAGCCCGCCCAGCACGGCGAGCTCGTGGTCTGGGATCCAGTCGGCGGTGAAGACGACGGTGTCGCAGGCCACCCGTCTCTTCTGTCCGCTGTCGAGGTCGAGGAGCTCGACCTCCTCGACCCGCGGCCGGCCGTGGATGCCCGCCAATGCGGTCCGCGTCCACACGGGGACGCGGTAGCGGAGGGCGGCGCCGGCGCGGAAGAGCGCAAACGACTGGTGCCGGGGTAGCTCGGTCGCCATTCCGACGACATCGGCGCCCGCGTGAACGAGCGTCATGACGGCAGAGAAGCTCACGTGCTCGGCGCCGACGACGACGGCACGCTGCCCGACGTGCTCTCCGTTGAGCTTGACCAGCTGCTGGAGCTGCCCTGTCGTGAGGACGCCTTCAGGGCGCGAGCCGGGCACCAGCCGCGCGGAGCGGGGCCGCTCGCGGCAGCCGGTCGCGAGGACGACGGCCGACGCTCGCAGCGTCTCGCGGCCCTCCGGGCTCGTCACATCGAGCGCGCCGTCGGCCGACCAGCCGGTCACCATCGCCTCTTCCTGGACGCGCGCGCCCGACTCGCGCGCGAGCTCGACGTAGCGCTGTGCGTAGCGGGGACCGGCCAGGACACGGTGCAGATCGCGCAGGCCGAATCCCTGGTGGGCAGAGTGGCGCGGGATCCCGCCGGCGCACGCCTCGCGGTCGAGCACGAGCACCTCGTCGACGCCGCGACGGCGCAGCTCGACGGCGCACGCAAGCCCCGCCGGCCCACCACCGACTACGACGACCGGGTCTTCCCCAACGCTCATGACGAGCCGCGCGCTTCGGCCAGCAGCGCGGCCACATGGGCGCCGCAGAAGAAGCCCTGGCAGCGTCCCATCAGCACCCGCGTTCGCCGCCGCAGCCCGTCAAGGTCGACCGCCGGGATCGGTCCGGCCAACGCGTCGACGATCTCACCGCGCGTTACCCGCTCGCAAAAGCAGACGACACGCCCGTAATCGGAGTTCTCCGCGATCCGGTCGGGCCGGGCGAAGGGGCGCAGGAAGGCCTCGCCGATGTTCGGCATGCGCAACCCGGGGAGCTTTTGCCTAGGCCGAAGCGGGAGGCCGGCGGCGCCGAGCTCGGAGCGCACATGCTCGGCGATGGCCATGGACGCCGTGAGCCCGGTCGACCGGATGCCCCCGACGCATACGTACCCCTCTGGAGCATGGATCGTGATCTGGTAGTCCGCGTGCTCCGTTGCAGCACGCAGACCGACGTAGATCGCCGTCACCTCGTGGTCGCGGAGCCCCGGCACGATCCGCCGACCTTCCGACCGGAGGTAGGCCAAGCCCCCGCTCGTCGAGGACGTGTCCTCCTTGTCCTCGACGTCCTCTGCCGTCGGCCCGAGAATCAGATTGCCGAAGACCGTCGGCGCCACGAGCACCCCTTTCGTCGTTGACGTCGGGACCGCGAGCACGATGTGATCGACAAGCGGGCGTGACAGCTTGTCGAAGACGATCAGCTCGCCCCGCCGCGGCCTGATCATGAACCCGTCATAACCCAACATGCGATCGATCTCGTCGCTTCGCAGACCTGCCGCGTTCACGAGATAGCGCGCCGTCAGCGACCCGGTGCCGGTGTCCACGCGGAAGCCGCCTCCCTCCAGTCGCTCAATGGCCGCCACGGGAGCGCACAGACGCAACTCGCAGCCGGCGAGGACCGCCTCGGTCGCGAACGCGAGCGTTGTCGTAAAAGGGCAAACGATCCCCTCGTCGGGCACCTCGAGCGCTGCGCGGGCTCCGGGACCCAGGTGGGGCTCCCGGCGATAGAGCTCCTCGACATCGACCCCGCGAATTGCGTCGTAGCCGTTTTCGTGCGCACGGTCGATGATCCCAGGAAGCGCGCTCTGTTCCTCGTCGCTCCAGGCCACCAGCAGCGCGCCTTTGCGCTCGAGCGGAATGCCGGTCCTGGGTGCGTACTCGGAGAGCAGCTCGTGGCCGCGACGCACGAGGCGGGATTCGATCGTCCCGGGCTTCGCGTCGAATCCGGTGTGGAGTAGCGCCGTGTTGGCCTTGCTCGTGCCAGTGCCCACATCAGGGGCCGCCTCGACCAGCGTGCAGCGCAGCTCGAAGCGGCTGAGGTCCCGTGCGATTGCTGCACCGACGACCCCCACGCCGACGATGACGACGTCGCGGTCCGGCACTACGCCAACTCGGCGAGAGCGAGCGCGGCAGCGTGCCAGCGGGCGAGCCGCTCATTCGCCTCGTCGGCCGACATGCTCGGCTCGAAGACCGCGGCCGGAGCCCAATTGCCGACTGCTTCGGCGGGCGTGGCTGCTCCGCCGCTACCGAGGCGGGCAAGGGCACCCACGCCGAGCGCCGTGGCGTCGGCGGACGGGTAGAGCTCGACCGGCACCTGCAGGAGATCGGCCTGCGCCTGCATGAGCGCGGCGGATTGCGTGAGCCCTCCGTCGACGCGCAACCGCTCGAGCGGGCGGCCCATGTCAAGCTCCATCGCCTTCGCCAGCGAGGCGACCTGCGCGACGATGCCCCAGATCACGGCGCGCGCCAGATCCTCGCGGCGCGTCGCGAGCGAGAGTCCGAACCAACCGCCGCGCGCGTCAGGAGACCAGAAGGGAGCGCCCAGCCCAGCGAGTGAGGGCACGAACACGACCTCGGCGGCGCCCCCGCCGAGGCGGTCGAGGTCACCGGGCCCCGAGATGAGCTCGAGCTCCTGGAGCCACGACACGGCTGAGCCGGCGCTGTACACCTGCCCATCGAGGCAGTAGGTCGTCGCACCGCCGAGCCGCCATGCGACGCACACTGCAAGCTGGGATTGCGAGCGGGTGACCTGTTCGCCCGCGGTGGCGAGGATGAACGCCCCTGTCCCGTAGGTGCATTTCGCCTCGCCGGGAGCGAAGCACGATTCGGCGAAGAGCGCCGCCTGCTGATCCACTGCCAGCCCCGTGATCGGCAATGCACCTCCGAAGGCATCCGTCTCCCCGATCGCGGCGTCGCAGTCGACGATCTCCGGCAGAGACGCCGGATCGAGCTCGAAGAGTGAGCACGCCTCCTCGGACCACGTCGTGTTCTCGAGATCGAGCAGCATCGTGCGCGACGCGGTCGCTGCGTCGGTGACGAAGACGCCCGCGAGGCGCTCCAGCATCCAGGCGTCGACCGTGCTGATGACGCCCTCGGCGCCCTGTTCGCGGCGCAGCCACGTCATCTTCGGCGCAGCGAAGTAGGGGTCGAGAGGGAGCCCCGTCAGCTCGGTAAGTCGGTCCGCGCCATCCGCGAGCTCACGCGTGACCGTGACCGCCCGCCGGTCCTGCCAGCTCAGAGCCGGGCCGAACGGCTGCCCGGTTTTGCGGTTCCACCGCAAAACCGTCTCACCTTGGTTCGCGATACCAACAGCTTCGACCGGCGCCCCGGCCGCCCTGAGGGCGACACGGCCTGCCTCGATGATCGACTGCAGCAACTCCTCCGCATCCTGCTCGACGGCACCCCCGCCCGCTGCCTGCGGAGACACGGGGATGCTGCTCTCGGCCACCACCTCGCCCCCCTCGGACGCGACGAGCGCCTTCGTCGACGATGTTCCCTGGTCGATAGCCAGGACGTTCATCAAGGCAAACCTAACGTCAGGGACTTGCATTCGCACGACAGCGGGCCGGCAATCGAGGAGAAATCGCCGCTATGCAATTCGCTGTTGTCCTCGGAGAGCGCTATCGTGAGAGCGGGTCGATCGACGGCCCCGTTCATGCGGCGCCTGAAGATTATTCGATTCCAAAACTCGAGACTTGGCTGCCCGTGGAAACACGCAAGACAATCCTCATCTGCGACGACGAGCCCGCGCTCCGCGAGCTCGTGCGCGCGACGCTCAGCGACGGCTACCGCTTCGCTGAGGCGAGCGACGGGCTGCTCGCAATCGAGCTGGCCCGGGAGGTCGAGCCGGACGTCGTCATCCTCGACCTCATGCTGCCGCGGCTGGGAGGCCTGGAGGTTCTCGCTCACTTGCAGACCGACGAGCAGCTTCGCGACGTGCCCGTGCTCGTGATCACCGCCTGGAACGAGACCCGGGAGGACGTCCTAGCGGCAGGGGCCGCCGACTTTGTGTCGAAGCCGTTCGATCCCGACGAGCTCAGGGCGTCGATCGAGGAGCTGCTGCAGCAGCGATGACGGGGTCGCGCTTCTCCTCCGTCTCCCTGCAGAACAGGCTGGTGGCCGGGAGTGCGCTCCTTGCAATGCTCGTCGGCGGCGTCTTCGTCGCCCTCATTCTCGCGCTCTCGGCGCTCCGGGAGGCGACCAAACAGGAGGCCCGGTCGAAGAACGTCACGACCGCCGCGCTCAGTCTCCAGAAGCTTGTCTTGGACGTCGATACGGGCGTTCGCGGCTTCGTTCTCACCGGGCAGGAGAAGTTTCTCCAGCCATCCGACAGTGCAGAAGCACAGTTGCCGGCGCGGCTGACGAACTTCGAACAGCTTGCCTCGCGTGAGCCGCGTCAGCGAAGTCGCGCGATGCTTCTGACGAAGACGATCCGGAACTACCTCGACGAGTATGCCGTGCCATTCTCAAACTTGACAAAACCCGGGGCGAGGGCGCTGTCATACGCAATTGAAGGAAAGAGGCGGAGCGACGAGATCCGCTTGCTGTTCAAGCGCTTCCTGGCCGCCGAGAACGTGCTTGCCGACCAACGGGAGCGCTCGGCCGATGCGAAGTCCAAGCACGCCATCGAGCTCGGCGTTGCGGGACTTGCCGGTACCGCTGCCTTCATCCTCCTCTTCGGGCTCTATCTGGCCCGGTCGATTGCCCGTCCGGTTCGCGAGGCAGCTGAAGGTGCCAGCCGGCTCGCCGGCGGAGATCTCGCGCTTCGCCTCCGACAAGGTGGCCCTGGCGAAGTAGGCGAGCTGACCAGCAGCTTCAACCAGATGGCCGAGGGCCTCGAGAGCGCCCGGATCGAGCTGGAAGAGCAGAACGCGCAATTGCGGGAGAGCGAACGACTGAAGTCCGACCTCGTCAACACCGTCTCGCACGAGCTGCGTACGCCCCTGTCAGGGGTACTCGGGTTCACGAAGCTTCTCCTGACCCGAGAATTCGACCCCGAGACCCGCCGGCATTATCTCGGTATCGTCGATGCGCAGGCGCGCAGGCTGTCGGAGCTGATCGACGACTTCCTCGACGTTCGCCGCATCGAGGAGGGACGGTTCGAGCGGGCTCGGGAGCTGTTGGATGTGGGGACCCTGTTACGCGAGGAAGCGCAGCTCTATAGCGCACAGAGCCGCAGGCACCAGCTCGCACTGGAGCTACCTCGGGCTCCGCTGCCGGTGCTCGGGAACCCCGATAGGCTCCGGCAGGTGATCGGCAATCTGCTTTCGAACGCGATCAAGTACTCGCCCCAGGGCGGTGTCGTCGAACTTGCGGCCCACTTCGACGGCGATGCTGTTCGCGTGGAGGTGCGCGACACAGGAATCGGCATCCCATTGCACCAGCAGCCGCAGATCTTCACGAAGTTCTTCCGCGGAGACGTCGCGGCGAGCGGGATCACCGGCACGGGGCTTGGGCTCGCTGTGTCACGTGACATCGTCGAGGCGCACGGCGGTCGAATCGGCTTCACGAGCGAGGAAGGGGAGGGAACGACCTTCTTCGTCGAGCTTCCGGGCGCGAACGGCGATGAGCGCCGGAGACAAGGAAACGGCGCCGATCGGTCGTAAAGGGGAGCTGAGATGAGAAAGCTGCTGCCGGTCGTTGCCGCCCTGCTCGGGGTTGGGTTGCTCACGGGCTCGGTCACGCGAAGCTCGCAGGCCCTCAACGGGCCTGGGACGATCCGGATCACGAGCCGCGACATCCAGATCAGCCTCGCCAACCGCGGGCCTGCGAGTCGGGGCGCCGGAGACACCCTCTTGATTCGCCAGCTGCTCTTCAACAAGGGCATCCGCAAGAAGTCGATTGGCCACGCCGACATGGTCTGTACCTACACCGGCTTCAGATCCCGTCAGTGCAGCGGGACATATTTCCTTCCGAAGGGATCGATCGTCGTCTCCGGCTCGCTCCGCTACCGCGAGTTCTTCGAGCTCGCTGTCGTCGGCGGAACGAGTCTCTACGACAACGTCCGCGGCTCCTTGACCGCGACGATGTTTACCCGCAGGCCCCATCGGGAGATTCTCATCTTCCGCCTCGTCGTCTAGCAGCCGAGTAGCGAAACAGCGAGAATCACCCGCATGGCGTCGGTGAAGGACCCGACGGGGACCGAGGCTCGCGCGCTGGCCGAGCTGGCAGATTTCGACGGCAAGCGCGTGCTCGAGATCGGCTGCGGCGACGGCCGCATGACCCTCCTCTACGCGGACCAGGCGCGCGAGGTGCTCGGCGTCGACGTCGAAGAGGAGTCGATCCGAGAAGCCCGAGCCGCGTTACCCGACCGGCTTGCGGACCGGGTCGAGTTTCGGGTCGAGGACGCCGAGGCCCTCGACGTCCCG
>Ga0210378_10001191_pt1 | contig 13638 bp, 12 predicted proteins | sample PLM1_60_b1redo_FD_155465 | JGI IMG/M metagenome (GOLD analysis project Ga0210378, IMG submission 155465) | Groundwater sediment microbial communities from an aquifer in East River, Colorado, USA - PLM1_60_b1 redo | ecosystem: Environmental > Terrestrial > Soil > Riparian zone | place: USA: East...
GACGTTCGGCTGGTTGATGACCGGGGAGGACGCGTAGCTGGAGAACGGGCCGGGGTTCGTGATCGTAAACGTGGACCCGGTCATGTCCGACATGGACAGCTTCTTGGCCCGGGCTGCCGCCGCCAAGGTCGCGATATTACGGGCGATGCCGCGCATGTTCAGCCCGTCTGCGTCCTTCACCACCGGCACTACGAGGCCCTGCTCGTCCAGGTCGACCGCGATGCCGAGATTGACGTAGGGGTGCAGGATGCGCGTCTTGGCCGGGATGTCGATCGACGAGTTCACCGCCGGGAACGCCCGCAGGGCGTCGATCGCCGCGCGGGACACGAACGGCAGGTAACTCAGGGAGGCGCCGACCTCCTTCCTGAACCGGTCCTTGTGCTTCTGCCGCACCCGCTCGACGTTGTCGAAGTCGACCTCGACCGACGTCCACACGTGCGCCGAGGTGGAAAGCGACCGGACCATGCCCTCGGCGACCGCCAGGCGCATCCGGGACAGTTGCTCGACCTGGTCGCGCGGGTCGGTGGGGGCGGCTCCCGCGGCGGCAGCCGGGCCAGGCGCGGGCGCCGCGGCTCGAGCCGCCGCGGGGGCCGCGGCGGGCGCCAGGGCCGGCGCCGGTGGTGCGGCCGGTGCCGAAGGCGGCGGAGCCGTCGCTACCCGGGCGCCGCCGGACGCGATGGCCTGCTCGACGTCCTCCCGGCGGATCCGTCCCGCCGCGCCCGACCCCTGCAGTTGCGCCAGGTCTATCCCGTTCTCCGCGGCTAGCCGCCGCACCACCGGAGAGAGCAACCGTCCACCGTGGCCATTGCCGGCCGCTACGTGGGCTCCACCGGCGGTCGCGCCCGGCCCGGCCGCCGGCACGGCGGCCGCGCTCGGACCCGGCCCGGCGGCCGGCTGCGCGGCAGCGGGTGCCGCGCCGGGTTCGCCGATCCGTGCGATCGGGGTGCCGACCGGGACCGTCTCGCCGGACTGCACCAGAACCTCCAGCAGCACGCCGTCGTACGGGCTGGGGATCTCCGAGTCGACCTTGTCGGTGGACACCTCGAACAGCGGGTCGTCCAGCGCCACCGTGTCGCCCACCTGCTTGAACCAGGTGCCGACCTCGCCCTCCATCACGGTCTCGCCCAGCTTGGGCATCGCGACCGTCCAGACCTCGTCTGCCATAGCGCGTCTCCCGCCTCAGCCGTGCAGGGATCGACCAGTGAAGGTGATCATCGTTTCGCCGATGGCCTCGGACAGGCTGGGGTGCGGGTGGATGAACGCGCCGACCTCCGCGGGCAGCGCCTCCCAGTTCACCGCGAGGTAGCCCTCGGCGAGCAGCTCGCTGGCCCACGGGCCGACCAGGTGGACGCCGAGGATCGGGCCGCCGCGCTGGGCGACGACCTTCACGATCCCGTCGGTGTCGCCAATGATCATCGCCCGGCCGTTGCCGGCGAAGGCGTGCTTGTGCACCTCGACGTCATGCCCGGCGGCGCGCGCCTCGGCCTCGGTGAGCCCGGCCCAGGCGACCTCGGGATGGGTGTAGACGACCCACGGGACCCGGGTGTAGTCGACCGGCACCGGCCGCTCGCCGAGTATGTGCTGGATCGCGACCACCGCCTCGGCGTACGCGACGTGCGCCAGGCCCGGCGTGTTCACGCAGTCGCCGATCGCGTAGACGCCCGGCCGCGACGTCACCATCGTGCTGGTGTCGACCTCGACGAAGCCGCGCTCCACCCGGACGCCGGCCTCCTGCAGGCCGCAGTCCTCGGTCGCCGGACGGCGGCCGATCGCGACCAGGACCTGGTCGACCTCGATCTTCTCCGCGCCGGTCTTGGTCTCGAACGGCACGACCACGCCGCTGCCGGTGCGTTCGACCGTGCCGACCAGGGCGTCGGCGTGGATGTCGGTGCCCCGCCTGGCCAACGCCCGGGCCAGCACGTCGGCGACGTCCCGGTCCGGCCCGATCGGCAGCACGCCGTCCGGCAGCGCCTCCAGCAGCGTGGTCTGCACGCCGAGGTCGGTGAAGACCGAGGCGAACTCCGCGCCGATCACTCCGCCGCCGATCACCGCGACCCGCTCCGGCAGCGCCGCCCGGTCGCTGTTGGTGGTGTGGTCGGAGCTGACCACCCGGTCACCGTCGATCTCCAGTCCGGGCAGCGAGCGCGGCACCGACCCGGCGCAGACGATCACCGCGCGGCCGGTCAGCGTCTGGCCGTCCACCGCGACCGCCCCGTCGGCGGTGAGCCGGCCGTGTCCACTGACGACGGTGACCTTGCGCCGCTTCAGCAGGCCGGACAGTCCCCTGGTGAGCTGGTTGACGATGCCGCTCTTGCGGGCGTTCACGGCCGGCCAGTCGATCACCGGGGTCGCCCCGTCCGGCAGCCGGAAGCCGAAGTCGCCGGCGTGCCCGACCGCCCGGTACACCTCGGCGGCCTGCAGCAGCGCCTTCGCCGGGATGCAGCCGCGGTGCAGGCAGGTGCCGCCGACCTTGTTCTGCTCGACCATGGCGATCTTCAGGCCCGCGGACGCGCCGTACAGCGCCGACGCGTAACCGCCGGGACCGCCGCCGAGCACGACCACGTCGAAGTCGGTCATGCTGTCGCCACCTTCCGAAGCGTGGCGGCGATCTCGGCCGGCTGCGGGATGACCGCGTCCTCCAATGGCGGGCTCGTGGGTGTCGGGGTGTTCTTCGCCCCGATGCGGGTCACCGGCTGGTCGAGGTGCCAGAAGCACTCCTCCTGGATCGTCGCCGCGATCTCGGCGCCGTAGCCCATGCGCAGCGCCGCCTCGTGCAGCACCACCGCGCGGGAGGTCTTCTGCACCGACCGCACGATCGTGTCCACGTCCAGCGGGACCAGCGTTCGGACGTCGACGACCTCAACGGAGATGCCCTCCTTGTCCAGCTCCGCGGCGATCTCCAGGCCCTGCGAGACGCCCGCGGAGTAGGTCACCAGGGAGACGTGGGTGCCCTCCCGCACCACCTTGGCCTGGCCGAGCGGGATCGGGTCGAGGCTCAGCGGGCCGGCCGCCCGCAGCCGGCGGTAGAGGTACTTGTTCTCCAGGTACAGCACCGGGTTGTTGTCCCGGATGCTGCTGACCAGCAGGCCGGCGGCGTCCTCCGGCGTGCCGGGCATGACGATCTTGATGCCGGGCACGTGCGCGAAGTAGGACTCGACGCTCTGGGAGTGGGTCGGCCCGGCCCGCAGCCGGGCGCCGAACGGGGCCCGCATCGTCACCGGCATTGGGTCGCCGGTGCGGTAGTGGTGGCGGGCCATCACGTTGACGATCGGGTCGAACGCGCAGGAGATGAAGTCGGCGAACTGGAACTCCACCACCGGCCGCAGCCCGACCAGCGCCGCGCCGGCGGCCAGCCCGGTGAACCCGGTCTCCGCGATCGGCGTGTCCACCACCCGGCGGGGGCCGAACTTCTCCAGGAACCCCTTCGTCACCTTGAACGCGCCGCCGAACTGGCCGACGTCCTCACCGATGATGAACACGTCCGGGTCGCGGTCCATCTCGCTGTCCAGCGCGGCGCCGACCGCCTCCAGGTAGGTCGGCTGCTTCTCGGCCGTGGCCGTGTCAGTCGGCATAGACGCCCTCCTCAACCGTGCTCGGGTCGGGCATCGGGTCCGCGAGCGCCTTCTTGCGGGCGTCGATGGCGCGCTGCCGGGCGGACTCGCGCACCTTCTTCGCGCCGTCGGCGTCCAGCACGCCGCTGTCCAGCAGGACGTTCTCGAACAACTCGACCGGGTCCTTCTTCCGCCACTCCTCGAACATCTCCCGCGGCACGTAGTCGGCCGGGTCGTGCTCGGCATGCCCGTGCATCCGCATCGTCACGCCTTCGACCAGCGACGGCCCCTCGCCGGCCCGGGCCCTGGCGACCGCCGCGGCGGCCGCGTCGTACACGGCCAGCACGTCGGTGCCGTCGACCCTGACGCCCGGCATCCCGTACGCGGCGGCCTTCTCGGCGAAGGTCGGCGTGGCGGTCTGCATCCGCAGCGGCGTCGAGTAGGCGAACTGGTTGTTCTCGATGACGAAGATGCACGGCAGCTTGAGCACCCCGGCGATGTTCAGCGACTCGTGCCAGTCCGCCCGGGAGGTCGAGCCGTCGCCGCAGAATGCGAGCGCGACCCGGTCCTCGCCGCGGTACTGCGCGGCGAACGCCATCCCGGTGGCCACCGGGTAGTTTGCCGGGATATGGCTGGGCAGATTGTAGATCCCGAGGTCCAACCGCCCATAGTGGAGGGTGCCGTCCCGGCCGCCGGTCGGCGAGGTCGCCTTGCCCATGAAGCTCGCCATCACCTGCCAGGGCTCAAGCCCGCGCCACAGGTGTGCGCCGAGGTCGCGGTGGATCGGCGCGAGGTAGTCGTCCGGGCGGAGCGCGGCCGCCGCGCCCACCGCGATAGCTTCGTGCCAGTGTCCCGTGTAGAGGGAGCCGAGCAGGTCGCCACCCCGGTACATGGCGACCATCCGGTCCTCGACGGCCCGGGTGAGCACCATCGTCTCGTAGATCCGCAGCAGCAGGTCCCGGTCCCGGTCGGCCACCGGCGTCGGCCCGGGCTCCGCCTTGCGCTTGGTGCGGCTGGTCGCCATCGCTCCCGCCCTCAGTCCGTCAAGAAGTCGCGCACCAGGCGGTTGAAGTCCTCGGTCCGCTCGATCATCGACCAGTGGCCGCAGTGCGAGAACACGGCAAGGTCGGCGTTGTCGATCAGCTGTTCCAGCTTCAGCGAGGTCTCCAGCGGGATGACCTGGTCCTCCCGGCCGTGCACGACCAGCGCGCGGTGCGGCAGCGCCCGGATCTGCTCCTCCGGGGTGGTCATCGCGTCCACCCAGCGCTGCCGGGAGCCGTTCTCATCCGCCGGGAACATCGCCGCGAACGACTCCTGGAACCCGGGCTGGATGCTGCCCTGGTAGCGCACCACGGCGAGTTCGTCGTTGACCAGGTCGCGGGAGTAGGCGAACACGTCGAGGACGCTGCGCATGTTCTCGAACGACGGCTCGTAGCCCCAGACCCGGTCCAGCCCTGGGGTGATCGTGAACGGCACCCCCATGCTGCCCATCAGCACCAGCTTGCCGACCCGGTCCGAGTGCTGGGCGGCGATCCGCAGCGCGATCGCGCCGCCGAAGCTGTTGCCGACCAGGTGCGCCCTCGGGATGTCGAGGGTGTCCATCAGCCCGACGACCTGGTCGGCCCAGATCTGCACCCCGTACCGCACGTCGTTCGGTCGCTCGGTGAAGCCGAAGCCGACCATATCCGGCGCGATCGCCCGGAATCGCTCGGCGAGTGCGGGCAGCACCAGCCGCCAGTTCGCGTACGACGTGACCCCCGGCCCGGAGCCGTGGATCAGCACGACCGGCTCACCCTGCCCGGCCTCCAGGTAGTTGGTCTTGATGCCGTTGGCGTCGGCGGTCGCGCCGATCTCCGGCCGGTCGCTCATCTCCCACTCCATCCGTCCGCGGCGTGCAGTCAGCTGTAGTAGCGGAAAACCAGGTCGGCGACGCAACACGGCTTGGGCTCGCCGTCGACCTCGTACGTTAGGTGGTAGACGGCCTCGGCCCCGGCGTCCAACTCCTTCACCTCGGCCAGCTCCACCTGCATCCGCACCCGGGCGCCCACCTTCAGCGGCGCCGGGAAGCGCACCCGGTTGAGACCGTAGTTGAGGATGACCTTGAAGCCGTCCACGGTGAAGATCGACCACAGCAGGCCGGTGGCCATCCCGAGGGTGAGGAATCCGTGCTGCACGGTCCCCCGGAACGGCCCGGACCTGGCGCGCTCGGGGTCGACGTGGATCCACTGCTCGTCCCCGGTCAGCTTCGCGAAAGTGTCCACCTTGTCCTGTTCGACCGGCACCCAGTCACTTACCCCGAGAGTCTCGCCGACCCGGGCCCGAAGTCCCTCGACGCCGTGGATCACGAGCGGCTCGCGAGTGGTGTTCAGGCTCATTTAGCGCCCTCCAGCACGAATGGGACCCGGCGAGCGCCGGCCGCATCGTCGTCGAGCCGAGTCAAGCACCGCTGGCTGCCACGACCTACCGGCTGGCGTGCCGCTTTCTGTCCAGTGGGAGGTCGGGCCGGTGGTTTGACCTGGACCGGACAGTGGGAGGCTAGCTACACTCCACGCCGTACGTCACGCCCTCGTTGCCATCTAGTGGAAATGGAACTCGAACGGCCATCGCTTCCATCCAGCGGCAACTCTTTGTAGCGCTCCCTTGCGGCCCGATGCGACTGTGACCCGCGTCGTTGGAGGAGAGGCGAGGGCCAGGTGGCAGGGAACTCGACGGAGACGGGCCGCTCGGTGACAAGCAAGGTCATCGCGATCCTGATGACCTTCACCGACGGCAGCATGCACTCCCTCACCGAGATCGCCCGACTCGCCGGGCTGCCGATCTCCACCGCCCACCGGCTGGCCACCGAGCTCACCGCCCGCGGCGTGCTGGACCGCACCGAGGACGGCAACTACCGGATCGGGCTGCCGCTGCGGATGATCGGCACCCGTGCCTCCCACCCCCCGAACATCCAGGAGCGGGCACCCCGGGTGATGGAGGACCTGTCCACGGCCACCCGCACCGTGGCGCGGCTGGGCATCTTCGACGATCTCGAGGTTGCGTATATCGAGAAGGCTCCCGGGCACCGGCCGGTCACCATGTTCAGCGCCGCCGCGACGGTGCCGGCGCATGCCACCGCGCTCGGCAAGGCGCTGCTGGCGTTCACCTCCCCCCGGGTCGTCGACCTGGTCATCGCACAGGGGCTGCGGGCGTTCACGCCGTACACCCTCACCACGCCGGACCGGTTCCGCCGCGCGCTGGCTGTCACCCGGCTGACCCGGATCGCCGTCTCCCGCTGGGAGCTCGACCTCGGCGTCTCCACGGTCGCCGCGCCGGTCTTCGGAGCCGGCGGGCACGTCGTCGCGGCGCTCGAGTTGCGGGTGCGCGACCTGCGCTGCGACCTCCAGGTCGTGCAGCCCGCGCTGATGGTCGCCGCGCGTAGCCTGTCCCGTGAACTGGCCACCAGTCCCCGCATCGGCAGGTTCACCGGCGGCGCGGACCGCCGGCCGGACAACTCGATGCCGGCCGGCCAGCAAGCCGGGGGCGATCTGCCGGATGGCCACCACCTCGGCGGCCACCACCCCGGCGGCCAGCAAGCCGGCGTCGACCTGCCCCTCCCCCGGCGCGGCTGACCGCCCTCGGTCAAGGGGTTATCTCGGCGTGTCGCACGGCGTGTCGTGCGCTGGCTCCTTGATCGACGCTGGCCGGTGGCGATCCGGGTGCCTCACCGGTCCACCGGCCGGGTCGGCGCGTCGCTGGTCGAATACCACTCGTACACCCCGTCCGGCCGGGTCCGGCGCTCCACCAGGCCGGACCACCGCAGGTAGGCGATGTGGGCGAGCGTCTCGGACAGGGCGAAGGCGCGGTGGTGGCTGTGGATGGCCTTTGCCACCAGCCGGTCGGTGATCTCGCTGACCGTGCACGGCTGCTCGCGGATCATCCGGCGGATGGCCTCCATCCGGCGGAGCTTGTTCCGGACGATCGCCTCGATCCGGTTGGTGCCCTCGTGAAACGGATGGCCATGGCCGGGCAGCACCAGCCGCGGGTCGAGCTCGGCGATGCGCCGCAGCGAGTCGAGGTAGCTCTTCAGCGGGTCGGCGTCGAACCCGCGTTCGAAGGTGACCGGCGGCGTGACCCCCGGCAGCAGGTGGTCACCGGAGAGCAGCACCCGATCCGGCTCGGAGAACAGGCAGACGTGGCCGAGGGAATGGCCGGGAGTGTGCACGATCTCCCACTCGCGGCCCCCGATGGCCAGCCGCTCGCCGCCCCGCAGCCGGGTGGACGCCTCCACCACGGAGTGCAGGTAGGGCAGCCACCGGCCGAGGTGCTCGGCGAGCATGGCCCGTTCCGGCGCCGGCACCCCGTGGTCGGCGTACATGTCCTGCCGCCGACGCATCGCGGTGTCGGGGTGCCGGTACTTCTCGCAGTCCAGGTCGGTCATCGCGTGCATCCACAGTTCGGCCCCGGTCAACTCCATCACCCGCCCTGCCAAGCCGTAGTGGTCGATGTGGGCATGGGTGACCACGATCCGGGACACGTCCGGCAACTCGTAGCCGGCCCGGTGAAGGCCACGCTCCAGCGCGGGGAGGCCGTCGTCCTCGGGGTCGGTGCGCCACACGCCGCAGTCGACGAGGGTGACCCGCTGCCCGTCGGCGAGGACGTAGGCGTTGACGCTCTCCACGCCGTGCAGCCCGACCGGCAGCGCGACCCGGGTCACCCCGGTGACCGGCTCCTCGGCGTGCGTGGCCACCGCAGACTCAGCCGTGCATGCGTTCCAGCAGGGTGAACCACACTCGGATCTCGACCTGGTAGGTGGTCTGGGCGCCCTCGACGACGCCCGACACCTGGCGCAGCTCGAACGAGGTGATCCCCTCCAGGGTGAGGCGGGCCCGGTCCAGCGCCTCGCCGACCGCGTCCTCGACGGTCGCGCCCGTGCCGGTCAGTTCGACTGCCTTCCGCACGGCCACTGTGCAGCTCCCATCGTGTCGTCGGGCGCCCACGCGGCGTCCAATATCTCGCCGGCACCGGCAGCGACCGCCGCTGGTTCCATCCACCGGAAACCGCCCGGCCCGGCTGCCAGCCCGCGCCTGCGGCCGCCGGCATACTGTCAGCCGTGTCAGACGACGAGGGCGGCGCCGGACGGCCCGCCGCGGGACGGGGAGCCACGATGACGGTCGCGGGGCCGCGGCGGGCGGCGGTGCTCGGGTCCCCGATCGCGCACTCGCTGTCGCCTGCGCTGCACGGGGCGGCGTACGCGGCGCTCGGGCTGACCGGCTGGCGGTACGAACTCGTCGAGTGCGACGAGGCGGGGCTGCCCGGGTTCGTGGACAGCCTGCGCCCGGAGTGGGTTGGGCTGTCGCTCACGATGCCGCTGAAGCGGGCGGTGCTCGGGATGGCCGACGAGGTCTCGCCGCTGGCGACCGCAGTCGGCGCGGCGAACACGCTGCTGCTCGGCGACGTGCCGGGCCGCGCCGGGCGGCGGGTGGAGAACACCGACGTGGTCGGGCTGGTCGAGGCGCTGCGGGAGGCCGGGGTACGGCGGGTCGAGCAGGCCGTCATCCTCGGGGCCGGCGGCACCGCGCAAGGTGCGCTCGCCGCGCTGCGCGAGTTCGGCGAGCGGTCGCCCCGGGTGCTGGTGCGCGACCCGGCCCGGACCGCGGACCTGCGGGCGGCGGCGGAGCGGCTCGGGGTCCGGCCGGTCATCTCGGGTGGCCTGCTGGAGGCGCCGCTGCCGGAGGCCGACGTGGTGATCTCGACGTTGCCGGGCGGCGCGGCGGACCCGGTTCGGGCCGGCCGGTGGGCGGCGGGGACGGTGGTGCTGGACGTGGTGTACGCGCCGTGGCCGACCCCGTTCGCGGCCGGGGCGGCGGCGGCCGGGTGCCGGCTGGTCAGCGGGTTGGCGGTGCTGCTGCACCAGGCAGTGGCCCAGGTGGAGCTGATGACCGGACGGGCGGGCCCGGTCGAGGCGATGCGTGCGGCGCTGGACGCCGCGGTCCGGGCCCGCCAGCCCCCTAGCCAAGCTCGTCCGGGGGCGGGATGAATAGGCGGTGGCGGCGTGGACGTCCGGCTGGTGACCGAGGAGCGTGTCGAGCGGCGCGAGGTCGGTGACCTGGAGAAGCTGCTCGGCCAGGGCGAGGGCGTCGTGTGGGTGGACATCCCCGCGTGCGACGCCGAGGGCAGCAGGGTGCTGGCGGAGGTGTTCGGATTCCATCCGCGGGCGGTGCGGGACTGCGAGCAGCGCAACCCGGTGCCGAAGGTGCACGTCTACCCCGATCACGTGTTCGTGGTGCTGCACGCCCCGGAGCCCGGGGCCAGCGGGCACGTGCACTTCGTCGAGCTGGACCAGTTCGTCGGTCCGAACTACTTCGTGACCGTGCACGGCCCGCTCAACCCCGCGGTCAGCCTGGACGCCGCGCTGACGGAGACCAGCACGCTGGCCCGGCGGCTGGACAGCGGCCGGCTGCACCCGACGTCGGCGCTCGAACTGTCGTTCAGCGTCGTCACGTCGCTCACCGGGCGGATGCGGGAGTACCTGACGACGCTGACCCAGGAGGTGTGGACGCTCGAGCAGCAGGTCACCGGCGGCCGGATGGGTGACGCGGAGCAGTTCCTGGACGCGATGTTCCGGGTCCGGCACGGGCTGCTGGCCGTGCGCACGATGGCGACGCTCAGCCGCGAGGTCTACGGCCGGATGGCCACCCTCAGCGTCTTCGGCAGCGGAAAGGGCCAGTCGCTGCTGACCGACATGGTCGACCAGTTCCAGCGCATCGCCACGATGGCGGATGGCCAGAAGGACTACCTGCAGGGCGTGATCGAGTTCTACCAGACCCGCACCAACACGAAGATGACGATCGCTGCCGAGCGACTCGCCGTCATCGCCGCGGTCACCCTGCCGGTAACCGCGCTGTCCTCGGTCCTCGGCATGAACGTGATCGTCAACGACTCGACCCACTACGGGGCGCTCGCGGTGCTGCTCGCGGTCATGGCGGTGATGTCGGCCGCCCTGCTGGTCTGGGCGAAACGGAAGGGTTGGTGGTGATCGGTGTGGACCCCGGCAGCAGGCAGCTGCCCACCGAGGCCGACGCCGAGGCCGACGCCGAGGCCGCCGCCACCAACCTCACCGCGATCCTCGCGGCGGCTGGAGCCGAGCTGCCCGACGTGGTGCGGGTGGCCATTCAGGATCGCGGTCCTGGCCGCCGAGGCCCCGCCACTTCCGCTGAACGGTAACGGAATGGAGTAGGTTGTCGGCGGTCCCTCGCCGCGGGATGGTACAAACCAGCCAGACCGGCGGCAGAACGGCGATGGTGCCAGCCGAGACACCGACCGGCGGCTGGCGACGTTTCCTGGGGGCATGGATGGCGGGCAACAGTGGTCGATCGCCGGGCCGCTCGGTGACGAGCAAGGTCACGGCGATCCTGGACGCGTTCCTGCCGTCGTCCGAGCTCTCCCTCAACACGCTCGCCGAGCGCGCCGACCTGCCGCTGTCCACCGCGTACCGGCTGGCCACCGAGCTCGTCGAGTGGGGCGGCCTGGAGCGCGCCGACGGCGGCGGCTACCGGGTCGGGCTGCACCTGTGGGAGATCGGTTCGCTGGCGACCAAGAGCGCCACCGTCGGCGCGGTCGCCCAGCCGTACATGCAGGATCTCTACGAGGCAACGCACGAGAACGTCCAGCTCGCGGTCCTGAAGGGACACGAGGCGCTGTACGTCGAGAAGATCACCGGCCGGCGGGCGATCACCATCAAGACCCGGCGCGGCGGGCGCCTGCCGCTGCATGCCACGGGCGTCGGCAAGGCGCTGCTGGCCCATGCGCCCGACGAGCTGTTTCAGGAGATCGTGGCCGCGGGCCTGAAACGGTATACGCCGCACACGATCGTCGCGCCCGGTCGGCTGCGGCGCGTCCTGGACGAGGTGCGGTCGACCGGAGTCGCGTTCGCCCGGGAAGAGATGAGTCTGGGCTCGGTGTCGGTGGCCTCCCCGCTGTTTGATGCACAGGGCGCCGCGATCGCGGCGATGTCGATCGTGATGCGCTCGACCCGCGCCGACCTGAAGCGGCTCGCTCCGGCCGTGCGCACGGCCGCGCTGTGCGCCTCCCGGAAGATCCGCGACCAGGCGCTGCAGTTGCAGCCGCATCCGCTGCAGGCCCAGAGCGCCTCCCGCTGACCGAACTACCGTCCTCGCGGCTCCGCCAGACGGCGACGATTCGCCAGCGGTCGCCGTGGCCACGCAGCAGCGTGGGCGTAGGGTTAACCGATTGGCAGAACCCAATCGGTAATGAGGCGACTCGATGATTGAGGTCGTTGACTGGCGCGAGCGGTTCCGGGTGCCGGTGGTGGGGCGGGCCGACCTGGCGGCCGGCAATCCGGCGCGTGGCGTGGTGGTGACATCGCTGGACGGGCGGACGTACCAGCTGTTCGCCTGGGACGTGCCGGCCGCGGGCAACGCCGGGCCGGAACGGCTCACCCTGGAACGGCTGACCCCGGTCACCGATGAGCGGTACGGCGTCGTGGAGGGTTGGCTCGACCCGGCGGGCCAGTTCGTCTACTACCTGCGGGACGAGGACGGCAGCGAGTTGGGCCACGTGGTGCGGGTCCCGTTCGGCGGCGGGCCGGCGCGCGACGTCACACCGAACCTGGCACCGTTCACCCTGCGCGGCTTCGGGTTCAGCCGGCGCGGGAACCTGCTGTGCTTCAACCCGGTCAATGCCGACGGCTTCGCGCTCTACGCGGTCGACCTGGCGCCCGACGGCGAGCCCGGCCAGCCACGGCTGCTGTACCGGGACAGCTGGGAGACCTGGGGCGCCCTGGTGTCGGCCGGCGGGGACCTGGCGGCGTGCTGGTCGGTGGCCCGGGCCGGCGGCATCCGGCACTACACGCTGCTGGCGGTCGACACCGCGACCGGGCAGGTGGTCGGCGAACTCGGGGACGGCACTGACGCCAGCGTCGTAGGCGTGACGTTCGCACCGGTCGACGGCGATGGCCGGCTGCTGGCCCGCACCACCCGCACCGGCTTCGCCCGTCCGGTCATCTGGGACCCGCGCTCGGGCGCCCGCCGCGACATCGAGCTGGCCGCCCTCGACGGTGACGTGGAGCCGCTGGACTGGTCCGCGGACGGGCGGCGGGTGCTGCTGTGCCAGCCGGCCGGCCGGCAGCGACTACACGTCTACGACCTCGCCGCCGACCGCCTCGACACGCTGGACCATCCGCCCGGCACGTACTACCTCCCGCTGGGCGCGACGGCCAGGTTTGGACCCGGCGACACGATCGTGGGCTGCCGCGAGGTCGCCGAGCGGCCCCCGGAGGTCGTCGAGCTCGACGCCGGCACCGGCCGGCTGCGGCGGGCGCTGCTCGAGGCGGGCGCCGCGCCGGCCGGGCGGCCGTGGCGGTCGGCGACCGTGACGTCCTCCGACGGAACGCCGGTGCAGGCCTGGTACGCGACGCCGGACGGGCGCGGCCCGTTCCCCACGATCCTGGAGCTGCACGGCGGCCCGCACTTCGCGGTCGTGGAGCACTACGACCCCGCCGCGCAATGCTGGCCCGACCACGGGTACGCGTGGATGAGCGTGAACTTCCGGGGATCGACGACGTTCGGCCGGGACTTCGCCGAGCGGATCTGGGGGGAGATGGGCCGGTGGGAGCTGGAGGACATGGTGGCCGCCCGCGGCTGGCTGGTCGAGCAGGGCATCGCCCGACCGGACCAGGTCTTCGTGACCGGCGCCTCGTACGGCGGATACCTCACCCTGTATGCGTTGGGCCGGCGGCCGGACCTGTGGGCCGGCGGGATGGCGGTGGCGGCCGAGGGGGACCTGGTCGCCTCCTACCACGAGGTCTCCGACGCGCTGCGGGCAGCGATCGCCGGCTGGATGCGGGGCACCCCGAGCGAACGGCCGGGGGCGTACGCGGCCAGCTCGCCGATCACCTACGCGGCTGACGTCGCCGCACCGCTGCTGGTGATCCAGGCTCGCAACGACACCCGCACCCCACCCCAGCAGCTGGTGAACTACCAACACCGGCTGCAGGACCTGGGCAAGGAGATCGAGGTCGACTGGCTCGACGGCGGCCACCAGTCGGTCGGTCCGGAGCTGTGGATCTCGCTGCAGGAGCGGATGCTGG
>Ga0210378_10001192_pt1 | contig 13638 bp, 16 predicted proteins | sample PLM1_60_b1redo_FD_155465 | JGI IMG/M metagenome (GOLD analysis project Ga0210378, IMG submission 155465) | Groundwater sediment microbial communities from an aquifer in East River, Colorado, USA - PLM1_60_b1 redo | ecosystem: Environmental > Terrestrial > Soil > Riparian zone | place: USA: East...
GCCGCTCTTCGCGAGCTCCGTGAGGTCCCGTTTCGCTTTGCGTCGCGGGGAACCCAGATCTCACTCATCGAGCATTCGGACCAGTAGCCATGCGGAGCCATATCACCGGGTACCTCGACCGGCTTCAGTCCGCGATCGACGACCTCCCACTCGACCGTCTCGAGACGATGGGGGAGATCCTGTACCGCGCCTATCGGAACGAACGGCAGGTGTTCACGGTCGGAAACGGAGGGAGCGCCTCAACAGCGAGCCATATGGCGGCCGATCTCGGCAAGAACACGATCGGACCGAACATGCGCCGCTTTCGCATTCTCAGCCTCAACGACAATGCCGCGATCGTCACTGCGCTCGCGAACGACCTCGGATACGAAAATGTCTTTTCCGAGCAGCTGATCAATCTGGTCCGGCCCGGTGATCTCCTGATTGCAGTATCGGCCAGTGGTAACTCACCCAATGTGCTGAACGCAATGCACTACGCGCGGGAGCAATGCGCTGAGGTCATCGGCGTACTTGGCTTTGACGGTGGCGCGGCCGCGAAGATCGCTGACGTCGCGATCGTCGTTCCCTCTTTCGACTACGGGGTCGTCGAGGATCTGCATCTGATCATCAATCACATCCTGGTCGACTACTTCAAGGCGCGGCTTGCCGAGGACCTGCAGTGCGTGGTTTGAATCGTTCGGCGGTATTCCTCGATCGGGACGGGACCCTCAATGCGAGGCCGGCCGAACACCACTATGTGCGCTCACTCGACGAGTTCACCTGGTTGCCTGGGGCGAGGGAGGGCGCGGCTGTTCTTGCCCGGGCTGGATACACACTCACTGTCGCGTCGAACCAACGGGGCGTCGCCCGTGGCCTCGTCACTGAGGCGGTTCTCAGCGAGATCGAGCAGCACATCCAGGAGGGCCTTGCGCGCCACGGCTGTCGTATCGAGGCCTTTCGGTACTGCACGCACGATCTCGCCGATGCCTGTTCGTGCCGCAAGCCGGAACCCGGTCTCATCATCGACCTGGCGCGCGAGCTCGATCTCGACATCGATCGCTGCTGGATGATCGGAGACTCGGAGAGTGATGTCGCAGCCGGCCGCGCAGCCGAATGTCGAACCGCGCGGATCACGGTTGGCTGGGACTCTACGATGGCCGACGTTCGCGCCGGCTCACTCCTGGAAGCGGCGCAGACGATCGCAGCCCTCGGAGCGGTCGCGGCGTGAGGTTCGCCCGCCGCGCGCTACGACCGCTGCTCGTCGCGTCCCTCGAATTCGGCGAGAAGCGCGTGATACGTCCGCTGAAGCCCGTCGGCGAGCTCGATCTCGGCTTGCCATCCCAGTTCGGCTCGCGCCCTGCTCGGATCCATGCAGCTTCGCTCGAGCTCTCCGGCTCGAAGCGGCGCGAGCACCGGCTCGATTTCGGTTCCGGCGGCCTCCTGGAGGAGGTTGAAGATCGTCATCACGTCGGTTTCGACCCCGCTCGCGATGTTGAAGACGCCTCGGTTACCCCGCCCGGCAATCATTGCGCGGACGACGTCGTCCACGTGAACGTAGTCACGGGTCGGGCGACCGAAACCGAAGACATTCGGCGCCTCGCCTTGCCAGAGGTAATGGCTGAAGATCGCCACGACTCCCGCTTCCCCAAGCGGGTTCTGACGAGGCCCATAGACGTTTCCGAGTCGACAGATTGCATGTGGAATGCTCGACGACTCCGCCCAGGTCGCGACGTAGGCCTCGCCCGCCCATTTCGACGCACCGTAGGGGGCGAGTGGAGCGGGAATCCGGTCCTCCGGTGTCGGAATGGGCGCGTCGTTGCCGTAGAGCGCTCCGCCGGTCGAGGCGAAGACGACTGGAGCACGGTGGCGACGGGCAGCCTCGAGCACGTTCAGCGTGCCTTGGACGTTGACAGCACAGTCTCGCGACGGGTCAGTCACCGAGACGGTGACGCTCGACTGAGCGGCAAGGTGGTAGATCGCCTCAGGACGGGCACTCTCGATGACGCCGTCGAGAGCGCCTCCGTTCGTGATGTCGATCTGCTCCAAGTCTGCTTGCTCCCCGACGAGCTCAGCGCGCCCGGTCGAAAGATCGTCGACGACCACAGTGCGTACGCCATCTCCGAGAAGGGCCTCGACGACATGCGAGCCAATGAACCCGGCTCCGCCAGTGACAACAGCCGTTCGCGCCGTCATCCGTCTTTTCGCATGCGTCGCGCGGCCTCACCGGAGAACCAAGCCATATGAACGTGATGATACTCGCTGCAGGCCGCGGAACACGACTGGGCCAGCTTGGCCTTTCGCGTCCGAAGATTCTCCTTGAGATTGGCAACGAGCCTCTGTTAATTCGCCATCTCCGTTACCTGGAGAGGGAGCGAGTTTCACGGGTAGTCATCAATGCGCACCATCGTGCGAACGACATCAAACATTTTGTCGACGCATACGCTGGCGAGCTCGAACTTGTGGTCGTCGAGGAACCGGAGCTTCTCGGTACTGCCGGAGGAGTCCGTAATGCACTCGAGTATCTCGGGAGCGAGCCATTTGCAGTTCTTTACGGAGACGTGATCATCCAAGAACCATTGGACCAACTTGCTGATGTTCACCGAAATACCGGAGCAATAGCGACTCTGACCGTCTACGAGGCAGAATCCACCATCGGCAAGGGTGTCGTGGAGGTCGACGAGCACGGGCGTATTCTCCGTTTTGCCGAGAAGCAGTCGGAGCGCTCCGGCCCGGGTTGCGTCAACGCGGGGCTGTATCTGCTCGATCCGGATCTCGTCGCGGCGCTACCCCATGGAGAGCCGCTCGACTTCGGCCACGACGTCCTCCCCGCCGCGGTCGACCGCGGCGAGCCCGTCTTTGCCTATCGCCTCGGGGCTCCTGTCCTGGACGTCGGCACGCGCGAGGATCTCGAGCTCGCCCGTCGTCTCGCCCGGACAGCGGCATAAGGGACCTACCAGCAATGACTGCGACCACTCCGTCCCTTGACATCTCTGTCGTCATCTGCGCGTACACCGAAGCGCGCTGGAGCGAACTCGTAGAAGCAATCCGGTCCGTCCAAGACCAGACGCTGCCTCCCTTCGAGATCATCGTCGTGGTCGACAACAACCCCGCGCTTCTCGAACGGGCGCGCGTTGAGTTGGACGTCCGAGTTGCCGACAATGTCGAGGTTCGAGGACTCGGCGGAGCGCGCAATAGCGGCGTAGCCGTATCGAATGGCACGATCGTCGCGTTTCTCGACGACGACGCGGTCGCCGATCCCGATTGGCTCAAGCGGTTCAGCGCGGCGTATGAGAACGAAAACGTGCTCGGGGTGGGCGGCGCGATCGAGCCGGTGTGGCTTGGCGGGCGTCCAGGTTGGTTTCCCAAGGAGTTCGACTGGGTCGTCGGATGTACCTACGAGGGAATGCCTGACTCGACAACTCCGGTGCGTAATTTGATCGGCTGCAACATGTCCTACCGCCGCGACGTGCTCGACGCATTGGGTGGGTTCCGGCTTGGGTACGGCTGTGACGAGACCGAGTTCTGCATCCGAACTCGGCGCCGATGGCCGGACGGAATTCTGCTCTACGACCCGGGCGCGAAAGTGTCGCATCTCGTCCCCGCCAGCCGATCTCGCTGGCGCCATTTCCGCTCCCGCTGCTATTTCGAAGGCGGCTCGAAGGCTGTTGTCAGCTGGCTCGTGGGCTCGGAAGATGGGCTCGCGTCGGAGCGTGCGTACACACGGCGCGTCTTGCCGCGGGCAATCGGCCGGGGATTCTCAGACGCAGTCGCTCGCCGCGACTGGGCCGGGCTGGCCCGCGCGGCGGCGATCATGGCCGGTCTGACGATTACTGCAGCCGGTTACCTCATTGGAAAACTCACCGTCGCAAAAGCTGCGGACGTGCGCGGATGGAGGGAGGTCTCGGGTGCCGGAACACAAGCCGTCTGAGCTAGTCCAGCAGCGCTCAGGGGCAGCTTCGACGAGCGCTTCGTCAGGCGCACATCCAGTTCTCGACATCTCAGTCGTAGTGCCCGTTCGAAACGCGGAAAGCCTGATCGAGGACTGTCTTGATTCGGTCGAACGGTCGAATCCCCGTGAGATCATCGTTGTCGACGGAATGTCCACGGATCGCACGCGTGAGCTCGCGCGGCGGCATGGTGCGACGGTCCTTTCGGACGAAGGGAAGGGTCTGCCGGCCGCCCGCCGGATTGGAACTGAGGCGGCGAAGGCACGATGGGTCATGTTGCTCGACGCGGACGTCGTCATGCCCGACGGCGCATTATCAGCTCTGTTCGACGAATTCAGGGAAGACGGTTACTCCGCCCTGCAGGCCGGACTCCATAGCGTTTCAGGGTCAGGCTACTGGGGGCAAGCGCTCGCCAATCACCATCGCTCGGGGCGTAGCAAGAGTTGGTTCGGCGTCGTCGCCACCATTTTCGAACGCGACACACTCCTGCGTTATGGATTCGACGAGCGCTTTCTCTCTGGTGAGGACATCGAACTGCGATGGCGCCTTCAGCAGGCCGGCGCTCGCGTAGGCGTCTCAAGACGCACGATCGTCACACATCGATTCGACGATACATTCGAGTTCGCACGCGGGCAGTGGCTCGCCGATGGACATGGGACGGGTCGGATGCTGCGGAAGCATCGGTGGCGCGCCGGGCTTCTCATGCTTCTTCCTCTGGCGGCGGGAGCACGAGGTCTCATGTTGAGCATCGGCAAGCGAGAACCGAGATGGGTTCCGTATTACGTTCTCTTTACCGTCTTCAATTACATCGGGATAATGAAGGAACTAGCGATCCGTCGCACGTCCGGTGCTCGACCGTGACCGCAACAGACGCAGCGAGTTCCGTGGCCGAGGCGACGGTCGTTCGGACTGGTGGCCGTCGGTCCCTTTCGATGGTCGCCAGCTCGCTCGCTCTGATTGCCGGGAAGGTCTCGACGATGGGATTGGGGTTCGTCTTCTGGGTCTTCGCGGCGAATTTTTTCACGTCCGCAGAAGTCGGGTTGGCCGCGGGTGCGATCTCCGCGGTGATGCTTTGCACCCAACTCGCCCTGCTCGGGCTCGGATCCGCTGTGATCGTGCAGTTTCCGCGTCACCGCGCAAACCCCGCATTGCTGCTCAACACCGCATTCACGATGGTCGCAATATCGTCGGCAGCCGCGGCTGGTTGCTTCCTGCTTCTCGCCTCCGGTGCGTTTCACGAACTCAGCGTTGTCGCGTCCGAGCCCGTTTTCGCAGCAAGTTTCGTCTGCATGAGTGTCCTCGGGACGCTTGGAGTCCTCCTTGACCAAGTTTCGACGGCGCTTAGACGTGGCGACCAAGTGCTCGTGCGCGCGATCCTCTTCGGAGTTACAACGGTCGGTCTGCTCGGAGCCCTGGCGGTCTGGTTCGACGCTGGCAGCTCACGAGCCATCTTTTCGACCTGGGTCGCCGGCGCCCTGATCGCATGCCTGCTCGGCCTGGCCCAGCTATGGCGCATCCTGGCGAGATACCGATATCGGCCGCAGCTCCGGTTGGGCACTGTCCGGGGTCTCCTCAGGGTTGGGATGCCGAATCACGCTCTCACGCTCACCGAGCGTGCTCCAGGACTCGTCCTGCCAATCCTCGTGACCGAGCTCGTCTCCGCCGAGGCAAACGCAGCGTGGTACGCCGCCTGGATGATGGCGTGGGTGTTGTACATCGTTCCGATTCAGATCGGCATGACGCTGTTCGCAGAAGCTGCGCGGAAAACGGCCCCGCTGGTAGCCCTTGTCCGACACGGGCTTCGCCTCTCGTTGCTGCTCGGAGGAGCGGGCGCAGCGGTGCTCGCGCTCGGCGCTCACAAGATTCTCGCGATCCTCGGCCCACACTACGCCGCCTCCGGCGCGACGCCGCTGCGCATTCTGGTCATTGCCGTTCTGCCTCTATCGTTCATTCAGATCTACTTCGTGGTGTGCCGCTCGACTGGGCGGCTCGGCGAAGCGACGATCACGGGCGTGCTGAGCGGCACAGCGAGCGTGACTGTCGCCGCGGCTGCGGGGATCCACTATGGCCTCCCGGGGATGGCCCTTGCCTGGCTCGGCGTACAGCTCCTGACAAGCGTGTGGGCAATTGCACGCGTCGCCCGGCTTGCTGCGGACGAGGATCGACCGGCCTCGGCGCAACACGACGTCCCGAAGCGACCGTCGCCACAGGCAATCGCTGCCGCGCTTCCGGACGGAAAGGGCCTGTAGCGTGGCCCATCGCGGTTTCCGCGGGGCCGATCTGCCCAGTTACTTCGGCTTCGTGGTTCCCTAGTACTCCGGCAACTGGCGCGAGTCGTTACCTGGACCGGGCGGGCAAGCGCCACGGCTTGAGCGCCTCGTCGAGCGGTTCATCGACGGACGCCTCCCGTTCCGCATTGCCCGACTGCCCCGCCGGGTCGGCGCTGACCAAGCCTTCCAACTGCGCCGTCATCCCGCGGAAGATTCCCAACAGCTGCTGCACCCGAGCCTCCGAGCGTTCGATCTCCTGCACGAGCGTTCTTTGGCGCTGGAGGACTTCCGCCTCGACATCCTTTGCCTTCTGCTCGGCAGCCCGCCGGATCGCGCGCACCTGTTTGTCGACCTCGGCCCGCCTTTGCGCAGCCTCCTCGTCAATCTTCAGGCGCGTCTCCGCAAGATATCGATCGGCGGCCGCGCGAGTCCCCCTGCTGTACGTGTCGGCATCTGCCTGTAGCTTCTCGCTCTCTCGGCGCCTTCGCTCGGCCTCCAGCTTCGCCTCGGACAGTGTCGCGGCCGCCTTGTCGCTCGTCTCAGCTCGGAGGCGCTCCGCCTCCTGCAGTGCGGATTCGCGGATCTGGTTGACCGCGTGCTCGGCGGAGGACAGGACGGCGGCCACCTGCTCGCCGACCTGGGCGTAGTTCTCTTCGGGTTGCCCGACCTCAGTTGGCCCGTCGCGCTTCGTCTCGACTGGGGCGTTGTCGGGGTTGCCTTCGCCGCTCTGTGGTCTCGGATTCCTAAACTGATTCAAAATCTTGCTCCTTCCTCGCCCAGGCACGGAAAAGGGCTTGAATATGTCGATTCGGGTTGCTGAACGCGCAGCCTCCGAGATGGAGGCTGTTTTGCTTTGGTCGTGGTGGCGTTTGCCGCCGAAATGTACGAGCCCCTGCATGAGATTGTTCACCGCGCGTCGTCCTTCCGATAGCCGACGTGAGCGGACGCGAGGCCACCGCGCGCCGGTTTCACGCTCGTGTGGACGCGGCAAGCGCCAGACCACGCCGGGCGCCCAGACTGGTCGCAGACCGAGAGACACGGCGGCGAGGACCGCGGCGAGGATCGCGAGCGTAAGCGCGACGCCGGAAACGAGCGCCATGGGGAACGAGGACTGCGGCGCATGCGGGGCGCCGGGCGCTGCGGTGCGCGTCCCCCGGGCGGCGGAGACGGCCGGCTTGGGCTTCGGCTTCGTCGGCGAGAGCGCCTCGTCGCGAGGATTGACCGGAAACTCTGACCACAGCCTCAATGGGTCGGCCTGCGGGGCGTTCCGTCCGCGGTCCGTCCCCGCGAGCACCGGAGCCGCCACGATCGCCTGTAGGCCGCACGCAAGAACGAAGGCGAGCAGGAGGGATACGAAGCCTCCTTTCACCGGATCGTGACCGGGGTGCCGACAGGCATGAGCCGGCCCAGTTCGAGGATGTCCTGGTTGCGAAGTCTGATGCAGCCATGCGAGACCCGGCCCGGCAGAAGCTCAGGCGCGTCCGTCCCGTGAATCCCGACGAATCCGCCGCCGGGCCAGTCCGTGAGGACGCTCGAGCGAGCGCTCGTGCCGAAGGCGAGGGGCCCATAGAACGGGCTCCTGTATCTCGTCAGCATGTTGCGGATGTAGAACTCCCCCTTCGGCGTCGGCCACTCGGCCCTGCCAACGCCGATCGGTGCTCGGAGAATCGGCCGCTCGTTGCGGAGCAAGGTCGCGGTGAGCCGCTCGAGATCGATGACGAGGTGCGTCTCGACGACGCCGTACACGCCGAGTGCCTGGCGCGGCACCCAACCGGTGCTCCCGATCGGGAGCACCGGCAGCCGCACGCGGACCCACAACCGGCCCCCTCGATCCCTCGCGCGCCGAAGCACCAGGACGATGTTCGTCGTGCCCTCGGGAGTCGCGCTCCCGAGTCGAGTGACAATTCGAGCCCTAGAGCTCGCCGACGCCCGGACGGAGACCCCGTAGCGCACGGAGGCCCACTGGGCAACCCCGACAGACCCTCGCAGGCGAACGGGAGACGGCACTCTCAACGCGGGTTCCGGAGAAGCGGGGAGAGCGGGCGCCTGCTGAATCGCGTGCGAGGACGATGTCGAAGGCGACGAGATGAGGACTGCGAGAGCGGCGGCTGCGATCGCCGCCAAACCGAGACCAACAGCTCGAGCGAGCGTTCTCTGCCGTCGTTCGCCATTCGCCGTCACCCTCCGTACTTCGGCTTCTTCCTGGCTCTCGTCTTGGGGCGCGCCACGACAAAGTGTGTGGAGGCGACAATCGCCCGTACCTCGGATATGGGCTTCCCCTCGTCGAACGCGGCCGCGGCAGGCGTCACCCCGGCGAGGAAGCGCATCCAGGCGGCGTGCCGAGCCTCGACGGAGTGGATCGAGATCGCAGCAGCGAGAAGAGCGGGCGACTTGATCCTTGCCGCCTGCGCCTTGTAGGCCGCCGCCCCCAGGTCCTCGAATGCCACGGCCGTCTTCAGAAACTTCGATTGGTCCTCGGTCACTCCACGGAAGTTGAAAGCGGGACGCTTCACTGCCGCTCGCCCCAGCGCCTTCTTGATGGCTGCGACGTGCGCACGCTCGACCGCGCCGAGTTGCCGCGGCACGCGCTTGAGCTCGCCTCCGACGGCGTCCAGCCGCTCCGTCTCGGTGTAAAAGGCGGCCTGCAGATACTCGAGCGTGAGGGCATAGTTCAGGATCGCGACATCGGAAGCGGCGCTTGCCTGCCCGATCGGGGGCGCAGCGAGAGCCCCGAGCAGTGCCGCGCCGCCCACGGCGGCTTTGCCGAGAAACGCCGCACGCGTTTCGCCCGACACCTGCTCGACCGCTTCCAGGATTGCGCCGTCACGATCAAGCTCGCCAAGCGTCAGGTCGGATCTGGGCTGCAGCTCCTGTTCGTCTCTGGCCATGACTACGATCGCCCCCCTAGCTGGACCGTACGAATCCGGTTCGGTTGACGTAAGCCTGGACCTCGGCGGCCGTCTTCGGCTGATCGGTCGCCGCCGGAGCGGGATTCTTGTTGGCGATCGCCCGGATCCAGCCGGCATGGCGAGCCTCGACGGAGACGATCTTCGCTGCCGCCGCGAGCGTCGCCTTGGTGAGGTTGGCGGCCTGGCCGTTGTACGCCGCGATCACGTTCTCTTCGAGCGAAATCGCAGCCGCGGTGAACTTTCTCGGATCGGACGTTGCATCGCCAAAGCTGAACTCCGGCTCCTTGCGTGCTTTGCTCCCGAGCGCTCGTTTGAGGAAGGCGACGTGTGCCTGCTCGTGACGACGGACGACCGAGACGTACTCGCGCAGATCGCCGCTGAACTTGCCCTTCGCAAACGCCTCTGCGTAGAAGGCTGCCTCGATGTACTCGAGCTGGAGTGCGAAGTTGAGGATCTTCTGGTCCTGCGCAGGCGAGGGAGCGGAGGCCGCGAGCCGCGGGAGTGCTGCAACGACCGCGCCGCCGGCCGCCAGCGTCCCGCCGGCAAGTACGGCTCGCGCAACGAACTCTGACCGCGACGAACCGCGGGGATCATCACCGCTGGGAGGAAGAACCTCTAGCGGCAACTCGTCAGACATGTGACCCCGCCCCAATGGTGGAGGACCGCACCACCGGCACCGCATAGCCCTCCCTTTCCGCAGATTGAACGTTGAGCGTATCGCTCGAAAGACGCTCGTGCAAGCGGCGTGATCGGGAAAACGGCCCGTGTGCGCCGGCCGTCGCGGTCGACCTCCGACGGCGGCGAGGAACTGCGGTTGGCCGACTCGCCCACGTTATCCCTGCGCGGCGGTCATAGTGCTTCCGGCGACTTCGGTCAGCTAGTCTCCTCTCGGTGAAGGTTCCGCGTCGCGGTGGCCGGCGCGCCGAAGGGCCAGCTGGCGGTGGCCTGTCCGGCGAAGGGGCGAGCGTTCCTCCGGCCGACCACTTGGACGAGCAGATCTCGTCGCTGCGCGAGAGCGTCGAAGTCGAACTGAGGGAGGCAGGCCTGCCACGACGGGCGCGCCGTCCGCTCGTTCAGCCCGCGACGAAGGCGACGCTCGGATCTGCCGTCACGCTCGCAAGTCTGCTCTCGCTCGGTGCCGTCGCGCTGTGGGCGGCGTCGCTTCCGGGCGTCGATGTTTCTCGCATGTCGGACATCGGTCTCGTCTCGGTTCTACCGTCGGCGATGTTCGTCTCGATCGCAATGTTGACGATCAGCTTCTGCATTTCGTTGCGGGAGCTGCCGCGAGGGAAGTGGCTCGTTTTGCTCAATGTTGCCGTGCTCGTCGTCATCGTCGCCGCGACCGCGGCGCTCGTCGAACCGGAACCGAGGACTGTTGCCGTCTGGCGCCATGTCGGTGTGATCGAAAGCATCTCCCGCAATGGGCAAGTGGATCCGCATATCGATGCGTACTTCAACTGGCCGGGCTTCTTCATTCTCGGCGCGTTCATTGGCGATGTTGCCGGCGTCAAGAGCGCGATCGTGTTTGCCGACTGGGCGCCCCTCCTCTTCAATTTCTTGTACCTCGGTCCGCTGCTGATGCTCTTCAGGAGCGCAACGAAGGACGAGCGCGTCGTCTGGTTGGCGATCTGGTTCTTCTATTCGACAAATTGGGTGAACCAGGATTATTTCTCGCCGCAAGCGTTCGGGTTTTTCCTTTACATTGCGGCGCTTGCCGTAATAGTCCGTTGGTTCAGCGCCACTCAATCAGCCGGAAAACCTAGACGGCTGTGGCGCAACCGCTTTGGCCTGCAATGGGGGCGCTTTGCCGGCGGAGTCCCCGTTGCAGCGAGCGGAGCGACTCCAACGTCCGGCTCCGAACTGAGTCCGCGGCAGCGGGTGGCATTGATCGGTCTCACAGTGATTCTCGTCGCTGCGATCGTGCCGAGCCATCAGCTGACACCCTTCGCGATGCTGTCGAGCCTCGCCGCCTTGGTCGCGTTCAATAGGACGTCGGCGCGGATGCTCCCGGTGATCACGGCCGTCCTGATCGGCACCTGGATGGTCTTCATGGCAGCGTCGTATCTCGCCGGCCACATCGACGTGCTCACCGGTCATGTCGGCCGCCTCGAAGATACGGTTCAGGCCAACGTCGGCGCGCACATCGGAGGCAGTTCAGAGCACCGGCTGGTCGTAAATACCCGTCTTGCTCTCACTGCAGTCGTCTGGGGACTTGCGCTTCTTGGCGCGATTCTGGCGTTTCGAGCTCGCCGGCTGCAGGTGACTTTCGGACTCCTCGCGGTGGCACCCTTCGCGCTTGTCGCGCTCCAGCCCTACGGAGGGGAGGTCCTGCTGCGCGTGTATTTCTTCTCACTGCCGTTCGTGGCCTTCTTCGCGGCCTCGGCGTTTTTCAGCGGGCGAGGCTCGAACCGCTCCTGGCCTCGCATAGTCGCAATCTGCGGAGCCAGCCTGATTCTGTTGGCGGCTCTCCCGCTGGCGCGATACGGAAACGAGCGAATGGACTTCTTCACCGCGGACGAGACAAGGGCGGTCTATCGACTCTATGACGTCGCGCCGCCTGGATCGCTCCTCGTGGCGGGTTCGCGGAACGTGCCATGGAAGTTCGAGGGCTATGAGCAGTTCGATTATCTCGTGGTGGCCGAGACAGATCTTTGGGCTCGAACGGAGGCGAATCGCGGCGACATCGGCAACGTGGTCGCAAGTGTCGAGAGCCAGATGCGGGCGCGCGGCAGCGGCCGTGCGTACCTCATCATTACGCGTAGCGAGAAGGTGTATCTCGATCTGCTCGGGTTCGCGCCCCGGGGCGCACTCGATCGATTCGAGCGAGCTGTCGTCTCATCCGGACAGTTCAGACAGATCTATGGAAACCGCGATGCGACGATCTTCGTCATTGCCCGACAAAGGGGTCCGTCGACGTGATCTCTCGGCTCTGGCTGTGGTTCGTATTGGCCTCGTCCATCGCTGTCGTGAGCCTTGTTGTCCTCGATGTCGATTCAGCGATCAGGCCTTTTGTCGTCGTTGCGTTCTTGATCGTCGCGCCGGGAACGGCGATCGTGCGCCTGCTGAAGATCCCAGATCGGATCGCTGAGCTGACTCTCGGAATCGCTTTGAGCGCAGCCGTCGACGGCACCGTTCCCGGCGTGCTGATGTACGCTGGATTCTGGTCATCCGACCTCGCGCTTCTCATCGTGATAGGCATCACGCTCGCAGCGACGTTTCTCGAAGCCCGTAGTCGCAGGCGCACAAGCGCATGACGTCGACCGTCAATGAGCTGACACGATCGTTCCTCGCGAGTACGAGCGAACGCGAATCGATCGCCGTCGACGTGTTTGCAATTGCGCTGCTCTTTGTCCTCTTGCTCGAATGGGAGCTGCTCCGCGCATACATCGGCCAGCAGAGGCGACTGCGCCTCGATGTCTTGGCGGGTACGGTCGTTCCGCTCCTTGCCGCCTTCGCCGTGATCGTCACGGTGCGAGCAACCGGGCTCCGTTAGCTCGCGCTCCGTGAGTTATCCCGGCCCTGGGGAGTCGGCCACGGTGCCGCGTCAGGCCGGGGCGGCACTCGTCGGAGGGAATCGGCTCCGCCTCTTCGTTGTTGCGTATCTGGTCGGCATCGCCGTAGCCGAGATCTGTGTCGTCTTCGTCAACGTCTCGATCGGTGTCCTCGCGGAGGGGCTCCTCGCGCTCGCCTCCATCAACCACTACCTCTTCGCCGGACGGCGCTCTCAGGGAGTTGAAGGAGCCGAATCCGCGTCTGGTCCGCTAGCGGTGCTGCTCGTGATCCCACTCGTGCCGCTGGTCCGAATCCTCAGTCTGACAATGACGTTCGAGGACGTCTCTGATCTCACTCAGTACTCGGTCGTCGGAATCCCGCTTCTCCTCGGCGCGATCTTGACCGGACGTGCCGTTCGCTCGAGGCATCTCGCCTGGCGCCCTGTCGATTGGCCTTCACAGGGATTGATTGCCCTTAGTGGGGTCCCGCTCGGGTTCGCCGCATTCCTGGTTGCGCGGCCGCCGGCGCTCCACGCCGGCTGGAGGCAGATCCTTTTTGGCACGCTCTCGCTCAGTATCTCTGCCGCCTTGACGGAGGAGTTCATCTTCAGGGGGCTGCTTCAGGAGACGCTTTCCCGGTTGTTCGGAGGATTTGCGCTTTTGCTCAGCACGGGCGCGTTCGCGATTACCTATCTCGCTGTCCGACCGGTCGACTATCTCGTGTTGATCATCATCGTTGGCCTCCTGTTTGCATGGGCGGTCGAACGCACGGGCTCGCTGGTTGGTGTGGTTCTCGCGCACGGATTGCTGAACGTCGGTCTCGTCCTGGTCTGGCCTTGGGTGGTTGGATGAACGCGAAGCTGCCCGCGTACCGCCTCGTTGGCGCTGCGTCAGCGCGGAGGGCGCCGATATTCGAAGGCGCCGATGTCCGGCACGGCGCGGCCGTCGCGGTTCCCGTCGACTCTCGCGCGGCGCCGGTCGAAGTCCTCGGTGTAACCAAGATCGACGCCGCGGTCGACCGCACGGCTCGATGCGCGTAGGT
>Ga0210378_10001193_pt1 | contig 13637 bp, 7 predicted proteins | sample PLM1_60_b1redo_FD_155465 | JGI IMG/M metagenome (GOLD analysis project Ga0210378, IMG submission 155465) | Groundwater sediment microbial communities from an aquifer in East River, Colorado, USA - PLM1_60_b1 redo | ecosystem: Environmental > Terrestrial > Soil > Riparian zone | place: USA: East...
CCCTACGGGCCTCAGCGGTATGGAAGTCGGGAGGCGGGGTCACAGTACCGAGTCCGCCGTTGGTTGGGGAACCCGCAACTCACAGGTCGTACCCCAATTTCCGCACCCCACGTCATCACCGCCACGGTCGAGTGGGACGGGCTGGCCGTGGCCTGGACCCCGGCAGCTGCCATCTTCGCCGTCGCCATGCTGCTCGGCTTGGCGGTCGCCTATCCGGAGGCGCCCGAGACCCAGCGCCGCGGGGCGGTGGTGACCATCGAGTCCCGCAATGCCGCCTATTCCACCACCTCGCTCGCGGCGCCCAGGGGGCATGTGACGGTCGTGCTGACCAACCACGACCTGTTCTGGCACACCTTCACGATCGACGAGCTGGACGTCGACCTGGAGGCGCCGCTGGGCGGCACCCGGGAATTCACCTTCACCGCAGCACGGGGGAGCTACCGGTTCTACTGCCGGGTGCCGGCCCACGCCGCGGCCGGCATGCGCGGCGCGCTGGGGATCCGCTGAGCTTGGGGCTCGTGTCTGCAATTCGGCCCGGACTGCTTGTGGCGATGGCATGATCGTGCCCATCGGCGCTCGGCCGCATCGCGCCGAGGTCAACTCCGGGGAGGGCTGCCATGCGGATCGAGTCCTCGGTCACCTCGCTGTCGTGGATCCCCCAGGGAGCAGTGGAGGGCTTCAACCGCCTGACATTCGGGCTCCTCCACGTCGCCCATTACGATCCGCCACCACCCGAGGTGCTCGGCGACCTGGACGAACTCGAAGCACACGACCGCTTCCGGTTCGCCAACCGGCTGGAGGCCTGGATCGAGGTCCAGGACGGGCGCATCGTGGACGCCGGCCAGAGCGGCGGCAGCCGCATCAACGTCACCAGGGTGGGCTACGGGACGGCCAGCATCGCGTTCACCCCGGTCGCCCTGCCCGACCTGCGGCCCAAGCCGGAGATCGGCTCCGGCTGGGCGCGCTTTGTGCAGACCACGGGCGGTCAGACCGGCTTTCCCACCCCCCGCCGGGTCCGCCACGAGCCCTACGTCCAGATCGCGGCACCAGTGACCTGGTCGACCCTTGCCCTGACCATCCACGCCGACGGCACCGCCGAGCAGCGGCTGGTCGGCGCCAGCTCCTTCCCCCGGCACTGGGTCTATGACCACTCGGGTCGGCTGGTCGCCAAGAGTGGGTACATCGACCACGACACCTGGTGGCGGGAGGCCTTCGGGACCCACACGCCCTGGGGTGCCGAGGACTCGGCCCCCATCGTGACCGCGGTGGAGTCGGCGTTGGAGCGCCAGCTCTCGGTGGCCATCATCGACGCCAAGCCGCAGTTCCGGCGGCTCCAGGCCGGCCGGACCCTGGTCCAGCAGGACGAGGAGGGTGAGGAGCTGTTCCTGCTGTTTGATGGGGTGCTGCGGGTGGAGATCGACGGCAAACCGGTGACCGAGGTTGGCCCGGGGGCGATCGTGGGCGAGATGGCGCTGCTGCACCAGGGCCGGCGCGTGGCGACGCTTCGGGCGGTGACCCCGTGCCGGGTCGCGGTTGTGCCCAAGGACCGCATCGACCGCCAGGCGCTGGAGGAGGTCGCCAAGGGTCGCATGCCCCGTCCCGAACATCAAGCGTAGGTACCAGAACCGCTTGGTCACTCGAGCAGCCGACCGGCGACGCTGACATCCAGGGTTGCGTCGGCCAGCGCTTGCAGTTCGAGTGGGGCCGGCGGGACGGGCCGGGTGGCGGTGGTCAGGCGGCCGCCGGGGTCGAGGCGCGTCTGGAAGTTGACCCGGAGCTCGGGGGAGAGCTCGGGGTGGTCGCGGCGCTGGTGGGCGCCGCGGCTCTCTGCGCGGGCGAGTGCTCCCAGCAGGGTGGCCTCGGCGACGGCCAGGGAGGCGCGCAGGTCCAGAGCGTGGGCGAGGTCGGCGTAGCCCTCGGAGGTCGGCCGGACGTCCACCTCGCCGGCCAGCTCGCGAAGCTCGGCGACCCGATCAAGGCCGTGCTGCAGGCCGGCTTGGTCGCGGACCACCCCGCAGGTCTCCCACATGGCGTCGCGCAGGGCCCGCTGCAGGGGGCGGGCGAACTGGCGCCCAGGACGGATAAGGCTGGACAGGTCGTCGTTGGCCGCGCGGACCGTGTCGCGGGAGCGCAGCTGGACGTCGCGGCTGGCCGACCAGCGGGCGGCCGCCTCACCGGCTCGGCGGCCGAAGACGACCGTCTCGGCCAGAGAGTTGCCGCCCAGGCGGTTGGCGCCGTGCAGCCCGGCGGCCACCTCACCGGCCGCATACAGGCCGGCCACGTCGGTGGCATGTGTCGCCGGGTCGACCACCACCCCGCCCATGGAGTAGTGGGCGGTGGGGGCGACCTCCATGGGCTGCTGGGAGATGTCCAGCATCTGGTACTCGAGAAACTGGCGGTACATGCGGGGCAGCTTCTCCAGGATGGCGTCCTTGCCGAGGTGGGTGATGTCCAGGAACACCCCGCCGTTGGGGCCGCCGCGGCCCTGGGCGATCTCGGTGTAGTTGGCCAGGGCGACCCGGTCCCGGGCTGACAGTTCCATCCGTTCGGGGTCGTAGCGGGCCATGAAGCGCTCCCCGAGCGCGTTCTTGAGGTGGCCGCCCTCGCCGCGGACGGCTTCGGTGACCAGCGTCCCAGCGGCTTCTTCGGGCGCCACCATCCCGGTCGGGTGGAACTGGACCAGCTCCATGTCCTGCAGCTGGCAGCCGGCCCGCAGGGCCAGGTACATGCCGTCGCCGGTGTTCTCATCCCGCCGGGAGGACGAGCGCCGCCAGATCCGGGTGTGGCCGCCGGCTGCCAGGACCACCGCGTCGGCCAGGAACACCGTCCGCTCGCCGGTCTCCAGGGCGAAGGCCAGGGCCCCGAAGCAGACGCCGTCGGTGACCAGCAGCTGGGATACGTACTGGTCGTCGACCACGGTCAGGCCCAGCTCGGCAACCTTGGCGGCCAAGGTGCGCAGGATCGCCCGGCCGGTCCAGTCGCCGGCATAGCAGGTCCGCCGCCACCGATGGGCGCCGAAGAACCGCTGGTCCAGCCGACCATCCGGGGTGCGGGCGAACGGGGCACCCCAGTCGGCCAGCTCCAGCACCGCGGCCGGCGACTCCCTGGCCATGAGCTCGACCACCCGGGGGTCGGCCAGGAAGTAGCTCTCCCGCAGCGTGTCGGCGAAGTGCTGCTGCCAGGAGTCCTGGGGATCCACGGTACCCAGGGCGGCGTTGATCCCGCCGGCCGCCAGGACCGTGTGGGCGTCGTCGCGGCGACGCTTGCCGACCACCACGACCTCGCTGCCGGCCTGGTGGGCGGCGATGGCGGCGCGCAGCCCGGCCGCCCCCGTCCCAATCACCAGGAGGTTGGCAACATTACTGCGAACCGAGGAACCAGGCATGCTGTGCGGCCGAGGTCTTGAGAGTCCGGCAGACGGCCGACCCGCCGAGCATCCAGCTATCCCAGGATGCACCGCCACCGGCGGCCACGCGACCCTAACATCCAATTCCCGACTGCCAGATCCCGTACCCGGTATCGGTGGGGAAGACACCAGTCATCACGGCGTGCGATCCAGCCATCCGGAATGAGTTTGGGGCTGAGCTTGAGATGGCTCGATTGGCGACAGAGCCGTCGAGAAGGAGTACAACATCGTTGGGTGAGCGGACTTCCCGCGGATCGCACTGAGCAGCGAACCACTCCGAGACCCGCTACGGCGCCTTGCAGCGACGAGGGCGAGGTGCTCCCGCTGGGGGGAACGACGTGGAGCAGCCGATTGCTCGAGCTGAGCATGGCGCTGACGGCGACCCGGTTGAGCTCGCCAGCTACGTTCCCGCGCTCGTCGGCCGGCGTTTTGCGGACCGGCATGAGCCGTTGGTTGAGCCGGAAAGCGAGCGGTTCCCAGCGACGGTCCTGTTTGCCGACATCTCCGGGTTCACGGCCCTCACCGAACGGCTGGCTGGAACCGGCCCGAACGGTGTCGAAGAGCTCACCGAGGTGCTGAACGACTGCTTCGGCGAACTGGTCGAGCTGGTCGGAACGCACGGCGGAGAGGTCGTGAAGTTCGCAGGCGACGCGCTACTCGCGATCTGGCCGGCGGACGACGATTGTTCCAGGGTGACGGCCTGGGCCGCGCGCTGCGGGCTGGCCATGCAGCAGTCCCTCCACGGCAGGGAATTCGCCGGCAGGATTCATCTGTCGGTTCGGATCGCGGTGGGATCGGGTCAAGTGTCCGCCGCCCACCTCGGTGGTGTGCGCGGCCGCTGGGAGCTGGTCGTCGGCGGGCCAGCGGTGGTGCAGACATGCGCCGCCGAGCAACTCGCACGACCGGGCGACGTCGTGCTCTCCCCCGAAGCGTACGACCTGGTGGGTGCCATCTCCACCGGCGAGCAGGTGCGGCTCGGCGCCGGTGAGCCGCCCGCCCTCCGGCTCGCCAGGATCCAGCCGCCCACAAGCGCCGCACCGCGAGTTCGTCGCGCTGGGCCGGTCGAGGCGGCTGGACCGGCGCTACGCGGCTATGTGCCCGCCGCGGTCACGGCTCGGCTCGCCGCGGGCCAGAGCGCCTGGATCTCCGAGTTACGCTCGGTGACCGTGCTCTTCCTGCGGCTCCCCGGCCTGGACGACATCAGCACGGAGACGTTGGAGCAGGCTCAGCAGCTGGTCGGTGTCCTGCAGGAGGCGCTGTACGAGTACGAAGGCTCGGTCAACAAGCTCGTTGTCGAGGACAAGGGCGCGACCCTGGTGGCTGCTTTCGGCCTCCCGCCGGTCGCTCACGAGGACGACCCCTTCCGCGCGGTGCAGGCGGCCCTCGGGATCCTGGCGCGGTTGCGGCGGCGCGGGCTGCGCCCTGCCCTCGGGCTAGCCACTGGCCGGGTCTTCTGCGGCTCGGTGGGGAGCAGCCGGCGCCGCGAGTACACGATGATCGGCAGCGTGGTCAACCTTGCTGCCCGCCTCATGCAAGCGGCCGATGACGAGCTCGTCTGCGACGCGGCGACCCGGCAGGCGACGCAGGCGAAGCTGGCCTTTGAGGCGCTGCCGCCACGCCGGCTGAAAGGGTGGGCGCAGCCAGTCGCCGTCTTCCGCCCGCGTGGCCAGAGCCTTACGAGAGCGCGCAGCAGGTCCTTGGTCGGTCGAGCGCGCGAGCAGGACCTGCTCACCAAGAGGCTGATCGGTCTGCAACAGGGACACGGCGGGACCGTGCTGTTGGAGGGAGAAGCTGGGATCGGGAAGTCTCGCCTGATCGGTGGCCTGGTCGAGCAGGCCGCGGACGCGCCGGTCAGGGCGCTGGTCGGAGCGGCTGACGCGGTCAGGAGCTCGACCCCATACCACCCGTGGCGTCCGGTGTTCGAGTCGGTGTTCGACCTGCAGGACGTCGCTGAGCCGTCGGAGCGGCGCACTTGCGTGCTGGATCGGCTCCGGGACAGGCCTGACCTTCAGCGCCTGGCTCCGCTGCTCGCCGACTTACTACCCCTCGACCTGCCCCCGGACGAAATCGTCGGACAGCTTCAAGGGCCGGTACGAGCAGACAACCTCCGCGGGCTGCTTGTGAGTGCGCTCCGGATGGTTGCAGCCGAACAGCCGCTGCTGATCGTGCTCGAGGATGCCCACTGGTGCGACTCGGCCTCATGGGCGCTCGCCTGGCTCGTCGCCCAGCAGATCCCCAGCGTGCTCCTGGTCCTGGCCCTGCGTCCCCTGGCAGATCCCATCCCCGAGTACGGGCGCCTCCGAGACGCACCTGATGCTCAGCGGCTCCAACTCGAACCTCTGCCGGCCAAGGATGTCACCGCGCTGGCTGCTCAGCGGCTGGGGGTGACCTCGGTTCCGCGGCTGGTCGCGGAGCTCATCGGTGAGCACGCCGGTGGGAACCCGTTCTTCAGCGAGGAGCTGGCCTACGCGCTGCGCGACACCGGCGCCATCACCGTCAGCGACGGGATCTGCCAGATCGCCCCAGGTGCCGACCTGCGCGTCCTGTCGCTTCCCGACACGGTGCAGGGCGTGGTCCTCACCCGAATTGACCGCCTGGCTCCCCCGCAGCAGCTGACGCTGAAGGTGGCCAGCGTCATCGGGCGCAGCTTCGCCCATCGGCTGCTGGCCGAGGTCCACCCCATCGCGGCTGACCGGCCGACCCTGCCCGATCAGCTCGACCGCCTCCAGCGCCGTGACCTCGTCCTGCTGGAGGCGCCCGAGCCGGAACTGGCCTGGATGTTCAAGCACGTCATCACCCGGGACGTTGCCTATGACCTGATGCTGGGAGCGCAGCGCCGGTGGCTGCACCGTGCGATCGCCGAGTGGTACGAGCAGCGGCATCAGGCCCAGCTGCCGCGGTTCTACCCGCTGCTTGCTTACTGTCCCGTCTCACCGAACTTGGCCCGGCAGGGCGCCGCTGATCTGCGGCGGACCAGATTCGCTGAGACGGCGTCCAGCCGATTGTCTCACTGAAGTTGGCCCGCGAGCGCCATTCTCTCGGCGGTGTCTCATTCAATCTGGCCCGCCATGGCCATTCTCTCAGTGGCTGCCCGTTGGTCAGCGGCATGTGGAGGGAGATGGGTAGCCGATCCACGGCCGAGGCCGCTGCTAGCGCTTGAACTGTTCGATGACCGCCGCGCAGAAGGCAGAGAACTGCGCGACGGCGAACGGCGCCGCCATGCGGAGATGGGCTATGGCGGTCTGCCGGAAGTCGGCCACCTCTGACTCGTATTCGGAGCGACCTTCCCCCAGGGTCACCTTGACGTGCCGGCTCACGAGCCGGTGGGTGAACCCGTGCCGGAACGCCCGGATCGGGCCGTACTCGGCGCTCTCGTGCGCGCTCACCAGCCAGTCCCGCAGCGGGCTGGGCGCCAGTTGCGCTTGGTCGCGGAACGCCTGGTCGAGATCCTGTTCCCTGTCGCCCTTCAGCGCTGGGCCGTCGCTCAATCGCCAGGCGGCCGCCGCGCACAAGTCGAGGGTCGAGCTCGCGCTGCGCGCGCCGAGGCTGAAGGCTGTCCAGTCCAGGAGGTCGGGAGGTGCGGCAAACAGCTTGGCAAGCAAGCCACGCCGGTCGGGGTCCTCGAGGTTGGCGATGAGTTCGAGGGCGACGTCGGCTGCGCCAGCGTGATACCAGGCGTTCATGACGAGGGGGACGGCCATTCTGGCCTTGTCGATGCTGTGAGCTTCCACGGCACGGTGTACCGCGTTCACGCGCTGTGCGAACTGATCCCAGTCCAACGTCACCAACGTGCCTCCATGCTATCTACTTGCCCTGCTAGCTACCGCGCGTCCGACTTCCTAAAAGGCCGAGGCGAGGGCGGCGATTCCGCAGGAATCAGCTGGCAGACCTCTAGCGACATCGGAGGCCAAGGGCTGTCGCCTTGCCTGATCCAAGTCGGCCGAGGAGCAGCAGGGGGCCAACTTCAGTGAGATAACGCAGGTCGCAGGCCAACTTCAGTGAGACGTCCATGGGGAGCAGCAACGCCCAGAGTGCAGGTTCAGTGAGACAGGTGGCTTCCTCTAGGCTCATGGGGCGGTAGCCATCGGAGTCGCCCCAGCGCGTGGGTATGGGTGGACAAGTTCGCGGATTACGATCGGAGACGCCATGCCGGACGCGCCAATTGATGGGAACGATGGACTGTCGGTAGACGTGCAAGACGACGGCCGCCGCCTCGTCAGCATCCGGCGCGCCGCCGCCGATGGCACCGTCCGGGTACTTCAACACGACTTCCCGGATGCGGTGCGGCATCACTACCGTCCGGCCGGGATCGACGAGGACGTGCTGCTCTACCGCGGACAGTTCTCCTATCCGGGCGACCAACGAAGTTGCGAAGGCGATGTCCGGTTCTCCTGGCGGCCATCGCCATCTATTAAGGTCCGGGGCGAACGCCCCGCCAGCCTGGCTGCTTTGCACGGCTTGCTGTCTGATCATGAAGATCAAGGGATGTGGGTCGAGCCTGGTCGGCTGCTGGTCGAACTGGCCGACGGCGTGCTGCCGGACCAGCCCGGAGAGCCCTTCGCGCCACGACGTGCCCTTGGCGAGTCCTTCCAGGACGAGCGCCTGGACCAAGAGCTCGGGCAGGCCCACGAGCTTGAGCAGGTGACGTTCCTGGTGCCCAATGGGTGGCAGGCCCACGACGCGACCGGAATCTGCGACCCGGTGAATCTGACGCGAACGTGGCGCGGCCGCGCCGAGGCGGCAGGCGACGGTTGGACCGTCACCCTAGATCGCGACGCCGCGATGGATTCCGGCGCATGGGCGGAGCTGAAAGAGTCCGGCGGCTGTCGGTTCACCCATATCGGCCGGCTCACCCACGCGGACGGATCGGCATTCACCGGCCAGGAGGCCCAGGAGGCCCTCGACCGGGTCCGGCTCGGGCTGAACCTGGCGCTGGGTCGTCGGATCACCTGCGCTTTGCCGGTCGGCTGGCGAGGGGGACGGCCCGTATGGTCCAGGTGGCGCAGCGCACCGGTGGACACCTTCCGCAGCACCAGTCACCTCCTTGATGAGAGCGTCTGCCGCCAGCAGATCGAAGAGGTCGTGTCCCGAGTGTTGGCCTTCACCGCCGACCAGGCGCGCCGGGAAGCGCTCACGCACGCGATCTCCTACTACCTCGCCGCCAACGTCGACGTGAACGTCGATCTGTCGGTCGCCATCCCCTTGTCCGGGCTGCAGCTCCTGGCCTACTTCCGCTTCGTCACCGAAGGGACCCACTCTCGGACCCGATGGGAGAAGTTGGGCACCGAGGCGGAGTTGCGGCTCCTCATCGACGAGCTCCGGGTCGACACCTCCGTACCGGCCCATTTCGCAAAGCTGCTCGACGTGCAGAGCCGCCTCGCGCGCAATCCGCCGGCGCGGGACGCGCTTGGCCTCATCGTCAAGATGCGCAACGTGGTCACCCATCCGACCCGGGACCAACCAGGCCACTTCTCCATATACGAGTGGGCCGAAGCCGGAATGCTCGCCCGCTACTGGCTATGCCTGGCGCTGCTGCACGCCGTCGGCTACCAGGGCCAGGTCGCGGCGACCATGCAGGCTCAACCACGAATGCTCGGTCAGGTGCACTCCGTCCCGTGGGTATCGGCCAGCGGATCCACCATGGCGCCGTAGGGCCTCAACCGCCCAACTACTTGCCCGGATAAACGGGCGGCCGTGAGGTCGTCGGATCGCCGTGGGCTGTCGCGGAGGCGGGCAGTCCGGTGGTGGACCGGGTCAGGCGGCCTGGATGGCGAGGGTGTCCAGGTTGTAGGCCAGGACCGCCCAGCCGGCCCAGATCCGCTGACCTTCGTCGCCTCGCAGCCGGCTGCGCCGCAGCCCATAGCCGCCTTGAGGTGGCTGATGCGGCCCTCACAGCCATTGCGGTAGCGGGCCAGGCGCCTACGGGTACGCCGGGAGCCGGATTCGGCACGCCCTGAGATGAAGGTCCTGGCCGGTGCGTCAGTGAGACAGCGCGAGGGCTGCTTGTCCCGTCTCAGCGAATCTGATCTGGCGTCTTGCGGCTGACCAGGGACGCCGGATGAGTACGGCGGCACGGCGTCTCACTGAATCTGGTCCGCGATGCCCATTCGCTCGGCGCTGTCTCACTGAACCTGGTCCGTAAGCGCCGTTCTCTCGGTGGTGTCTCCTTCAATCTGGCCCGCGGTGGCCATTCTCTCGACAGTGGCTCAGGCTCGGACATGTCGGGTGGGGAACACGACCCGCAGCAGGATGCCGGGAATGGCGGATGTCCTGGTATCGATAGACTTCGCTGACTCGGACGATAAGGACTTAGCGGCTCAAACAGTGCTCAACTGCGACGGAGGTCGTCGGAGGGGACGTGCGGAGGAGGGGACGTGCAGCGAGACGCTGACCGAGCGGACCCGGCCGCCGTCCAGGTGCCGCTGGGTCCGCTGGTGCGGGCGCACCGTGCCCGGCTGGGCCTCACCCAGGAGCAGGTGGCCCACCGGGCTGGGTTGAGCGAGCGGACCCTGCGCAACCTGGAGGCCGGCCGGAGCAGCCGGCCCTATTCCGACACCATCCGGCGGCTGGCCGACGCCCTGGAGCTGACCGGTCGACGCCGCCGGGAGTTGGAGGCGGCGGCCCGCGGGGTCGCGCCCGAGCTGGGACCGGAGGAGACGGTGCCGTGCCTGCTCCCCCCGTCGGTGACCGACTTCACCGGCCGCGAGGCGGAGGCCGCTGAGGTCCTTGAGCTGCTGGGGGTTGACGGCCTTCAGGGGGCGAAGGCGGTGGTTATCTCGGCGGTGGCCGGCAAGCCCGGGGTCGGCAAGACGACCCTGGCCGTGCACGTCGCCCACCGACTGCGAAGCGAGTTCCCTGACGGCCAGCTGTACGTCAACCTCCAAGGCGCCCAGGCGCAGCCACTGGAGCCGGGTGCGGTCCTGGCTCGCTTCCTGCGAGTCCTGGGCATGGACGGTAGCAGTATCCCCGACGATCCCGAGGAGCGGGCCGAGCGCTACCGGACGCTGGTCGCCGACCGGCGGATGCTAATGGTGCTGGACAACGCCGCCGGCGAGGCCCAGGTCCGGCCCCTGCTGCCGGGCAGCCCCAGCTGCCGGGTGTTGGTCACCAGCCGGTCCCGCCTGACCGGCCTGGAAGGAGCGCACCGCCTCGACCTGGAGGTGCTGGCGCCTGGGGCGGCCGTCGAGCTGCTGGGCCGGGTGCCGGGACCGGCTCGGGTCGCCGCCGAACCGGAGGCGGCCGCGGCCATCGTCGGCTACTGCGGCCGGCTGCCCCTGGCCATCCGGGTCGCCGGGGCCCGGCTGGCCGCCCGCCCGGCCTGGTCGCTGGCCCGGCTGGCCGAGCGGCTGGCCGACGAGCACCAGCGCCTTGACGAGCTGGCCGCCGGCGACCTGGAGGTCCGGGCCAGCCTCGCCCTCAGCTACCGGGCCCTCCCCGACCGGCGGCAACGGGCGTTCCGGCGGCTGGGCCTGCTGGAGGTGCCCGACTTCCCGGCCTGGGTGGCCGCGGCCCTGCTTGACCTGCACCCGAGCCGAGGTGAGGAGTTGGTTGACGGGCTGGTCGACGCCCAACTGCTGGAGGTCGCTGGGGAAGATGCCGCCGGCCAGCTCCGCTACCGCTTTCACGACCTGCTGGGGGTCTACGCCCGCGAATGCGCCGCCGCCGAAGACCCCAGCCACGACCAGGACGCGGCGCTGGCCAGGGCGTTCGGCGGCTGGCTGGCCCTGGCCGAGGCGGCCGACCGTCGGCTGCCCAGCCCGACGGTGGGCGTAACCCACGGCACGGCCCCCCGCTGGCCCGGCCCCGCCAGCGAGGCGGACAGCAAGGCTGGCTGGTCCGCGCCGGCCGATCCGCTGGCCTGGTTCGAGGCGGAACGGGTCGCCATGGTCGCCGTCGCCGCCCAGGCCGCCAACCGGAACCTGAACGAGCTCGCCTGGGACCTGGCCGGCCTGCTGCTTGGATTCCTGTCGGCCCGCAACCACCTGGATGACTGGCGCTCGACCCATGAGACGGCCCTGGCGGCCGCCGAACGGGCCGGGGACCGCCGCGGCCAGGCCTACATGCTGCGCGGACTTGGCCAGTTCCACATCGAACGCGACGACCTGCAGACGGCCAGCAGCTATCTCGAGCAGGCCCTGGCCCTGTTCGAGGAGCTCGATGACCGCTACGGCTGGGCGCACACGCTGCTCACGTGTGGCTATGTGGACCGGCTGCGTGGCCGTCCCGAGCGGGCGCTTGCTTGCTTCCAGCGCGCGCTGGAGGCCTTGACGGCTTGTGGAGACCAGCTCGGCCAGGCCTATGCCCGCTGGAACTTCGGTCTCGCCTACCATGAGCAGGGCCGCCTCGTCGACGCGCGGGCCAATCTGGAGCAGGCCCTGCACGGCTTTCACGCCGCCGGGAACCGCCACTTCGAGGCGTGGGTGCTCCGCAGCCTGGGGCTGCTGTATCAGCACGAGGGACAGCTCGAGCCGGCCCGTGCCTGCTTGCACGCGGCCTTGCGGCTCCTCACCGGCCTCGGTGACCGGTTCGGGCAGGCCCTGGTGCTGGAGGGGCTGGGCGAGTTGGCGTCCGACCGGGCCCAGGGCAGGGGGCTGCTGGCTAAGGCGTTAGGGCTGTCCCGCGAGCTCAACAATCGGTTCGCCGAGGCCCGGGTCCTGTGGAGCCTGGGTGGGCTCCACCACGCTGATGGGCAGCTCCAAGAGGCCGAGCGGTGCCTCCATGTGGCGTTGGGGAGCTGGCAGGAGTTGGGCATCCCGCTGTGGCAGGCTCGGACCCTTGACCGGCTCGGCATGGTCCAGGCCGACGCCGGTCAACCGGAGGCCGCCAAGGCCACCTGGGGCCAAGCTCTCGTCCTGTTCGAGCAGGTCGGCGCCCCGGAGGCCAAGGTCGTGGCCGAACGCCTCCACGGCTAGCGGTACCAACCGAGGATCTCGTGGGCCTTGTCCTTGGCGTGCCGGCGGATCTCCCTGGCCAGCTTGTCCCGGTCCCGGGGGGTGGGGGCGGCCAGGAGCCGCTGGGCGTTGTCCCAGGCGAGCTGGCGCCAGGCGAAGATGTCGCGGTCGGCGCCGGGCGGTACCACCTCCGAGAACAGCCCGGGACACAGGTCGCGCTGGATCTCGGGGTAGACGACCGGCCGGGTCCGGAAGGCGAGCACGTCGTCGACGTGCTTGTGGTCCGGGTAGGTGTAGCGGGGGCCCAGTTCCTCGATCACGAACGCCAGGTCGTTGTTCACATGGGCATTGATCCCCAGATACAGCAGCTGGGTGCAGGTGAGCTTGTCGGGGTCGGCCCGGAAGGCGATCCGCCAGGCCGGATCAACCTCCCGCAGGTCGCCGCGCCGCCAGGCGGCGTAGGCATCCAGGTAGTAGCTGGCGAAGGTCGGGATGACCCTGGTGTCCCAGAAGCTCGGGACAGAGAACTCGCCGGCGAGGTTGGCGTCGCGCATGCCTTCGGTGGTGCGCAGGTACAGCAGGGCGAACGGCTTGTTCTGGGGCTCGAGGGCCGGGTCCTGGTAGTGGGCGGTCATCTGGGCAATGGTGTGCGCCGCGGTGTGGTCGGCCCACGCCGGCGCCGCCAGTGACAACGCCGCCACGACGACCAGGGTGACCACGGTGCTGATCCTGCGCACCATCAGCCTTCTCCCGCTCTCGGCAGCTGAACCCTGCAGCGCAGGTCGACGCTCAGCTCGGTATTAAAGAGGTTCGCCCCTTCCGATGACATGATCGGGCCTGTCCTGGCAGCATGGCCAGATGAGACCAACTGCTTACCGCCGCAACGCCCGTGGTCTGGGTGACCGCCAGGCCTTCGAAGGCGTCCGCATGCAGGCCGGCACGCTGTTTGCCGCCGGCCGCTCCCAAGCCCAGGTCGCCCACCAGCTCGGCGTCGCCCGGCAGAACGCCAGCCGCTGGCACGCCAGCTGGCGCGCCGGCGGGCTGAACGCGCTGCGCAGCGCCGGCCCCACCGGACAGGCCCCGCGCCTGTCCGATGCTCAACTCCACGCCATCGACCAGGCCCTGCGGCAGGGTGCCCGCGCAGGCGGCTTCGACACCGACCACTGGACCCTGGCCCGCATCACCACCGTGATCCAGCGGCTGACCGGGGTCGGCTACCATCCCGGGCACGTCTGGAAGCTGCTGCGCCACCGGCTGCACTACCGCCTGCAACGCCCCGCCCGCCGCGCCATCGAGCGTGACGAGCAGGCCATCGCCCGCTGGGTGGCCGAGGACTGGCC
>Ga0210378_10001194_pt1 | contig 13631 bp, 15 predicted proteins | sample PLM1_60_b1redo_FD_155465 | JGI IMG/M metagenome (GOLD analysis project Ga0210378, IMG submission 155465) | Groundwater sediment microbial communities from an aquifer in East River, Colorado, USA - PLM1_60_b1 redo | ecosystem: Environmental > Terrestrial > Soil > Riparian zone | place: USA: East...
CGGCCCCGGCCAGATCCGCGACTCCAACTCCTGGCTGCTGGTCGCGCAGGCCAGGGCGGCGGGCGCCGAGGCCTTCCGCTGCGGCAAGCTGCGCGACGACCCCGAGGCGCTGCGGCGCGGGTTCGCACTGGCCGCCGCCGAGGGCGACCTGGTCCTGACCTCGGGCGGCGTGTCGGTGGGGGAACGCGACTACACCAAGCAGGTCCTGGCCGAGCTCGGCGACGTGCGGAGCTTCCGGGTCGCCATGCAGCCGGGCATGCCGCAGGCGTTCGGGTTCGCCGCCGGTTCCCCCCTGTACGGGCTGCCCGGCAACCCGGTCTCCTGCTTCGTGGTCTTCGAGGTGCTGGTCCGCCCGGCGCTTCGCCGGCTCGCCGGCCATCCCGACGATCGCCTGGACCGCCCGCAGGTGGTCGCCCGCCTCGGCGAGCCGGTGCGGAGCCCTGCTGGCAAGGTGTCGTTCCTGCGCGTCCGCCTGCAGGTCGCCGACGACGGCCTGGTCGCCACCCTCACCGGCCACCAGGGCTCCGGGGTGCTGTCCTCCTGCGTCGCCGCCGACGGGCTGGCGGTCGTCCCCGCCGCGCAGCGCGAGCTCGACGCCGGCGCGGCCGTGCAGGTCGTGCTCCTCCGCGAGGACCTGGCATGGGTGGCAGCGTGAACGAGCCCGAGCTGAGCCATCTCGACGAGCGCGGCGCGGCCAGGATGGTCGACGTCTCCGCCAAGCCGGAGACCGAGCGGGTCGCGGTGGCCGGCTGCCGGGTGCTGCTCGCCCCCGAGACCCTCGAGCTGCTCGCCGCCGGCGGTCTCCCCAAGGGCGACGCCCTGGCGGTGGCCCGTGTCGCCGGCATCATGGGCGCCAAGCGCACCCCCGACCTGATCCCCCTGTGCCACCCCCTGCCGATCACCGGCGTGGAGGTCGACCTGGCGGTCGAGGCCGACGCCGTGCGGGTCACCGCCACCGTCCGCACCACCGGCCGCACCGGGGTCGAGATGGAGGCCCTGACCGCCGCCGCGACCGCCGCCCTGGCCCTGTACGACATGGTCAAGGGCGTCCAGCGGGACGCGCGCGTCGACGGCCTGCGCCTGCTCGCCAAGCGCGGCGGCCGCTCCGGGGAGTACACCGCGGAATGACCGACCTGGACGGCGTGCGCGTCGCGGTGCTGACCGTGAGCGACCGGGTCGCCGCCGGCAGCCGCGAGGACGCCGGCGGCGACGCCCTCTGCGAGCTGCTGGAGGCCACCGGCGCCACCCTGGTGGCCCGCGCGGTGGTGCCCGACGACCGCGAGCCGGTCGCCGCCGCGCTACGCGCCATGACCCCAGACGCCGCCGTCGTGCTCACCACCGGCGGCACCGGGCTCGGCCCCCGCGACGTCACCCCGGAGGCGACCCGGCTGGTGCTGGACCGGGAGGCTCCCGGCATCGCCGAGGCCCTGCGTCACGCCAGCCTGGCGATCACCCCGTTCGCGATGCTCTCCCGCGCCACCGCCGGGCTGGTCGGCCGCACCCTGGTCGTCAACCTCCCGGGCAACCCCAAGGCGGTCAGGGAGGAGTGGGCGGTGCTCGCCCCCGTCCTCGGGCATGCCGTCGCCACCGCCCGCGGCCCGGTCCCCGACGAGAGCCACCGCCACCCAGGGGCCTGAGCGCTACGGCCGCAGGTAGCTCGGGGTGCGCTTGTCGAGGAACGCGCGCAGGCCCTCCTGGCCGTCGGGGTGGGCGGCGCTGGCGGCGATCGCGTCCCGCTCGCGGTCGAGCTGCGCCTCCAGGCCCGTCTCGAACGAGTCGGTGAGCAGCCGCTTGCAGAGGGCGAAGGCGTGCAGCGACCGGGTGGCCAGCCCGCGGCCCATCGCCACCGCCGCCTCCAGCGCCTGGCCGTCGTCGGCCACCGACGTGACCAGGCCCCACGCCAGGGCCTGCTCCGAGGAGATCGGGCGGTCGAAGGCCGCCACCTCCAGCGCGCGGGCCAGCCCCAGCAGCCGCGGCAGCGTGAAGGTGCCGCCGCCGTCGATGCCGAGGCCGCTGGCGGTGTAGGCCTGCCGCAGGGTGGCCGAGCGCGACATGACCCGGAAGTCGCAGGCCAGGGCGAGGGAGAAGCCGCCACCGGCGGCGACGCCCTCGACCGCCGCGATCACCGGCTTCGGCATCCGGCGGATCTCCAGCACCGCCTCGTGGAAGCGCCCGGCCAGCTCGCGGAAGGCGGCCGGCGGCCCCTCGGGGTGGCCGGCGGCCCACCTGAGGTCGCCCCCGGCGCAGAACGCCCGGCCCTGGCCGGCGAGCACCACGGCGCGGACCCGGTCGGAGGCCGCGACGGTGGCGAGCTGACGCGCGAGGAGGTCGGCCATCTCGAGGTCGAACGCGTTGAGGCCCTTCGGCCGGTCCAGCAGGATCTTCGCGACCGCGCCGTCCCGGGTCACCACGATGGTCTCGGGCACTGTCCGCGCCTCCTTCGGGCGGCGATACTTTGCGGGCATGGTCACACTCGGAAGGGATCGACCGCCATGGTCACCAAGCCGTTCGCGTCGTCCGCGGACCTGACCGACAAGACCGAGACCCTGGAGGTCCTGGCCGACGGCGTCTACGCCCTGACCGCGGAGGGCGACCCCAACGTCGGGGCGGTGGAGGGCGACGACTTCCTCGTCTGCTTCGAGGCGAGGGCGACGCCGGTCGCGGCGCGGGAGTGGCTCGCGAGGTTGCGCCAGCACACCGACAAGCCCGTGCGCTACCTGGTCCTCTCCCACTACCACGCGGTGCGCGTGCTGGGCGCCAGCGCCTTCGGCGCCGTCGCGGTCGTCGCCCACGAGGCCACCCGCGCGCTGATCGCCGAGCGGGGCGTCCAGGACTGGCAGAGCGAGCTGGGCCGGATGCCGAGGCTGTTCATGGAGCCGCAGTCGATCCCCGGCCTCACCTGGCCCGACGTCACGTTCGCCGACCGGCTCACGATCGACCTTGGTGGTGGGCGGGGCGAGCTGGTCCTGCGGTGGTGCGGCCGAGGCCACACCACCGGCGACATCGTGGCGTGGCTGCCGCGCCAGCGGGTGCTGTTCGCCGGCGACCTGGTCGAGGCGCGGGCGGCGCCGTACACCGGTGACGCCTTCCACGCCGACTGGGCGGCCGGCACCCTGGACCGCGTCGCGGCCTTCGGCGCGGAGGCGCTCGTTGGCGGCCGCGGCGCCGTCGCCAGGGGCCGCGAGGCCGTCGACGCCGCGGTGGCGCAGACCCGCGACTTCCTGCTCGTCATGCGGGACCGGGTCGGCGAGGTGCACGCCCACGGCGGCACCCTGAAGGAGGCGTTCCAGGCCACCCATGAGGCGCTCGCTCCCACCTACGGCGGCTGGCCGATCTTCGAGCACTGCCTGCCGTTCAACGTGCAGCGGCTGTGGGACGAGTACGACGGGATCGACTGGCCGCGCATCTGGACCCCGGAGCGCGACCGCGAGGTGTGGGACCGGCTGCAAGCGTGAGCGTGACCGTCCGCGCGGCCACCGAGCCCGTCGCCGTCGTCGGCAACGGCTCGGTCGGGCAGACCGCCGCGCTGCTGCTGGCCCGCTGGGGGGTTCCGGTGGTGCTGCTGGACCGCCGCCCCTCCCGCGACCTGGTCGGCTCAAAGGCGATCTGCCAGCACCGCGATGTCCTCGACGTGTGGGCGTCGGTCGGCGCCGGCGGCCAGATCGCCGACGAGGGCGTGACCTGGACCACGGCCCGGACCTACTTCCGCGACCGTGAGCTGTTCTCGCTGACCCTGTCCGACCGTGGCCGCTCGCCGTTCCCGCCGTTCGTCAACATCTCCCAGTCGCGCACCGAGCAGATCCTCGACGACCGGATCGCCGCGGAGCCGCTGATCCGGGCCCGCTGGGCGACCGAGGTCGTCGGCATCGACCAGGACGGCGGCGGGATCACCCTGACGTGCGCCACGCCCGAGGGCCGGACGACGGTCCGGACCCCCTACGCGCTCGCGTGTGCCGGCGCCCGCGGCGACGCGGTCCGCGGGATGCTCGGCGTCGGCTTCGACGGCCACGCCTTCGACGACCAGTTCCTCATCTGCGACATCCAGGCCGAGCTGCCCGGCTGGGAGCGGGAGCGGCGGTTCTACTTCGACCCGGCGTGGAACCCGGGCCGGCAGGTCCTCATCCACCCGTGCCCCGGCTCGACCTACCGCATCGACTGGCAGGTGCCACCTGGCTACGACCTCGACGACGAGGAGCGCACCGGCGCGCTCGACGGGCGCATCCGCAAGATCGTCGGCGACACGCCCTACCGGGTCCTGTGGCGGTCGGTCTACCGGTTCCAGTCGAGGTGCGTCGACCGGATGCGGGTCGGCCGGGTGCTGCTCGCCGGCGACTGCGCCCACCTGTACGCGCCGTTCGGCGCCCGCGGCCTGAACTCCGGGGTGCAGGACGCCGAGAACGCCGCCTGGAAGCTGGCGTTCGTGCTGGGCGGCTGGGCGCCAGAGCGGCTGCTCGACAGCTACCACGACGAACGGCACGCCGCCGCCCTGGAGAACCTCGAGGTGACCGGTGCGACCATGCGCTTCCTCGTGCCACAGTCCGAGGCGGAGTGGGAGCACCGCCGCCGGACGCTGGAGCGCGCCGTGCACGACGAGGCGGCCCGCGCGCTGGTCGACTCGGGCCGGCTCGCCGAGCCCTTCTGGTACGCGGCTTCGCCCCTCACCACCCCCGACCCGAGCCGGCCATTCCCCGGCCGGCCGCCGAAGGGAGCGGCGCCGCCGGTCGTGCCAGGGGTGCTGGTGCCGGACGCGCCGGTGCGCATGCCCGACCAGCCGGCCGTGACGCGCCTGCGCGAGGTCGTCCGCGACGGGCTGCTCGCGCTCACCACCGAGGGCGTCGACCCGGGCGCCGTCGCGGTGGCCATGAAGGAGGCGACGGCGGCGCCGTCACGGGCGCTGCGCCTCGCCGACCTCGACGTCGAGGGCGCCCTGGCCGCGGCGCTGGCGCCCCGCCGGCGGGAGGCCTGGATCCTGCGCCCCGACGGCCACCTGGCCGCCGTCGTTCCCGACCCGGCCGCGCCCTCGGTCGCCGCGGCGACCCGCCACGCCGTCGGTTACGGCCAGCAGGAATCGTGATGCTGGAAATGGATCATCATGATGTAGCATTATCGGCATGCGAACGACCGTGAACCTCGACGACGACGTGGCCGCCGCCGTCGAACGACTGCGCCGCGACCGCTCCATCGGGCTGAGCGAGGCGATCAACGAGCTCATCCGTGCCGGCCTGACCGTGAGGCGGCCCCGCAGGCCGTTCCTGCAGCAGTCGGAGCACCTCGGGTTCAAGGTCGACGTCACCAACGTCGCCGAGGCGCTCGAGCTGCTCGAGGGTCCCGGCGCACGCTGATGCTGGTCGACGCGAACCTGCTGTTGTTCGCCGTCGACCGGTCGAGCCCGTTCCACCAGACCGCGGCCGGCTGGCTGGCCGACGTCCTCAACGGCGGTCGCCGGGTCGGGATCCCCTGGCCCAGCCTCACCGCGTTCGTCCGGATCAGCACGCACCCGCGCGCCTCGGAGCGTCCCCTCACCCCTGAGCGGGCCTGGCGCCACGTCGAAGCCTGGCTGGCGTGCGACCCGGTGTGGACCCCAGGCCCCACCGAGCGGCACGCCGAGCTCCTCGGTGGGCTGGTCGTCTCCTACCAGCTCCGTGGCAACCTGGTCGGCGACGCGCACCTGGCGGCCCTTGCGATCGAGCATGGCCTGACGGTCTGCTCGGCGGACACGGACTTCGCCCGTTTCCGCGAGATCCAGTGGGTCAACCCGTTGGCACGCCCCTGACAGCGAGCGCCGGTTCGGCGGCGTCGTTGAACGGGCATATTGGCCGTGTTACGGTGCCCCGGCCCAGGTCAGCATGGTCCGTCGGACGGTCGGAAGGTGGCACAGGTGAGCCTCGCCCTGTTCGCGCTCGTGGCCGCGATCTGGGGCGTCCTGCTGATCCCCCTCGCCCGCCGCGGCCGCGTCGAGCTTGCGGCGTGGGCGCCAGTACGGGACACGCCCGCAAGGCTCTCCCGTGGCGCCCGCCCGTGGACCACCGGCGACCCGCCGGCCGAGGACCCCGACCCGGAGGCCGCCGCGGCGCAGGCGCTGCGTGAGCGGCGGCGGGCCGCGCGGCGGCGCACGGCGGCCAGGCGGCGCCGCACGCTGCTGGTGCTGGCCGCCGCAACGGCCGCCGGGCTGCGCGCCTGGGCCGCCCTCGGCGGGCGCTGGTGGGTCGCCCCGGCCGTGGCCGGCGGCCTCCTCGTTGCCTACCTGGCCATCCTTTTCGGAATGGCGTGGCGGCGGTCCCGGGTTGCTTCCCGCCTGGCGAAGCGCGAGGCCCAACCCGAGCGCGTCCGGGTCGCCGTGCGCCGTCGAGGGGCCGCCCGTCGGCGGGTCGGCAGCGCCCGCGCCGCGCCGGGCTGTGGGCCGGTTGCGCCCACCACCGAATGAGCCTGGACGGCGCGGCCGAGCAGCTCCGAGCGCGCCTCGACGCCAAGCACCGCGCTCGCGAGGTCGGCCTCCGCAACGCCCGGCAGGCGGTGCGCAGCTCCGCCAACGCCATCCGGGCCGCCCACCGGACCGAGCTGGACCGGGCGGACCAGCTCCTCGCCGAGGCGCACGAGCTGCTGGCGGTCGCGGAGTCGACGCTGGCCGCCCACCCCGACGTGTACTACGCCGGCTTCCTCCAGGACGCGCAGAAGGAGTACGCGGAGGCGCTCGCGACCCGCGCGCTGGTCGCCGGCGACCCGGTGCCGCCGCCGGAGGACGTCGGGGTGGGCGACGCCCCCTACCTGAACGGGTTGGCCGAGACGGTCGGAGAGCTGCGCCGCCACCTGCTGGACGTGCTGCGGCGCGGGGACCTGCCGAGGGCGACCACCCTGTTCGCGGCGATGGAGGAGATCCACGCGCTCCTGGCCGACCTGGACTTCCCCGACGCGATCACCGGCAACCTGCGCCGCTCCACCGACGTCGCCCGCTCGATCATCGAGCGGACCCGCAGCGACCTCACCCTCACCGTGATCCAGCGCGACCTCGCCGACGCCCTGCGCCGCCGCGCACACGAACCACCGGAGGGGGGCTGACGTGGGGCTGGACGAGCTGCTCGGGATCCGGGTCGAGCAGGTGTCTGGCGACCGGGTGGTGGCGGTGTGCCCGGTCACGCCCGACCTGCACCAGCCGTACGGGCTGGTCCACGGCGGTGTGTACGCCGTGCTTGCCGAGACCGCGGCCAGCTACGGCGCGGCAGCATGGCTGGGGGACCGCGGCGGCACCTTCGGGATCTCCAACCACACCGACTTCCTCCGGCCGGTCCGGGAGGGAACCCTCCGGGCGGAGGCGACGCCGCTCGCCAGGGGGCGGACGACCCAGCTCTGGCAGGTGGCGATCAGCGACGACTCGGACCGGCTGGTCGCCCACGGCCGGGTGCGCCTGATCAACCTCGCCGACATGCCGGGCTGACCCCCTCACCGCCACGGGGGATCCGAGCATGCGGTGGCTGGAGGTTCGTCGGCACTCCCCGACCAACATGAGCCGCTTGCTTGACCTACTTTGGGAACCTCTTCGGGTTTGTCCAGTTGCAAGTTATCAAGAGGAGAGTAGACAGGGGTTGTAGCCTCAGGACTACAAGGATGTAGTTCTGGCCGGCAGAGAGCGGGGCAGCGCTGTGGAACCTCTGCGTCTATCCGAGATACTCCGAGGGTTCGAGGGGAAGTGGGTGGCCCTCAAAGGCAGTGAAGTCGTCGCGGCAGCCAATAGCGCCGACGCACTCTTCAAGCAACTGCGCTCCAAGCGGATCCGCGACGCCAGCGTGCTCCGGGTTCCTACAGAGCAGGAGCACAAGGCCGAGCTGGTTGGACTCGGGTAGTCCCAGCATTGGCCGAACGGCGTCCCTTCCCCTGGGTCTTCCCCTATCAGGAAGACCCGACAAGCGGTGAAACGCATCCCAAGGGGCGATTCGTCTACCGGCCAGTGGTAAGCATCACCCTCGTAGGCCCTGAGGGGCCAGAGGGACCCGAGGAGGCTACGTTCCACGCCCTTGTGGACTCCGGCGCTGAGCGAGTGCTTGCTGCGCCCGGTGTCGCAAGGCAGATCGGAGTGACGCCGGACCGGCATGATCCCACTCCGTTGAAGATGGGCGGCGAAACGCGACTTGTCCATCCTGCTGATGTGACACTCCGCCTCGCTCCTGAACCAGGTCAGCCTGGCTTCGAGTGGCAAACAGAGGTCGGGTTCTTTAGCGCATGGACATCGGCTCCCTGGCAAGTGATTCTCGGCCAAGTCGGCTTCTTCGATCAGTTCACAGTGACCTTTAACCGAAGCACCTTCCAGCTCGCCATTGAGGATGTCGAGAGGTTCGACGAGCGTTTCGGGCTACGTTGAATCAAGCAGCCCAAGCCATGATCCGACCGTACTACCTTCCGCGCCTCCGCTCCCGCTTCCACTCCTCAGCCTTCTCGTCGATCTCCTTCTTGGAGATGCGGACGAACTTCTTGGCGAGGCGTGCGAAGCGGGAGCGTTCGGAGTCCTCGGGCTCCGGTGGGGCAGGCTCGCCAATCGGCTGATCGCTCACCGGTCGCTGTCGTGGAGTCTCTGCCATGTCTGCAACGCCGCACGAGGGGCAGACCGGGCCGTCCGGCCAGCGGAGCTGTGCGTCCTGGTCGACGGATGACCGCATGAGGGGCAGGGTCACGCCTCGTCCGGGCGGAGCGCGACCAGGACGTCCACCGCCGAACCGGTCGGGTAGTGGAGCTCCAGGTCGGCGGTCCAGGCGCGCCGGACCGGATCGCGCTCGAAGAACTCGGCGATTCGCTGCCAGGCGGCGACCAGGGCGTCGGGCATCGGCCCGCGGGCGGCGAACACCAGGTAGTCGCCGGCCGGGAGGATGACCGCGACCATGCCCGCCGGCACCTCGTCGGGGCTGGTGACCTCGGCGCCGACCACGCAGCGGTACCCGCCGCGGAGCTCGCCCTCGTAGTCGGTGTAGACCGCGCAGGTCGTGGCGGTCCCGGCGCGGTTGGGGCTGCGGCCGTCCAGCGCCTCCTGGTGGAACCGGCGCCACAGCACCGGGATGGCTGCGGTGGCGGGGTCGGCCTCCCGCTGCCTGGTCGTCCGCGTCTCGATGCCGATGACCTGGGTGCCGCCTCGCCGAACCCGCTCCGGCCTCACCGTCGCCCTCCTGCTCGCCGACCGGCGAGGGTCAGCATACCCGCGGCCTCATCTTCCACCCGGAACTGCCGAGACAACACCTGAACGTGTCATTCGATCGTCGGCATCACAGGGAGGTTGCTGTGGGACGGGTGACTCGGCTGGTGGCGGTCGTCGCAATGGGGATCGTGGTGCTGGCGGGTTGCCAGCGCGACGAGCCGCGTTCGCAGACGCCGGCGGCGGCGGCGCCGGCGCCGCAGGAGGTGAACCCTGGCACCCTCGCGGCGGGGGCCAGGGTCTCGGCGCCCAAGGGCGAGGTCGTGCTGACGATGTCCGGCGCGATCGGGACCCGCAACCAGGGCAAGAAGCTCGCGCTCGACATCGCCAGCCTGGAGCGCATGCGGACGGTGCGGATGGAGACCTCCGAGCCGTTCCTGAAGCGCAAGGTGACGTTCGAGGGGGTGCTGCTCTCGGACCTGCTGACGGTGGCGGGCGTGCCGGACTCGGCGACCAAGGTCAACATGATCGCGCTCGACGACTACAAGGTCGACTTCACCGTGGCCGACGTCCGCAGCTCGCAGATGATGCTGGCGACCAAGGCCGACGGCAAGCGCATGCCGGTCGACAAGGCCGGCCCCATCCGCATCGTCTTCCCGGACAGCTCCGGCCTCGGCCACAACCCGGACCTGTGGATCTGGAGCGTCTCCACGATGCGGCTGAGCTGAGGCGATGGCTGTCCTGCGCCGGCTCGGCCGGCTGCGGCGCCGCGCCGACGCCGACGGTTCCAAGCCGGCGCGCGTGGACCCTGGGCGCATCCTGCGCCGGCGCCGCAGCCCGCTGCAGCTTGCCCTCGGCGGCACGCTGATCGTGCTCATCCTCGTGGTCGAGCTGCTGATCCTGCAGGCCTACGTCAACGTGTCGCGCAGCACCGAGATCTTCCGGCAGGTGATCTTCCTGACCGGCAACCTCGTCAACGTCCGGCAAGAGACGGCGCGGCTCAACGTCGAGGTCGAGGAGCTGCCCACCAGCCGCGACTTCAAGGGGGTGGCGATCCGCCGGGGGCTGCTGGGCCAGCAGCTCAACCTGCTCCGGGGCCTGGGCGCGCACGACCCGCTGGTCGAGGTGACGCTTCGGAAGGTCGACGCCGATCTGCGCCGGGTCGACCAGGCCATCGCCAGGGCCCAGAGCAGATCGGTCGAGGCCGACCTCCGTGCCGAGGTGACCGGGATGCGACCCACCTTCCGGCGGCTGCACGTCACCCTCAAGGACCTGTACGACAAGGAGGAGCAGCACTTCTTCGGGGCACTCAGCGAGACGCTGCGTGCCCGGGCCAGCTCCCAACGGCTGCTGGTCGCCTTCAGCAGCCTGGTGCTGCTGGTGGGCGTGGCGCTGGCCCTGTCGCTGCGCCAGCGGGTGCGCTCCGACTTCGCCCGCGCCTGGCGGGCTCTCACCGCCGAGGTCGACGAGCGCAAGGCGGCCGAGGCGGCCGTGCGGGCCAGCGAGGAGCGGTTCCGGTCGCTGGTGCAGAACTCCTCCGACGTCATCACCATCCTCGACGCCGACGGGAGCGTCCGCTGGCACAGCGAGTCGGTCCGGCGCGTCCTCGGCTACGACCCGGAGAAGCTGCTGCACACCGACGAATCGACGCTGGTGCACCCCGACGACCGCGACCGTGTCGCCGGGTTCGTCGCCGAGGCGATGATGCGGCCAGGGGTGACCGCCGCCAGCACCTGGCGGGTGCGGCACCGCGACGGCGGCTGGCTGCACACCGAGACGGTCGCCGCCAACCTGCTCGACGACCCCAACGTCGGTGGCCTGGTCCTGAACACCAGAGACGTCTCGGAGCGCAAGCAGCTCGAGGACCAGCTCGTCCACCAGGCGTTCCACGACGGGCTGACCGGCCTCGCCAACCGGACGCTGTTCACCGAGCGGGTGGAGCAGGCCCTGGCCAGCATCGGTCCCACCGATGTCGCGGTGCTGTTCGTCGACCTCGACGACTTCAAGAACGTCAACGACAGCCTCGGCCACGCCTCCGGCGACCAGCTCCTGGTGGCGGCCGCCAAGCGGCTCAAGAGCTGCCTGCGGCCGGGCGACACCGCCTCGCGGTTCGGCGGCGACGAGTTCGCCGTCCTGCTCGAGCGGGTCGCCGACCGTGACGCGGCCTCTGCCGTCGCCGCCAGGGTGATCGAGACCCTGCACCAGCCGTTCGGCCTGCAGGGCCGGGCCATCCCGATCCAGGCCAGCGTCGGCGTGGCGATCGGTCGGCGCGGGGTCGAGGACGCCGACGCGTTGCTGCGCAACGCCGACGTGGCCATGTACGCCGCCAAGGCCGGCGGCAAGGACCGCTACGAGGTGTTCCGGCCGGAGATGCACGCCGACATGGTGCAGCGCCTGGAGCTGGAGGCCGAGCTGCGCCACGCCGCCGACCGCGGCGAGCTGGTGCTGCACTACCAGCCGATCGTGGAGCTGGCCTCCGGCCGGATCACCCGGGTCGAGGCGCTGGTCCGCTGGGCGCATCCCACCAGGGGCCTGCTCGGCCCGGCCGCGTTCGTCCCGCTCGCCGAGGAGCACGGCATGATCGGCCCGATCGGGCGGTGGGTGCTCGACGAGGCCTGCCGCCAGGCTCGCCGCTGGCAGGACCGGTTCCCCGGCGCGCCGCCGCTGTCGATGCACGTGAACCTGTCGGGCAGGCAGCTCCAGCAGCCGGGCCTGATCGCCGAGGTCGCGCAGTCGCTGGAGGCCTGCGCGCTCGAGCCGGACCTGCTCACCCTGGAGATCACCGAGACCGTGCTGATGGCCGACACCGACACCGTGAGCCAGCGGCTCCGGGACCTCAAGCAGCTCGGCGTGCGCCTGGCCATCGACGACTTCGGCACCGGTTACTCCTCGCTCAGCTACCTGCGCCGCTTCCCCATCGACATGCTCAAGATCGACAAGGCGTTCGTCGACGGGATCGGCGGGATCGGCGAGGGCCGCGAGGACGCCGCCCTCGCCCACGCCATCATCAACCTGAGCCACACGCTGCAGCTCCACACCATCGCCGAGGGCATCGAGCTGCCCGAGCAGGCCGCGAACCTGGCCGAGCTCGGCTGCCACGACGGCCAGGGCTACCACTTCGCCAGGCCGCTCGGCTCGGAGGCCATGACCGACCTGCTGGAGCAGACCCTCGCGCCGGGCGGCTTCGTGCTGCGGCCGGCCGAGGCCGTCGCCACCTAGCCACCGGCCGCCCGATCGCGCGCGATTCGCCATAAGCTTGGCATTCGGCGGGTTCGTCCCTGCGGAGGTGGCGCATGCAAGCGCGGTCCTGGCTCGAGCACTACGACGAGGGCATGCCGGCCACGCTCGGTCCCTACCCGGAGCGGACCCTGCTCGACTACCTGGCCGACGCGGCCGCCGAGCATCCCGGCCGGCCGGCGCTACTGTTCAAGGGCCGCACCGTCACCCACGGCGAGCTGCAGCGGCTCAGCGACGTGTTCGCGGCGGCCCTGGCCGCGCTGGGGGTCGCCAAGGGCGACCGGGTCGCGCTGCTGCTGCCGAATTGCCCGCAGTTCCTGATCTGCGAGCTGGGCGCGTGGAAGGCCGGGGCGATCGTGGTCCCGCTCAACCCGATCTCCACCGAGCCGGAGCTGGCGGGCGGCCTCGTGCGGACCGGGGCGGAGACGATCGTGGTGCTCACCCCGCTCTACGGCCGGGTCAAGGCGGTCCAGCCGCGCACCGCCCTGCGACGGGTGGTCGCGACCAACGTCAAGGAGTACCTACCGCCGCTGCTGCGGGTGCTGTTCACGCTGGCCAGGGAGCGCAAGGGCGGCCACCGGGTGCGCCTCGCGGCCGGCGACCTGTGGCTCCCCGACCTGCTGGAGCGCCACCAGGGGACGCCGCCGCCGGCACTGGAGGCCGGCCCCGACGACCCGGCGGCGATCCTCATGAGCGGCGGCACGACCGGCACCCCCAAGGGCGTGGTCGGCCTGCACCGGCACTACACCATCACCGGCACGCAGATCGCGACCTGGCTCAGGTCGGGGACGACCCCCTGGGAGGACGTGGTGATGGCGCCGCTGCCGCTGTTCCACTCCTTCGCCAACATCGGCATCCAGAGCGTGGCCCTGATCAACCACAACGCGATCGCGCTGGTCCCGGACCCCCGCGACCTGAAGGACCTGCTGCACACCATCGACAAGGTGCGGCCGACCTCCTTCAGCGGCGTGCCGGCGCTGTTCAACGCGATGATCAACCACCCCGACGTGCGCGCCGGCAAGATCGACTTCGGCTCCATCAAGGTCTGCTTCTCCGGCGCGGCGCCGCTGCTGGCCGAGACCAAGCGGCGCTTCGAGGAGCTGACCGGCGGGCGCATCGTCGAGGGCTACTCGCTGACCGAGGCGATGCTGGCCTGTGCGGTCAACCCGGTGAACGGGCCGAACAAGCTCGGCTCGGTCGGCATGCCGCTGCCGGACGTGGAGATCCGGATCGTCGACGCCGAGACCGGCAAGGGCCCGCTGGCACCCGGCGAGGTCGG
>Ga0210378_10001195_pt1 | contig 13626 bp, 11 predicted proteins | sample PLM1_60_b1redo_FD_155465 | JGI IMG/M metagenome (GOLD analysis project Ga0210378, IMG submission 155465) | Groundwater sediment microbial communities from an aquifer in East River, Colorado, USA - PLM1_60_b1 redo | ecosystem: Environmental > Terrestrial > Soil > Riparian zone | place: USA: East...
GCTCGGCAATCTCTTCGAGTACCCGGTCTGGCTGATCGGAGGCTTTCTCGTCCCGCTCGCGCTCTTCCCGGACTGGGTCCACCCGATCTCCTGGGCGCTCGCGCCGACCTGGGGCATGAACGCGATCCGCGAGTCGGCACTCGGGGGCTCGCCGCTGGACGATCTCGCGCTGTGCCTTTGCCTCGGGGTCGCGTACGTCGCGCTCGGAGTGCTCGTCACGGAGCGCGTGCTGCGGGCGGCCCGCGTGCGCGGCGCGCTTTCCCTGACGTGACCGTCGCGGCGCGGATCTTCTTCGTCGGGGGGGTGACGAGCTTCCGCGCGCTCTTCTACTGGCTCACGCCCTGGATCTATGTCCCGAGCCTCCTTGTCGGGCCGATCTTCCAGATCCTGCTCTTTGCCTACATCGGGCGTTCCGCCCATCTGCGCTCCGACGAGTTCTACGTGATCGGGAATGCGATCCAGTACGCGGCCATCCCCTGCCTCTTTGCCATGTCCCAGATGATCGGCGGAGAGCGCTACCAGGGCACGCTCAGCGCGATCCTCGTCAGTCCCGCGGGGCGCATTCCGCTCTTCTTCGGCCGCTCGATGCCCGTCGTCATCAACGGCGCGTTCGTCGCCGCCGTCGCGCTGGCGCTCGGTTGTCTCATCCTCGACGTCCGGCTTCCGCTGTCGTCGATCGCGCCGATCGCACTCGTCGTCTTGATCGCCGCCTTCTCCTGCACGGGGCTGGGGCTCATCAACGCCGCGATCAGCCTGCGCCTGAGGGAGAACGCCGTGCTCACGAACGTCATCTTCGGATTCCTGCTCATCTTCACGGGAGCCAACGTGCCGCTCGATTCCCTGCCGGGCTGGATGAGCACCTCGGCGCAGGGAATGCCTTTCACGCACGCGATCGTCGCTGCACGCCGGCTCGCCGACGGGGCGAGCCTGAGCGACGTCGGCGGCCTGGTCGGGGCCGAGGTTCTCGTCGGGCTCGCCTACGGGCTCTGCGGCTATGCGCTCCTGCGCTGGTTCGAGGCTCAGGGTCGCCGCTACGCCACGCTGGAGCGGGCGTGAGAATCGCGCGCCTCCTCTACATGGGCTGGGCCTTCCATCTGAAGAGCCTCACCCTCTCGGGCTTCTTCATCATCGTCTCCGTCATCTCGCCCGTCATCTTCGCGTCGATCGCGTACCTGATGTTCAGAGCGGGCGCGCGTCCTGGATCGCTGCTCTTCGTGGCGATCGGAGCCGGAATGATGGGCATCTGGTCGGCGACGCTCTTCGGGTCCGGCGGGGCGATCCAGTGGCAGCGCTGGCAGGGCACGCTGGAGTACTGCATCGCCGTTCCCCCCGCCTTCATCTGGGTGATCCTCCCGCTGACGATCGCGACGGCGACGATCGGGCTCTACTCGCTCACTTCGACGCTCGTCTGGGGCTGGCTCTTCTTCGACGTCCCCTTCCAGCTCGCCCATCCGGCCTGGTTCGTGGTTGCGCTGCCGGCGGCGGTGCTCGCGCTCGGGCTGCTGGGGCTCGTGCTCGCTTCGACTTTCGTCCTCTACCGGCACGCGAATGCGCTTTCGAACCTGCTCGAGTATCCGGTCTGGCTCGTGACGGGCCTCCTCACCGGCCTCGCTCTACTGCCGGGGTGGACCCGGCCGATCTCCTGGGCGCTCGCTCCCACCTGGGGCGTGAAGGCGCTACGCGAGTCCGCGCTCGGAGGCGATCCGGCGTTTCCCGTGGCCATGTCGATCGCGCTTGGCATCGTGTACCTCGTCATCGGGCACTACTGCCTGCGCTACTTCGAGAAGCTGGCCCGCGAGCGGGCGACTCTGGCCATCGCGTGAGCTCTCTGCGCATCTTCTTCGTGGGCGGCTATCTCGCCTACCGGGCGCTCTTCAACTGGCTGCGGCCCTCGATCTACATCCCGACCATGCTCGGAGGCCCGGTCTTCCAGATCCTCTTCTTCGCCTACATCGGCCGCTTCGCGGGGCTGCGCAACGATGAGTTCTTCGTCGTCGGGAATGCCGTTCAAGCCTCGGCGCTGGCCGGGATCTTCGGGATGGCGATGACGATCGGCGGCGAGCGATGGACGCAGACGCTCTCACCCCTGCTGGCCACGCCCGCCAACCGCATCGCGCTCTTCCTCGGCCGCGCGCTGCCGCTCGTCGCCAACGGCGTCTTCGTCTCCGCCTTCGGCTTCGCAGTCGGCTGGGCCCTCCTCGACTTCCGGCTCTCCGCGGGCGAGGTGCCCGGGATCGCGCTCGTCGTGCTCGTCAGCTCGTTCGCCTGCACGGCGCTTGGCCTGATGACGGGGGCCGTGGGGCTCCGCGCGCGGGACGTGTTCTTTCTCGCGAACCTGGTCACGCTCATCCTCCTGCTCTTCTGCGGCGCGAACGTCCCGCTCGACTCGCTGCCCGGCTGGATGCAGACCGTGGCGAAGGGCCTCCCTCTGACACACGGGATTCAGGCCGCGCGCGAGCTGGCGGACGGGGCCCCCTTCTCGGACGTCTCGGGTCTTGTCGCCACCGAGGCCGCGATCGGCGCCTGTTACGCGGCTGCTGCCTATTTCCTACTCAGGTTCTTCGAGGCCGATGGTCGCCGCCGCGCGACGCTCGAGACGATCTAGCCGCGCAGCTGGCCCATTACTTGACGAGCGTGAGCATCTTGAACATCGGCAGGTACATCGAGATGATGATCACGCCGACCATCAGCCCGACACCGATCATCATCACCGGCTCGATGATCGAGGTCAGGCTCTGAATGGCCGAATCGACCTCGTCCTCGTAGAAGTCGGCGATCTTGCCGAGCATCTTCTCGAGCTCTCCGGTCTCCTCGCCGATCTTGACCATATGGCCGACCATCGGCGGGAAGATGGGGTTCTCGACGAGCGGCTGCGCGATCGACATTCCCTCGTGCACCCGCGCGCGAACGTCGGAAAGCGCCTCTTCGACGACCCAGTTGCCGGCCGTCTGGCCCGTGATCTCGAGCGCCTTGATGATGTCCACGCCCGCGGCGACGAGCGTCGACAGCGTGCGAGAGAAACGAGCGATCGTGACCTTGAGCACAACGCTGCCGATCTTCATCGGCACTCTCAGCTTGAAACGGTCCCAGACCTTGCGTCCTTGCTCCGTCTTCTTCGCGCGACGGAAGCCGAAGATCACGCCGCCCAGGGCCGGGAAGACGAACATCCAGTTGCCTCGGAGGAAGTCCGACATGGTCACGACGTACTGGGTGAGCATCGGCAGCTCTCCGCCGAGGTCCTTGAAGATGTCGACGAAGATCGGGACGAGGAAGAGCAGCATCCCGATCAGGACGAGGGTCGCGAAGATCAGGACCATCGTCGGATAGATCATGGCGCCCTTCACGCGGCGTTTGATCTGCGTTTCCTTCTCGATCTGGAAGGCGACGCGGTCGAGCACCTGGTCGAGGATTCCTGCGGCCTCGCCGGCTTCGACCATCGCGATGTAGAGGCCGCTGAAGATCTTCGGGTGGCGGGACATCGCCTGCGAGAGCAGAAGCCCGCCCTCGACGTCGGCCCGGAGCTCGGAGATGACCGCGCCGAGGTACTTGTCGTCGGTCTGCTCCTCGAGGATGACGAGCGCCCCGACGACGGAGAGACCCGCGTCGATCATGGTCGCGAACTGCCGCGAGAAGATCTGGAGTGACTTGGGCTTGATTTTCTTGAAGACGGTGCGAACGCCCTCCTCACCCTGCGCGGGGAGCTCGCTCAGCTGCTGAGCCAAGAGGCCGCGCATGCGCAGCTGCTCGCGTGCCGCATCGGGATCCGGGGCGTGGATCTCGCCTTGCAGCTCGAAGCCCTGCGCGTCGATCGCGCTGTATCCGAAAGCCGCCATGTCCTACCGGGGGGAAAGAGCTCTAGAAAGCACCGCAATTCCGTATCGGCAGAGGGATCGCGGCACTTGAGCAACCGCGGCACGCTGCCGATAGGAGAACCGTGCGCACGCTCCTTCGCCGAGAAGGCGGCTTCGGCTTGATCGAGCTGCTGATGGCCATGACGATGCTCAACATCGGGCTGCTGGCCGTCATCGCCGCGTTCTCCTCCGGAATCGTCTCCCTCAATCGAGCCAGCCGGGTGACGACCGCCGCCGTCCTCGCCGACGGCCAGATGGAGCTCTATCGCGCGCTCACCTACGACGCGATCCGCCTGGAGGCCAGCTCGATCCCTCTGATTGCTCCGTATACGACTGACACTGCCTTCAACGCCTCGCAGGTGACAGGAGTCTGCCCCGGCACGCCCGCCGAGTGCAACGCGAGCCGGCAGGCAACCGGTGCGGACCGCAAGGATTATCGCGTCGACACGTACATCGTCTCGGTCTCGCCGGCCGGCGGGCGGGCGCTCAAAAAGGTCACCGTCGTCGTGCGCGACGGGAACAACCTGGCGCTCACGTACGCGCGCCAGGTCTCCACGTTCGACGTTTCCACCGGTAGTTAGCCGGAGAAGTCCGGCGCCCTTGGCCGGAGCAAGTCCGGCGCGTGCCACGCGCGTCGCCATGACGGCTTGCTCCGGATTCCTCGAGTCCCGGCGTCTGCGAGCGGAGACGAGCAAAGCCCGCCTCCGCGGCCTGTGCAGATAGCGCCAGCTACTACTGTCTGGCTAGAGGAGGGTTTGGCGCAAAACGAGCGCTGCCCAGACTAACCTCGCCTTTCCGGGAATCGTGGTAGGACAGCCGTGACTCGCAAGGGTTGCGGAGCGGGTTCGAGGCCCGCCGTTCCCCGAAACAGACTCAAGGCGGCGGCTTCCCCGGCTCCCCCCGTTGCGAATGCGGGCTAACGCGAACGGGAGCTACACCACGGCTGCTCGAGATTCGGCAGCGCCTAAGCCGCGAGCGGACTGAACGGGACATGCCTGGTGCCTGGCACCGGACAGGGCCGGCGGAGGCTAGCCGACGGAGACGAGAAGAAGGACGTAACGCGTGCCGTCGGCGGTGTTCATCAGCGTGACCTTCTTGCCCAGCAAGAGCTTCACCGTCGAGGTGCCCGTCGAGAGCGAGCCGCCGGCGATGCCGACCTTCGCGCTCGTCTTCTGAAGGGATGCGAGGACGAACACCGGGTCTGCCGCCGGGAACGTCGCCTTCACGCCGACGTTTTGCACCGCTCCGTTGACGGAGATCCGGGCCGAGGCCGAGGCCCTTCCGGCCGGCCGCCTCGAAATGGTCGGAGGCGGAGGCGGCGGCGGCGGCGTGGTCGCGGTCGGGACCGCGGTAGGCGCAGGTGCCGGTGTCGGCGCCGCAACCGGCGCGCCCGCCTGCTGCACGAAGGGATCCTTCGTCGCGAAGCGGTCGAATGAGAGCAACTGTCCGGTCCCCGCCTGCGGCGCAGGATCGGAATCCGTGAGCGTGCCGGAGGCGGTGACGGCCGCCGCCACAGGGGTCCCCGCCGGCGCCGCAGCAGGGGGCGTAACGGGAGCCGGCACGGCGGCGGCCGGAGACGTGGGCGGCTTCTTGTTCATTGTCTTCATGAGCGAAGGAACCTCGTACGCGAGGACGCCGAGTAGCAAGACGCCGAGAACGGCGGCGATGATCTTCTGGCGCTTCGCCTTCGCTTTCGCGTCGAACTTCTTCGCCATCAGGGCACCCCCGCTCCGGTTGGGTTCGCCCCGGGCGGCGTGTCGAGCGGCTGCGGCGTAGTGGTCGTCGGCGTCGTAGCCGTCGCCCCAGTGGTCGTCGCCGCAGTGGTCGTGGGCGCAGCGGCCGGCGCCGCGACGGGAACGGAGTTGTCGCCGTAGACGAAGGCATGGAGCGTGAGGCTTGCCTTGATGCGCGGAAACGACTTCGTGCTCTCGCTGAAGCCGATCGAGTCGACGACGAACAGGCGGCCCTGGGCATCCAGCCGGCCGGAACGAACACGCACCAGGTTCCGCAGCCGGAACAGGAAGTCGGAGAGCTCGTAGTAGTTTCCGTCGACCTCGAGCGTGATGGGCAAGCTCTGGTAGCCGGAGGCCACCGCCGGCGCTTGGGGCGTAACCGAGTCGAGCTCGATCCCGCTCTCGCGCGCGACGCGGCTGAGCTCGAGGAGCAGCCCGGCCATGTCCACCTCGTCCGGCATCGCCTTCGTCAGGCGAAAGAGCTCGGCGACGCGGATCGGGGTTGCCGTGTTCGCCTGGGCGGCCTGGGCGCGGTACTGGTCGATCTGCGCTTGCGTCACCTGGACCTGATGCTCGAGCTTGGCCGAGCGCGCATTCTGCGGCGAGATGAGCAGGAAGTAGCCCGCCAGCGCGTAGACGAGGAGCCCGGCTGCGATGCCGGCGACGATCGGGGCTGAGCCCGTGTTCCTCATCACGCGGCTCCTGCAGCCTTGACTGTCGCGTTGATCGAGAACTCGATCACGGCACGGCCGGTCTCGCTCGTCGCCCTCGCGCTGCTCTGGAGCTGCACGCTGGAAAGGTGGGGCACGACCGCGAGCCGCGCGAGCAGCCGCGCAACCCCGTCGTGCGAATACGTCTTGCCGTTGATCGAGAACCCGGCCGGCGCTGTCGCGTCGGCAGCCCCAGCAGCGCTCGGGGCCTGCGCGGACAGGCTCGTCAGCCAGACGTCTTCCGGGAGCACGAGCGAGATCTCACGCAGGACGCGGTCCCATGCGAGCCGGCCTCCTAGCGCGGAGGAGAGAGCCGTCACACGTGCGGATTTCTCCTGCTCGAGCTGGGAGGATCCTGGGGCGCTCGGCTGCGGCACGGGCGTGGCTGCAAGCTCCGAGCTGACGGCATCCAGGCGCTCCTGATTCTTGGCAACTCCACCGCTTGCGGTCAGAAACCAGGCAGCGAGGATCGCCGTCACGAGAACGGTCCCGGCGACTCCGCCGATCAGGCGCGGGTCGTTCCCACGGCCGGCCCGGCGCTGGCGCCTGTCGTCGCGAGGGAGAAGGTTGACAGCTCTCATGATTCGATTCCGAGTCCGATGGCGACGGCGAGCGAGCCAACCTCGTGGTCGTCGCGGATCTTCTTGCCGAGCTTCACGCGGGCGAGCGGATTGCCGATGCGAACGCCGACTCCAATCAAGCGGCTGAGCTCCGCATCGAGCCCTGGCAACTGGGCGGTGCCGCCGGTGAGGACGATCTCCCCGATGCCGAGCGAGCCCGGCTGCCCCTGGTAGAACTGGAGCGAGGAGACGAGGTCCCGGGCAAAGGTCTGCAGCTCCTCATGGACGGCCGTCCGAACCTTTGCCGCGCGCTCAGGGTCGATGTTCTCCATCGTCTCGGCCGGCTCCAGGAGTGAGATCGAGTGCTTCACGGGCCCGGCCTCGGAGGGAGCGACGTCGAGCGCTCGAGCGATGGCGACGTTCAGGTTCATTCCGCCCCACTCGATGATGCGCGTGAACTCGCAGGTGTCGCCGTCGGACACGGCAAGCGTCGAGCGCTCGTGACCGACGGTGACGACGACGATCGCCGCGTTGCCGCCGACGGCCGAGCGGTCGCCGAGTGCACGGAGGAGCGCGAAGGCCTCGAGATCGATGCCGACCAGCTTGATGCCCGCCTTCTTGCAGGCAGCCAGATAGCGGTCGACGAGCTCCCGATAGGCGACGACGAGCAGGACGCGGTGGGTGGTCGCGCCGGCCTCGTCCGTGGTCTCGCCGAGGATCTGGTAGTCGAGAACGGCTTCCTCGAGCGGGATCGGCAACGTCTCCTGCGCGCGGAACCGAATCGCGTTCTCGAGCTGCTTGGGGTCGTTGATGCCGCCGATCTCGAACGTACGGACGCCGATGCGATTGCTGGCGATGCCGAGCCGGACGTTCTGCTTCGGCAGCTTGTTGGCACGGAAGAAGCGCTTCAGCGCCTCGGCCAGAGCGTCGGGCTCGCGCAGCTCTCCGCCGACGATGATCCCGGGGTCGAGATCTTCGCGTGCAAGCTGGACGAGCTCGGGGGAGCCGTTGTTGACGACCCGCGCGGCGGCGAGCTGCGAGGCGCCGATCTTCAGTCCGACGAGCCGTTTGTGATGGCTCGGGCGGCGTTCACGCGACTTCCTGGCGCGCGGCTCCGCGTCCTGCTTTGGCTTGCGCTTCAAGCTCCGCTTGGGCTTGTCCTCCGCCTCCGCGACGACGGCTTTCTTGTCGCGTTTCCGGAACAGGTCCGAGATCTTGATTTCCTTCTTCAGGTCCATGGCTAGCTCCCGGCGACCCGGAGCGACGCGACAGCAGCGCCTGCCCCCTCGCTGACTCGGCCCAGCAGCCCGAGGAGCTGCTCGGGCTTGCTCGAGCGTGCGAGCGCGATTTCCTGGGTGATGATTCCGCGCAGGACGAGCTCGGTGAGCGCCTGTTCCATCGTCTGCATGCCGCGCTTCGAGCCGGTCTGCATGATCGAGTAGATCTGCTCGACCTTGGCCTGGCGCACGAGGTTGCGAACGGCATCGTCGGGGCGCAGCACCTCGATTGCGGCGACGCGTCCCTGACCGTCCGCCGTCGGGAGCAGGGTCTGGGCGACGACGCCTTCCAGCGTCCCGGCGAGCTGGGTCCGGATCTGGCCCTGCTGCGCCGCCGGAAAGACGTCGATCACGCGGTCGACTGTCGAGGCTGCGTCCTGCGTGTGGAGGGTGGCGAAGACCAGGTGGCCGGTCTCGGCCGCGGTGAGCGCAGTCGAGATCGTCTCGAGGTCGCGCATCTCGCCGAGGAGGATCACGTCGGGGTCCTGGCGGAGCGCTCCACGAAGAGCGTCGGCAAAGGTGGTGGCATCCCCCCCGAGCTCGCGCTGGTTGACGATGCAGCGCTTGTGCCGGTGCAGGAACTCGATCGGGTCCTCGATCGTGATGATGTGGTCCGCCCGCTTCCTGTTGATCTCGTCGATGAGCGCGGCCAGAGTCGTCGACTTACCGGAGCCGGTCGGCCCGGTGACGAGGACGAGCCCGCGCGGCTTCTCACAGAGGTCATAGAGCGTGGTCGGGAGGCCGAGCTCCTCGAGGCTCTTGAGCTCAGCGGGGATCAGCCGGAAGGCGCCCGCGAGGCTCTCGCGCTGCGAATAGATGTTGACTCGGAAGCGCGCGAGGCCGGGGATGGAGTACGAAAGGTCGAGCTGGCGGTCGATCTCGAGCCGCTTCTGCTGCTCGCTTGAGATGATCCGGTAGAGGAGCTGGCGGGTGTCGTCGGCCGACAGCTCGGGGAGGCCCTCCAGCCGCTCCAGATGCCCGCGCACGCGCAGCGCGGGCTTCGAGCCCACGGTGATGTGCAGATCGGAGGCGTTGTGCGCCACCATCTGCTCGAGCAGCGTGTCGATGGAGATCAGGTTGTCTGGCATGGCGTCCCTCGAACGGGCTATCGGCACCCTGGGGCCGCTCCTTAAGGGCCTAGAGGCGGTTTCGTAATGAGTTCTCGATCTGGCTCGACCGGTCATTTCAGACGGGCGTGCGGGAGACCCGCACGCCCTGATGGTCGGCACCGCAAGCGGCGCCTTAGGGCCCCTTTTCTCGGGCATAGGCGATCGACGGGACCCGCACCCCTACGAAGCGGGCGTTCGGGGTCCCGCCGGCGACGAAATCGCCCTTGTCCGAGCGGATTTCGAGTACCGGCGGCGGCGAGCCGGAAACGGGAATCCACGACACCTTCGTCTGGCCCGGCCTGAGCGAGATCGCGCGCACACCGCCTGCGCGCACCGAGACGCGCACCGTCCTGGCGCCGAAACCGCGCGGCAGGCTGAGGACGATGCGGTAGAAGCCTCGCGCGGAGGCGGAGCGGGGCCAGGCCTGGAAGCGGAGGAGCGAGGCCGCCCAGCGATCGAAGTAGAGCCCGGTCGCCAGCGAGCGAACGTGCGGAGCCGCCGGTACGCGGTACGCCGTCAGGCCGTCGAGCGGGCGTGCGACCACGCGGCCTTCGATGTCGATCGAGGTCCCGAAGTCGTTCACGACGAGAACGCCCGCGCCGAGCTCGCGCCCCTCGACGAGCAGTCGCCCTTCGCGGTCGACCCGCGCGCCACGCGACGCAAAGGCGTCGTAGCTGGGAGCCCCCAGCCGGATCACGTGCCGGAGATCTCGGTTCCACGACTCCAGCAGCCAGCCGAAATGCGCCGATCCGTTCGAGAGCTGCAGGTAGTCCGCCGGGCCGAGCCCGCTCCGATCGAGCCAGTCGGGCGGGGCGCCCGCGCGCAGACGCAAGGGGACGCGGGTCATCGCGTGGTCGCCGGCGTAGGCCGGGATGCCGCTCAGCAGGAGCAGCCCGATCGTCGCCAGCCCGACCGCGGCCGGGGCACGCCTGCGCCGGAGGGGCAGCAGCGCGAGCGCGATCCCGCCCAGGAGCGGAACTCCGGCGAAGACCGTGGCTGCGTTCGCGTTTCCGAGCCAGTGCGTGAGCTCGCCGTAGACGGAAAAGGTGAGCGTGTCGAACGCGAACTCGCTTCCGACCCGGGCGGGAAAGGGCACCAGCCAGGCGGTCGCCGCGCCGCCCAGGGCGAGCGCGACGTACGGTCGCCGCCATGCGGCGCCGAGTTCGGCATAGGCGAAGAAGGCGATTGCGATGAGGGGGACGAGGTAGATCGCGTAGCGCTCGAGCGCGCGACCAGCCTCACCGGCGCCGACAAGTCCGATCTCGAGCAGGACGAGCGTGATACAGGCGACCGCGAGCGCGGCGAAGCCCGCATCGGCTCGGCTTCGCGGCCGCCGGGCGAGGAGGACGAGCCCGAGGATGGCTCCGGGCACGACGAGCCAGCCGGCTGCGAACGGGAGCAGCGCGGCCGTCAGCCCGCTCCAGCTCAGCACCGAGGCGATGTCGTAGTGGAGGAAGGCCGCGCCGCGATACGTCCCGAGCACCGCTCCGCCGGTCAGCAACGGCAGGCCGCCCAGCGCGAGCAGCGCCCCGATCGACAACCGGTGACGGCGCACGACCGCCCGGAGGGGCTCGCCGGCGAGCTTCCCCGCCAGCGGCGCGCCCAGCAGGTAGGCGATGGGCACGACGACGAACTGCAGGCGCGTCAGCACGGCGACAAAGGAGACCGCCACGACCGCCGCCTCCATTCGCCGCGAAGGACGCTCGATCGCCCTCAGCATCGTGGCGAGGGCGAGCAGGAAGACCGGATACGCGAGCGCCTCCGACATCAGATAGGCCCCGTAGAGCATCGGCGGTCCCGCCACGGTCATCGCCGCCGCAAGCAGGGCGTACGAGGGCCGGACCAGGCGCCGCGCGACGGCGTACGCAGGAAAGACCGCCGCGGTCATGACGGCCGCGTTCAGCGCCTTCGCGGCCGCATAGGCGTCCGGCGTCGAGTGGATCAGCCACGCCGGTGCCTGTGCGAGGGCAGCGAGTGGAGCCGGGAAGAGCACGGTCGCGCCGCGGACGCTGAAGCCATGCCCGGAGACAAGGCTCTGGGCGAGCTTCGAGTAGAGAAGCTCGTCCGGAAAGACGGCCGGCGACACATGGGCGCGGGACTGGAGCCAGTTGTACGCCAAGGCGAGGGCGTAGATGCCGGCGAGCACGAGCTTCGGCGCTGGGACCCTGCCCGGCCGGGGGACGAGCGAGAGCTCCGGCCCCGGCGCCGGTTTCGCCGCCGGGGGCTCGCGGAGCGCAGAGCTCATACCGCGCGGTCGAGCGCGCTCGGCACCGCAGGATGCTGCTTCGGCGCTGAGGCGCAACCGCCGGCGCCGGGAACGAAGCGCGGAACGCCTGCGTGCACGCTCACGGGCCGTGTCCCCGCGTAACCGGTGATCCTGGCGCGAAACTGCGCCTTCCACGCCCCGGCTACGCAGACAGGGAAGCGGACGACTTGCGCCGACCGGGCCGGGACGGGCACGGCCATCACTTGCCCGCCGGGGAGGATGAAGTGGACCGTCGCGCCGACCGATTGCGTCAGCGCGTTGAGATCGAGAACGAGTGTCCCTTCGAGCCGGTTGCTGCCCGGCCGCGGCCAGAGGGTGATGGCGCCTGCGTCAGCGAGCCAGCCGTCGTGGAAGCGCCCGGAGAAGAGCAGTGAGAGCCGGGGCCTGCCGACCGGAGCGTAGAGCCAGAACCCTGGAGCTGAGCCGACCTTCCTCGCTCCGCTCAGGCGCGTCGTCACGGCGTGCTCGTCGACGAGCAGCGCACCGGCAAGCGGGCGGCCGCTCACGAGCAGCGATCCGTCGTCGGCAATGCGGACCGGGTCGGCGCGGAACGGATCGATGATGGTGGCGCCGGGCATCAGCGCGAGCCGGGTCACGGAGCGATTCCAGAAGAGCTGCTGGAACGCGGCGGTGCGCTGTCCTTCGACGTTACGTAGGAGCGTGACGTCCCCGAGCTTCGCGTTGTCGACCCACGAGGGGTCCTCGCCGAAGAACGCCCTCCGCGCCGAGCTCGTGTTCTCCTCGTCGAAGACGACCGCCGCCGTAGAGAAACCTGCGCAGAGGAGGAGCGCGAGCGCGAGCGCCACCCTCGTCGCCAACTGTGGCTTCGACGAGCAGAGGACGACGACAGCAGTGGCGGCGGTCGCGGCGAGCGCGATCAAGAGCGAGCCGCTGCCTGGTGATCCCGCCCACTGCTCGATCCGGAAAGCGCCGTAGAGGAGCGGCGAATGCATCTTCTCGTTCGCGGCTGCGTAGCCGGCGAGCGGGACGACCGAGACGGCGGCGACGAGGCCGGCCGCGAGGAGGGCGTGATAAAGGCGGTACGGCCAGCCGCGGGAGGCGTAGAGGGCGAAACCGATCCCAAACAGCGGGAGGACGTAGAAGACATATCTCTCCTGCGCCAACTCGGAGGCGCCGAAGATCCCCGCCTCGGCGAGGAGCATGAGCGTGAGCAGAGACGTGACCGCGGCGAAGGCGAGCTCGGCGCGTGTGCGGGGACGCGCAATCGCGAGCGCAAGGCCGAGGATCGCTCCGGGGACGAGCACGAAGCCCGAGGCGAAGAGGAGCACGATCAGATTCGTCCCGGTGCTGTGGACGAGCGAGGTCGGATCGATGTCGGTGTCGAGGACGCCCTTGTAGAACGCGAGCACGCGTGACGGCCCTACGGCGAGCGCGGCTGCTACGGGCACCGCCAGCAGCGCCAGCGGAAGCAGCTGCTCGCGGAGTGCGGAGCGCAATCGCCCCTCACGCAGGCCGACGACGACCACGGCGCCGAGGAAGCAGGCCGGAAGCAGGACGAACTGGATGCGCCCGAACGCAGCCAGGCCGGCGAGGGCGACGAAAGCGAGCTGCGCGCGCGGTGAGGGCCGTGCCAGCGCCGCGACCGCGGCCGCGACGGCGGCGAGCACGAGTGGGTAGGCGAACGGCTCAGCGATCATCCAGGAGGCGTAGATGAGATCCGGCAGCGCCACCGCAAGCGCGGCGAGGCCGAGCGAGACGCCCGAGCCCAGGCCGAGCCGACGCACGAGCCAGTAGACGGGCACGGCTGCGAGCGACATGGCGAGGGCTCCGGCCAGCTGCACGAGGTGATAGCCCGTGCCGACGTCGCCGACCAGCCACGCAGGCGCAGTCAGGATTGGCTGCAGCAGCGCGGGGAAATGCGAGGCTCCGCCGCGGACGAGCGGGTGCCCGGTCTCGGCGAGCGAGCGTCCGAGGGCGGCGTAGAGGTACTCGTCGCCGAGGTAGATCGGCGTCTCGCGCAACCAGCCGACGACCGCGCGGAGCGCCACGCTCAGAGAGACGAGTGCCGCCAGGAGCGGCCACGCGGCAAGTCCCGCACGTTCGACGCGCACCGGGACGGCGTCCAGGGACCTACGGTTGGGCCGAACCGCAACTGCCAT
>Ga0210378_10001196_pt1 | contig 13604 bp, 14 predicted proteins | sample PLM1_60_b1redo_FD_155465 | JGI IMG/M metagenome (GOLD analysis project Ga0210378, IMG submission 155465) | Groundwater sediment microbial communities from an aquifer in East River, Colorado, USA - PLM1_60_b1 redo | ecosystem: Environmental > Terrestrial > Soil > Riparian zone | place: USA: East...
GCGCAAGCTGGACGCCGGCGATCAGGGCGACCACTTCGGCAGCGCGACGGACTGGACGGCCGATGTCACAGGCGACCGCGTGGCGGATCTGATCGTGGGTGCGCGCGACGCGGGCCCGGGCCCTGCTCCTGGACCCGGGAAGGCGTACGTCTTTTCCGGCGCGAACGCTCGTCTGCTCTTCTCCGTCTCTCCCCCGGCCACCGGACTCGATCTCGGGTGGTTCTTCGTGGCAGGGGTCGGAGACGTCAACGGCGACGGAACACCGGACGTCTACGCGGCCGACTTCGACGACTCGGCGAACGGCCCATTCAGCGGCCGCGCAGCCGTGTACTCGGGCCGCGACGGCAGCGAGTTGCAGAGTTGGCTCGGCGCGCCTGAGGCAGGCCTCGGCCCAGGGCGCGAAGCCGGCGACGTGAACGGCGACGCGCAGATCGACCTGGCCATCGGCTCGTACACCTACGGCGACGACGACGCCGGACGCGTCGAGATCTTCTCGGGTGCAGACGGCTCCTTGCTCCGCCGGGTCACGAGCACGACGCCGGGAGAATCGCTCGGGTTCGACGCTGTCGGGCTGGGCGACTCGAACCAAGACGGGATTCCCGACCTGCTGGTCTCAGCGGCGGGCGGCGAGACCGTCTACCTCATCGCCGGAACCGGGTAACGGTTCTCCTCCGAGCGGGCGCGGCGGCCTCTGTACGGTCGCCGCGCTCGTTACTTGACGAGCGAGAGCATCTTGAACATCGGCAGGTACATCGCGATGACGATGACGCCGACCATCATGCCGACCAGGATCATCATCAGCGGCTCGACGATCGACGTCAGCGACTGGATGGCCGCATCGACCTCGTCCTCGTAGAAGTCCGCGATCTTGCCGAGCATCTTCTCGAGCTCTCCGGTCTCCTCACCGATCTTCACCATCTGGCTCACCATCGGGGGGAAGATCGGGTTGTCGACGAGGGGCTGGGCTATCGGCACACCCTCCCCCACCTTCAAGCGCACGTCGGCCAGGGCTTCCTCGACCACCCAGTTGCCGGCCGTCTGTCCGGTGATCTCGAGTGCCTGGATGATGTCCACGCCTGCCGAGACGAGCGTGGAAAGCGTGCGCGAGAACCGGGCCATCGTCACCTTGAGGACGACCGAGCCGATCTTCATCGGGAACTTGAGCTTGAGCCGGTCCCAGTTCCTGCGGCCTGACTCCGTCTTCTTGTACTTGCGGAGCCCCCAGAACGCGAGACCGAGGCCCGGGAAGATGATGTAGTACTTCTCCCGCAGCAGGTCCGACGCGAAGACCACGTACTGGGTCAGCGTCGGAAGCTCGCCGCCGAGCTGGCCGAAGATCCGGACGAAGACCGGGACGAGGAACATGAGCAGGCCGATCAGAACGAGCGACGCGAAGATCAGCACCATCGTCGGGTAGAGCATCGCGCCCTTCACTCGGCGCTTGATCTGCGTCGCCTTCTCGATCTGGAACGCGACGCGGTCGAGCACTTCGTCGAGGATGCCCGCGGCCTCGCCCGCCTGGACCATGGAGATGAACAGCCGGTCGAAGATCTTCGGGTGGCGCGACATCGCCTGGGAGAGCAGAAGCCCGCCTTCGACGTCGGCGCGGAGCTCGCGCACGATGAGCGCGAAGTACTGGTCGTCCGTTTGCTGCTCGAGGATCACGAGCGCGCTGACCACGTTCAGCCCCGCCTCGATCATGGTCGCGAACTGGCGCGAGAAGATCTGGAGCGTCTTGGGCTTGACCTTTTTGAAGGTGGTGCGGGCGCTGTCCTCTCCGCTGGCGGGCAGTTCCTTCAGGTACTGGGCCAGCAGGCCACGAATCCGCAACTGCTCCCGGGCGCCGGCATCGTCGGGCGCATGGAGCTCCCCCGTGAGCTCGAGGCCTTCGGCGTTGATGGCGGAATAGGAGTAGGCAGCCACAGATAGTCCCTCGAGACAGCTATCGGCAGGGGGGTTGAGCCTCTTAAGAGGGATGCCGATAGCTCTCAGGTGCACCTGCGGGCGCAAGACGAGAGCGGCTTCGGCATGCTCGAGCTACTGATGGCGATGGTGATGCTGAACGTCGGCATCCTCGCGGTCGTTGCCGCGTTCTCCTCCGGAAGCGCCGCGCTGTCCCGCGCGAACCGAATCTCCACTGCATCGGCGCTCGGCAACAAGCAGATGGAGGCCTATCGCGGGCTCAAATACGGCAACATCGTCTTCGCCACGAGTGAGTGGAACTATGCGCTTGCAGACTCGCACTACACCGGCGACACGGTCTACACGCAGAACATGCAGACCCCCGTGGCGCCAAAGGCCCTCGTTCCAAGCGTGACCTCCTGCCCGACGAACGTTGCCGCGTCCTCCTGTGACCCGAGCTATTCGGCGACCGGCGCCGACAACCGCTCGTACCGGGTCGACACCTACCTCTACTTCGATACCCCAACGTTGGGTAATCAGCTGAAGACGATCACCGTCGTCGTTCGCGACGGCTCAGACCTGACGCGCACATTTGCGCGCATGTCCTCGACGTTCGATCCGTCCAGCGCAGGCTAGGAATGCGGGTCTCCGGGCCCCGCCGGGCCACTACGGCGTGGCGGGCGGAAGCGTGACCGTCGTCGGGCTGTCGCTGCCACTCCCTCCGGTGCTGCTCGGTACCGCGGTGCCAAGGGGCATCAGCGTCAGCTTGTAGCGCGTGCCATCCGCCGTGTTCACCAGCGTGACCGCCCTCTTCTCCTTCAGCGTCACCGTCCGCGCGCCCGTCGAATACGCACCGCCGACGATCGAGATCTTCGCGGTGTGGGCGGTGAGTGACACGAGGTGGAAGAGCGGCACGATGGTCGGATCGGTTGCGCTCGATTGCGGGAAATCCGTGCCGACCGGCACCGTGTACAGCGTCCCGTTGACGGAGATGGTCGCGGTGCCCGGCGCAGGGCTGTTGCCGGGGATGTCCGGGATGCCCGGATCCTGGGTGCCCGAGCCGGAGAAACCGCCGCTCGACGTGCCCGAAGAGCCCGAAGAGCCGTTGTCCTCACTCAGTTGCTGCGAGAACGGATCCTTGCTGGCGAACTGGCTGAACGAGCCGAGCTGGCCCTCCTGCATGGCCGCGCCGTCCGAAGATACGAGCGATCCGGAGGCGTCGGTCGTCTGGGCCGCGCCCTGAGCGGCACCCGCAAGCGTCGGTGCGGCCAGCGTCGGGGTGCCGGGAGCCGGCGTGGCCGTCGTCGCTGTCGTCCGAGCGGGCGGTGCGGGCGGGTTCAGCTGCTTCATCACGCGCGGCACCTGGAAGGCCATCAGACCGAGGAAGACCACGCCGAGGACGGCGAGCATGATCTTTTGCTTCTTCTGCTTCGCCTTCAGCGGATCGACGTGCTTCTTGGCCATTAGGGAGCTCCTGTCGCGGACGCGCCACTAGGCGCAGCCTCGGTCGTCGTGGTCGTGGTGGTGTCGGTCGTCGTCGGGATCGGCGCCGGGCTGGGTACGCCCGAGCCGTACACGAACGCGTCGATGGTGAGCGAGGCCTGGATCTGCGGGAACCTGAGCGGGCTCTCGTTGAAGGTCAGGGTGTCCACTGAGAAGAGCCGGCCGGTCGCGTCGAGGCGGCCGCCGTGCACGGAGACGAGCGAGCGCAGCCGGTACAGGAAGTCGGCCAGGTTGTAGAAGTTGCCGTTGAACGTCACGGCGATCGGCAGTACGGTGTAGCTCCCGATCACCGCGGTCGGCTGCGGCTGGATCGAGTCGAAGCGGATGCCAGTGTCGCGCGCAAGCTGGCTGAGCTCGAGCACGAGGTCGGGCATGTCCGTCCGGTCCGGCATCGCCTTCGCCAGGCGGTAGACGTCTGCCACCTCGATCTTCGGCGCCGAGCGGGCAGCGGCCACCTGCTGGTTGTAGGCGTCGATCTTCTGCTGAGCCTCGGCGGTCTGGGCCTTGAGATCGTCCAGCTTGCCGCCCTGCGGCCGCACGAGGAGGAACCAGCCGAGGAGGCCGACGACCAGGACGGCGCCGACGACGATCCCGATCATCGCCGCAGGTGGGAGCTGTTTGGTCGGCGCTTTCACGAGCTCGGGGTCCCTGCGACCTTGATGTCTGCGCCGATCGAGAACTCCACGACCTGCTGGTTGCCGACCTTGGAGAGTGTCGAGCTGACCAACTGCACGTTCGTCAGGTCGGGGACGACTTGCAGTCGCGACAGCAGACGCGCAACGCCGTCGTGCGAGTACGTGCGGCCCTGGATCAGGAACTGCGAAGGTGCGCCACCGGCGCTCGACGCGGCGTTCGTGAGGGGCGAGACCGGCGACTTGGCGGTCAGCGTCGTCAGCCAGACGTCCTCTGGCAAGACGAGTGAGAACTGGCGGAAGACGCGGTCCCACGCTACGCGGCTCGAGAGGGCCGTGCTGAGCGCGGTGACCCGCGCGCTCTGCTGGCCGGCGAGCTGCTGCTGGGCGGCCGACGGGCCTGCGGGCGGCGGCGGAAGCGCGTCGTAGCGGCGGTTGAGGTCATCGAGCTTGCGCTGCTGGGCCGCGATCTTGCCGCTCCCCATCATGAACATCGCGCCGAGGAGCGCCGCCACGAGAACGCCGGCGCAAGCGCCGACGAGAACGGGAACGCTCTCCTTCTTGACGGTGCGCTTCTGGTCTCGCGGAAGAAGGTTGACGGCACGCATGCTCAGTCCTCAATCCCGAGGCCGATGGCGACAGCCAGCGAGCCGATCTGGGCAGGGTCGCCGACCTTCTTCGATACCTTCATCCGCGCGAGCGGGTCGCCGACGCGAACACGGACCCCGATCAGGCGCTCGAGCTCGCCGGCCAGCCCGGGGAGGTGCGCGGTGCCACCCGTCAGCACGATCTCGCCGATGCCCAGCGAGCCGGGCTGGTTCTGGTAGTACTGGAGCGAGGAGACGAGCTCGCGCGCGAACGTCTGGATCGCCTTGCGCAGGGCTTCGACGCAGGCGGTGGCCTGCTCGGCGGTCAACCCTTCGGGAATCGTCGAGTCCGTGAGCGTTAGCTCGTGCTTCACGTCCTCGACCTCCGACGGTGCGGCGTTGAGGACACGCGCGAGCGCGATGTTGAGCGCGGACCCGCCCCATTCGAGCACGCGTGTGAACTCGCACACCCGCCCATCCGAGACGGCGAACGTGGAGCGCTCGTGTCCGATGGACACGGCTACGAGGGCTGCACTGGGATCGCTGCCCACACCTTCTTGCGGGGCCTGCAGCGCGCGCAGGAGCGCGAACGCTTCGAGATCGATTCCGGACAGGACGATGCCGGCGTTCTTGCAGGCGTCGACGTAGCGGTCGATCAGCTCGCGGTACGCGACGACGAGGAGAATGCGCTTCGTCGGCTGGCCTTCCTCGTCGACGCCTTCGCCGAGCACCTGGTAGTCGAGGACGGCTTCGTCGATCGGAATCGGCAAGGCTTCCTGGGCTCGAAACCGGATCGCGTTGTCGAGCTGCTTCGGGTCCGAGATCCCAGCGATTTCGAACGTCCGTACGCCGATGCGGTTGTTCGCGATGCCCAGGCGCACGCCGCGCTTCGGCAGCTTGTGCTTCTCGAAGAAGCCCTTGAGAGCCGCGGAGAGCGCGTCGGAGTCGCGCAGCTCGCCGCCGACGACGATCCCGGCCGCAAGCGGCTCGCGGGCGAGCTGCTGTAGCTCGGCACTGCCGTTGTTGGAGACGCGCGCGGCTGCCAGCTGCGACGCACCGATCTTGAGGCCGACGAGGCGCTTGCCGCCCTTGGCGCTGCCACGCTCTGCCTTGATCCTCGGCTGTTTGGCCTTGCGCTCCTTCGGCGCCTTGGCGGCCCTCGGAGCCCGCTCGGCTTTCGGGGCCTTCTCGGCCTTCTTGCCGCCGCCGAGCGCAATGTCCTTCTTCCAGAACGGAACCTTCTCGGCGCTCGGCGCGGGAGCTTCTGCGGCCACTGCGGGCGGCGCCTTCTCCTTCTTCTTGCCGCCGCCGAGCGACAGGTCCTTCTTCCAGAACGGAACCTTGTCAGCGCTCGGCGCAGGAGCTTCTGCGGCCACCGCGGGCGGCGCCTTCTCCTTCTTCTTGCCGCCGCCGAAGGAAATGTCTTTCTTCCAGAACGGAACCTTCTCGGCTGCCGGAGGTGCAAGCTCTTCCGCCGGCACCGGCGGGTGGACGACCGCAGCGGCGACGGGCTCGGGCTCCGGCGTGAGCAGCGACGCGGGCGGCACCTCGTGGGCGTCGGCCCGCGGAACCGACGGCGTCGCGCTCCACGTCTGCACCGCGGCCGGCTCCGGATCCAGAACGGCTGCCGCGACAGGCTCTTCCTCTGCTTCGAGCTCGTCTTCTGCGACGGCTTCGAGGACCACCGGCGCCTCCTCCGCAACGGGCTCCTCGACGACGGGCTCTTCGACGACGGGCTGTTCCGCAGCAGGCTCTTCGACAACGGGCTCTTCCATAGCAGGCTCTTCGGCCGCGGGCTCTTCGACGATCGGCGCGTCGGCAGGAGCCTCGGCGACCGGCTCTGCGTCGACCGCCGGGTCGGAGCTCGGCTCGTCCTCGATCTTGCGGCGGAACGTCAGCTCCTGCTTCCACAGCGACTCGGTGGAAGCGGTGTCGGCGTCGGCGGCCTCGACCTCGGGCGTGTCAGTTGCATCGGCAACAGGTTCGGTCTGATCGTCCTTGGGCTCGCGCCCGAAGGAGATCTCCTTCTTCCACATCGACTCGTCGGACACGACTAGCTCCCTGCAACCCGCAGCCCGGCTGCGAGCGGCGGCTCGTCCTGCGGTGTCACGTCGAGATTGGGCGGGAGCTCGACGGGGAAGCCCGCGCGCTCCAGTAGGCCGATGAGCTGCGCCGGGCGGCTCGAGCGCGACAAACCGACCTCGAGGTCGACGACGCGACGCTGGATTAGATCCGCGAGCGACTGCTCCATCGTCTGCATGCCACGGCCCGTGTTGGTCTGCATCACGGAGTAGATCTGCTCGACCTTGCCCTGGCGGATGAGGTTGCGGACGGCGTCGTCCGGAAGGAGAACTTCGAGTGCAGGCACGCGTCCGACGCCGTCGGCGGTCGGCATCAGCGCCTGGGTGACGACGCCCTGCAGCGAGCTCGCAATCTGAATCCGCACCTGCTCCTGCTGCTCTGCAGGGAACACGTCGATGATGCGGTCGATCGTGGACGGCGCACTCTGCGTGTGCAGCGTGCCGAACACGAGGTGACCAGTCTCGGCGGCAGTCAGCGCTGTCGCGATCGTCTCGAGATCGCGCATCTCGCCCACGAGAATCACGTCGGGGTCCTGGCGAAGGGCGGCGCGCAGCGCTTCGGCGAAGCTGACCGCGTCGGGCCCGATCTCGCGCTGGTTGACGATGCAGCGCTTGTGGCGGTGCAGGAACTCGATCGGATCCTCGATCGTGAGAATGTGCTCCGACCGGTTGCGGTTGATCTCGTCGATGATGGCCGCGAGCGTCGTCGACTTACCCGAGCCGGTCGGCCCGGTGACGAGGACGAGGCCGCGAGGCTTCTCCGCGAGCTGGTGGAGAGAAGAGGGGATAGCCAACTCCTCGAGGGTCTTGATCTCAGTGGGGATGAGGCGGAAGGCGGCGCCGATCGACTCGCGCTGGAAATAGACATTGACGCGGAAGCGGGCGAGACCCGGGATCGAATGCGAAAAGTCGAGCTGACGCTTGAGCTCGAGATTCTTCTGCTGCTCACTCGAGAGGATCCGGTACAGCAGCTCCTGCGTCTGCACGGGCGTGAAACCTTCGTAGCCCTCGAGGCGCTCTACCTCTCCACGCACGCGAATGACGGGGGGTGTCCCCGTCGTCACATGGAGGTCGGAGGCATCCCGCTCCACCATGATCTCGAGCAGCTCATCGATTGAGTTGGCTGGCCGCATAACTCGAACGAGGCATCGGCATTACGCGGCGAGTGCTTTACCTCTTCGGCCCCTGTTTTCAAAAGGCGCGGATCACCCGTTCGAGGGTTACCCACGGTGGGGGATTCCGCCGATGCCTGTGCGGCCACTCCGTTCGTTTCCCCATGGAAGGAGCACTACGCATGATCAGCAAGATCCGGCAGCGGCTGGCCGGTGAGGAAAGCGGTTTCACCCTCATCGAACTTCTCGTTGTCATCATCATTCTGGGAATCCTGCTTGCCATCGCGATCCCCTCGTACCTGAGCTTCCGCGATCGCGCGAACAACTCGGCCGCCAAGGCCAACGTCCGCGCAGCGATTCCCGCAGTCGAGGCGTACAACGCCGACAACACCGGCACCGGCGCGTCCGCGGGTTATACGGGCATGACCGTGTCGCTTCTGCAGGCGTACGACTCGGCCATCGTCCCGACCAAGCTGACCATCGCGTCGGCCGACTCGGTCACCTACTGCGTCGAGAGCGTCGTCGGCGGCAAGACCTGGAACAAGGACGGCCCAGGCGCCGACATCGTCACAGGAACCTGCTAAAGGATCCGCTGAGATGAGGGATCGAAGGGCGCGGGAAACCGCGCCCTTCGTGTTTCAAGTCCCCCGATTTCCATGCCGATAAAGACTCCGTGACCTTCACGCTTTCGCCCCCGGTCCGAATTGCCGCGCTGCTCGGCGTTCTGGCCGCCATCCTCATCGGCGGCGGGATGACGATGCTCGGTCGCGGCGAGGCCACCGAGGCCGTCCCGCACGCGATCAACCCCCACCCGTTCGGGACCACGAAGAAGCCCGCAGCCCCCGCTGCGGCTCCGGCGAAGACGCCGGCGAAGACCCCGGCGGCGCAGCCGGCCCGCAAGGCCCCAGAGCGCCCGTCGGCCGTCGTTGTGGCTCTGAAAGCGGGGCTTCCGCTCCCGATCGCGAAGGCGCTCGGCCAACACCCGGTTGTCGTGGTCTCGCTCTACAACCCGTACTCGCAGGTGGACGGGATCTCCTTCGCGGAGGCCCGCGCCGGCGCTCGGCTCGCCGGCGTCGGTTTCGTCCCCCTCAACGTCCTCAGCCAGGCCCAGATCGGCAAGCTGACCGAGCAGTTGGGCCTGCTTCCGAATCCAGGCCTGCTGATCTATGTCCGGCCGTCGACGCTCGCTGCCAAGCTCAGCGGCTTCACGGACAAGGAAACCGTGGCGCAGGCCGCCCACAACGTCGCCGCCGCGCGCCCGTGAGCGACGCAGCCGGCGAGGCTGCGGCAGCCCCACGGGAGCTGTTCGTGCGTCACGCACGTCGGGACGGACGCTCGGTCGCAATTCTGCGGGCGATCGACCACGGCGACTCCTGCGTCATCGAGGCCGAGGTCTATCCGGCCGGCGGTCGTAGCGCCGAGCCCTCGCGGCCCGGCCCCTACACCTTCGCCGACGCGCACCAGGCGACGGCGTTCATGACGGAAGCAGTCGAGGCCCTCATGGTCCTGGGCTGCGACGTCCACGCCCAATGACGTGAGTTAGTGGCTCTGAGCCACAAAGTCGGGCTAGGGCATGCAGCCCGAGGTCTCCGGGGCACTCTGCACGAGCTGGCCATTGACCTCTTCGACCATGACTGAGGAAGCGCCCCAGATGCAGTCTTCGGCCTGCCTGGCCGGCGCCGCCGCGGCGGCGACCGTCGCCACCAGGACGAGGCAGAGCAGGAGCAGGATGGCCAGAGGCCGCTTCATAGGGCTTCAACGCCATATGACTTGAAAAGGGTACGCCTGGACCTTCTGCTCCCCACGGCCCCTAGACGCCTGGGCCGGCGCCCAGCTTCCCCGCTTATATGGAGACGCGCGCGAGCTCTTCGATGGACGTGAGGCCGGCGGCCACCTTGGCCAGGCCGTCGTCCCAGAGCGTTCGCATGCCCTCCCCGATCGCTGCCCGCTCGATGTCGTCCCGCGATGCCTTGGTCACCGCGAGGGTCTCGAGCTGCTCGCTCATGGTCAGAAGCTGGTACACGCCGATCCGGCCCTTGTAACCGGTCTGATTGCAACGGGGGCAGCCCTTCTTGCGGTAGAAGACCATCCCGTCGCTGGCCGCGGCGACTTCCCGCGAAACGCGTGCCTTCAGCAGCTCGTCGACCGACGGTGTGTACATCTCGCAGCAGTGCGAGCAGAGCTTGCGCGCAAGCCGCTGGGCGACCACGGCCGAGACCGCTGCGCCGATCAGGAACGGCTCGACACCCATCTCGCCCAGGCGTGTCAGAGCTTGTGGCGCGTCGTTTGTGTGCAGGGTCGAGAGGACGAGGTGTCCCGTCAGAGCGGCCTCGATCGAGATCTTCGCGGTCTCACCGTCGCGGATCTCGCCGACCATCACCACATCGGGGTCCGAACGTAGGATCGACCGGAGCGCGGTCGCGAAGGTGAGGCCGGCCTTCTGGTTGATCTGGACCTGGTTCACGCCCCCCAGCCGGTACTCGACCGGATCCTCGACCGTGATGATGTTGATCTCCGGGCGGTTGATCTCCGTCAGGGCTGCGTAGAGGGTCGTCGACTTACCTGAGCCCGTGGGCCCGGTGACGAGGAGGGCGCCGGTCGGCTTGCGGATCAGCACCTCGAGCTGCGTGCGCATCTCGTCCGACATGCCAAGCTCTTCGAGAGTCGGCGCCTTCTTCGACTTGTCGAGGAGGCGCATGACGATCGACTCGCCTTCGACGGTCGGCAGGGTCGCGACACGGACGTCGAGAGTGCGTCCCGCGGCAGCGGCGTTCAGCGAGATGCGGCCGTCCTGCGGCTTGCGGCGCTCGGCGATGTCGAGCTTCGCGAGCACCTTCAGCCGCGTCAGGACGCCCGGCGCCATCCGCTTCGGGATTCGCTGCACCTCCTGGAGCACGCCGTCGACGCGGAAGCGCACGAGCAGTGAATCCTCCTGCGGCTCGAAGTGGACGTCGGAAGCTCCGTCCTCAGCCGCCTGGAAGATCACGGAGTTGACGAGCCGGACGAGCGGCGCATCCGAGATGCCGTCGTCGACCTCAAGGTCGTCGGCCTCCTCCTCTTCCTCCTCGAGCGCAAGTTCTTCCTCGACTGCAGCGCGCGCACCGAATGCCTCCGAGGCGCGGCCGAGCCGCCGGATCTCGGCCATGATGTCGTCGCGTGCGGCGACGCCGAGGTCGAGCGGGTAGCGCGTCGCGAGCCGGAGCTCGTCGATGCCCTGGATGTTCCCGGGATCCGCGACGGCAACTCTGAGCGTCCCGTCGTCGATCGCGTACGGGATCGCGACCAGGCGCTCCAGGACGTGCAGCGCGATCTCGCTGCCCGCCTCCTCGGTCACGCCGGTCAGCGCGAGATCGACCAGGGGCACTTGGTAGCGCACGGCCAGCGTGCGCGCGAGCCCTTCGCTCGAGGCGACGTTCTGCTCGACGAGAGCGTGGGCGAAGGAGCCCATGCCTGCGGCGCTCCGGACCATGGCCAGCTTGTCCGCCGGAACGAGCCCGGTGGCGGCGATCAGATCGGCGACGAGCTCGGCGAGCGCGTTGATCGGCGGCGGCGGACCGCCGAAACCGGCGCCGCCGGGCGGCGTCGCGCCGCCGGGCTCCGTGCCCGGAGTGCGCAGATTCGGTGGGCGCTCGATGTCCACGTATCCCTCGTTCGAGGTATCGGCAGAGGCCGCCCGAGGCTTGACCCGATCGGCTCAACCTCACCCCTCTAGCGGCCGATATCGCCTGGTATGAGGGATTTCCTGCGGTCCAGCGTCGCCCTCGTGTGGCTACCCGTACTGGCCGCCGCCGCGGCCGTGGCGTCCCTCGATCGAGGAACGGACACGGGCGACCTCATCTACTTCGTGCACAAGGGCGAGCAGCTGCTCTCCGGCCGCTGGGCCGACACGTTCGCCGACCCGACGCTCCAGTCGGGACCGTTGCAGCTTGCGCTCGCCGGGGCGGTCCGCAACTTCACTGCGCTCGCGTTCCTGATCGAGCTCGCCGTCGCGGGCCTGCTGCTGTTCGTCCTGGCCCGGCTCGGAGTGAATGACCGGATCCGGCTCGCCGTCGGGCTCGTTGCGGTCGCCGCCGGGCTGACGCACGGCGCCTTCGTCGACGGTCATCCGGCGCAGGCGTTCGTCCCGCTGCTCTGGGTGCTTGCGGGCGTGTGGGCGCGGGAGAATCGCGCGGCACGCGCCGGCGCACTCGCCGGTCTCTCCGCCGGGCTCGAGCTCTGGGGTGTGCTCGGCGCGCCCGTGCTGCTGCTGGTCCCGCGCTTTCGGCGCGCGATCTTCGCAGGGCTCGTGGAAGCGGCAGTCGTCGCCGGCCTGCTCGCGCCGTTCGTCGTCTTCGGGACGTTCCGCATGCTCGAGCACGAATGGCATGTCTCCACCGGCACCCTCATGAGCCTCTTCGTCGAGCCCGGAACGGGCTTCGGTTGGCCTCTACGCCTGTTGCAGTCCGCGCTCGCGCTCGCTGCCGGCGTCGCGATCGCACTCGTATTGCGCAAGAGCATTCACGCCGTCTGGCTCGCGCCGCTCGTCGTCGTGATCGTGCGGCTGCTACTCGACCCGCTGTCGTTCGGCTGGTACTGGCTCGGCGCCGAGGCGCTCGTTCTCGTCGGCGCGGCGCTCCTGCTCAGGGAGCTGCCGACTCGATTTTCTGCAGCTCGTCTGGGTCGAGTTGCAGGTCCGCCACGCCGGGCAGCTGCTCAGCCTCCCGCTCGTTCCTGATCCCGACGATCGCGCCCGCAACCGCGGGGTGACGGAGCACCCATGCCAGCGCGACCTGCGCAGCGCTGCGCTCGTGCCGCTCGCCGATGGCACGAAGCGTCTCGCGTAGTGAAGCTAGCTCGAGTTGCGCGAAGGGATGGCGGCGGCGGTAGTCATCGGCATCGAGCGTGTCGAGGTCGAAGTCGTCCGCCAGAAAGCCTCCGCCGAGCGGAGACCAGGTGAGCACGCCGATGCCGTGCTGCCCCGCGAGCGGCAGGATGTCGCCCTCATGCACGCGGTAGAGCAGGCTGTACTGGTACTGCAGCGCGCCGACCGGGCCGACCGAGAGTGCTCGCTCGACGGCCTCGGCCGGATGGTTGGAGATGCCGCCGTGGCGGATCTTGCCCTCGTCGACCAACCGCTGCAGCTCGCCCCAGGACTCCTCGATCGGGGTCTCCGCGTCGACGTCGTGAAACTGCACGAGGTCCAGACGATCGGTCCGCAGCCGGCGCAGGCTGGCTTCTACGTCTGAGCGGACGCTCTCCGGACGGAGGTCCATTCGCGAGCCGCTCTCATCGGGAAACGTGCCGCACTTCGTGAAGAGCAGGACGTCGTCGCGCCGCCCTGCGAGCGCTCGCCCCACGATCTCCTCGGCGCGACCCCAGCCGTAGAACGGCGCGGTGTCGATCCAGTTCACGCCGAGGTCGAGTGCTCGGTGAACCGCGGCGAGCGATTCACGCTCGTCTTGCGGACCCCACCAGACGGGCCAGTCGCGGCCCGAGCCGATCGGCGCCGTTCCGACACCGACGGGGGTCAGCTCAAGATCCGTCGTTCCGAGCCGCCGCCTCTCCATGACGGAGAGGCTACGCGGCGGGCTCAGCGCAACGTCGAGAAGTAGGCGTCGAGGATGTCGGCGCCCCAGAAGAGCGCGACGACCGACCCGATCGCCAGGAACGGGCCGAACGGGATGCCCATCTTCCGCGCCTTCGAGCCGTGGCGCGCCATTAGATAGAGCCCGGGGATCATCGCGGCGAGCATGCCGATCATCAGTGCGACAGCGACGGTCTTCCCGAGCGCGGCGCCCATCAACAGTG
>Ga0210378_10001197_pt1 | contig 13603 bp, 8 predicted proteins | sample PLM1_60_b1redo_FD_155465 | JGI IMG/M metagenome (GOLD analysis project Ga0210378, IMG submission 155465) | Groundwater sediment microbial communities from an aquifer in East River, Colorado, USA - PLM1_60_b1 redo | ecosystem: Environmental > Terrestrial > Soil > Riparian zone | place: USA: East...
GATCCCGCGGGGGAGCCGGCGACCGTGCCCTGGCCACCGCGGGTGGCCGCGTAGGGCCAGAGCGTGTCCAGCCGGGCGCCGTGCCGGGCGTGCAGTACCCGCCAGCCGCCGACCAGCAGCGCACGCGACGACTCGGCGTACCGGGCCTCGGCCGCCTCCCGTTGATGCGGGGCGAGGTTCACCCAGCTGGCCGAGTCGATGAAGATCGCGACGGCGGTCGTGCCGGGTGCCCGCGCGGTGGCGAGCTGCTGGGCTTCCTCGATCGTGAGCATCCCCACGACGGCGACGAGCAGGCCGCTACCCTCGCGGCGCAGCCGGTTGATGCCGGGGGTCATCGTGCTCTGCCGGGATGCCTTCACCTCGGCGAGGTAGTCCAGCAGGACGCCCTCGCCGCCCAGCGCCATCGTGTTCACGTCGACGCCGGCGTCGGTGACCATCCGCATGGTGAACCCGGACCGGCTGAGGTACACGCCGGCGCTCGCCGCCGCGCTGACCGCCCACTCGAAGCTCGACGCCGGACCGTCGCCCCGGTGGGCCGTGGCGCGGGTGTCGAGCAGCAGGGTGGCGGTGGTGTGCCAGGGCTGCTCCTCGCGGCGGACCATCAGCTCGCCGGTGCGGGCGGTCGAGCGCCAGTGCACCTTGCGCAGGTCGTCGCCGTGACGGTACTCGCGGGTGGCGGCGTCGTCCTCGCCGTGGACGGCGGCCGACCGGGCCCTGCTCTCGCCGCTGCCGGCCCACTCGCCGCCGACCCGGGTGTGTGGGAGCGGCGTGACGACGGGGGTGACCACGAGCCGTTCGGTGCTCGCGAATGACCGGCTCAGCTCGCAGAGGCCGAACGGATCGGTGAGCCGGACGCTGAGCGGCCCGATGTCGTACCGGCCACGCACGTCAGCGCGGACGGTATAGCTGACCTCGCCGTGCTGGCGGGCGACGAGCCGGTTGAGGACGAACCGGGGCCGGCTGCCGAGGGCGTACGGGACGCGGTCCTCCAGCAGCATCAGCCCGGTGGGGATGCGGGAGAGGTTCTCCAGCCGCAGCACGACCTGGGCCGGGCTACCAACCTGGACGCGGTCCGGGTGCAGCATGCGGGAACACGCGAGCCGGTACCGCGTGCGCGCGACGGCGATCGCGGCGAGCACCGGCAGTAGGGCCAGCAGGGCGGCGATCCGGAGCAGGTCCCTCTCGCCGAGGAACAGCGCCGACACTCCGGCGGCGGCCGCCGCCGCGAGGAACGAGCGCCCGCGGGTGGTCAGACCGCGGAGTGCGGCGAGCATCACCGGCCCCCGTGAACGCCTCGGTCGTCCGGCACGGGGACGCGCGCCACCAGGTCGGCGACGATCGACTCCGTGCTGCGCCGGCTGATCTGCGCCTCGGGCGTCGGCAGCAGCCGGTGCGCCAGCACGGGTGAGGCCAGGAACTGGATGTCGTCCGGGAGGACGAACTCGCGCCCCTCGAGGGCCGCGACCGCACGGGCGGTGCGCAGCAGGTGCAGGGACGCTCGCGGGCTCGCGCCGAGTCGCAGGTCGCCGGCGTGGCGGGTGGCCGTGACCAGGTCGATCACGTACTGCTTCACCGGCACGGAGACGTAGACCTTGCGCACGATCTCGATGAGGCGGCGTACCTCGGCGGCGTCGGAGACGGCACGGAGCGCGTCCAGCGGGTCGTGCTCGCTGTGGCCGTCGAGCATGGCCATCTCGTGCCGGGGGTCGGGGTAGCCCATCGCGAGGCGGGCGGTGAACCGGTCGCGCTGCGCCTCGGGCAGCGGATAGGTCCCCTCCATCTCGATCGGGTTCTGGGTGGCGACGACCATGAACGGGCTCTGCAGCTCGTAAGTCGTGCCGTCGACGGTGACCTGCCGCTCCTCCATGCACTCCAGCAGCGCCGACTGGGTTTTCGGCGAGGCGCGGTTGATCTCGTCGCCGACCACAAGGTTCGCGAAGACCGCGCCCGGTTTGAACTCGAAGTCGTGAGCGTCCTGGTTGTAGACCGAGACACCGGTGACATCGCTGGGCAGCAGGTCAGGGGTGAACTGGATCCGGCGCACCGAGCAGTCGATCGAGCGGGCGAGCGCCTTGGCCAGCTTCGTCTTGCCGACGCCGGGGACGTCCTCGATGAGGAGATGTCCCTCGGCGAGCATTACCGCCAGGGCCAACCGGACGGTGTCAGTCTTTCCCTCGATGACCTGCTCGATGTTCGCGATGATCCGACCCGTCGCATTGCGTAGCGCGGGAAGTTCCGCTGCCGGGCCAAAGCCTTCGAGGGTGCCGTGGGCTGTCAACAAAGTCCTCCTCACCCCAGTGCCCGGCTGTTGAGGCGCGGGCCCGGGTGGGGCCGGACGTGCTGCCCAGCCACCCCGATCAATGCCGTCCCTGCATACTCCCAGGCTTACGCCAGAGGAGCACGTCCTTCATCACATCCCCGCCCTCCATGGTGCTCGGTGGCGGCGGCTGGCGCCAAACGTACCTGGCGCGGGAAAGCAGGCGCGCGTCGAGCCCATGTCGGCGCTATACTCCCGGGCATGGCCAGTGGTCTGCTTCTTACTCGGCCGTGCTGACGGCGGTGCTCAACCGCACCCCGTAAGTACGGCGACCCCTCCTGCGCGAGGGGTTTTTTCATGCCCGGACCCGGAAGTAACGAGGACGCGAGAACAATGACCAGCGAGCAGACCCACCAGACCGATACGCCGCCGCACCGGTACACCGCCGAGCTGGCCGCCGGCATCGAGGCGCGCTGGCAGGACCGCTGGGAGGCCAGCGGCACGTTCCAGGCGCCCAACCCCACCGGCCCGCTGGCCGCTCCGGACGGCGACGCCGGCTGGCACAACGCGTCCGGCGACAAGCTGTTCGTGCTGGACATGTTCCCGTACCCGTCCGGCGCCGGGCTGCACGTCGGCCACCCGCTGGGTTACATCGGCACCGACGTCTACGGCCGGTTCAAGCGCATGACCGGCCACAACGTGCTGCACGCCCTGGGCTACGACGCCTACGGGCTGCCGGCCGAGCAGTACGCGGTGCAGACCGGGCAACACCCCCGCAAGACCACCGAAGAGAACATCGCGAACATGCGGCGGCAGCTGCGCCGGCTGGGCCTGGCGCACGACGCCCGCCGCAGCGTGGCCACCACCGATGTGGAGTTCTACCGCTGGACGCAATGGATCTTCCTGCAGATCTTCAACGCCTGGTATGACACCGACGCGGAGCGCGCCCGTCCGATCGCCGAGCTGGTCGCCGAGTTCGAGGCCGGCACGCGGGAGACCCCGGACGGCCGCCCGTGGGTGGAGCTGAGCGATGTCGAGCGGCGCACCGCGGTCGACGGGTTCCGGCTGGCGTACCGGTCGGACGCACCCGTCAACTGGTGCCCGGGCCTGGGCACGGTGCTGGCGAACGAGGAGGTCACGGCCGACGGGCGCAGCGCGGTCGGCAACTTCCCGGTCTTCAAGCGCAACCTGACCCAGTGGATGCTGCGGATCACTGCCTACGCCGACCGGCTGATCGACGACCTGGACCTGCTGGAGTGGCCGGAGTCGATCAAGCTGATGCAGCGCAACTGGATCGGCCGCTCCGCCGGTGCGCGGGTGGACTTCCCGGTAGAGGGCGTCGGCCCGCTGACCCGCTCCCGGCCGCTCGGGCCGCTGACCCGCTCCCGGCCGCTCGAGCCGCTGACCCGCTCCCGGCCGCTCGGGCCCATTACCGTCTTCACCACCCGGCCGGACACCCTGTTCGGCGCCACGTACATGGTGCTGGCGCCGGAGCACCCGCTGATCGACAAGCTGGTGCCCGCGGCCTGGCCCGAGGGGACGAAGCCGGAGTGGACCGGCGGCGCCGCGACGCCCGCCGAAGCCGTCGCCGAGTACCGCGGCGCCGCGCAGTCCAAGACCGAAGTGGAGCGGCAGACCGAGGGCAAGGAGAAGACCGGCGTCTTCTCCGGCGCGTACGCCACCAACCCGGTCAACGGCGAGCGCATCCCGGTCTTCGTCGCCGACTACGTGCTGATGGGGTACGGCACCGGCGCGATCATGGCGGTGCCGGGCCAGGACGAGCGCGACTGGGAGTTCGCGGAGAAGTTCGCGCTGCCGATCATCCGTACCGTGCAACCGCCGGACGGCTGGACCGGGGAGGCGTACACGGGCGAGGGCCAGGCGATCAACAGCGCCAATGACACCGTCAGCCTGAACGGGCTGGGCGTGGCCGAGGCCAAGGACCGGATCATCGCCTGGCTGGTTGAGCGCGGGTACGGCGAGGGGACCATCACGTACAAGCTGCGCGACTGGCTGTTCAGCCGGCAGCGGTACTGGGGCGAGCCGTTCCCGATCGTCTACGACGAGACCGGGCTGCCCATCGCGGTACCCGAATCGATGCTGCCGATCGAGCTGCCCGAGATCGACGACTACTCGCCGCGTTCCTTCGACGCCGCCGACGAGACCAGCCAGCCCGAGCCGCCGCTGGGCCGGATCGCCGAGTGGACCACCGTCACCATCGACCTGGGCGACGGACCGAAGGAGTACCGCCGCGAGCTGAACGTGATGCCGCAGTGGGCAGGTTCGTGCTGGTACGAGATCCGCTACCTGGACCCGACCAACACGGAGCGGTTCGTCGACCCGACCGTCGAGCAGTACTGGATGGGGCCGCGTTCGGAGGGCCACCCAGGTGGCGTCGACCTGTACGTCGGCGGCGTCGAGCACGCCGTCCTGCACCTGCTGTATGCCCGGTTCTGGCAGAAGGTCCTGTTCGACTTGAGCCACGTGTCGGCTCCCGAGCCGTACCGGCGGCTGTTCAACCAGGGCTACATCCAGGCGTACGCCTACACCGACCCGCGCGGCAGGTACGTCCCCGCTGAGGAGGTGCGCGAGGTTGGCGAGGGCAAGGACGTCGAGTACTTCTACGGCGACATCCCGGTCAAGCGCGAGTACGGGAAGATGGGCAAGAGCCTGAAGAACTCGGTCGCGCCTGACGAGATGTGCGAGGTGTACGGCGCCGACACCCTGCGCGTGTACGAGATGAGCATGGGGCCGCTGGACGTGTCGCGGCCGTGGGAGACGCGCGCGGTGATCGGCTCGCACCGGTTCCTGCAGCGGGTGTGGCGCAACATCGTCGACGAGACGACCGGCGCGCTGCGGGTGACCTCCACGGCGGCGAGTGACGAGACTCGTCGGGTGCTGCACCGGACCATCGACGGCGTCCGCACCGACATGAACGAGCTGCGCTTCAACACCGCGATCGCCAAGCTGATCGAGCTGAACAACCACCTGACTCAGGCCTGCGCCGACGGTACGCCGCGCGAGGTCGCCGAACCGCTGGTGCTGATGCTGGCTCCGGTGGCGCCGCACGTGGCCGAGGAACTGTGGGGCCGGCTGGGCCACGAGGAGACGCTGGCGTACGCGCCGTTCCCGGAGGCCGATCCGGCGCTGCTGGTGGGGGACACCGTCGAGTACCCGGTGCAGGTGAACGGGAAGGTGCGCGGCAAGATCACCGTGGCGGCTGACGCCGACGAGGCCACCGTCCGTGCGGCCGCGCTGGCCGATCCGAAGGTCGCCGGGTACGTGGACGGCAAGGAGCCGCGCAAGGTGATCGTCGTCCCGGGCCGGATCGTCACGGTCGTCGTCTGACGTTCAGTTTCGGGGCGGGTCGATAGGGTCGTGCGCGACTACCTCACCGACCCGCCGACTGAAGCGGAGCTGGACGACGTCCTGACCCGGCTCGGCGCCTGCCCGCTCGCGCCCGCCGCCGGGTAACAGCCCCTCCATTCCGCTCCACCGGGACGCTGTCTGCGCTGGTCGAGCGCGCCAACCGGCGTGTTGAGCAGACCGCCGCCCGTGTGGGTCGCACCGGCGCCCCACTCCGCACCACCCGCGCTGACCTGCGTAGATGTCACCTTCCTGACACCTTTCGGCCGGTAAGAATCGTTGACGGTGGAGCGAAGTGGAGTACAGTGGGGCCCGGTGGAGCGCCTGGGGGCACTCTCCATGGGGGAGGAGGGGTGCGTTGTTTCTTGGCACTCACTCGCCCCGCCTGGACGAGAAGGGCCGGCTGATCCTGCCGGCCAAGTTTCGCGACGAACTGGCGGAGGGGCTCGTGATCACGAAAGGGCAGGAACGATGCCTTTTCGTTTTCCCGATGGCCGAATTCACGCAGATCGCCGAGCAGCTCCGGGCAGCACCGATGACCCACAAGGCCGCTCGCGCCTACAGCCGGGTGTTCTTCGCCAGCGCCTCCGACGAGGTGCCCGACAAGCAGGGCCGGATCACGATCCCGCCACACCTGCGGGAGTACGCGGGGTTGACCAGGGACTGCGTCGTCATCGGCGCGAGCACCCGGGTCGAGATCTGGGACAGCCAGGCGTGGGACACCTACCTGTCGGAGTCCGAGGAAGCCTTCTCGGACATCGAGGAGGAGGTGCTGCCCGGCGTTTTCTGAGTGAGCAGTACGGGGGTACTGCTGGGGGGTGTGCACGTGTTGCCTACGGCCACGCGCAGCGACGAGTAGTCCGCACCGTGTCGCGAGGTCTCCAGCCGCTCGGTTCCTCCTGGCGCACCTTCCCCGGTGCCAGGCGAAGCAGAGCGGATGGGGACCTGGCGACACGACAGGGGGCAGGCAGGGACCGGGAACCGCGACTCCCGGGAACCGCGGTGACGAGGGGTCGAGATGGCTGAGGACACGAAGGGCCAAGGGGACGGGCTGGACGAGCCGTTCGCCTCGGTCCACGTCCCGGTCCTGCTCGATCGGACCTTGACGCTACTCGAACCGGCGCTCGCCGGCCGCCCCGCGACGGTGGTCGACGCCACGCTCGGCCTCGGCGGGCACTCCTCGGCGCTGCTCGGCGCGCACCCGCAGCTCACGCTCGTCGGGCTCGACCGCGACCACGAGGCACTGCGGCGCAGCGCCGAGCGGCTCGCCCCGTACGCCGACCGGACCCACCTGGTCCACGCGGTCTACGACGAGCTGCCCCGCGTCCTCGACGAGCTGGGCATCGATCGCATCGACGGCATCCTGTTCGACCTCGGCGTCTCGTCGCTCCAGCTGGACGAGGCCGGCCGTGGTTTCGCGTACGCACAGGACGCGCCGCTGGACATGCGCATGGACCAGAGCCAGGGCATCACGGCCGAGCAGGTCGTCAACACCTACTCGGCCGGCGAGCTTATCCGCGTCCTCCGCGAGTACGGCGAGGAGCGGTTCGCGCCGCGGATCGCCGCCGCGATCGTCCGCGAACGGGCGGCGGGGCCGCTGACGTCGAGCGCTCGCCTCGCCGAGTTGGTCCGCGACGCGATCCCGGCGGCCACCCGGCGCACCGGCGGCCACCCGGCGAAGCGCACGTTCCAGGCGCTGCGGATCGAGGTCAACGGCGAACTCGACGCGGTCCGCGCTGCGGTGCCGGCGGCGCTCTCGGCGCTGCGCGTCGGTGGCCGGATCGTCGTGCTCGCCTACCAGTCGCTGGAGGACCGGATCGTCAAGCGCGCGCTCGCCGAGGTCGTCAAGAGCCGCGCGCCGGTCGACCTACCGGTGGAGCCGCCGGATCAGGCGCCGCGATTCCGGCTGCTCACCCGGGGGTCGGAGGAAGCCAGCGCGGAGGAGGTCGCCGCGAATCCGCGTGCCGCGTCAGTACGGCTACGCGCAGCAGAACGCATCAGGGAGGAGGCAGCATGACGTCACGGACAACGCGTTCAGGCTCCTCCGAGCGTGCGGGTACGGCGTCGACCTCCCGTACGGCGCCGCGGCCGCGCACTGGTTCGCGCGCCACCGTCGGCAACACCGCGCTCGCGCCGCGGCCCACCAGCCCGGCGCCGGCCGGTGCTGCGCGCCGCCGTCCCGCACTGTCGGTGGTGCCGCCGATCGACGCCCACGCGCCGCGGACTCCGTTCGTGCTGCTGGTTCTGGTGCTCGTCGGCGCCGGGCTCGTCGGGCTGCTCCTGCTCAACACGGCGATCAACGAGAACGCGTTCCGGCTGCACGACCTGCAGCAGGATCAGGACGCGCTCGACCTGCGCGAGCAGCAGCTCCACCGCGACATCGAGCGGCTGGAGGCGCCGGGCACGCTGCAGGCCGCGGCGCGCCGGCTCGGGCTGGTCCCGGCGGGCAACCCGGCTTACATCTACCTGCCGAGCGGCCAGGTGGTCGGCGTGCCCACGCCCGGGCGCGCCACCGCCCCGCCGCCGTCAGCGGTGACCAAGCCGAGCACGGCCGCCACGACTGGTGGTGCGGTCAAGCCCACGACCGGGACAGCGACGAAGTCGGGAACGGCCGGGGCGACGAAGCCTGGGGCAGCGAAGCCTCCGGCAACGAGCGTCCCGGCCACCAAGTCGCAGTCGTCGGCCGGACGGGGCACCCCGACGTCCGGAACGGCGCGATGACGCCGCCCCGACACCCAGGGGACGAGCCGGAGGACGGCAAGGTCGTCCCGTTTCGCGCCCGGAGCCGCATCTCCGACGCGCGGGCTTACACACCGCGGGGCAGCACGATCCGCGAGGCGGCGGAGCGCGACGCCGCCTCGCGGGCGAACCCGCCCCGCGACCCGAACGTGCCGTCGCCGCGCGCCGCCGGTTCCCGCGTGACCCGGCCGCGAAGCACCGAGGTTCCGCCGGGAGCCAAGGGGCGTTCCGGCGATCGCTCGCGCACTGACGCCGACCAGCCGGCACGCCGCAGCGGTGCGAGCCGGGGCGGCACTTCCCGGACCGGCGAGCCGACCAGTCGCGCCGACGCCGCCCGCACCGCCGCCATCCGGCGCCGTGCCGATCCGCCAGGTCGCGCGGATACCGCTCGCAGCGCGGACGCGAGCCGTCGTGCGGACGCGAGCCCTCGTGCGGACACCGGCCGTCGTGCGGACACCGGCCGTCGTGCGGACACCGGCCGTCGTGCGGACACCGGCCGTCCGGGGGAAACCGCGCGCCGTGCCGACGCCGCACGCCGTACCGAACAGTCCCGCCGTACCGACCAGCCCCGCCGCACGGAACCGGCCGCCCGCACCGACCAGCCACGCCGCTCGGAGCAGCAGCGCCGTACCGAGCAGCCTCGCCGCGCGGAGCCGCAACGTCGCTCCGAGCAGCCAAGCCGCGCTGAGCAGACGCGCCGCGCCGAGTCAGCGCGTGCCGCCTCTCCCCGTGCCGCGTCCGCCCGCGCAGAGACGACCCGGCGGGCGCCGTCCGCGCGCGGCGGTGAGGCCCGTCGTGCGGAGCCGCGCCGGTCCGAGGCCGCCGACTCACCGCGCCGCTCGGCACCCGCCCGCCGCGCCGAGCCTGCCCGCCGCGCCGAGTCGGGCAGCTCCGCCGAGCCCGTTCGCCGCTCGGGAACGCCGCGCGCCGCCGACACCCCCCGCGGCAGCGAGCGCACCCGCCGCACGGAGTCGGTTCGGCGCGCCGAACCGGTCCGCGGCAGCACGCCCGGTCGCACCGCAGCCGCCGCACGCGCCGCCGCTTCCACCCGCGCTGCCGCTTCCCCCCGCGCCGGAGCCACAAAGCCAAGCCCACCGGCCCGCACCACGACGGCCCGCACCACGACGGCCCGGACGACCACAGCCGGGACGGCCACAGCCCGGACGGCCACGCCCCGCACGGCCACGCCTCGCACCACGACGGCCAAGCCGAGGACCGCCACCGCAAGCCGCAGCGAACGCGCCGCCCCGCCGAGGAAGCCACGGGCGAAGACGGCGCGCCGGCCGAAGCTGACCGGTCCCCGCCGCCTGCGGGTGCCGCGGCTCGGCAACCCGGCGCGGCGGCTCCGGTTCGCCACGGCCGTCATCCTGCTGCTGTTCGGGGTGCTGGCTGGCCGGCTCGTGCAGATCCAGGCGTCGGACGGCGCCCGATACGCCGCCGCCGCGGCCGCTGGCCGGATGACGGCGCCGCTCACGCTGGTAGCCCCGCGTGGCGCGATCCTCGACCGGACCGGCAACCCGCTCGCCACCAGCGTGGACGCGGTGGCGGTCGACGCCGATCCGAAGTTCGTGATCGATCCGGCCGCCACGGCGAAGCAGCTCACGGGGCTCATCGGCGTCCCGGAGTCGAAGCTCGTCCCGAAGCTGTCGTCGAAGACGGACGCCGACGGCGACCCGATCCGCTTTCAGTACCTGGCGCGCGGGCTCGACCCCGAGATCGGGCAGGCCGTGAAGGGCCTCAAGCTCGCCGGGATCAACGTGCGCAAGGAGCAGCGCCGCGACGTGCCGAGCCACGACTCGGCGGCGAACATCGTCGGGTTCACCGGGTGGGACGGCAGCGGTCTGGCCGGTATCGAGGCCAGCTACGACGACGTCCTCCGGGGCACCGACGGCAGCCGGCAGTACGAGACGGGCCTGCACGGCCAGGAGATCCCGGACGGGTTCAGCAAGGAGACGCCGGCCAAGCCGGGCCGCGACGTGATGCTGACGATCGACCGTGACCTGCAGTACGAGGCGCTGCGGATGCTGTCGGCCCGGATCAAGGCGATCGGCGCGTACAACGGCACGGCGGTCGTGATCGACGTGAAGACCGGCGAGATCGTGGCGATGGCCAGCTACCCCACCTACGACGCCGCGAAGCCGGGCAACTCGACGGCGACCACCCGCATGGATCTGGCCACCGGTTCGGTGCTGGAACCGGGATCGGTGCACAAGGCCGTCACGATCGGCGCCGCGCTGGAAGAGGGCGTGATCAAGCCGGACACTGTGCTGACGATCGGCCCCACGATCCGCAAGGGCAGCCAGACGTTCCGCGACTCGCACTCGCACGGGGTCCGCGGGTTCACGCTGATGGGCATCCTGGCGCAGTCCAGCAACGTCGGCACGATCACGATCGCGGACAAGCTGGGCGCCGACAAGCTGTATGAGTACCAGCGGAAGTTCGGCCTCGGCAGCAAGACGGGGGTCGGCCTGCCGGGGGAGAGCGCCGGGTTGGTGCAGCCGCCGAGCCGCTGGAGCGACCCGTCGTACGGCACGATCCCGATCGGCCTCGGCGTTGCGGTGACGCCGCTGCAGATGACCTCGGTGTACGCGACGATCGCCAACGACGGGGTCCGGGTGACGCCGACGCTGGTCAAGGGCACGATCGGCGAGGACGGCGAACTTATCCCGACCCAGCGGCCTAGGCCCGAGCGGGTGCTCAGCGCGGCGAACGCCCGTGCGCTGCGCACCGACCTGGAGGCCGTGCCGACCAAGTTCGGCACCGCCAAGAAGGCCGCGATCGCCAACTACCGCGTGGCCGGCAAGACGGGCACGGGCAAGCGGACGCAGAAGAACAAGTACCTTCCCGGCGACGTCTCGTCCTTCGTCGGCATGGTGCCGGCGGACGCGCCGCGGTACGTGATCGGGATCTTCGCGCACGGGCCGGGCGGATCGGGCGCGCAGGTGGCCGCCCCGACCTTCGCCGAGCTGGGCCGATTCACGCTGCGGCACTACGGCGTGGCGCCAACGGGCACAGCACCCCCACCGATCCGCATCTATGGTGGCTGACGCAGGTAGGGTCTGAGCCCGTGTCCCCCACACGTGTTCTTCGACCCGTCAAGGTCCGGCCCCGCCCGCTCGCCGACCTGCTGCCTGAGAACGGCAAGCTGGTGCCTGCGGCTCCGGGCGAGGTAAATGTCACAGGCGTCACCCACGACAGCCGCGCGGTGCGGCCGGGCGACCTGTACGCGGCGCTCCCCGGTGCCCGCGCGCATGGCGCCCAGTTCGTCCCGCAGGCCGCCGAGGCTGGCGCGGTCGCGGTCCTCACCGACCCGGCTGGGGCTGGCGCGGTCGCCGAGACCGGGCTTCCGGCGCTTATCGTCGAGGACCCTCGCGCCGCACTGGGGGAGATCGCGGCGCGCGTGTACGGCGACCCGTCCGCCGAGCTGACCATCGTCGGGATCACGGGGACCAACGGCAAGACCACCACCGCATACCTGATCGAGGCCGGCCTGCGCGCTGCCGGGCACGTCACCGGGCTGCTCGGCACGGTCGAGACACGGCTCGCGGACGAGGTGCTGCCGTCGGTCCGCACTACGCCGGAAGCGCCGGACCTGCAGGCGCTGCTCGCGGTGGCGCTGGAGCGCGGCGTCACGGCCGTGGTGATGGAGGTGTCCAGCCACGCGCTGGCGTTGAGCCGGGTGGAGGGTGTGCGCTTCGCCGTGGGCGTGTTCACCAACCTCGGCGAGGACCACCTGGACTTCCACGCCGACCTGGACGACTACTTCCTCGCGAAGGCCCGGCTCTTCGACGGCCGGTGCGCACGCGAGGTCGTGAACATCGACGACCCGGCCGGCCGCCGGCTGGTCGATGCCGGCACGCTGACCGTCTCGCCGTCGGGAGGCGAGGGTGCCGCCTGGCGGGTGGTCGGCCGCGCGGCTGACCGCGCGGGCCAGACGTTCCGGCTACTCGGCCCGGACGGGATCGCACTGGACACCGGCGTCGGCATGCCGGGGGAGTACAACGTCGACAACGCCGCGCTGGCCGCGGTGGCGCTGATCGCGGCGGGCGTCGAGCCGGGTGTCGCCGCCTCCGCCGTCGCTGGCGCGGCGGCGGTACCGGGCCGGATGGAGCAGGTCCGGGTCGAGCATGCGCCGGACGATCCGGCAGCGGAGACCGTGGCCCGGGTGGCCGGCGTCAGTGGCGAGGAGATCCTCGCGGTGGTGGACTACGCGCACGACCCGCTGTCGGTGGCCGCGGCGCTCGCCACGCTCCGTCCGGTCACGAAGGGGCGGCTGATCTGCGTCCTCGGCTGCGGCGGCGACCGGGACACCGGCAAGCGCCCCCTGATGGGCGCGGCGGCGGCCCGTGGCTCCGACGTCTTCATCGTCACCGACGACAACCCGCGTTCGGAGGATCCGTGGGCGATCCGGGCGGCGATGCTCGCCGGGGTCACCGCGGTCCCCGCCGAGGAGCGCGGCGAGGTCGTCGAGGTCGGCGACCGGCGGGGCGCGATCGCGGAGGCGGTGCGCCGCTCCGAGGCCGGCGACACGATCGCCGTGCTCGGCAAGGGACATGAACAGGGCCAGGAGGTTGGTGACGTGGTACACCCGTTCGACGACCGCGAGGTGCTCGCGGCGGCGCTGCGAGAGGTGTACGGATGATCCCGCTCACCCTCGGTGAGATCGCCCGGGTCACCGGCGGGCGGCTCACGAGCGGAGCGTCGGGCGCGGATCAGGTCACCGGCGCGGTGGAGTTCGACTCACGCAAGGTCGGCCCCGGCGGGCTGTTCGTCGCGATCGCCGGCGAGCGGGTCGACGGGCACGACTTCGCCCCCACGGCGCTGGCCGCCGGTGCGGTCGCGGTGCTCGGCACCCGCGATGTCGGCGTGCCGGCCGTGCTGGTCGACGACGTGCTGATGGCGCTCGGCCACATCGCCCGCGCCGCGCTGGACAGGCTCCCCGACTTGACCGTCATCGGCGTCACCGGCTCGTCCGGCAAGACGTCGACCAAGGATCTGCTCGCGCAGCTGATCAGCCACCTCGGCCCGACCGTGGCGCCGCCCGGATCGTTCAACAACGAGCTGGGCCACCCGTACACGGTGCTGCGCGTCGATGCCGACACCCGGTACCTGGTGCTGGAGAAGAGCGCGCGGGGCCTCGGCCACGTGCGGTGGCTCACCGAGGTGGCGCCACCCCGGATCGGCGTCGTCCTCAACGTCGGCGTCGCTCACGTCGGCGAGTTCGGCGGCATCGAGCTCACC
>Ga0210378_10001198_pt1 | contig 13602 bp, 14 predicted proteins | sample PLM1_60_b1redo_FD_155465 | JGI IMG/M metagenome (GOLD analysis project Ga0210378, IMG submission 155465) | Groundwater sediment microbial communities from an aquifer in East River, Colorado, USA - PLM1_60_b1 redo | ecosystem: Environmental > Terrestrial > Soil > Riparian zone | place: USA: East...
CGAATGCGAGAGGAGGATGAAGTCCGCGCGCGTGATGCGAGCGTCGACGGCGACGGTGTCGGAGACGAGATCGTCGTCGGGCCCGAACACGCGACGCGTGTCACCGGGCAGCTCGGGCGTGTCGAGCAGACCGAACCGGGCTCGATACCGCAGGCGGGAGAGATAGGGGTCCATCAGGATCACCCGCTGGCCGTCCGTGATCTCCCAGCCCGCGGCGCCGAGATGCGTGAGGCGCACCCGCGCCGCGCCTCGGGCGCGCGTCATGGTTCGAGCGCGTGCGATGGTGGTCGCCTCAGCAGCAACCGCCGGACACGCCGGACTTCCGCGCCTCGACCAGCTCGACCCTGACGTCATCGGGCGCTTGCAGGAACGCGATGCGCGGGCCGTTCGGGTTCTGGATCGGCCCCTCCAGCAGGCGGGCGCCGAGCCCTTCGAGGCGCTTGATGTCGGTCTCCAGGTGCGTCGAGTCGAAGCCGAAGTGCTCGAGCCCGTGGTGCGCGCTCGCGTCGCCCGGGCCGAGGCGCTCGTTGGTGCGCGCCCCGGAGATGTTCACGTTCATGCCGCCGTCCTCGCTCTGACAGCGGATGAAGCGGTCGCCGAACACCCGCGTCTCGTCGCCCACGATCTTGAAGTTGAAGGCGCGCACGTACCACTCGGCCGTCTTCCGCGGATCGGGCGCCTTCAGGTGGATGTGGTTGATCCGGAACGCCATGGTCGTTGTCCTCCGTCGTGAGCTGGATGCCTGCCAGGATCTTCTGTATATACGCCGATCAGTGCATGACGAGACCGCCGTCGACGCTCAGCGCCTGCCCCGTCATGTAGCCCGACTTGCTCGACACGAGAAAGCCGATCACGCTCGCGACGTCCTCGGGACGCTCCATCCGCCCGAGTGGGACCTGCGAGGCGCGCTGGCGGGTGAACTCCTCGGGCGTGAGACCCATCAGCTTGCCCTGCTCGCGCGAGACGTAGGTCCACATGTCGGTCTCCACGAAGCCGGGGCACACGCAGTTCACGCGGATCCCGTCCGCCGCGTGGGCGAGGGCCAGGCTCTTCGTCATGCTGATGACCGCGGCCTTGCTCGCGTTGTAGGGGAGGTTGTTGCGGTTGCCGATCTTGCCGGCCATGGACGCGAGGCTGACGATCGCGCCGCGCTTCTGCGCGATCATCGTGGGCAGCACCGCCTGAGTGGCGAAGAACACCGCCTTCGCGTTGACGTTCATGATCGCGTCCCAGTGTTCCTCGGTGACGTCGAGGGGCGCCGCCGCGCGGTAGATCCCCGCGTTGTTCACGAGGACGTCGATCCGCCCGAACTCGGCGCGCGCGCGGTCCGCCATCGTCGTGAGATCGTCACGCGAGGTGACGTCGGTCCGCACGACGCTCACGCGGCGCCCGAGGCCTTTCACCTCGGCGGCCGTGCGCTCGGCCCCCTCGCGGTCCAGTTCGGCGACGACGATGTCCGCGCCCATCTGGGCCAGCTCGAGCGCGGTCGCGCGGCCGATGCCGCGGCCCGCCCCGGTGACGATCGCGACCAGTCCTGAAAGCTCCATGATCCTCTCCCTTTCGAGCGGCTGTGCTGAGCCGCGAGTCTACCACCCGGCATCGTCCAGCGTGTACGATGCAGGGCGGCCATGGCGCCCGAGCCGACGGATATTCTTGTCCTCGCGCAGCGCATCGAGCGCGCCGATCTGGCCCGTTTGCTTACGCTCTTCGGTGACATGATCAAGTACGTGGTGGACGTCGAGCGCGGTGTGATCGCCATCGGGGGCGAGCTGCACGCCGACGCCGAGCACGTGCTCCTGGAGCACGGCAGCCGCCAGGCTGACCTCTGGGGGGCCAACTACTATCCCGGGCGCGGCCGGGAGGACTGCATCGAGTTCACCTCGCTCATCAACATCCGCCCGGCCAGTGGCAATCGCGGCATGCAGGTCGAGGCCCCGGCGATCAGGGAGCGCATCCGCGCCCTCACCTTCACGCTGGTCGGCAGCGGGGAGCCTTTCTGAGATGGCTTCGCACGCCGGCCTGTCTCCCGCGCGGTGGGCGACCTTCTCGCTCGACCAACAGATCTTGATGATCGCCAACGAGATGAACCGGGCGGCGAAGCTGATGGCCCCCGGTGATCGTGGGCGCCTCTTGAGCGGCTACGAGCGTACCCTCCAGCTCACGGACCTCACCGTTCAGGTCGGTCGGCCGGCGCTGCGGCGCGAGCTACTCCGCTGGCGTGATCTCGTGGCCGCGCTCTACGTCGCTGCTGCTTCCGACCCCATCGCCCACGCCGCCGCCTTCCGCGCCCTGCTCCTCCTGACGCCGGAGGCATCGAAGCAGCTTCCGCTTCTGCGCGGCGGTTAGGTCTTGACGGGCTCGATGACGCCGGCGGCGTGCAGCGCGGCCAAATCGTCCTTCGCGAGGCCCAGAAGCTCCGCCAGCACGCGGTCGGTGTCCTGGCCCAGGAGCGGCGCCGGGCGCGCGACGGCCGCGGGATCGGCGCCGTGCAGACGGATCGGCGAGATGGGCACCTTGGTCTTCCCGCGTCGTGGGTGCTCGATCTCCTGCCAGACGCCCCGGGCGCGGAGGTGCGGATCGTCGACCACCTCGGCGGCCGTCCGCACCGGGGCGCAGGGCACGTGGGCTTCAGTCAGGATCGCCATCACCTCGTTCTTTGTGCGCTCGCGCGTCCACGCCGTGACCATGGCGTCGATCTGTTCGACGCGGACCGCGCGCCCCGGTGTCGTCGCGTAGTCGGGGTTCGCGAGCAGATCCTGGCGCCCGAGCACCTTGGTGATGCTTTCCCAGTGGCGATCCGAGGCCGTGAAGATCGCGATGTACCCGTCGCTCGTGTCGTAGACGTTGTAGGGCGCCATCGCGAGCGCCGGGTGGCGGTTGCCGGTACGCGGCGGGACCGACGTGTCGCCGTCCATGAAGACGCCGAGCGCGCTCGCGAGCGCGATGATCGCGGCGTCCAGCATCGCGACCTCGACGAACTGTCCCCGGCCCGTGCGCTCGCGCTGTAGGAGCGCGCCCAGAATGCCGGCGAAGAGATGCACGCCGCCGAGGAAATCGCAGACCGCGGGCCCGGCCTTGACCGGCGCCCGGTCGGGAAAGCCCGTCGCGTTCATGATGCCGCTCATCGCCTGGATCGTCAGGTCCATCGCCGGCAGATCGCGGTACGGGCCAGAGAGACCAAAGCCCGTGCCGCTGCCGTAGACGAGCCGTGAGTTCTGCTTCTGCAGCACGTCCCAGCCGAGACCGAGACGATTCATCACGCCGACGGCGAAGTTCTCGACGACCACGTCGGCTTTGCGGGCCAAACGAAGGAACAGGGCCTTGCCGTCGTCGTGCTTGAGGTCGAGAACCACGGACTCCTTGTTGGAGTTCAGCATCACCAGCGGGTAGGGCTCGACCTGGCGCTTTCGGCGACGCACGATGTCGCCCTCCGGTGACTCGATCTTGAGCACGCGCGCGCCCATGAAGCCGAGCAGCAGGCCGCAGTACGGGCCGTTGTAGATCTGGCCGAGGTCGAGGACGAGCATGCCGTCGAGCGGGCGGCTCACCTGACTACTCCTTCGCCGGCGTGATCATGGTCTTCACGCCCTGTCCGGCCGCGGCGTGGGCGAAGGCCTCGCGGATCCCCTCCAGCGGGAATCGCGCGGTGACGAGGTGCTTGAGACCGAGCTTCGGCATCAGCGCCAGCGCGCGGCGGTACGCGGTGCCGCGACCGAACGCCCCGCCGATCCGGATCTCGCGGAAGTGCACGTCCCAGAGGTCGAGCGGCAGCCGGCTCCCCTTCGGATTCACCCCGACAAGCTGGAAGAAGCCCGTGGGCTTGGTCAGGGCGACCGCTTCCGCGACCAGCTCGGGCTTTCCCACCGCCTCGCAGACGACGTCCGCTCCACGCCCGCCCGTGAGCTCCATCACCTTGTCTCTCAAGCTCTCGCGGACGGGATCGATGACCACGCTGGCTCCGAGACGCCGCGCCATCTGCCGGCGTTCCTCGATCGGATCGGAGAGGATCAGGCGCTTGGCGCCTCGCCGCCTGGCCAGCACCATGGTGACAAGTCCCATGATGCCGCCGCCAATGACGAGCACCGTCGCGCCGCGCGGCATCTGAAACGTCTCGAGGCCGGCGAGACAGCAGGCGGCGGGCTCGGTCATCGCCGCGGTGACGGGATCGAGTCCGCGCGGCAGGGGATGGACGTTGCGCGCCGGCAGCACGACGCGCTCGGCGAAGCCGCCGACCCGAACGCATTTCGGACACTGGCTCACGCGCCCGGCCTCGCACTCCGCGCAGGCACCGCAGCCGTACGAGGGCTCGCACCCGACCATGCGCCCGACGAGGCGCCGGTCGACTCCACGGCCCACGTGGCGCACGACGCCGGTGTACTCGTGGCCGAGCACCAGGGGCGGTTTCCAGGGGAAAAGCCCCTGCGTCGCGTGGACGTCGGTGCCGCAGATGCCGGCGGCATGAACGGCCACCACGACCTGGCCAGGCCCGGCGACGGGCTCGGGCACCTTGTCGATCGTGAATCGGCTCTCACCCTGCCAGGTCGCGACTTTCACGTCAGCACCTCGGTCACGGGAACTCCTTTCGCTGTGCCGCGAGGCTACCACACGGCGCCGATTGACAATACAATCCCGCCATCTCTAGTCAAGGAGGCGCACACCAGAGTAAGGTGCTCCTGCACCTCTCCGGTTACGTCGGCGTGCCGCTGATCCGCGAGGCGATGCTCACGGCGAAGGAGGTCTTCGGAGAGATGCGCAAGGAGCGCTGACGGAGACGGCGGTCAGGCGAGAAAGCGCCTGAAGGCCATCCCGACGAGCAGCGCCAGGGCGAGCTGGAACAGATCAAGAGCCGAAAGCCCGGGTACCGCTCCGCCCGGGACGCCGCCGGGCAGGACGGCGTCCCGGCCGACCGCCAGGAGCTCGCTCATCGGCAGGCCGCCGCCTACTCCGGCGAGGAACAGCGCATAGAGCGCTGCGCCGGCCAGTGACCAGCCCGCAACCCGCACCGCCGTTGCAAGCTTCCTCGACTTCTTCTCGACGGCCATCCTCCGGGGTGTCGGGATAATTTCCAGTTCCCGCCGGTGACACCAGCGCGGAAGAGGAAATAGCAAGCGACGTACCGGTTCGATCGGTTGCCGACGGCGCCGGGGAACAACTCGAAACAAAACGCCGATCCTACACCGCAGCGAACGAGCTCCCGACGCGCCCCCGAAGTCGACCCGATGACCGTCAAGGTTTCCGACGCTTCGAGCCGATCGGGTGGATGTCGTCCACGATTGGTGCTAAGAAGGGGCCCAGGGGCGAGACGCTGTTCACGGGAGGATCGGCATGAGTACCAGCGAAAAGATCACGATTCTGAACCCGATGGGCTTCGCGCCGAAAGTGGTCAAGAAGCCACTGGCGCCGCGCCTCTCCACGCTCGACGGCAAGACCGTCTACCTGGTCGATTGCCGGTTCGACGACTCGGACGTCTTTCTCAAGCAGATGCAAGCGTGGTTCGGGGAGCACATGCCCGGCGTGCGCACGGTCTTCAAGCCGATCTCGAGCGTCTATCTCAAGGACGATCCGACGACCTGGGAAGAGATCAAGGCGAGGGGACACGCCGCCATCGTGGGCGTCGGCCACTGAAGTACCTGCGCGCCGGCGGTCGCCGCGCACGCGATGACGATCGAAGCGCAGTACGGTGTTCCCACCGTCGCCATGCACACCGACAAGTTCGATCGGGTGGCCCGGTCGGTGGCCGCGGTGAACGGCATGGCCGAGCTCCGGCAGGTGTTCGTTCCTCAGCCGGTCATGGGCAAGTCCCCACGCGAATTGCGCGCCTACGTCGACGGTAAGGACCCGCTCACCGGGCGTCCGGTCATGCAAGAAGTCATTGAAGGGCTCACCACGCCGCTCGACGGGCAAGGGGTCGGGACCATCGAGTACGACCGGTCCACACCGCGGCTCGTCGAGGCGGACACCGAGGAGAACCTGCACCGGTTGTTCATGGAGAACCGGTGGACGGACTACCTGCCCATCGTGCTTCCCACGGAGGAGCGGGTGGCGGCGATGCTGGCCGCGACGCGCCGCAAGCCGGACGAAGTCGTCGGGCGCATGCGGCCGACGCATTTCCGCGAAGCCTGGGAATACACCGTCGAGAAAGTCGCGGTGAACGCGGTGATGGCGGGCGCCCGGCCGGAGTACTTCCCGGTCATCCTGGCGCTCGCGGCGACCGGCGTGAGCGCGCGGGGCAGCACGACCAGCTCCATGGCGGCCATGGCCGTGGTCAACGGCCCGATCCGCCTGGAGATCAAGATGAACGCTGGGACCGGCGCCCTGGCGCCCTACAACCACGCCAACGCGACGATCGGCCGCGCCTACGGCCTGCTCTCGCAGAACCTCCAGGGCGGCTCGGTGCCCGGGGTCACCTACATGGGCTCGATGGGCAACAACTACGCCTACAACAGCATCACGTTCCCCGAGAACGAGGAGCGGAGCCCCTGGGAGCCGTTCCACGTCCAGCAAGGCTTCCGGCCGACCGACAGCACGGTCAGTGTCTTCAGCGGATGCCGTTCCACCGCCTACACGCTGGGCATACGCGAGAAGCACTGGCGCGAGCACGTCCGCAACATGCTGCGCGGCATGGATCCGCACATCCCGCCGGTCTTCGTGCTCGATCCCATCACCGCGCGGCAGTTCATCGACCGCGGCGGGTTCACCAAGAAGGACGCGCTCATCGACTGGATCTACGAGACCGCGCGGATGCCGGCCGGCGAGTTCTGGGACTACCAGCTCGTCCAGAATTACCTGTACCCGCGGGCCACCTTCGGCGAGGAGCCGTGGGCCTCGAAGCTCAAGGCCGCGCCCGACGAGATGATCCAGATGTACCGGCGCGAGGATATCCACGTCGTGGTGGTCGGCGGGGAGACCAACGGCTACTGGCGCATCATGGGCGCGTCGTATGCGAAGACCGTCTCGGTCGACGACTGGCGGTGATGCCGAGCTCCTGAGTCGCGGGGCTCAGATGTTGAGCAGCCGCTCCAGGTTCCGCCAGAGGATCGCTTCTTTCTCCTGCTGGGTGAGGCTCTCCATGGCGAGGATCCAGGAGACGGGCCAGTCGAGCGCCATGTCGTAGGGCCAATCCGTGCCGAACACCACCCGGTCGGCGCCGACCGTGTCGATCAGGAAGCGCAGCGCCGACTCGGTGTACACGATGCAGTCGTAGTAGAAGCGGCGGAGATAGGTGCTCGGGGGCTGTTGAATGTTGGCTCGCGCCTCCGAGCGGACTTGCCAGCCGCGGTCCATGCGTCCGATCCCGTAGCAGGTGTAGCCCCCGCCGTGGCCGAGGACGATCTTGAGGTTGGGGCACTCGTCCATGACGCCCCCGGACACGAGCGTCGCGAAGGTCACCGCGCGATCGACCAGATTGCCCACGGTGTTCGGCAGGTGATAGCGCCTGGTCCGCGGGCTCACCAGCGTTTCGCCGCCCTGATGGAAGAAGACCAGCGCGCCGAGCTGATCGGCCGCCTTCCAGAACGGACGGAACTCCGGCTCGTCGAGGGTCCGGCCGTTGACGTGATCGTTGATCTCCACGCCCTTGAGGCCGATCTGCGTCATGCAGCGCTCGAGCTCCGTGATCGCGGCCTTCACGTCCTGCATCGGGAGGGTACCGAGCCCCGCGAACCGTTTGGGCCATGTCCACGTCATCGAGCTGATCTCGTCGTTGGTGGCCCGCGCCGTGGCCGTCGCGACCTTCGTATCGAGCTGGTAGTTGTAGAAGCCGACGTAGGGCGAGACGACGTGCACGTCGACGCCGAGCGAGTCCATGTCGGCCAGGCGCTCTTCCGGCGTCCACTTGGCGCGCGGCGGGAGCACCTGCCGCTTGCCGGCGATGACGGCGAGCTCCTGCCCGCGCTCGTCCTTCTCGCGCTTGAGCGTGTGCCAGTCGCCGCCCTTCTCGGTGGCCTGCCAGAAGCACTGCGGAGTCAAGTGGGCGTGCACGTCAATGCTGCGCATCGGTCCCTCCCGTACCTGGTATCCTTCCTTCGTGCCCGTACGCGTCGCGGCCATCGGGGTCAGTCACTGGCACTCGCTGTACGACTCCGCCTATCTGCGCCACCTGAGCGGCATGCCCGACATGCAACTCGTCGCGCTCCACGACTCGAGCGCGGCGATCGCCGCCAAGCGCGCCGCGGTGCTGGGCGATCCGCCCGTCTTCACAGACTACCGGCGGATGCTCACCGAGACCCGCCCCGACTTCGTGATCGCGCTCGGGCGCCACAGTACCATGGCGGAGACCGCTCTTTATCTGCTCGATCAGGGTTATCCGTTCTTGATGGAAAAGCCCATGGGCGTCAACGCCGAGGAAGTCCGCCGCGTGGCCGACAGGGCAGCCGCGAAGAACGCGTTCGTCGCCGTGCCGCTCATCCAGCGCTATCACCCGTTCACCGCCCGCGCTCGCTCGCTGCTCGCCGATGGAAGGTTCGGCCCGGTGTCGCACATCTACTTCCGCCTGAACCGCCCGACCTCGGCGCGCTACGTCGCCTGGGACGCGACGTGGATGCTCGATCCCAAGGACGCCGGCGGCGGCTGCCTGCGCAACCTGGGCCCGCACGGCCTGGACTTGTTCCTCGTTCTGACCGGCGAAGAGGTGGAAGTCACCGGGGCTCAGCTCAGCTCGCGGGCCCTCGAGCAGCCGGTCGAGGACTACGCCTCGGTCCTGGTGCGGTCCGCCGGCGGCATTCTTGGAACGATCGAGGTCGGCAACACGTTTCCCCGAGCCGGCACGGACGGCGAGTGGAAGATCGCCTGGCGCGACGCGATTTTGATCCTCCGGGACGGCACGCTTCGCCTGACGACGGCGGGTGGGGAAGAGGTCACGGCAGGAGAGCCCGGGGAACCGCTCGCGCTCGCGGCCCTGCGCGATGCGCTGGACCACTGGCGCCGCGGCGCGCCACCGCCGGCCAGCGTCCACGACTGCCTGCGCGCGGTGCGCCTCATCGACCAGGCGTATGCGCTCGCGCGTCGGACCGGCGGGGAACTCGCCTGAGGAGTTGGGAGCGCTAACGATCCGGCGTGCCGTGGCGAGCGGTCGGCTCACCACGGCACGCCGGGACTGACGCTGCTGCGAGTCTCAGCGGGAGCTACTTCTTGGGCGCGAGCCCGAGCCGGTTCTCCAGGACGAGCCGCATTTCCTGCACCGCCGCGCGCCAGAGCTGGCCACCGGCATACGCTTCCCCGACCTGCTTGCGCATCTCGTTCATCGCCGCGTCGGCTTGATCCTTCGACGCGACGTCGACGGTCTTGGCGCGGATCTGGGCCGCCTTGCCCGTCGCGGCGTGCGAGCGCTCGATCCAGTGGCCGATCTCGTTCCAGTCCTTGTCGAAGAACGCCACGACCGGGATGGACTGATAGCCGTTGTTCAGGTAGGTGTCTCGCAGGTCGGCTTCCTTGTCGCGGAAGAAGACCCGCAGCTCGCAGCCCTGCATCGCCTCGCAGACGTGCGCGATCAGCGGCGAGTTGCGGTGGACGTCGCCGCACCAGTTCTCGGCCAACATCATCGCGTACTTGACCTGGTTGACGCCGCCGAAGAACTTCCGCTCGTCGTCGGTCAGCACCGACTTCGCGTAATAGTCCTCGGTACGGGCCTGGGTGTCACCCATCTGGGCCATGTAGTCCTTCCAGGTCAGGCCTTTGGAGAAGCGCTGGGCGTCGAGGGGGATCTTCAGCTGGGCCATCGGGTACTCTCCTTTGTTGGTGTTCTACTTCGGGCCCCCTTTATACACCATCCGGGGCGGCGAGGACAGCGATGGCGCGTGTCAGCGGACGCGACTCCCTTGGAACACCATCCGAAGCGCAAGACCTACACAAACAAGTCCCAGTACGCCCGTGCCCACCTGGTCGAATCTGCCACCCGGCCTGAAAGCCCGACGTACCGAGCCCGCTGCCCACGCAACGCCTACATTCACCGCCATCACGACGACCGTAAGGATCAAGCCCAGGAGTGCGAGCTGCAACGGCATCTCGTCGCCCTGCGCCGTGACGAATTGAGTAAGGAACAAGCTGAAGTGGAGGGGACGAGAATGACCGTCCGGCCATTTGGCGGGCACTATAGCCCGTCGCCCGATCGCCGGCAAGACACGGTCGGCGCAGACACGGTCGGCGCTGGGGCGGGCACGTCACGCGGCACCTGTGGTAGAAGTCTCAGAGTGCGTCCGGCCGCTCGTCGCTGGCTGATCGTGGCCGCCCTGTTCACGGTCATCTACGGAGTGTCGACCCCGCTCGCCGCCTTCGGCGTCTTCCTCCCCGTCTTTGCCGAGACCTTTGGCTGGAGCCGCGGCGCCATCGCGACGGCACTCTCGACGAATTTGCTCCTCGGCGGTCTCGCCGGCTTCGCCGTCGGCGCCCTGGCGGATCGCCATGGCCCGCGCGTCATGCTCGTCGTCACGGTGGTCCTAGCCGGCACGGCGTTCGCGCTCGTGTCCACGGTGAACTCGCTGTGGCAGCTCTACCTTCTCGTCGGCGTGCTGGGCGGGATCGGCATGTCGAGCTTCTACCTGCTCGGCACCACCACCGTCACGCGCTGGTTCGGCGAGCGTCGCGGGCTCGCGCTGGCCCTCGTCCTGGTGGGGTTCAACCTCGCGTACATCTCGGGCGGGCCCCTGGCGGCGTGGCTCATCGAGCGGGTCGGCTGGCGCGCCGCGTACGCGCTGCTCGGCGGCGTCTGCGGGCTGATCACGGTGCTCGCGGCGCTGACCGTGCGTCTGCCGCGCGCCGGCGAGGCCGCCGAGCCTCGCGCCTTCGCGACGAAGGCCACGGCCCGGGGCAGCGCACCCAGCGCGACGCTCGCCGAGGCGCTCGGCGATCCACGCCAGTGGTACTTGAACGTCGCGTGGCTCCTGCTCGGCGCACTCTCGCTGATGGTCTCCGTGCACATCGTGTCCTTCGCGCACGATCAGGGAATCAGCCTCGCCGGAGCGTCGCTCGCGCTCACCGCCTACGGGACCGGCGCGGTGAGCGGGCGGGTCGCTTCCGGCCTCGTGTCCGACCGGATCGGCACCGTCACGACGATCCGCCTCGGCTACGCCTTGCAGCTGCTGGCGCTGGTGGTGCTCCTCGGACTCTCCTCACGCGAGGCGCTCTTCGGCTCGCTGCTGGTGCTCGGTTTCGGCTTCGCGGCGACGGACACGATGCTCGCGAAGGTCGTGCCCGAGGTGTTCGGGACCCGGGCGCTCGGCGCCATTCTGGGCGTGCTCAATCTCGGCTGGCGCTGCGGGGCCGCGCTGGGTCCCGCGGCCGCCGGTTTTCTTTACGATGTGACGGGCTCGTACGTCATCCCGTTCGGCGCCGCGCCGATCGCGGTGCTGGCGAGCTGGGGGCTGTTCGCGCTAGGCTCGTCGCGCCGGCGCGCCTGAGCGCAGGCGCCGAACGCGGCGGCAATGCGAGCCGCAGGCCGTCGCGGGGCTGGGGCCCCGCCGGCCGAGGCGAGCCAATAAGAAGTCGGAAGGAGACATCGCGATGGACTGTTGTGGTCACGAGGGACCCGGTGGCGGAGATGCGCGGTTCGACATCAAGAAAGTGGCGGACGGCGTGTACGCCGCCGTGGCGGCGCCCGCGTACAAGGTGAACTGCAACACGTCCATCATCGAAAACGACGATGGCGTGATGATCGTCGACACGCACTCGAAGCCGTCGGCGGCCCGGGTGATCGTCGAGAAGCTGCGTGACATCACGCGCAAGCCCGTCCGGTACGTGATCAACACCCACTTCCACTGGGATCACTGGCACGGCAACGAGGTGTACCCCGCGACCTATCCTGACGCCGAGATTGTCACCAACCAGATTACGCGCGAAGCCATGGTCATGAAAGGCCTCAAGCGCATTCAGGACCACGTGCGCCAGGTCCCCGACGAGATCGCCAAGCTCAAAGCCGATCTGCAGGCGGCGAGTCCGTCACAGCGCACCAAGCTCGAGGCGGACCTGCGGCTCGCCGAAGCCTACCTGACCGAGGTCAAGGCGCTCAAGCCGGCGCTGCCCACGATCGCCTTCGAGCAGACGATGAAGTTCTACCGGCGCGACCGCGAGATCCACCTGCTGCATCTCGGGCGGGCCCACACGGCGGGCGACGTGTTCGTCTATCTACCGAAGGAGAAGGTCGTCATCACCGGGGATGCGATGATCGGCTGGACGCCCTTCATGGGCGACGGCTACCCCGAGGAATGGACGGGGACGCTCGATCGGCTCGCGCAGCTCGATTTCACCCACATCATCATGGGCCACGGGAATGTGACCGGTCGCGAGTGGCTCGGCACCTTCCGGAGCTACGTCCACGACATGGTCGAGGCCGTCCTCCAGGAGGCGGCCACCGGCGCCACGCTCGACGAGGTCAAGCAGCGCGTTACCGCGAAGCTGTCGCCGAGATACGAGAAGCCGTTCTCGACGTACGGCGACTATCGGCCGTGGCGTATGGGCGTCCTCGCCAACATCGAGCGCACGTTCGCGATGGTGAGCTAGACCTCAGGCCAGCCGCTTGCGAAGGAAGACCCGGGTGTCGTCTGATGGCAGCCGCGATGCACGACTTCCGCCTCGGCCGCAGCGAGGATCCGCCTGCCGAGACCGCGCTGGCGGAGATCCTCCCGGACCCAGAGCGCCTGCACGAAGCCCGTCCCACCCCAGGTCCACCCGTGCAGACCCGCCACGATCGCCCCGTCGACCTCGCGCACGAACACGGCGAGCGAGCGTCCGTCATGCACGCCGCACGCGGCCGCGTTGAACTCGTAGAGCCGCGCGTCGAGCAGCGCGACGTCCTCCCGACGCGGATCGTCCTCGACCCGGAGGTCTTCACTCGTCATCAGCGGCCTCGAATGGGCGCGATGGCGAGCTAGGCGGGGCGGATTTCGAGCGCCCGCGAGGCAAGTCGACGCCGTCACGCGGCTACCCCGCGTGCACGGCGTCGGCCTCGAGCTCGAGCGCGCGGATGGTGTCCGCCGTCGGCACGCCCGTCGCCGCGTCCCAGCCCTGCTCGACGTAGTAGTCGGTGACGACCTTGTCCTGCTGCTCGCGGGTGAGGCCCGCGTGTTTCGGCAGGGGGTCGCTGAATCGCGCCGGGAGCCGATCGTCAGCGCGGCTCATGCCCTCGCGTAGGTTGAAGAGACGCGCCAGCGTGAGCCCACGATGCGCCATCGTCACCATCTCCTCGGGCGTGATGTCCCACCCGGTGACGGCCTTGAGGATCTGCAGCGACTGGTCGTCCTCGTAGGCGAGGAAGTGGCAGAGCCCGATCTGGTTGCGCAGGCCGTTGCGGTTGCTGGTCTGCCGCATGTGATCGCCGCCGGTGGGCGCGAGCAGATACGAGGCGCGCATGACCGGCATGTGACGCGGGTCGTGCATCGCCATCTCGAGGCCCTTCACCGTCGTCAGGAACGCCTCGGAGCCGCGGCCGAGCCGCCGCGCGGCGTGCCGAGACCCGTCCGCGAGCAGGTCGCCGACACCCCGCCGATAGGCGATCATCTCCACCAGCTTGACGACGCCGTCGGCATCGTGGAAGCGGAGCGGCACGCCGCCGGTGTCGTCGAGCGTGAGGATGCCCTTCTCGAAGCACTCCATCGCCCACGCGAGGGTGGC
>Ga0210378_10001199_pt1 | contig 13569 bp, 11 predicted proteins | sample PLM1_60_b1redo_FD_155465 | JGI IMG/M metagenome (GOLD analysis project Ga0210378, IMG submission 155465) | Groundwater sediment microbial communities from an aquifer in East River, Colorado, USA - PLM1_60_b1 redo | ecosystem: Environmental > Terrestrial > Soil > Riparian zone | place: USA: East...
CGAGGCGGCAGCCGGGATATCCACTACGCTCTGCGTCCAGTGGTAGGGGGCGAACCCCAGGACCGCGACGCGCACGGAGCCGATCCGCAGCAGCGTGATCTGTCCTGGCGCGCCGGTGTGGTGGACACCGTGCGTACCGAGCGCGGCCCGGGTGTCCCGCAGGCCCTTCGCTCCGTAGTCCCGGGTGTGGTTGTTGGCCAGGTTCACCACCGTGAAGCCGGCCTCGCGGATCCACCGGCCGTAGGACGGGGGCATCCGGAAGGCGAAACAGCGGTCGACCGGCTTGCTCGTGGGCGTCGCAGTCGGCGTGGCCGGCGCGGGGCCCGGCGCGTTGGTCCCGGTGGGCGTGGCGGACGGCGTGGGGCTCGGACCCGCGCACTTCGTCGTGCGGGTGTCGTCGGTCAGCGCACCCTCGAAATTGCCCATGACGACATCGCCGCGGAGTTCGGGCTTGACGTCGTCGAAGAACGTCCTGCCGCCGTTGGGAGGCAATTTCGGCGTCGAACCCATGATGATGTCGCCGACCGCCGCCAGGCTCACCGTGGGGCCGGTCGGGCTCGCACCAGCGGGCGCGGCCTGGCCCGAACCGGACACCGGCGGCACGGCCGACGTGCGGTCCCGATCGCCACCCGCCGTGAGCGTGATGACGATGGCCGACCCTGCCGCCAGCAGCACCGCCGCCCCTGCGGCGAGCCATCTGCCGGGGGGTAACCGCTTAACTCTCCGATGTCCACCGGAGGACTGCTCCGGTCCGCCACCATCGGCCGCCCACACGCCGTCCACACCAGGCATGAACAGCCCTTCCCTGATCGACGCTCGCCGGAGCGCCCAACGGTACTGCAACCCAGTGATGAGTTTCTGGCGCCGGACCGTCGGAGTTGGCGGCCGCCGAGACATTCCTCGCGGCGGTCGGTGCAGCGCGCCGACCGGCGGCACCACGGCCGAGCACCGGCTGGCTCATCGGGATCGCCCGGCACAAGCTCGCCGATCAGCGCGATGATCTCTGTATCAGGCGTTCGTCGCAAGATCGCGCTCGATCTTGGCCACCGTCGTAGACATTGCGCCCACCCAGGTCGGGAGCAGGTCGCGGTCGAACCGGGCGGTGGGTAGGGCGAGTGAGATCGCCGCCGTCGGTTCGCCGGCCGGATCGTGCAGCGCCATCCCCAGCGCCGTGAGCCCGGCCTCGGTCAGCTGGTTGTTGATAGCGAAGCCACGCTTGCGTACCAACGCCAACTCGCGGCGTAGCTGGCTCAGGTCGATCTCTTCCGGGGACGACTCGTATAGCGCGGTCACGTGGTCGGGCGGCAACGAGGCCAGCAGCGCCTTCCCTCCCGACGCCAGATGGGCCGGCAGCACCCGGCCGACCCGGTCGCCGGCGCGGAGGATCTGGTCGCACTCGACCGTGGCGACGAACCGCACCTCCGTGCCGGCGAGCACCATCAGGTTCGCCGACTCCCGTACCCGCTGCACGAGCGCGTGCAGATGGGGGAGGGCCGCCCGGCGCAGCAGCGGCACCGGCGCCTCGGAGGCCTGCGCCGGGCGCAGCACCGCACCCGCCCGGTAGAGCCGGTCGGCCCCCTGCTCGGCGAAGTCGCGGTAGACGAGCATCGCCAGCAGCCGGTGCGCGGTCGACCGGGATACCCCGAGGCGCTCCGCAGCATCCGTCACCCGCATCGCGCCCTCCTGTTGCAGGAGTTGCGCCAAGTGCAGCGCGTGGTCTACCGAGTCGATCGCATAAGGCGGCTTGTTCTTCACAACAGAAAACACTATCCCACCCATCAGAACGCCCCGCACGGTGTGACGCATGACGCACACCATTGCCCCCTCGGCGCGCAGAGCCGCGTCACTCGTGACCGCCCTCTGCTGGGTGATCGTCGTCTTCGACGGTTACGACCTCATTGTCTACGGCACCGTGCTCCCGCAGCTGCTCGTGGAACCCGGCTGGGGCCTGACCAAGTCGGGCGCGGGCCTGCTCGGCAGCCTCGCGTTCGCTGGCATGCTGATCGGCGCGGTGCTCGCCGGCACCGTTTCCGACCGCATCGGCCGGCGCAACACGATCCTGGCCTGCACCGTGTGGTTCTCGGTTTCACGGCGCTGTGCGCGGTGGCGCCCAACCCCGAGACGTTCGGGACGTTCCGGCTCCTCGCCGGCCTCGGCCTCGGCGGTCTCGTCCCGAGCGCCAACGCCCTCGCCGCCGAGTACGTCGGGCCGCGCAACCGCTCCGTCGTCTCCACACTGATGATGTCCGGCGTGCCCATCGGCGGCAGCCTCGCCGCGCTCACCGGCATCTTCGTCCTGCCACGCTTCGGCTGGGAGGCGATGTTCCTGGTGGCCCTGCTCGCCCTGGTCGCCGTCATCCCGCTCTGCCTCAAGCTGCTTCCCGAGTCGCCTGTCTGGTTGCGCACCCAGGGGCGGCACGCCGAGGCCGAGCGGCTCGAACGGCGGTTCGGACTCGAGCCCGGCGACGCCGCGGCGCACGTCCAGCCGGCGACTCGGCAGCCGCTCCGGTCACTGCTGCGCCCGCCGTTCACCCGTGCCACCGTGCTGTTCGCCCTGGCCACCCTGGCAACGCTGTTCGCCTGGTACGGCCTGGGCACCTGGTTGCCCCAGCTGATGCGGGAGAGCGGCTTCGACCTCGGCTCGTCGCTCACCTTCCTGCTCGCGCTCAACCTGGGCGCCGTCGCCGGCTCGCTCGTCACGGCGTGGGGCGGCACCCGCATCGGCCCGCTCCGCACCGCGATCTTCGCGGCGGTCGCGGCCGCCGTCGGCCTGCTGATCCTGCTCACCCACCCCCCCTCGATCGTCGCCTACGCCGCGCTCGTCTTCGCCGGCGTCGGCACGCACGGCACCCAATGCCTGATCATCGCCGCCGTCGCCAACCACTACCCGGCCCGGCTGCGCGGATCGGCGCTCGGCTTCGCGCTCGGCTTCGGCCGCATCGGCGCCGTGCTCGCCCCTCAGGTCGGCGGCTGGCTGCTCGCCGCCGGGCTCGGCGTCGACTCCAACTTCCTGGCCTTCGCGCTCGCCGCGGCCGTCGCGGGCGGGTTGCTGCTCGCCTTCCCGCGCGCTCCGCAGGACCAGGCACCTGCCTACCCCGACCGCCTCCTCGAGACCCAAGGAGCCACCCGCTCATGACGATCACCATTACCGCGATCGACGCGCCCGACCAGCCCGACCGCACTCCCGAACTCGACGCGCTCTACCGCGGATTCGAGTCCGAGCTGCTGGTGCCACTGTGGACCGAGATCGGCGAGCTGATGCCGATGCAGCCCACCTCGAAGGCGCAGCCGCACACCTGGCGCTGGGACACCCTGCTGCCGCTCGCCCAGCGTGCGGGTGACCTTGTGCCGGTGGGGCGTGGGGGAGAGCGCCGTGCGATCGCCCTGGCCAACCCCGGCCTCGGCGGCGCGCCGTACGCCACCCCGACGCTGTGGGCGGCCATCCAGTACCTCGCCCCCCGCGAGAACGCCCCCGAGCGCCGGCACACGCAGAACGCGTTCCGCTTCGTCGTCGAAGGGGAAGGCGTCTGGACCGTGGTCGACGGCGACCCGGTGGCGATGCGCCGCGGCGACTTCCTGCTCACGCCGGGGTGGCAGTTCCACGGTCACCACAACGTCAGCGACGCACCGATGGCCTGGATCGACGGCCTCGACATCCTGTTCGTGCACAACACCGACTCCGCGTTCTTCGAGTTCGGCCCGGAGGGCGTCAGCGACCAGCGCACCCCGGCGCGCTCGCGCGCCGAGCGGCTCTGGGCCCACCCGGGCCTGCGACCGGTGTCGTCGGCTTCGGCGCAGGCGCCGAGTTCGCCGATCGCCGCCTACCGCTGGGAGCACACCGACCGGGCGCTGGCCGACCAGCTCGCGCTCGAATCGGAGGGGCACCCGGGCGTGGTGGAGCCGGGTCACGCGGCCGTGCGTTTCACCAACCCCACCACAGGAGGTGACGTGATGCCGACGATCCGCGCGGAGTTCCACCGGCTGCGCGCTGGGGCCGATACAGCGGCCCGCCGCGAGGTCGGCTCGTCAGTCTTCCAGGTCTTCGAGGGCAGCGGGCAGGTCCGCGTCGGCGACCACGTATGGACCGTTGGCCACGGCGACCTGTTCGTCGTTCCGTCGTGGCAGCCGCTCACCCTCGCCACCGACGCCGGCCTCGACCTCTTCCGCTTCAGCGACACCCCGATCTTCGAGCGGCTCCACCAGAGCCGCGCTCTCGTCGAACCGAACAACTACGTGGAAGGAACCCCGCAGTGAAGCTCGCCACCCTCCGCACCCCGGCAGGCACCCGCGCGGTGCGCGTTGACGCCGACGGTTATGTCGGCCTCGGGTACGCCGATGTCGGTGAGCTCCTCGCCCAGCCCGGCTGGCGCACGATCGCCGCCACCACTACCGGTGCGATGTACCTGGCCGCTGGCGCGGAGTTCGCCCCCGTCGTGCCGCGGCCGGCCAAGATCCTGTGCGTCGGGCTCAACTACCGCAACCACATCCTTGAGATGGGACGTGCGCTGCCGGACTTCCCCACCCTGTTCGCGAAGTACCCGGAGGCCCTGGTCGGTCCGCACGACGACATCGTGCTGCCGCCGGAGTCCGACGCGGTCGACTGGGAGGCGGAGCTGGCCATCGTCATCGGTGACACGGTGCGCCGGGCGAGCGCCGAGCAGGCCGCCGCCGCGATCGCCGGCTTTAGTGTGCTCAACGACGTGACGATGCGCGACTGGCAGTACCGCTCGCCGCAGTGGCTGCAGGGCAAGACATTCGAGGCGACGACGCCGTTCGGCCCGGTGCTCGTGACGCCGGACGAGTTGCCCGGGGGCGTGGCGCCCGCGCTGACGATGACCGGCTCCGTCGATGGCGAGGTGGTGCAGAAGGCCAGCACGAACGACCTGGTCTTCTCGCCGGTCGAGCTGGTGCGGTACGCCTCGACCATCGTAACGCTGCGTCCCGGCGACGTGATCGCGACCGGTACCCCGGGCGGCGTCGGGCATGCCCGCGAGCCGGCCCGCTACCTGACCGACGGAGCGAGCCTGGTCACCGAGATCAGCGGCATCGGCCGGCTGGACAACGTGGCGCGGGCGTCATGAGCGAGCATCGCGAGCGAATCGGCAAGTACAGCGTGCGCGACTGGCTGGACCACAGCAGCAAGCTTCTGCTCGCCGCCGTCGACAGGTTGGGCGAGGACGAGTTCGACCACCCGACGGCGCTGCTCGGCTGGACCCGCCGGCACGTGATCGCCCACGTGCACTACAACGCGGAGGCGCTGCGCCGGCTGGTGTACTGGGCGCGCACCGGAGTGTCGACCCCGATGTACTCCGATGCCGCTCAACGCGCGGCCGAGATCACCGACGGCGCTCGATTGCCGGTGGTGCGGCTGCGCGAACTCGTACACACCTCGGCCGCGGCACTCGCCGCCGACCTCGACGCGCTGCCGGCGAAGGCCTGGCGGCAGGAGGTCGTGACGGCGCAGGGACGCACCGTGCCGGCCAGCGAGATCCCGTGGCTGCGGACGCGCGAGGTCGCTGTCCACGCGGTTGACCTCGATGCGGGCGTCGGGTTCCGCGACCTGCCGGACGACCTCAACGCCGCGCTGGTGGCCGACGCGGTCGGCAGGCGCAGCGCGAACGGTGAGGCCGCCGTGCTCGCTGCCTGGCTCACCGGCCGGAGCAGCGAAGCCCCCGCACTGGGTCCGTGGCTGTGAAGTCCGTGGCTGTGAAGGGAGAGGGACATGAAGGTAAGAGGTAAGGACACTGACGTCGTCGTCGTCGGCGGTGGCATCGGCGGTCTGGCCAACGCCTACGCCCTGGCGACTACGGGTCACCGCGTGCGCGTGCTGGAGCGGGCGCCGGAGTTCGCCGAGGTCGGGGCGGGGTTGCAGATGGCGCCCAACGCCACCCGCATCCTCCGCGAATGGGGCCTGCTCGATGAGGTGGTCGCGGCCGGCGTGCTGCCGCGGCGGCTGGTGTTCAAGGACGCGATCGACGGATCCGAGCTGACCCACCTGGATCTCGGCGCGGACTTCGTGCAGCGGTACGAGGCGCCGTATGTCGTGATCCACCGCAGTGACCTGCTGACGATCCTGGCGCGGGCGTGCGAGCGCGCAGGGGTCGAGCTGGTAGCGGGCTGCGCGGTCGACGACGTGCACGCTTTGGACGACTCAGCGGTCGTGCTTGCCGGGCCGGATGAGCACCGCGCCGACGTCGCCCTGGCCGCCGACGGCCTGCGGTCGGCGCTGCGCGGGAAGTTCAGCGCCGACGAACCGGTCTGCTCCGGGTACGTCGCCTACCGGGGAGCGCTGCCCACCGCGGACGTCGTAGGTGGTGTCGACGAGGACGCGATGCGTGACGTCGTCGTCTACCTGGGCGCCGGATGCCACCTGGTGCAGTATCCGTTGCGCCGGGGCGAGATGTTCAACACGGTCGCGGTGTTCGAATCACCCGCGTACCACCGGGGCGAGAGCGAGTGGGGTGGCCCGGACGAGCTGGACGAGGTGTTCGCCGGCTCCTGCGACGAGGTCCGGCGCGGCCTGGCGTCGCTGTGGCGTGACCGGCGCTGGCCGATGTTCGACCGGCTGCCGATCTCGTCGTGGGTGAAGGGCAGGCTGGCGCTGACCGGCGACGCGGCGCACCCGATGCTGCAATACCTCGCCCAGGGCGCTTGCCAGGCGATCGAGGACGCGCACTGTCTCTCGACCGAGGCCGCGAAACTGTCGGCGGAGTCCGACCTCGACTGGTCGCGGGTGCTGGCGGCCTACGAGCAGACCCGCACCGCACGCACCGCGCGGGTGCAGTCGACGGCACGGGTGTGGGGTGACATCTGGCACGTCGACGGGTTGGCCAGGTCGCTGCGGAACGAACTACTTCGGGACCGTGACCCTGCCGACCACAAGCACCTCGACTGGCTCTACGGCGTCTGACCAGCCCCGACGATGGCATTGCCGGCAGCGTCGATGGCTGCCGCCCCCGCGTGCCGGTCGCCGGCCGGTATGTTCGTACGGTGAGTGGCGAGAAGGTGGCAGTGAAGCTCACGGCGGCCGACGCGCTGGCGCTGCGGATGACCAGCCTGCTGCTTCGGGGTGGCGGTGGGGCTGGACGCCCGACCGGCGTGGCCGGCGTGGTCACGTGGTTCGGTGCCATGCAGGCGCAGGACGCCGCGAGCGCGATGTGGTCACTCGGTGCCCGCCTGCCCGCGTTGACCGCCGCCGACGTGCAGGCCGCGCTGGAACGCCGCGAGGCGCTGCGAACCTGGCCGATGCGCGGCACGGTGCACCTCGTCCCGCCGCGCGATGCGCGCTGGATGCTCGAATTCCTGGGAGCCCGCACCCTGGCTGGGGCGGCGGCTCGCCGGGCCCGACTGGGATTGACCGACGAGGTGGCAGAGCGCGCCGTCGACGTGCTCGCCGGCGCGCTCGCCGGGGATCAGCGCCTCACCCGGGCACAGTGCCTCGCGGCGCTGGCCGACGCCGGCATCGACTGCACCGGACAGCGCGGCTACCACCTGCTCTGGTACGCCAGCCAGCGGGGCGTGACCTGCATAGGCCCGCACCTCGGTAACCAGCAGACCTTCGTACTGCTCGACGAGTGGGCGCCCGACCCACACCGCCCCGAGCGTGACGAGGCGCTCGCCATGATCGCCGTGCGGTATTTCCGCAGTCACGGACCGACGACCCGTCAGGACTTCGCCGGCTGGACCGGCCTGACCGCCGCCGACGCCAAGAAGGGCATCGCCACCGCCGGCACCGACCTGACCACAGTGGAGGTCGACGGCAAGGACATGATCCTGGACCCTGCGCTGCTCGACGCGCACCGCGCCGGGTCGGTCGCTGTGGACGAGGATGACCTCCTCGCCCTACCCGGCTTCGATGAGTACCTGCTCGGGTTCAAGGACCGTTCGCTGATGCTCGCCGCCGGGCACAAGCAGGCGATCATCCCCGGTGGCAACGGGGTATTCCAGCCGACCATCGTGCGAGGCGGCCGGGTGATCGGAACCTGGAAGCGATCGGTGGCACGCAACCGGACGGTGGTGACCATCCTGCCGCTGGTCACGATCAGCGTCGCGGACCGGAACCGGATCGAGAACGCACTCCAGCCGTACGCACGCTTTACCGGCCAGCCCGTCGAAGCCCGTTGGCCCTGAGGTCGGCGGCATGGGACTGCGGCGCGACCGGGCTGGACGCTCTCACAGGTCGTTGCCGGCGTAGGAGAGGTTGAAGCTCTTATTCGTGAGAGGGAAGTCGGGGACGATCGTGTCCGCGAGGGCGACCGGTAGCGCCGGCCAGTTGAAGAACGACGGGTCGACGATCTTGGCGCGGGCGATCACGCTGTCGGCGTCGAGTTCGACGCGGTGGATGGTGGTGCCGCGCCAGCCCTCGACGATACCCACACCCGAACCCGCCGCGCCTTTGCGTGCGGGTGGCGGGGTGCCGACGGTTCCGGTGGGCGTGTCAGGGATCAGCTGGGTGATGAGCGCGGTCGAGGCTGCGATCTCGGCGACGCGGACCTGGAAACGGGCGAGCACGTCCCCGCTGGTGTAGATGGGCGCGGTGAGGTTGTCGCCGAGGTCGTGGAAGGGATGGTCGCGGCGGGCGTCGATGTCCAGGCCGCTGGCGCGGGCGACGTAGCCGAGGACGCCGAGGTCCCGGGCCTGGTCCAGGGTGAGGACGGCGGTGTCGGTGAACCGTTCGCGCACGACGCTGTGGGAGAGGGCGAGGTCGGCGATCTCGGCGGCGTCGGCGGCGAGGGCCGCGAGATGATCGGGGTCGGGCAGCCGGTGCAGGGTGGCGCCGCCGGGGTGGACGCCGCCGCGGAGCAGCCGGTGGCCGGTGACGTCGGCGTTGACGCGCAGGTACTGTTCGCGGACCCGGAACGCGTGGGCGTGCAGGATGCCGTGGCCGACGTCGTTGCACAGCGCGCCGAGGTCGGTCACGTGGTTGTAGAGCCGTTCGAGTTCGAGCAGGACGGCGCGCATCGGGCCAGCCTCGGCCGGTGCCGGTGCCCCGGTCGCGTCCTCGACGGCGAGGCAGTAGGCGAGGGCGTGGCCGGCGCTGGTGTCGCCGGAGATCCGTTCGGCCAGCGGCAGCCCGTCACCGGGTGAGCGGCCCTGGAAGAGGCCTTCGATGCCTTTGTGGACGAACCAGAGGCGAGCCTTGAGTTTGAGGATGGTCTCGCCGACGACGGAGAACCGGAAGTGCCCGGGTTCGATGAGTCCGGCGTGGACCGGGCCGACCGGGATCTCGTAGACGCCTGGGCCTTCGACGGTACGGAACGGGTAGGGGCCGGCGGTGTCGCCGAAGGGTGGCGGCGGGCCGGCGTCGCGGCGCATCGGGTACCAGCCGACCGGCCAGTGATGGTGGCGGACCAGTCGGCGGGGCAGCGGGTGGTCGACGGGGATGATGCCGTAGAGATCGTGCATCTCGCGTTCGAACCGGCCGGCGGTGAACGACAGGCCGGAGAGGGTGGGGACGCGCGGATTGTCGCGGTCGATGGGGAGGTGCAGTTCGACGCGGCGGTCGGGGTTGCCGGCGGTGAAGAGGTAGACGGCCCGCAACTGGAGGCCGTCGTCGTGCCCGGCGACGAGCGCGAGCCGGTGGCCGGCAGCCAGCAGCTCGGCGGCCTGGACCGCCAGGTCACCCGGCACGGTAGGGAGCGCGACCCGGTGGAAGCCCGCTGGGACCTGGTTCATCGGGTACCTACCACGGTGGCTGCGTCGGCGAGCAGGTCGGTCAGCGGGCCGGCGGCGACGCCGATGACGGCGCAGGCGAGCAGCCCGAGCACCAGCGGCACCGTGGCGGATCGGGGAAGTGCCACGGCGGCAACACCAGCGTCGGGGGGCGGGCCGAGCAGCATCCGGCCGGTGTGGGTGAGCAGCGCGGCGGCGATCACCAGCACGAGCGTGAATGCGGCGGCGACTGCCCAGCCGAGCCCGGCGTCAAACCCGGCTCGGGCAATGCCGAGTTCGCTGGCGAACAGCGCGAACGGGGGCAGGCCGATGAGGCCGAGCACACCGGCGGCGAACGCGCCGGCGAGCACCGGGGCGCGGGTGGCGAGACCGCGGATGGCGTCGATGTGGCTGGAGCCGGTGGTGTGCAGGATGTGCCCGGCGCCGCAGAACAGTACGGACTTGGCCAGGCCGTGGCCCAGGATGTGCAGCAGGACGGCGGCGATCGCCAGGCGGCTGCCGATCGCCGCGCCGATCGCTAGCAGCCCCATGTGCTCGATGCTGGAGTAAGCGAGCATCCGTTTGTAGTCGCGCTGCCCGATGAGCAGGGACGCGGCCAGCGCCAGGGACGCCAGGCCGGCGATGAGCAGCAGGGTGCGGGTGAAGCCGGTGCCGAGCGCGGTGTCGGCGATGGCCTTGACGCGCAGGACGGCGTAGAACGCGACCGACAGCAGCACGCCGGACATCAGCGCGGAAACGGGCGCGGGCGCCTGGCTGTGGGCGTCAGGCAGCCAGGCGTGTAGTGGCACGAGACCGGCCTTGGTGCCGAACCCGACCACCAGCAGCGCCACCGCGATCCGCATCACGCCGGGGTCGAGGCTGGACGTGCTGGCGAGGGCGGCGAGGTCGAGGCTCTGGCCGGCGGGTACCTGCCCGTGCTGGGCAGCGTAGTGGGTGATGACGACGCCGAGGAACGCCACGGTGATGCCGACCGAGCAGATGACCACGTACTTCCACGCGGCTTCGACAGCGGAGCGGGTGGCCCGGTGGCCGACCAGGAACGCGGTGGTGATCGTGGTGGCCTCCACCGCAACCCACAGGACACCCAGGTTTCCGGCCAGCACGGCCAGGCACATCGTGGCCAGGAACGCCTGCACCAGGACGCCGTACCGCGTGGCGGTGCGGTCGGTGGCGTGCCCTGCCGTGGTCTCGGCGCGCAGGTAGGCCGGTCCGGTCCAGGTGGCGACCACTGCGACCGCGCCGATGACGATCAGCATGAACGCGGTGAGCGCGTCGGCCCGGAGCAGCCCGCCGAACGCGGTGACAGGCTCGGTGGCGGCGAGCGCGGCGCCGACCACCAGTAGGCCGGCGGCGGAGACAACACCGGCCCAGGCGGTGCGGCGCCAACCGGCGGCGGCGTGCAAGGCCGCGGTGGCAGCGGGCAGCGCCATCGGTGCGATGAGCAGCAGGGTCGTCGTGGACATCAGTCGTGCAGCTCCCGCAGCTCGTCGAGGTCGGTGGCGCCGAAGGCGATGCGCATCCGGGCGGTGAGTACGAGCAGCACGAGCACCGCGAGCAGCACGTCGAGGGAGACGCCGAGCTCCACGGTGAGCGGCACCCCGGCAGTGGCGAGGAACGCGACGGCGGTGATCCCGTTGTCCACCAACAGCAGCCCCACAACCTGCGACAGCGCACGGCGCCGGGTCGCCAGCACGAACAGACCGATGAGCACGACCGTGATGCCGACCGGTATGGCCTGCGTCGCGGGGGAGGGGGCGAGCGCGACCAGCGGCCGGGACACCGCGTAGGCGAGCAGGGTGAGCGTCGCGGCGGTGAGCAGTGAGGCGGCGACGTTGACCAGCGGCTGGGTTTCCCGAGCCTCGCCGCTGGCCGCGAGCGCGCGGCGCATCAGGTAGGGCAGCAGGCCGGCGCGCAGCGCGAGGACGCCGGCGGCGACGCCGAGCAGCTCCGGGTGTTGCTGGTGCACGCCGAGGATCGCGACGAGCGCGGCCAGCGCGGCGCCCTGCGCGGCGAACAGCCGGATGATCGAGGCGAGTTCGCGGCGCCACAACATCAGCACCGCAGCCAGGAGGAACACCCCGGCGGCGAGGTCGAGCAGCTGTACGTAGGCGGTGTCACTCACAGCGGGCCCGGCTCCTTTCAGCGGTCACGCGAGGAAGAACGAGGTGGCGACGGCGAGCAGTGCGAGCAGGAACGAGCCGGCCAGCAGCTCCGGGACGCGGAACAGCCGCAGCTTGGCCATGAACACCTCGGCCGCGGCCAGTCCGGCACCGAGCAGGGCGACCTTTCCGGCGAACACCCCCACCGCCAACGGCAGGGCGGTCAGGCTGGCGCCCGTGGCGATGCCCCAGGGGGCGAACAGGTTGGCGAGCAGCCCGAGCAGGACGGTGAGCCGCATCGCGGACGCCCACTCGATCAGGGCGAGATCGGGCCCTGAGTACTCCAGCACCATCGCCTCGTGGATCATCGTCAGCTCGAGGTGGGTGGACGGGTTGTCCACCGGCAGCCGCCCGGTCTCGGCGATCGTCACCACCGCGAGCGCGACGGCCGCGAGCAGGCTGGCCGGGGACACCACCCGCAGCGGATCGTGCAGGGTGGCGGTCACGATCGCGGCGAGGTTGGTCGACCCGACCCGCACCGACAGCGCGAACACGGCGAGCAGGATCGTGGGCTCCACCAGCGCGAGGACGGTCATCTCTCGGCTGGCGCCCATCCCGCCGAACGCCGTGCCGGTGTCAAGAGCGGCCAGCGCGAGGGTGACGGTGCCCAGCGCGAGCAGCGCCACCACCGCGATGAGGTCGGCGGCGCCGTCCAGCGGGGACGCCGTGGTGACGAACGGGGCGACCGCGGCGGGCACTAGCGCGGTCGCCATCAGCACGGTCGGCGCGGCGCGGAACGCCGGCCCGCTGCCGCGTGGGGTGATGGGCTCCTTGCGTAGCAGCTTGCGCAGGTCGCGCCACGGTTGGGCGACGCCGGCGCCGGCCCGGCCCTCCATACGGGCCCGGACCTGGCGCATCAGGCCGGCGAGCAGCGGGGCCCCACCGGCGACGAGGACGAGCTGCAGCACAGCACCGGCGGCACCGGTGGAGTTCATCGCGTCACCGCCAGGGCGACGAGCAGCGTGATCACGCCGTAGAAGCCGTAGCCGAGGTAACGGTGCACGCTGCCGTTCGCGAGCCGGCGACCGGCCTCGCCCCACGCGCGGACGGCGGCAAGCAGCGGCGCGTACAGGCGGTGTTCGATCCGGTCGGGGACCCGGCGGCGGTAGTGGATGGTGTCCACGAGGTAGCGGGACTCCCGTACATGGGTGACGTCGATGTCCTGTTCGGGGCGGAGTACGTCGTCGAAGACCCGCTGCAGCGGTTCGCCGAACGAGGTGGCCGTGTACTCGGTGCGGGCCGTCAACCCGCCCCCGCCGCAGTCCCACAGCCGGGCCGCGCGCCGGGCCAGCCGGGCCCCGAACACCCGCAGCGCGGCCAGGATCCCGACGGCGGCGACGACCAGCGCGGCGGCGATGAGCAGCGGCGACATCGACCCGGTGATACCGGACAGCTCCAGGGTCAGGCGGCCGGTCGTCGCCGCCTCCGTCCCGGGCACAGCGACCTGCACCGCGCGAGCCAGCGCGGGCACCAACAGCGTCGGCGCGAGCGCCAGACCCACGCAGGCCGCGGCGGCCAGCCCCATGCCGGCCAGCATCGCCGGCCCGCACTCGGTGGCGCTCTCCGCGGCCGGGGTCCGAGGCTTGGCGAAGAACCCGACGCCGAGCGCCTTCACGAACGTGGCCACCGCGAGACCCGCGGTCAGCGCGATCACCGCGACCGCAAGCGGCATCGTGACCGCGGTCGCGACCGCGGTGGCCGGCAGGGAGTGGATCAGCGCCTGCAGCAGCAGCCACTCG
>Ga0210378_10001200_pt1 | contig 13564 bp, 13 predicted proteins | sample PLM1_60_b1redo_FD_155465 | JGI IMG/M metagenome (GOLD analysis project Ga0210378, IMG submission 155465) | Groundwater sediment microbial communities from an aquifer in East River, Colorado, USA - PLM1_60_b1 redo | ecosystem: Environmental > Terrestrial > Soil > Riparian zone | place: USA: East...
GGCACGGGCACGGCGCGCATGGGACGGGTTTCTGGTCTGGGGTCGGTGGAACGGCCAGCTGCTGAACGCAGGGCTGCTGGATCAGTACCTCGAGACGGCCCGGCACATCGGCGAGCTCAGGGGCGAACTCCGCCAACAGCTCTGCGAGCACCTCGCGGCGGTCGCCGTCCACAGCGACCTGGACCCCATCGCCAGCGGCTGGCTGCGTACCTTCACCGCCACGGTCGACATCCGGACACGGACCGACTGGATGGACCGCGTCGCATGGCAGCTCAGCCGGCTGTCTGTGGAAGCCGTTGAGCACGAGTGGGGGCGGTGGATGCGCCGGTACTGGCAGGACAGGCTCGCGAGCGTACCGACCCAGTTGACTGTCGACGAGGCTTCCGCCATGGCCTCCTGGATCGTCTACCTCGCGGACTCCATCGACGAAGGCGTGATGCTGGCGACCGCGCACACGGCTCGACTCGTGGAGCGCTCGGATCTCCTGCACGACCTCAACGGTGATCGGCTCGCACAGAAGCCGAAAGCGTTCGCTGAACTGGTCACCCACCTTCTGCGGAGCACCCTGCCACCGTTCTACGACTGCTACCACCTGGCCGAAGTGGTCGGGGTGCTCCGGCAGCAGCCCGACCCGGTCGAGCTCAGCGGGATCATCGAGCAGGCTCTTCGCCTCGGCTGCACGGGCGCCGCTGACTGGCGACCTTGAAGGCTGCCGCACGTGCCTCGGCTGGGCCGTTCGGCCACTGACCCACTGGACGACGGCATCAGGGGATGAGGTCGAGCGCTGCGCAATGGCGCGCGGGCGGACGACGCGGAAGTCGCGGTGGTTCATGGTGGCAACGGTGCGGACGCCGAGCCTCTCGGCGACCGCGACCACGCTGGCGTCGACGAAGCCGAGACCGAGGTCGGCGTACTGCTCGACCAGGTCGCCAACCCGCGCCCAATCCTCACCTGTCAGAGCCACCCGGGTCGGCTCACCGGACTCGACGGCACGGAGGAAGACGACTTCCGCGGCCGGCCCGAGGCGGCTCTCGACGAGCCAGCTGGTCTCGACAGGACGCCGGTGTCGACGACGATCACGCCTCGCGGGCCGGACGCGGACCGAAGGCCTCCCGAAGCAGCTCCCGGTGTCGCCGTCCGGTCGGGCCCTTGACACCGGACGAGTCGAGGCCCACGAAGCTGAGCCTGTGGGAGCCGGCGGCTCTGGCCTCGAGCCATTCGACGGCGAGGCGCTCCACGGTGGTGCCGCGATCAGCCGCTTCCTCGGCGAGACGAGCGGCGAGCTCGTCGGGAATCTCGACGGTGATCGACATGGGTGACGATTACTCCTCGACGGCGGGGCCGGCTTCGCAGGCGAGGCGGGGGCGAGGTCCCGCAGCCGGCGCCCGTCGCCCAGGTCCCACCAGGCCGAGGACCGGGAGGTCACCCGCCGCGGCGGTCGCGCAACTTCGCCAGGGCCTCCTCGAGGATGGCCTCGCCGTCCTCGTCGGTGCGCCGTTCCCGCACGTACGCCAGGTGGGTCTTGTACGGCTCGTTGCGCGGCGGGGCGGGCGGCTCCTGCTCGCTGCGCCCGGCCGGCAGCCCGCAGCGCGGGCAGTCCCAGGTCTCCGGTACGGCCGCCTCCTCCGCGAACGCGGGACGCGTCTCGTGCCCGTTGGCACACCAGAACGGGATCCGGCGGCGCGGCACCGACTCGCCGCGCTCGGCCTCGCCCATCGGGCCCGCCCCGACCCTGCTGCCCCGGATGGCGTTGCCACCAGCCACTGTGCCTGCTCTCCTCGAACCTGACCCGGGTGGACCGGGTTGCCCGACCGGGCGGGAAGCGTATCTCAGCCGGCCTTCAGCAGGAGGCCGAGACCGACGATGCAGATGGCCCACACCGCGCCGCAGAAGAGGGTTAGGCGGTCGAGGTTCTTCTCCACCACGGACGACCCGGACAGCGACGAGGAGACCGATCCGCCGAACATGGACGACAGCCCGCCGCCCTTGCCGCGGTGCAGGAGGATGAGGACCACGAGCAACGCGCTGCTGAGCATGAGCACGATGGACAGGCCGAGGATCATCGCCGGGAGGGTGCCCTTTCACGCGCGGGTACGGTCGACTGGGGGTAACCCCTGCGAGCCTACTCGACGCCGAGGGACGCCACGTCGTAGCCGCGGTACGCGGGGTGCACGTAGGCGTTGCGGAGCCGGGCGCTGCCGATGAGCACGGCCCGGTCCTCGACCAGCGGGGCGTAGGCGGCCGACGTCATCGCCGCGGCCGCCACGTCCCGCCAGGCCGCGGTCGCCTGCACCGGGTCCAGGGTGGCTGCCGCCTCGTCCACCGCCCGCTCGAGCTCCCCGCCGCCGAGCTCGGCCACGTTCGGGTTTGCCGTGGGGCGGATGCTGCGCCCGTCGGCCAGCGGGACCAGGAAGGCGTACGGCGACGGGAAGTCGGCCGCCCACTCCGCCACCACCAGCCCGAGCCCGTCCTTGCGCACCGCCGCCGGCGAGCCCGCCACCGCCGGCAGGAACGACCCGCGCGGGTACTCCTTGACCGTCACCCGGATGCCGACCCGGCCGAGCGCTCGGGCCACCGCGTCGGCGGCCACCTTGCCGCGGCCGTCGTTGACGGCGCCGAGCTTGGTGGCGAAGCCGGTCGGCCGGTCGCAGCGGGCCAGCTCGGTGCGGGCGGCGACCAGGTCGCCGTGGTTGCCCTCGCCGGCCGGGTACGGCGCGGTGGCCGGGTAGCCGGGCAGCCCGCGCGGCCACAGCGTGGTCGCCAGCGACGCCGCGTAGGTCCCGCCGAGGGCGTCCTTGACCGCCGCCTTGTCCAGTGCGTACTGCACCGCCCGCCGGCAGTGCACGTCCGAGAACGGCGGCACGCCGGCCGGCATCGCGACGAAGCGGAGCGTGCCGGTGCTGGGGTCGTCCACCCGGCCGGCCAGCGCGGGATCGGCCAGCACCCGGGCCGCCGCCTCCGGCTGCAGCCCGCTGCCGGTCACGTCCGCGTCCGCCTCCCCGGCCAGCACCCGGCGGTCCCGCTCGTCCGGCAGCATGTTCGGCCGCAGCTCCACCCGGTCCGGCAGGGCGGTCCGGACCGGGTCGACCGACCGGGACCAGTAGCGGTTGCGCTCGAAGGTGACCGTCCCGTCCTTCGCGGTCCGGGCCACCCGGTACGGCCCGGCGGACAGCGGCTTGCGGCCGTACGTGGCCCCGGCGTCCGCCTTCTGCCTGACGGGGCCGGCGGCCGGCAGCGCGACCACGTCGTCCCAGTCCGCGAACGGCCGCACGAGCTTGAAGACGACCGTCCGGGCGTCCGGCGTCCGGATGCTGCGCAGCCCGAGCCGGCCCTTGGTCTTGTCCAGGTACGGCCCGTCGTACGGCGACGACCGGTCGTCCAGCAGCTGCACGGCCCAGGTCGGCCCTCCGGTGATCACGTCCGAGGCGAACAGCCGCTCGATGCCGTACTTGACGTCCGCCGAGGTCAGCGGCGACCCGTCCTCCCAGCGCAGCCCCCGGCGCAGCGTGTACGTCCAGGTCCGGCCGCCGTCGGTGGTACGGCCGGGCGCGGTCGCCAGGTCCGCCACGACCCGGGTGCCCTCCGCGCCCGGCTTCGGGGCGTACGCCACGAGTTGGCGGGTGTAGAGGCGCATCACGTTCCAGACGCCCGGCGAGTACGACCGGGCCGGGTCCAGGCTGTCGACCGCTCCGCTGACCAGCCGCAGGGTGCCGCCCCGCTGCGCCGACGGCTGCCGGACGCCGGTGCTGCCGGTGTCCAGCCCCCTCACCGCGGACGGGTCCACGGCGGTCTCGCCGGGCCGGCAGCCCGCTGCGAGCCCCGCGGCCAGCGCCAGCGCCGCGAGCACCCCCGCGATGGGTCTGCGCGGTCTCCCGCTCACCGTGCCGGTACGGCGGCGCGGCAGATCTGCGCGAACTCCTCGCCGTCCAGGCTGGCGCCGCCGACCAGGGCGCCGTCGACGTCCGGCTGGACCAGGATCTCGGCGGCGTTCGACGCCTTGACCGAGCCGCCGTACAGGATCCGCACCCCGTCGGCGAGGTCGCCGGTGTAGCGCTCGGCGAGCCGCGTGCGCAGCTCGGCGCAGATCTGCTGCGCGTCCTCCGGGGTGGCCACCTTGCCGGTGCCGATCGCCCAGACCGGCTCGTACGCGAGCACGATCCGGCGGGCCTGCTCGGCCGGCAGCCCGTCGACCGCCGCGTCGAGCTGGTCGAGGCAGTGCGGCACGTGCCGCCCGCCCTCCCGTACGTCGTCCTGCTCGCCGAGGCAGAGGATCGGCACCAGGTCGTGCCCGTACGCCGCGCGCACCTTCTTCGCGACCAGCGCGTCGTCCTCGTGGTGGTGCTGCCGGCGCTCGGAGTGGCCCACCACCACGTACGAGCAGCCGAGCTTGGCCAGCATCAGCCCGCTGACGTCTCCGGTGTACGGCCCCGCGGTGTGCGGCGAGAGGTCCTGCGCGCCGTAGCCGAGCAGCAGCTTGTCCCCGTCGATCAGGGTCTGCACGCTGCGGATCGCGGTGAACGGCGGCAGCACGACCGCCTCGACCGCCTCCAGCTCGGTCTCCTTGAGGCTGAACGCGACCTTCTGCACCAGCGCGATCGCCTCGAGGTGGGTCAGGTTCATCTTCCAGTTGCCGGCGACCAGCGGCCGCCGGGCGGACCGAGCCGGCTTGGCGCTCGTCATCGCTCAGTCCTCCAGCACGGCGACGCCCGGCAGGACGCGGCCCTCCAGGAACTCCAGCGACGCGCCGCCGCCGGTGGAGACGTGGTCGAACGCCTTCTCGTCGATGCCGAGCTGCCGGACCGCGGCGGCCGAGTCGCCGCCGCCGACCACGGTGAACCCGCGGCTGCCGGCGATGGCCTCGGCCACCACGCGGGTCCCGGCCGCGAACGGCGCGACCTCGAAGACGCCCATCGGCCCGTTCCAGAACACCGTGCCGGCGGCGGCGACCGCGCCGCCGAACGCGTCGGCGGCGACCGGGCCGATGTCCAGGCCCTTCGTCCCCGGCGGGATCTGGTCGGCGTCCACCACCCGGGTCTCGGCGTCCTCGCTGACGTCCGCGGCGACCACGATGTCGGCCGGCAGCCCGATCCGGTCGCCGTCCCGCCGCAGCAGCCGGCGGCACGTCTCGACCTGGTCGGCCTCCAGCAGCGAGTCGCCCACCTCGAAGCCGCGGGCGGCCAGGAAGGTGAAGCACATGCCGCCGCCGACCAGCAGCCGGTCCACCTTCGGCAGCAGCGCCGAGATGACCCCGAGCTTGTCCGAGACCTTGCTGCCGCCGAGCACGACCACGTACGGCCTCGGCATGTCCGGGTCGTGCGCGGTCAGCTGGGACAGCACCTGCAGCTCGCGCAGCAGCAGGACGCCGGCGCAGTGCGGCAGCCGCAGCGCCACGTCGTACACGCTGGCGTGCTTGCGGTGCACGGCGCCGAAGGCGTCGTCGACGTACGCGCCGCCCGGCTGGACCAGCCCGACCAGCCGGTCGGCGAAGGCAGCCCGCTCCGCGTCGTCCTTGCTGGTCTCCCCCGGTTCGAAGCGCACGTTCTCCAGCAGCGCGACTCCGCCGTCCCCGAGCGAGTCCACTGTGGAGCGTGCGCTCTTCCCGACGACGTCGGTGGCGAAGTGCACCGGACGACCGAGCAGCTCACCGAGCCGCTCGGCCACCGGACGCAACGTGTACCGCTCGTCCGGAGCACCCTTCGGCCGGCCGAGATGCGCGCACACCACCACGCGCGCACCCGCCTGGGCGAGCCGCTGCAGGGTCGGCACCGACGCCCGGATCCGCCCGTCGTCGGTGATCCGGTCGCCGTCCAGCGGCACGTTGAGGTCGGACCGGACCAGCACCCGCCGGCCCGTCACCCCCTCGGCGAGGAGGTCGTCGAGCATCCTCACCATGCCCCCCGCTCGCTCCGCCGGCAGGCGGATCTCGCTCGCTTCGTGACTGGCCGCACGGCGGTCATGCCAGGCGCGAGCCGACGAGCGTGACGAGGTCGGCGAGGCGGTTGGAGTAGCCCCACTCGTTGTCGTACCAGCCGACCACCTTGGCCTGGTCGCCGATGACCTTGGTCAGGCCGGAGTCGAAGATGCACGACGCCGGGTCGGTGATGATGTCGGAGGACACGATCGGGTCCTCGGTGTAGCGCAGGTAGCCCTTCAGCGGCCCCTCCGCGGCCGCCTTGTAGGCCGCGTTGACCTCCTCGACGCTGCTCTCCCGGGACAGCGTCACGGTCAGGTCGGTCGCCGAGCCGTTCGGCACCGGCACCCGCACCGCGTAGCCGTCCATCTTGCCCTTCAGCTCCGGCAGCACCAGGCCGATCGCCTTGGCCGCGCCGGTGCTGGTCGGCACCACGTTGATCGCGGCGGCCCGCGCCCGGCGCAGGTCCTTGTGCGGCCCGTCCTGCAGGTTCTGGTCCTGCGTGTACGCGTGGATCGTGGTCATCAGGCCGCGCTCGATGCCGAACGCCTCCAGCAGCACCTTCGCCATCGGGCCGAGGCAGTTGGTGGTGCAGGACGCGTTCGAGATGATCGTCTGCGACCCGTCGTACATCGAGTCGTTGACGCCGAGCACGATCGTCAGGTCCTCGCCGGTGGCCGGCGCGGAGATGATGACCTTCTTCGCGCCGCCCTCGTCGACATGCTTGCGGGCCAGCTCGGCCTTGGTGAACAAGCCGGTGGACTCGATCACGACGTCGACGCCGAGGTCGCGCCAGGGCAGCGCGCCCGGGTCCTTCTCGGCCAGGATCCGCAGCAGCTTGCCGTCGACCACGATGCCGTCGCCGGTCACCTCGACCTCGCGGCCGAGCGGGCCGAGGATGCTGTCGTACTTGAGCAGGTGCGCCATCGTCTTGACGTCGCCGAGGTCGTTCGCGGCGACGATGTCGATGTCGTGGTGGTCGCTGGCCGCCACCGCGCGCCAGAAGTTGCGGCCGATGCGGCCGAAGCCGTTCACGCCGACGCGGACCGTCACGGTGACCTCCCCTGCGGATCTGTGTGCCCGCCGACCCTACCCGGCACGGCCAGGTATCCCGCACCCGCGGCGGAGGACGCGGGCGCTCGACCGCGCGCAGCCGCGCGGCGCCGGCCCGGGCGACCTGCACCGGCGTGGCCGGCCCGGCGGCCGGGTAGGCACCCGGCATGGCCGATCTGGAACCGGTGCCGGACAGCGGCATGGACACCGGCAGCGAGGAGGGCGAACCGGGCGGCACCACCGACGCCCGCCCGCTCACCGACGAGGAGCGCGAGATCCTGCACCGGCTGCAGCATGCCGGGGGCTCGGAGGTCGTCGGGCACGCCCCCGAGGAGGACCCGGTGATCGTCGGCGAGGCGGCCGAGGACGACGCGCCGCTGCCGGACTACTCGCCGCCCCGAGCCGACCCCGACCCGCTGGACCCGGTCTTCCGCGAGCCGACAGGAGAGTGAGCATCGCAGGCGCCCCCGGGGCGCCGAGGAGCGGAGCGAGCCTGTCGGCGAGCCATCGGCATCGCGAGCCGACAGGAGAGTGAGCATCGCAGGCGCCCCCGGGGCGCCGAGGAGCGGAGCGAGCCTGTCGGCGAGCCATCCGCATCGCGAGCCGACAGGAGAGTGAGCATCGCAGGCGCCCTCAGGGCGCCAGCATCTCCGCTGTCACGCTGGACTCGGTGTCCGGGACGCCGAGGTCGGCCGCCCGCTTGTCCGCCAGCGCGAGCAGCCGGCGGATCCGGCCGGCGACCGCGTCCTTGGTCATCGGCGGGTCGGCGAGCTGGCCGAGCTCCTCCAGCGACGCCTGCTTGTGCTCCAGCCGCAGCTTGCCGGCCTGGGCGAGGTGGTCGGGCAGGTCGTCGCCGAGGATCTCCAGCGCCCGCTGCACCCGGGCGCCGGCCGCCACCGCGGCGCGGGCCGACCGGCGCAGGTTCGCGTCGTCGAAGTTCGCCAGCCGGTTGGCGGTCGCCCGCACCTCCCGGCGCATCCGCCGCTCCTCCCAGGCCAGCACGCTCTCGTGCGCGCCGAGCCGGGTGAGCAGCGCGCCGATCGCGTCGCCGTCCCGGACCACCACCCGGTCCACCCCGCGGACCTCCCGGGCCTTGGCCTGGATGCCCATCCGGCGGGCCGAGCCGACCAGCGCGAGCGCGGCCTCCGGGCCCGGGCAGGTGATCTCCAGCGAGGACGAGCGGCCCGGCTCGGTCAGCGAGCCGTGCGCCAGGAACGCGCCCCGCCAGGCGGCCTCCGCGTCGCACACGCCCCCGGAGACGACCTGCGGCGGCAGCCCCCGGACGGGCCGGCCGCGCTGGTCGAGCAGCCCGGTCTGCCGGGCCAGCCCCTCGCCGTCCTTGACCACCCGGACGATGTAGCGATTTCCCCTGCGCAGCCCGCTGCCGGCGAGCACCTGCACCTCGCTGGCGTGGCCATACACCTCCGCGATGTCCCGGCGCAGCCGGCGCGCGGCGGAACCGGTGTCCAGCTCGGCCTCCACCACCACCCGGCCGCCGACGATGTGCAGCCCCCCGGCGAACCGCAGCAGCGCCGAGATCTCCGAGCGCCGGCAACACGTCTTGGTCACCGGCAACCGGCTCAGCTCGTCCTTCACGGACGCGGTCATCGCCACCCACGAACCCCCGTTCCCCGTCCCCCGCGGTCGGTACCCTGCAGCACCTCCCGGTACGCCCCGGCCAGCCGCTCCGGGTCGTGCCGCGCGGTGCCGTCGCCGGCGGCCACCGGCGCGAGCACCAGCCGGCCGCCGAGCGCGGACACGCCTGCCATCAGACCATGCGCGTCCGGCACCGCGTCGGTGTCCGCCACCACGGCGTCCACCCGGAGTCCCGGCGCATGCGCCGCCAGGACGTCCAGGTGCTGCTGCGGGGAGAAGCCGGCGGTCTCCCCCGGCTGCGCGGCGAGGTTCAATGCCACCACCCGGCGCGCCGGCGTCTGTTCCAGCGCGGCGAGCAGGTCCGGGACCAGCAGGTGCGGCAGCACGCTGGTGAACCACGACCCCGGACCGAGCACCACCAGGTCGGCCTCCCGGACCGCCGCGACCGCCTCCGGGCAGGCGGGCGGCGCCTTCGGCATCAGCGTCACCGACACCACCCGGCCGCAGGTGGTCGCCACCGCGACCTGGCCGCGGATGCGGTGCACCCGGTCGGGGTCGGCGTCGTCCAGGCCGACCACGTCCGCGGCGATCTCCAGCGGCAGCGTGCTCATCGGCAGCACCCGGCCGACCGCGCGGACCAGTCGCGCGGCGGCGTCCAGCGCCGCGACCGGGTCGCCGAGCGTCTCGGACAGCCCGGTGAGCACCAGGTTGCCGACCGGGTGGCCGGCCAGCGCGCCGGAGCCGCCGAACCGGTGCTGCAGCAGCTCGGCCCAGGTGCGGCTGTGCTCGTCGTCGCCGGCCAGCGCGGCGAGGGCCATCCGCAGGTCGCCCGGCGGGACCGCGCCGAGCTCGCGGCGCAGCCGACCGGACGAGCCGCCGTCGTCGGCGACGGTGACCACCGCGGTGACGTGCGGGGTGAGCCGCCGCAGCGCGGCCAGCGAGGCGGCCAGGCCGTGCCCGCCGCCCAGAGCCACGACGCGGGGCTCCCGTCCCGCGCCCGAAGCGCCCACCCGCGCGGTGCTACTCACGCCCCAGGTCCCGGTGCACCACCGTCGTCTGCACGCCGTCTCCGGCCAGCCGCTTGGCCAGCTCCTCGGCCATCACGACCGACCGGTGCTTGCCGCCCGTGCAGCCGATCGCCAGCGTCAGGTAGCGCTTGCCCTCGCGCTGGTAGCCGGCGCCGACCACCCGCAGCAGCTGGGTGTAGACGTCCAGGAACTCCCCGGCGCCGGCCTGGGAGAGCACGTAGTCGCGCACGTCCGGTTCCTGCCCGGTGTGCGGCCGCAGCGCCGGGATCCAGTGCGGGTTGGGCAGGAAGCGCACGTCCGCGACCAAGTCCGCGTCCAGCGGCAGCCCGTACTTGTAGCCGAAGGACAGCACGGTCGCCCGCAGCGCCGGCGTCGCCTCCCCGCCGAACTCGCGCTCGATCTCCCGGCGCAGGTCGTGCACGGACAGATGGCTGGTGTCGACCACCAGGTCGGCCACCCCGTGCAGGTCGCGCAGCAGCTCCCGCTCGGCCGCGATCCCGTCCACCAGCCGGCCGCTGCCCTGCAGCGGGTGCTCGCGGCGCACGCTCTCGAACCGGCGTACCAGCACCTCGTCGGACGCCTCGAGGAACAGCACCCGGGGACGGTATCCACGCTGGTCCAGGTCCCCGATGACGCTGCGCAGGTCGGCGGAGAAGGCTCTGCTCCGGACGTCGACCACCACCGCGATCCGGGTGACCCCGCCGGAGGTGCGGCTGCCCAGGTCCACCATCGCGGCGATCAGCTCGGGGGGCAGGTTGTCCACGACGTAGTAGCCCAGGTCCTCCAGGCACTTGGCGGCAGTGCTGCGGCCCGCTCCGGACAGTCCGGAGACGACCACCACCTCCAGTCCCGCCGGCGCCGTGCTCTCCGCCAGCCCCGCCGGCTCAGCCATCCAGCACCTCCCCCGTGGTCGGGTCCACCGCCGGTCCCGGCTCCGCCTCCGGCCGGTGCAGCGCCGCGGCGACCGCCTCGGCGGTCCGCCGGCCGACGCCGGGCACCGCCATGATGTCGTCCACCGACGCCGCGCGGAGCCGCTTCAGCGAGCCGAAGCGGGTCAGCAGCGCCTTCTTCCGCGCCTCGCCGAGGCCGGGCACCCCGTCCAGCGCCGAGGTCGTCATCGCCCGGGACCGCTTCTGCCGGTGGTACGTGATCGCGAAGCGGTGCGCCTCGTCCCGCACCCGCTGCAGCAGGTAGAGGCCCTCGGAGGTGCGTGGCAGGATCACCGGCTCGCCCTCCCCCGGCAGCCACACCTCCTCCAGCCGCTTGGCCAGCCCGCACAGCGCCACGTCCTCGATGCCGAGCTCGGCCAGCGCCGCTGCGGCGGCCGAGACCTGCGGGGCGCCGCCGTCGACCACCAGCAGGTTCGGCGGGTACGCGAACCTGCGGGGGCGCCCGGTCTCCGGGTCGATCGCGGCGGGCGGCCCGGCGTGCACCGCTGCGGGGACAGCCGGGTCGCTCGACTCCCCTTCCGGGTCGTCGGCCTCCTCACCGGTGTCGATCCGCTCGTCCAGGTAGCGGGCCATCCGGCGACGGACGGCCTCGTGGATCCACTGGACGTCGCCGCCTTCGGTGCCGTCGCCCGGGCCGGCGCCGCGGATGGCGAACCGGCGGTACTCCGACTTGCGCGGCAGGCCGTCCTCGAAGACCACCATCGAGGCGACCACGTTCGTGCCCTGCACGTGCGAGACGTCGAAGCACTCGATCCGCAGCGGCGCGGTGTCCAGGCCGAGCGCGTCCTGGATCTCGGCCAGCGCCTGCGACCGGGCGGTCAGGTCGGTCGCCCGCTTCAGCTTGTGCTGGCCGAAGGCCTGCCGGGCGTTGCGGGCGACGGTCTCCATCAGCGCCCGCTTGTCCCCGCGCTGCGGCACCCGCAGCGACACCCGGCCGCCGCGGCGCAGCTCCAGCCACTGGGTCAGCGCCTCGGTGTCGGCGGGCAGCTCCGGCACGAGCACCTCGCGCGGCACGTCCTCGGCGTAGTCGCCGCCGTACACCTGGGTCACGAACTGCTCGACCAGGTCGCCGGTGCTCACCTCCTCGACCTTGTCCACCACCCAGCCGCGCTGGCCGCGGACCCGCCCGCCGCGGACGTGGAAGACCTGCACCGCTGCCTCCAGCGCGTCCTGCGCGAAGGCGACCACGTCCGCGTCGGTGCCGTCGCCGAGGACGACCGCCTGCTTCTCCATCGCCCGCCGCAGCGCACCGAGGTCGTCGCGCAGACGTGCGGCAAGCTCGAACTCCATCGCGGCGGACGCCTCGGCCATCTCCTTCTCCAGCCGGCGGATCATCAGGTCGGTCTTGCCGGTCATGAAGTCGACGAAGTCGTCCACGATGGCACGGTGCTCCTCGGCGGTGACCCGGCCCACGCACGGCGCGGAGCACTTGCCGATGTAGCCGAGCAGGCAGGGCCGGCCGATCTGGCCGGCCCGGCGGAAGACCCCGGCGCTGCAGGTCCTTGCCGGGAAGACCCGCAGCAGCAGGTCGAGCGTCTCCCGGATCGCCCAAGCGTGCGCGTACGGCCCGAAGTAGCGGACGCCCTTCTTCTTCGGGCCGCGCATGACCTGCAGCCGGGGGTACTCCTCGTACAGCGTCACGGCGAGGCTCGGGTACGACTTGTCGTCCCGGTAGCGGACGTTGAAGCGCGGGTCGTACTCCTTGATCCAGGAGTACTCCAGTTGCAGCGCCTCCACCTCGGTGGAGACCACGGTCCACTCGACACCCGCGGCGCTGGTCACCATCTGCCGGGTGCGCGGGTGCAGCGAGCCCAGGTCCGAGAAGTAGCTGTTCAGCCGCTGCCGCAGGCTCTTGGCCTTGCCGACGTAGATGACCCGGCCGCGCTCGTCCCGGAAGCGGTAGACGCCCGGGTCCTCCGGGACCGTGCCCGGCGCGGGGCGGTACTTGGACGGGTCGGGCACCCTGCGAGGGTACGCGTGGGCGCACGATCGAATGGCGGGCCGGCGGCCGCGGTGCAACCCTTCTGGCAACCGGCCCGGCGCCCGCCGCCGCCCACCGCCGCCCACCGACGGAACGCACAACCATGACCGAGACCGTGAGCTGCGAGATCCTCCTCGGCGAGGGTCGGCCGTGGCAGGGTCACGTACCGGTGCTGCGGCTGTCCTGGTCGGCCGGCGACCCGCTCGCCGTCGTCCTCGTGGTCGGCGCCCGCCCGCCGCACCCGTCGCTGCTGCGCGGCCGCTGGGTGGTGCTGCGGGACGCGCTGCGCTCGGTGCTGGCGCCGGGCGGCGGCTGTCCCGGCGGCGCCGGGGTGGGTGCGCCGCGGCCGGCCGGGCACGTGCAGATGTCGTGCCAGGACGAGCACGTCACGCTGACGCTGCGGTCCGCGTCGCTGCCGTGCGTGGTGACCGTCCCCGCGGCGCCGCTGCGCGAGTTCCTGGTCGAGACCGAGTCGATGGTGCCTCCCGGCGGCGAGCGGTGCGCGCCGGCGCTGGAGGCCGAGATCGCCCGGATGCTGCGCCGGGACTGACCCACCTCCCGTCGTGTCGGACCTTCTGTCGATCTCCGCCCGCCGGTAGGCTGCGCCGCAGTTCCGGTTCCCGACGGCACATCCCCGCCAGGCTCAGCGTCCCCGCACGGCACGGCTCCCCCGCCCGGCAGCGCTCCCCGCGCCTCCCCGCACGCGGCTCCGCCTCCCCCACGCGGCTGCGCCACCCCCGGCGGCGTCGCCTCCGGTGATCGGCCCCGCACGGCAGCACCGCCCACTCGCGACGACGCGGCCACGACCCCGCCCCGCCTTCCCGCACGGCACGGCTCCCCCGCCCGGCGGCGCCCTCCGCGCCTCCCCGCACGCGGCACCGCCTCCCCCGTACGCGGCCGGCTCCGGCACGGTCTGCCGGCCGCCGCCGCGGTCGAGGGCGGCGCCGGCGCCAGGCACAGCAGCAGCATCCCGCCAGACGACCGACCCCCGTACCGCGGCCTCCCGTGCGCCGCGGTGCGGGGGTCGTCCGCGTGCGCGGGTCGT
>Ga0210378_10001201_pt1 | contig 13550 bp, 15 predicted proteins | sample PLM1_60_b1redo_FD_155465 | JGI IMG/M metagenome (GOLD analysis project Ga0210378, IMG submission 155465) | Groundwater sediment microbial communities from an aquifer in East River, Colorado, USA - PLM1_60_b1 redo | ecosystem: Environmental > Terrestrial > Soil > Riparian zone | place: USA: East...
CGGTATTCGACCTCCCCGACCCGGAGGACGACGTTGTCCTGATGGTGCCACGGGTTGTGGCGGCCGCCTGTCCGGGTCGCGCCGATCTGGTCGTCCCCTTCGATGAGGTCCGTGACAGCGCCGGCCGGGTCATCGGCTGCCGCGCGCTGGCTCGCCTGCTACCGCTGGAGAGGTGACTCCGTGCCCGCCGTCCTGACGCTGGATCTAGTGCCACACCCTGACATGCAGGTTTACCCAGCCCGGCTGCACGGCGCCGCCTGCGCTCTTGTCGAGCCGGCGTCGGCAGGCCACCGCGCGCAGCGCAAGCCGTTCTCCGCCGGCCCGCTGCTCGGTGGGTCGGGTCTGGCTCGGTGGCGGCTGGGCTGGTTGGCCGAGCCGGTGCCGCGGTTGTCCCCGGACGTTGTTCGGTTCGGTCCGCTGTCCTGCCCGGTGGTTCGCTGCGACGTTCGGGACCTGCCGTACGCCGGGCTGGCCGCCGGCCCACCCGCCTGGTCGGCCGAGCTGAACGTGATCAGCCCCCTGTACTTCTCCCGCAACGGCCGCGACCACCCGCTACCCGACCCGGTCCTGATCCTGCGCTCCGCCTGCGACCGCTGGAACGCGTTCGCGCCCGACGCGGTGGCCGTGCCGGACGTCGTCAGCCGTGAGCTGCTCGCCACCGTGCGCCTCGCGTCCATGGACGGCCGCACGGTGTCCACCCCGGTCACCGCCAACATGCAGCAGACCGGCTTCGTAGGCTCGGTGAGGCTGGCTCTCGGCCGCGACGCTGGTCAAGATGTCGCCGGGGCCTTCGCCGCTCTCATGCGCTTCACCGACATCGCCGGCATCGGTGCCCAGACCACCCACGGCTTCGGAGCGGTGCGCCTACTCGGCCTCAACCCCGCCGCACCGGCCCGTGCCCCGTACAGATCAACTCCTGAAGACCCCAAGAAGCCTCGGTCCTCGCAAACCCGTTCCCGCAGCTCAGGGGGTGTACCGCTGCCTGTAGAAGATCGTAAATGATCGACTCCACCGCTGCGCGGGTGCGGTCCTCGCAACCGCTATCATCGTCGCTGGTCAGACCACCCGAAACCGCCGACCCGTTGCAAAGCCTCGCCCGGTGAACAGGGCATAGAAACGCCGGCCGCCGAACATCCGGTACATCTCCTGGTAGAGGTTGCAAAGCCTCGCCCGGTGAACAGGGCATAGAAACGTCGATGAGACCATGGATGCCCTTGACGACGAAGGTTGCAAAGCCTCGCCCGGTGAACAGGGCATAGAAACACCACATGTATCGAGCGCTTCGGCCAAGATTGCCCCGGGGGTTGCAAAGCCTCGCCCGGTGAACAGGGCATAGAAACCGCAGGTTGCGCTTGTCAGACTTGACGCCATCCCAGGTTGCAAAGCCTCGCCCGGTGAACAGGGCATAGAAACGGGTGACTGTGACGTCATGGTACCCAGCCCGACGTTGCAAAGCCTCGCCCGGTGAACAGGGCATAGAAACGGCGATGAGCGCCTCCACCTGATCGGGGGTGGTCGCAAAGCCTCGCCCGATGAACAGGGCACATATGCAAGGCTTTGAGAATGGCTACGTCCGCTTCTCAACGGTGTGACATCCACGGCCTTGAAGAAGAGCGGGCAACGGGAGCAACGCAATCAAGCGATGTTGGAAGGGTGTCTTTGGCTACTGAATCAGCTGCCAAGCTCTCGCACCATTTGAAGTACGGGCATCGCACTAATCTGTGCCTCGCTCAGGCTATCCCACAGCAGCCTCTTCGGCCGATACGAAGGGCCACACGGGATGATCTCATCCGGCGTGACGATGTAGTCAACGGTGAAGTCGTGCTCGTCATGCGGTAGTTCCTCCTCCACGACCTGCAGGCCGTGCACCGTCGTCACGATGGTCGTCAGCTCCGAGATGAGTCCAGCCCCAGCCAGTAAGCCGACCTCGATATCCGAGTATCCCGCACCCTTGCCGATGCGAACGCCTCGTCGGTTCACCGCTACCGTGCCGCAGACAATGAAGTCCACCGGTTGCATTTTGTCAATGCTGACCTTTGGTGCCAGCTCGGCTGCTCGCCGGTGGGCGGCAACTTCATCGAACGACAGGCCTTGTCGTTTCAGCTCGGCGGGGTCCAAGCGAAAGAACGGCTGGATATCGGCCAGCTTGGGCACGGCCATATAGACGAGCTTGCCGGCCTTGAGCGCCGCCTGGCGGACTGGTAGCTGCGCCCAGTCTGGGTTGGCCTTGATAACCCGTGCCGCCTGCCACTGTGGTAACCCGGCCAACCGCGCTGCTGCCTGGTCACTCCCTGCAAAGTCAGGAATCCGGCCGTGGGCGCCACTCGTGCTGGTGCCTGATTCTTCGAGCAGCGTCCAGATGCGCTCGCGGACGGCTTGCTTGGCCTTAGCGCTGGACACCGGGCGTTCCACCGGTCGTTCTCAGGCTTTGGTCATGAGCGCGAGCAGGCGGTCATTGACTTCTTGTACGGCAGGTGTCTGCCGCCACGGGTACAGCTCACGAGCTGCCCCGAAGACGACCGTCATACCGCCGGCACCCCTGGCTTGTTCCAGCGCGTCGATCGCGTCATGGAGCGTGGCGATGGCTTCATCGAGTTTGCGCTGCCGCAGGTAGGCGAGAGCCAGGTTGCCGAGCACCAGTGACCGAGTCTTGTGCCAAGCGCCAAGCGCCTGGGCCGTCTTGCTCAAGCTGGGTTCGGCTCGTTCGGGGCTGCCGAGGAATAGATAGCAGGAACCGCTGAGGCGGCCGAACTGGGTTGGCGAGAAGTAGCGCGCGCCTACGTCGTCGGCGTTGACCCGGTCGAAGTGTCGTTCCGCCTCCCCAATCGCTCGCTCGCACATGCGGTACTCACCTTGCATGGCCAAGGCCTCCGCGGCGTGCAGCGTGGCTAGGCCGGTGAGGGCGTGGCTGACGCCCTGGCTGCTGGCGATGGCCGTCTCGGCGTCATTGAGGCCGGCCCGTGGATCACGAGCCGGATGCAGGCCATAGAGGGCGACGTAGCTGCGCCGCAGCTCGGCATTGGCTTTGGCGGCTGGTTGCTGGCTGGCCTCAGCGGCGGCAATGGCCCGGTCGCAGTAGCCCAGTGTGGTGACACCGTCGCGGCGGCCGGACGCGTCCCAGACGAGCTGGCTCATCAGGGAGGCTGAGGCGGCCAGGGCGGTCTGGAGTTCCTGCCTGACCCCCTCGCCCGAGGTGCCAGCGAGCAAGTGCAACAAGGAGGCGTGACACTGGCCGGCCGCCGCGAGCAGCGAGGCCGAAGGCGCGGTCTCGTAGTCCCGGTCGATTCGTCGCACCTGGTCGTGCAGGGCTCGGGCGGTGGCCACGTCGACGCGGGCGTGGCCACTGAGCACCGTCGCCAGCCGATCGTCGCTTTCTGTTTTCTCCACCGTCACGATGTCGGTCAGCAGCTCGTCGAGCCGGGCCGGCGAGATGCCGAGCGCTCGCGCCAAGCGAGGCCGCAGCCACGGCTGCGGTTCAGTCTCGGTCCGCTCCCAGCGCACTACGGTCGAGCGGTCCAGCCGCAGCAGGTCAGCCAGGCTCTCCTGGGTATGGCCGGCCGCCTTACGCACCCGCGCCAGCCGTTCGCGGCGCTGCTTCATCGTCGCTCGGTCCCTCGCTCTAGGTGGTCACCCGGCCAGAGGGGTCTGAGCCTAACGTCACTGATCCGGCCTGGTCAGCGCCTCGCTGCATCACCCTTACCACATGTCTGCGCAGGTTGCGCCCTGTCCGTACGTGGCCACTCGAGCTTGGCTGATTCACACAGCACCCGATGCCAGCTGCTGCTGTGACGAAACGTCGCCGCAGCGACCTAGACGCCAAGGGAAATGACGACCGACGATGCTCCGCGAAGAGCGCGAGTTGCTTGCCGACCTCAAACGGCTCTGTAACGACGCTGGTCAATTCGCCTTGGAGTTCATGGCTTGCCATCTCTCCATTCAAGCCGAAGAAGCCTACGCCTACCGCCTGGTCGACATCGCCGAGCGCCTGCTGAGTCATGCCGACGCGAGGAAGCGGCTGGTCATCGACGGTCAAGTTACCGGCCTCGTGATCGAGCCGGAACTACGCGAGCTACCGCCGGGCAATGACATCAATGGCGATTGGCCGTAAGTGCGGTGGAGCTGCGGCTGTGGGTGTCCCTGACCGAATTGACCGTGATTGGCGGGCTCGGCGTCACGCTCATGGTGTGGCTGGTTCATGCAGCGCTGCGGGAGCGCCGCAAGAAGCGAGCCATAGAGCGGTTTCTGGCGTCCGCTGGGCCGTCCAGGCAGGCGGTCACCGTGGACGAGATGGTAGCCCCTGTCGAGGCCGAGGGGCTGCCGGTGACCGGCCGCTAACCTGGAGCTGTACTTCGAGGATGAGGCAGTGCCTGCGGAACTGGTTCACCCGTTGGTCACCTCGCTCGACGTGCGTTTGTCCGCGTGAGCCCGGCGCTAATCGCGGCTCTGGGAAAGGCCGGGTTCGAGCACGTTCCACCAGAGGCAGCCACGCCAAGCTCCGCCATCCCGACGGCCGCAGCGCGGGCGGTGCCTCTGGCCTCGCCGGTGTGGTGGATGACGCTCGACGCAGGCGCCGATCAGGCGAGCGCGCGCAGCCGGGCCAGGGCGTCGTGGACGTCGACGAAGCGGGTGTACGGCGCGGCAAGGCCGAGGCGGATGCAGTCCGGGCCGCGGAAGTCGACGATCACCCGCTGCTCGACGAGTGCGCCGGTGATGGACTCGGCGGCCGGGTGCCGCAGGGACACGTGCGAGCCGCGCCGTTTCGGATCAACCGGCGAGCCGAGCCGGAAGCCCAGCGGTTCCAGCCACGCCTCGTACAGCGTGACGGCGAGCTGGGTGAGCTCCAGGTTCTTGGCCCGGATGCGCTCGATGCCGGCCTCGGCGATCAGCTCGACGGCGGACGCGACGCCGGCGAGCTGCAGGATCGGCGGCGTGCCGGCAAGGAAGCGGCGGATGTCGCACTGGGGGTCGTAGGGGCGGTGCATGGCGAACTGGTCGTGCTGGCCGAACCAGCCCTGGATCGGTGAGCGCAGCCGGTCCTGCAGGTCACGCCGCACGTAGAGCAACGCCGGCGCGCCGGGCCCCGCGTTGAGGTACTTGTAGGTGCAGCCGACGGCGAGTTGCACGCCGTCGCGGTCGAGCTCGATCGGCAGCGCGCCCACCGAGTGCGAGAGATCCCACAGCACGGGCACGCTGGCGGCCGCGCACGCCGCGGTGGTGGCCGCCAGGTCGGCCACCGCACCGGTCCGGTAGCCGACGTGCGAGAGCACCACCAAGGCCACATCGGAGGACGCTGCGATGTCGTCCACGCCAGGGCCATGCACCGGGTCGGCGTCGATCATCCTCAGCCGCAGGCCACGGGCGGCGGCGAGGCCGTCGAGCACGTACCGGTCGGTCGGGAAGTTGCCGGCGTCGGTCAAGATCGTGCTCGCGTGCCGCGGGCTCAGCGCGTCCAGCGCCGCCGAGGCGAGCTTGTACAGGTTCACCGTGGTCGAGTCGCAGACCAGCACCTGGCCCGGCGCCGCGCCAAGGGCCACCGCGCCGAGCCGGTCACCGACCTGCCGCGGCAGGTCGAGCCAGTCATCCCAGCCGGCCACCAGCCGCACGCCCCACTCGTCGATCAGCGCGTGCAGCCGGCGCCTGCTCGCCGAGGACAGCGGGCCGAGCGAGTTACCGTCGAGGTAGATCGTGTCGGGGTCGCCGAGCTCGAAGCGATCGCGAATACTGGCCAGCGGATCCGCCGCGTCCAAAGCCTCGGCATGTGCTCGCTCAGCCGTGCTCACCAATGCAGTCTGGCACTGCTCAGATAGCCTGAGAGCCGTGCGGGAGATGACCGCCTCGGAGGCGTCGCGGAACTTCTCCGCGGTGCTGGATCGGGCCGAGCACGGCGAGACGATCGTGGTGACCCGCAGCGGACGGCGGGTCGCGATGATCGTCCCGGCGCCACCGGCCAGCGGCAGGGCACTGCGGGAGATCATCCGTCGCTGGCGCGGGAACAGCGCCTTCGACCAGGCGTTTGCCGACAGTGTGGCCGCCGTCCGGGACGCGGTGTCCGCCGACCCGGATCGTGATCCATGGCGAGGCTGAAACTAGGCCAGCTCCTCGAGTTCTGTCGGATCGACGACGAACCCCAGCCGGTCGGCACCTCGGCGCAGCCGGGCGTCGGCCGTGACCAGTAGCGCGCCGCGGAGCCGGGCGAGGGCCAGGAACTCGGCGTCGTAGGTCTTGGCCAGCCCGAGCTCGTCGGCGACCCGCCAGGCCTCGTCCGCTATCTCGGCCACCTCCTCGCGATGGACAGGAAGGCCGGCGAACACCGCCCGCGCGGCCCTGGCCTCGTCGGCGGTGAGGTCGCCACGCCAGGTCGCCTCGTGCAGCGCCGACAGCACCTCGGACCACAGCAGCGCCGGCGCGAGCCAGCGCCACCTGCCGGCGAAGCGCAGCCCACCGGCCAGGCACGATGGCAGCACGACGCTGGTGTCCAGCACGACCGCGCGCGGGGTGGCCACCGGGTCAGTGCCCTCTGCGGGCGTCGCGTACCAGCCGCGTCCAGTCGGGCTGTGGCCGGCCGTCGGGCCGCAGGCGCATCCACTCCGGCATCGGGGTCGAGCCCTCGTCGGCCGTCACCGAGTCCAGGTCCGCCTCGTCGACCAGGTACTGGGTGCCGACCCGGGTACACCGCAGCCGGCCCTCGCGGATCCAGCGGCGCACGGTTTCGGGATTGCGATGAGCGCGCTTCGCGGCCTCTGGCACGGTCAACATAGTGCGATACTACAACATTTGCCGAGACCCGGGTGACTGACCCTCGCTACCCTCCGTACGCGGTCGACGTTTCGAGTTGCCCGCAGGAATGGATGGAACCATTCTAGTGGTGACCGCACTTGTCACTGTATGCACACACGTGATCTCGCGCAGTTCACAGTGCGGTGCCGGTCGCACTTCCACCCCTGCTGGAGGGCCGAATTGTGAGAACAGTCCGACAAGTCCTTGTCTCCGCCGCCGCCGTGGTGCTCACGGTCGCCGGCCTCACCGCGCTCGCCCCCGGGCAGGCCGTAGCCGCACCGCTGACCGCGAGCGGCGCGGTCGACCTGGCCAGATCCCTCGGCGCCAACCACACCGCCGGCGTCTACCTCGACGCCGCCACCGGGCGGACGGTCGTCAACGTCACCGACGCGGCGACCGCCGCCACCGTGCGCACCGCCGGTGCGACGCCTCGCCTGGTCTCGCGCAGCGGGCAGCAGCTCGACCAGGTTATGGCCCACCTGGACGCCGGGATCGGCGGGACGGCCTGGGCGGTGGACCCGGTCAGCAACCAGGTGGTGGTCAGCGTCGACAGCTCGGTCCGGGGCGCCAGCCTCACCGGGCTGCAGGCCGCGGTTGCCAGCTCGGGCGGCACCGCCCGCATCGAGCGCGTGTCAGGCTCGTTCAGCCCGCTGATCTCCGGCGGTGACGCGATCTACGGCAGCCAGTACCGCTGCTCGCTCGGCTTCAACGTGCGCAGCGGCAGCACCTACTTCTTCCTCACCGCGGGGCACTGCACGGACCTCGCCGTGGAATGGTTCTCCAACGCCAACCACACCACCAAGCTCGGTGACCGCACCGGCTCCAGCTTCCCCGGCAACGACTACGGCATCGTGCGCTACACCAACACCTCGATCACCATCTCCGGCACGGTCGGCTCGCAGGACATCACATCGGCCGGCAACGCATTCGTCGGCCAGGCGGTGAGCCGCCGCGGCAGCACCACCGGCGTCCACACCGGCACGGTGACCGCGCTCAATGTGACCGTCCACTACGTCGGCAGTGGCACGGTCCGGCAGATGATCCAGACGAACGTCTGCGCCGAGCCGGGTGACAGCGGCGGGCCGCTGTACGCCAGCTCGATCGCGCTCGGGCTCACCTCGGGCGGCAGCGGCAACTGCAGTTCCGGTGGCACGACGTTCTTCCAGCCCGTGACCGAAGCCCTCAGCAGGTACGGCGTCTCGGTCTTCTGAGTTCACACGACGCCCCTGGTGGACCCGGTGCGCCGCCGGGTCCACCAGCGCCTGAGTTCAGAAGGCGGAGCGGTGGTGTCCGCCGTCGACCTCGATCCAGCAGCCGTTGAGGTAGCCGGCGAGCTCGGAGCACAGGTAGACGATCAGTGAGGCGATTTCCTCTGCGCGGCCCATCCGGGCGGCGGGGACGCGGGCGTTGCGGCGCATCCAGTCGCGCCGCTCCTGCTCCGAGGTGAGGCCGGCATTGTCCCGCAGATAGGCCTCCGCGTTCTCGGTCTCGATCCATCCAGGCGCGACTGTGTTCACGGTGATGCCGTACTGGGCGTACTCGTCCGAAATGGTCTTGAGCAGGCCGACGGTCGACGGACGCGTCGCGTTGGCGATCACGTGGTGGATGTTGCCAACCGGCTCCTTCGCGGTGGCCGAGCCGATGTGGACGAACCGTCCCCAGCCGGCCTCCCGCATCCCGGGGAGCACCGCGTGCAGGAGGTGGATCTGGCTCATCGTGTAGCTGCGGAAGGAGTCCTCGTAGAGACTCAGGTCGGTGATGTCGGCGAAGTCGCCGGGCATGTTGAACTTCGTCTGTCCGATGACGATGAGCGGCGGACCGAAGGCGCCGCGGACCTCCCCGACCGCGCGGCGGACGTCCTCGCCGAGGGTGATGTCGGCGATGACGCCGATCGCCTCCCCGCCGCTGCCCCGGATTGACGCGACGGCGTCGTCGACATCGGTCTTCGTGCGGGCGACGATCGCCACCCGACACCCCTCGTCGGCAAGCATCTGCGCCGCATCGCGGCCCATGCCCTTGCTGCCGCCCGTGACGAAGGCGACCTTCCCGGTAATTCCAAGATCCATCTTTTCCCTCTCGGGTCGCTGCGGAATAGTGCGCGGAGCGTCAGGCACCGCGGGGTGGCAGCCTCATGAGGCGCTCGCGTCAGCCTTCTCGGCGGTGGGCGAGCGCCGGTCGCCGGCGCCGGTAGGCGCGTTCTCGCCGCGAGGGTTCGGGTAGAACTGCCGAGCCCACCGCCGCATGGCGCGAAAGCCGCGGCCTTCCTCGGTGGCGAGCACCGGGGGGTCGAGGAAGATCTGGTGGTTCCAGATGTTGACGTCATCGGGCAGTGACGCCTTCGCCTCCGCCAACCGCCGCTCGTAGGTCCCGTCCTGCAGGTCGCCGTCGACCAGGTCGATCCAGTAGGACGCGAAGATCTCCGACCTGCCGTCCTCGACAGGCGTGATGTTGATGCAGACGACGCGGACACCGTCGCGGGTGTGCTCGATGTTGACGCTGACGCCCATTCCCGACCAGAGGATCTCGATGGTGTTGTGCGTGTCGGTCCGGAGATTCCCGTCGGCGTCCTTCGCGTGGCGAAGCCAGCCCTTGCCGAACCCCACCCTGGCCCACCACAGCGGCCCCTCGACCTTCTCCTCGAGGACGGTCGGGCTGATCGGGGTGTTGTGCACGAAGCGGAAGTGGTGCGGGTCCACGGCGTTCTCGACCACCATCTGCGGGTGGATCCGAAGGTCGCGGTAGTGCTGGCGAGCCTGCGGCCAGCAGGAGTGGAACTCGCGCTCGGCAGCATGCGGGGTGTCCTTCAGCGCGTTCGGGAGCTCCCAGTACGGTTCGCGGCCGGCCGAGTCGAACCACACGTAGACGGCCTCGTTGCGCTCGACCACCGGCCAACTCCCCAACCTGCGGGCCTTGTTCGGGCGGTCCTGGTAGGGGATCGAGACGTTGCTGCCGTCGGCCGCCCAGACCCACCCGTGGAACGGACACTGGATGCCCTCGTCGACGACCCTCCCGCCGTGGGCCAGGCTCGCTCCGAGGTGCCGGCAGTAGCGGTCGTGGACCCGGACGAAGCCGGCCTTGTCGCGGTAGGCGACGAGGTCACGACCGAAGTAGCGCAGCGGTTCGACCTGTCCAGGGCCGATGTCTGCGGACCACGCGATCTGGAACCACCCGGTCAGGTCCAGGTCCAGCCCGTGAAGTTGCATATCTTCGACCTCCTGGTCGACGCGACGATCAGGAGGTCGTCGACGAGTGAAAACCCGGCAGCGCACTTGCGCGTGCCGCTCCGATGGCGTCACGGTAGGTGGGAATGGCATTCCCAGTCAAGGGCCGTCGAATTGTTGACGAGCGAGCTGGTGTGCCCTGAGTATGGGCTGTGGCTGATCGGGAGATCGGGGTGAGCGCGACCGGGGTGCGCGCGGAAGACCGCCGCGCCCGGTTCGACGAGGAGCGCGAGGCGATCATCCGCTCGGCGCACCGGTTGATCGGCCGTTCCGGGCAGCCGACGCCCATCGAGGACATCCTGCGCGGGGCCGGGGTCAACCGGCGGGTGTTCTACCGCCACTTCCCGTCGAAGGACGCGCTCCTGCTTGCCATGCAGGAACGGGCCGGCCGGCTCGTAGCGGACGCGTTGCGCGCCGCCGTGGCCGGCAGTGACGACGGTCGAGCCGCCGCCACGGCGTGGATCCGGGAGTTCCTCGGGATCGGCTGGGACGAGCGTCGCTCCCGGGAGGGACGGACCTTCGTCGCCCCGGAAGTCGGTATGGTCCCTGGCATCGCGGCGGCGATGGAGGAGATCCATGTCGAGCATCGCCGGATCCTCGAAACGGCACTCGCGCGCGGTCGTGAGGACGGCACCCTGCCGTCCGCCGCACCCGAGCGGAACGCCTTCGCCATCCACGCGGTGGTCCTACGGTGCCTGGAAATGCGTGCCAGAGGGCTGCTCATGCAGCCCTTCGCCGAGGTGTACGACGAGATCGTCGACGTGCTGGTCGCGCTGACGACGGTTGCGGTGACCTAGCCGATCAGACGTCGTAGTAGAGCGCGAACTCGTACGGGTGCGGGCGCAGGCGCATCGGGTCGATCTCCTGTTCCCGCTTCAACGAGATCCAGGTCTGGATGAGGTCCTCGGTGAAGACGCCGCCCTCGACGAGGAAGTCGTGGTCCTCTTCGAGGCGGTCGATCACCGCGTCCAGGCTCGACGGCACCTGAGGGACGTTGTTGGCCTCCTCCGGCGGGAGCTCGTAGAGGTCCTTGTCGATCGGGGCCGGCGGCTCCATCTTGTTCTTGATGCCGTCCAGGCCGGCCATGAGCTGGGCGGCGAAGGCGAGGTAGGGGTTGCCGGAGGAGTCGGGGCAGCGGAACTCCAGGCGCTTGGCCTTGGGGTTGTTGCCGGTGATGGGGATGCGGATGCACGCGGAGCGGTTGCGCTGCGAGTACACCAGGTTGACCGGCGCCTCGAAGCCGGGCACCAGGCGGTGGTAGGAGTTCACCGTCGGGTTGGTGAACGCGAGCAGGGTCGGCACGTGGTGCAGCAGGCCGCCGATGTAGTGCCGCGCGGTGTCGGACAGGCCGCCGTACCCGGACTCGTCGTGGAACAGCGGATCGCCGTCCTTCCACAGCGACTGGTGGGTGTGCATGCCGGAGCCGTTGTCGCCGAGCAGCGGCTTGGGCATGAACGTGGCGGTGCGGCCGGCCGCCCACGCGGTGTTCTTGACGATGTACTTGAACAGCTGCAGGTCGTCGGCGGCGTGCAGCATGGTGTTGAACCGGTAGTTGATCTCGGCCTGGCCGGCCGTGCCGACCTCGTGGTGGCCGCGCTCGATGACGAAGCCGGCGGCGATCAGGTGCGACATGATCTGGTTACGCAGGTCGGCGTAGTGGTCGGTTGGCGGCACCGGGAAGTAGCCGCTCTTGTACTTGACCTTGTAGCCCTGGTTGCCGCCCGGCTCGTCGGCTCCCGTGTTCCACCAGCCGGACTCTGAGTCGATCTCGTAGAAGGTGGCGTTGGGCTCGCTGTCGAAGCGCACCGAGTCGAAGACGTAGAACTCGGCCTCGGCGCCGAAGTACGCGGTGTCGGCGACGCCGGACTCGGTCAGGTACTGCTCGGCCTTGCGCGCGATGTTGCGCGGGTCCCGGGTGTACGGCTCGTGGGTCACCGCGTCGTGCACGAAGAAGTTGAGGTTCAGGGTCTTCTTCTCGCGGAACGGGTCGACGCGGGCGGTGGCCGGGTCGGGCAGCAGCAGCATGTCCGACTCGTGGATGGCCTGGAAGCCGCGCACCGACGACCCGTCGAACATCAGGCCTTCCTCGAACGTGGCCGCTGAGAACGACTCGGTGGGCACCGTGAAGTGCTGCATGATGCCCGGAAGGTCGCAGAACCGGACGTCGACGAACTCGACGCCCTCATCCTTGATGAACTTCAAGGCCTCGTCGGCGCTGCTGAACACCTGGATTCGCTCCTTACGTGCGGCGGCTGTACCTCGTCGGAGGACGCTAGGTCGGCGGTGTTGCCCGACCATCACTGAAGTGTTTCACCGGTGTAAACCGGGCGGACCGCGGGGTGACGGCCGCCGCGCCGATTCTTCACCGTGACGGGGCCTACGCTGGCCCGCGTGAGCGAGGGTGCGACGGCGATCCAGGAGTGGCGGGGGCAGCGGCTCGGCCTGCCCAAGGACGGAGCCGGTGCGGTTGCCGGCTTCGGACGCCGGATCGTCGCGCTGTTCGTCGACTGGGTGCCGTGCGCGGTGCTCGCACAGCTGCTGACCGAGAACCCCGCGTGGTCGGCGCTGGTGTTCTTCGCCCTGCTCACCGTGCTGAGCGTGACGCTGTTCGGCCGCACCCCCGGACACGCCGCGGTCGGCGTCCGGGTGGCCACCCTGGACGGCGGCCGGCCCTCCTTCGGCGCCGCCGCGGTCCGCACCGTGCTGATCTGCCTCGCGCTGATCCCGCCGGCGATCTACAACGCCGACGGCCGCGGGTTGCACGACCGCGCAGCCGGCACCATCGTGCTCCGCACGCGATAGGAGCACCCTTCCCGCGCCCGTGCTCCGCGCCTTTCTCGCACCGAATGTGACATCCGTTGCGCTCAGCGCACCCGGTGCCACATTCGGTGCGGCCGGGCAGTGGTCACGGGCCGCCGGCGGCCGACAATGATGTCGCCATGCGCCTCACACCGCACGAGCAGGAGCGGCTGCTCATCCACGTCGCCGCCGACGTCGCGGCGCGACGCCGCGATCGCGGCCTGCGCCTCAACCACCCGGAAAGCACCGCGCTCATCACCGTCCACGTGCTGGAGGGCGCGCGCGACGGGCGCACCGTGGCCGAGCTCATGGATAGCGGCCGGCAGGTGCTCGGCCGCGACGACGTCATGGAGGGGGTGCCGGAGATGCTGGACTCCGTGCAGGTGGAGGCCACCTTCCCGGACGGCACCAAGCTCGTCACCGTGCACCGGCCGATCCCGTGATCCCCGGCGAGATCGTGCACGCCGCCGAGCCGGTGCCGCTGAACCCGGGCCGGCCCCGTACCACCCTCCTGGTGGTCAACACCGGCGACCGGCCGGTGCAGGTCGGCTCGCACTACCACTTCGCCGTGGCCAACCCGGCGCTCTCCTTCGACCGCGACGCCGCGTGGGGTCAGCGGCTGGACGTGCCAGCCGGCACCTCGGTGCGGTTCGAGCCGGGTGTCAGTCGCGAGGTCTCCCTCGTGCCGTTCGGCGGCCACCGCCTGATCGCCGGCCTCCACCCCGAAACGGCCGGCCCCCTGGACGGTCCCCG
>Ga0210378_10001202_pt1 | contig 13543 bp, 11 predicted proteins | sample PLM1_60_b1redo_FD_155465 | JGI IMG/M metagenome (GOLD analysis project Ga0210378, IMG submission 155465) | Groundwater sediment microbial communities from an aquifer in East River, Colorado, USA - PLM1_60_b1 redo | ecosystem: Environmental > Terrestrial > Soil > Riparian zone | place: USA: East...
AGCGCGGTCCTGGCCGCCTCGGCCACCAGCGGGGTGACCGACTGGACATGGTTGACGTGGGTGTGGATGGCCAGGTTGACCCCGCGGCGCAGCGCCGTGTGGGCCACCCGTTCCAGGCCCTCGACCACCTTGGGCTGCAACCAGTGCTGCGGCAGGCCGGCCAGCGCCTTGGTGGCCAGCCGGATGTCGCGCACGGTGTCGATGTCCAGCAGCCGCATCAGGAACGACTCGAGCTGCGGCCATGGCACGTTGGCGACGTCACCGCCGGAGACCACGACGTCGCGCACGCCCGGTGCGCCCCTCAGGTAGTCGATCATGGCCTGCTGCCGGTCGACGGGCTTGAGCAGCAGCTTGTGCTTCTCGACCGCCGGGGTGGAGTTGCCGACCAGGTCCATCCGCGTGCAGTGCCCGCAGTACTGTGGGCAGGTCGACACCAGCTCGGCGAGCACCTTGGTCGGGTAGCGGTGGGTCAACCCCTCGACGACCCACATCTCGGCCTCGTGCAGCGAGTCGCGGCTGGAGTGCGGGTGGTTGGGCCACACCGCATCGCGGTCGGACCGCACCGGCATCATGTAACGGCGGATCGGGTCGGCGTAGAACGCCTCGGTGAAGGCCTGCGGGGTGGTGCCCGCGGTGCTGTCCGGGACCATGGTGTTGAGCATCTGCGGTGGCAGCAGCATCGACATGGTCGCGGTCTCGGCCTGGTCGGCGGCCAGGTCGTCGTAGAACCGGTCGGTCAGCAGGTCGCCGACGACGGCGCGCAGCTGCCTCGCGTTCTTCACGCAGTGCACCCGCTGCCACTGGGCGTCGCGCCAGTTGGCCTCGGTGGTGTCCCGCCAGCCCGGGAAGCGCCGCCAGTCCGGCTCGACGAGCTCGCGCCGCTGGTAGTCGTACGGCTGGTGCAGCGAGCGCCGGAACGCGTCGGCGCCGGTGGCGCTGGTGGCGCTGTTCGCAACGGTTGGCCGTTCGCTCACCACGGTCATCGCAACCACCTCCTGGCCTATCCATACGTGCTTTGACCAAGAGGATATACTGCTCACAGCCGATTTTGACGAAAATCCTCTGGAAGGAGCCCCTGTGATGCAGCGCTCTTCCCCCTATGGGCTGCATCGTGTCCTGGCGGCGCAACCCGGAGTGACCGGTGGGGCGGTGCTGCCGCAGCAGGCATGGCGGCTCGATCCGCGGCCGTCCCCGTGGCCCGACGAGGTGATCGTCGACGTCGAACGGCTGAACCTGGACGCCGCCTCGTTCCGCCAGTTGCGCTCCATGCACGGCGAGGACGCCGACGCGCTGCGCCAGGCCGTCCTGGAGATCGTGGCGACCCGCGGCAAGATGCAGAACCCGGTCACCGGGTCGGGCGGCATGCTGCTCGGCACGGTGCGGGCGGTGGGGCCGGACTCGCCGCTGGGGCTGTCGGTCGGCCAGCGGATCGCCACCCTGGTGTCGCTGACCCTGACCCCGCTGCGGATCACCGGCGGGCTGCTCGGCTGGGACGGCGCGAGCGAGCAGGTGCCGTGCGCCGGCACCGCGGTGCTCTTCGGCAGGTCGATCGCCGCCGTGCTGCCGCCCGACCTGCCGGACGGGCTGGCGCTGGCCGTGCTGGACGTGTGCGGCGCGCCGGCGCTCACCGACCGGGTGGTACGGCGCGCGGCGGCCCGCGCCCCGGGTGGCCGGTGGCCGTCGGTGTGCGTGCTCGGCGGTGGCGGCAAGTCGGGGTCGCTGTCGCTGGCGGCGGCGCGCCGCGCCGGCGCCGGCCGGGTGGTCGCGCTGGTGCCTTCCACGGGCGAGGCGGTGCTGCTGCGCGAGGCTGGGCTGGCCGACGAGGTGGTGCTGGCCGACGCCCGCGACCCGCTCGCGGTGGCCGCCGCAGTCGGCGCGCCGGTGGACGTCACGGTGGTGTGCGTCGACGTGCCCGGCTGCGAGCACGGCGCGATCATGGCGACGGCCCAGGGCGGCGAGGTGATCTTCTTCTCGATGGCGACGTCGTTCGCCGCGGCTGCGCTGGGCGCCGAGGGCCTCGCCGCCGACGTGCAGATGCTCATCGGCAACGGCTTCGTGCCAGGCCACGCGGAGTTCGCGCTGGACCTGGTGCGCGGCGAGCCCGGCGTGCGGATGCTGTTCGAGGCGCGCGAGCGGCACACTTCACCGCAATGAAAACGACGCCGAACACGACGCTGCTGATCGGCGGCCGGGTGCACTCGCCGGCCACTGACGGGAACACTGCGGATGCGACCGCCATGGCGGTGCGCGGCGACACCGTGCTGTGGGTGGGCTCCTCGGCGCAGGCGCGCTCGCGGTTCTCCGGGCCGGACGTCGAGGTGGTGCGGCTGGACGGCGCGTTCGTCGCGCCGGCGTTCGTGGACGCCCATGTGCACGCGACCGCGGCCGGCCTACTGCTCACCGGCCTCGATCTCACGGCGTGCTCGTCGCTGCCGGAGTGCCTCGACGCCGTGCGGCGGTTCGCCGCGGCGTCCGGCGCGCCGGTGCTGTGGGGGCACGGCTGGGACGAGACCCGCTGGCGGAGCGGGCCGCGCCGCCCGCCGACCAGGGCCGAGCTGGACGACGCCGTTGCCGGCCGGCCGGTGTACCTCTCGCGCATCGACGTGCACTCCGCGCTGGTGTCCTCCACGCTCGCGGCCCGCGCCGCCGGCCTCGCGGGTTACTCCGTCGACGGGCCGCTGAGCCGCGACGCCCACCACGCCGTACGGCGCGCCGCGCAGGCCGGGGTCACCGCTGCGCAGCGGCGCGCCGCGCAGCGGGCGTTCCTGGAGTTCGCCGCGTCCCGTGGCATCGGCTGCGTGCACGAGTGCGGTGGCCCGGACATCTCCGCCGTCGACGACCTGCGCGACCTGCTGTCGGCGCCGGACGGCCCTTCGGTCGTCGGGTACTGGGGGGAGCTGGTGTGCTGCGCCGAGCAGGCGCGCGAGGTGCTCGCCGGCACCGGGGCGCACGGGCTCGCCGGCGACCTCTTCGCCGACGGCGCGCTCGGCTCCCGGACGGCCGCGCTGCACGCGCCGTACCTCGACGCGCCGGACTCGTGCGGCGCCCTGTACCTGTCCGCCGCGCAGATCGCCGACCACGTGCTGGCGTGCACCGAGGTCGGCGTGCAGGCCGGCTTCCACGTCATCGGCGACGCCGGGGTGGCCACCGTGGTGTCCGGGTTCGCGCAGGCGGCGCGCCGCGCGGGTCACGACGTGCTAGCCGCCCGCACCCACCGCGTCGAGCACCTGGAGATGGTCTCGCCCCCGCAGGCCGCTGTGCTGGCCCGCTGCGGCGTGGTGGCCAGTGTGCAGCCCCAGTTCGACGCCGCCTGGGGCGGTCCGGACGGCATGTACGCCCAGCGCCTCGGCGCGGACCGCGCGCTGGCCATGAACCCGTTCGCCGCGCTGTCCTGCGCCGGCATGGCCCTGGCCTTCGGCTCCGACGCGCCGGTGACCCCCGTCGACCCGTGGGCGAGCGTGCGCGCCGCCGTCCAGCACCGCACCCCGTCCTCGCGCGTGTCCCCGGAGGCCGCCTTCGCCGCCCACACCCTCGGCGGCGCGCTGGCCGCCGGCACCCCCCAAACCCCCCACCCCCCCCCCACCCCCCACGCCCCCCCCCCCCCGATAAGCGGGCTTATCGCGGTTTCCGGGCCACCGTCACACCGCGATACGTCCGCTTATCGCGGGAAGGGGGACGGCGGCCCTGGCGTGCTGGTGGCGGGGGCGGCGGCGACCTACGCGGTGTGGGACGCGGACGGGCTGGACGCTGCGGTCGCCGGCGCCAGCCCGCGCTGCCTGCGGACCGTCGTACTCGGCAGGACCATCTTCACCGGCGAAGGAGCACTGCGGACATGAGCGGTCTGCTCAACCTCGACCCAGCCGTGGTGGCGCGGGCCAGAGCGCTGGCCGCGCAGGCCGCCGAGCCGGTGATCGCGCTGGCCAGGGCGCACACCACGGTCAGCGTGGAGCGGGCCACGCTGCGCTTCGCCGGCCTGACCGGCGCGGAGTCCGCGCACCCCGCCGGCGACCTGCCGTGGGTGAACCGGGTCGTCGACACCGTTCGGGAACACTGCGGGCTGGAGCACGGCGCGTGCCTTCCGGTGTTCCACGCGCTGCGGTCCGGGGCGTACCGGTCGCTGGTCGAGCTCGCCGAGGCCACCGCGGCCGGGCAGGTGCGCTACGCCGTGCCGACCGGCGCGGCCCGTACCCGCGCGGCCCGCGCCGCCTGCTCCGCCGTCGCCCGTGGCGTCCGCGTCGTCGACCGCAACCGCGCCCACCGCGACCGGCTCGTGGCGAAGCTCGGTGACCCGCCCCAGCGGCCGTGGATCTACCTCATCGTGGCCACCGGCGACATCGACGAGGACGTGGTGCAGGCCGCCAACGCGGCCCGCGCCGGCGCCGACGTCATCGCCGTGATCCGCTCCACCGGGCAGTCGCTGCTGGACTACGTGCCCGAGGGCGCCACCCACCACGGCTTCGCCGGCACGTACGCCACCGGCGAGAACTTCCGCATCATGCGCGCCGCACTGGACGAGGTGTCCCGCGAGGTCGGCCGCTACGTCCGCCTGACCAACTACGCGTCCGGCCTGTGCATGCCGGAGATCGCCACCCTGGCCGGATTGCACCGGCTGGACATGATGCTCAACGACTCCATGTACGGCATCCTGTTCCGCGACATCAACCCGGTGCGGACCTTCGTCGACCAGCGGTTCTCCCGCCAGGTGCATGCCCGCGCCGGCATCATCATCAACACCGGCGAGGACAACTACCTCACCACCGCCGACGCGGTCGACGCCGCGCACACCGTCACCGTGTCCCAGCTGCTCAACGAACGCTTCGCCCACGAGGCCGGGCTTCCGGACGACCTGCTCGGCCTCGGCCACGCCTTCGAGATCAACCCCGACCTGCCCGACTCCTTCCGCCTCGAGCTCGCGCACGCCCTGCTCGCCCGCGAGCTGTTCCCGGACGCGCCACTGAAGTGGATGCCACCCACCAAGCACATGACCGGCGACGTCTTCCGCGGCTACCTGCTCGACGGCTTCTTCAACCTCGCCGGCGCCCTGACCGGTCAGGGCATCCTGCTCGTCGGCATGATGACCGAGGCCGTCGTCACCCCGTTCCTCTCCGACCGCGACCTCGCGCTGGCCAACGTTCGCTACGTGTTGAACGCCGCCGCCAACCTGCGCGAGGACTTCCGCCCGGCCCCCGACGGCCTCATCGTCAAGCGCGCCAACCAGGTCCTCGGCGAGGCCGTCGACCTCCTCGACCGCATCGTGTCCGACGGCCTGCTCAACGCGATCGCCAACGGCACCTTCGGCCTGATGAAGCGCCCCCCGACCGCCGGCAAGGGCGCCGACGGCGTGGTCGCGAAGGCCGACACCTACTACAACCCCGCATCCGAGCTGTTGGAGGTCGCGCGATGAGCCCGCGAATTGTGCGGCCGTACGGGGACACCACCGGCGATGGGATGGTGCAGCTGTCGTTCACGCTGCCGGTCCCGCACGGGCCGCTGGCGGAGGGGGCCGCGCAGCAGCTGGCGAACAAGATGGGGATCGACCCGGCGATGGTGGTGCACTCGCACGCCATTGGCACGGACTTCACGTTTGCGGTGGTGTACGGCTCGTGCAACCACGTGGTCGACCTGGACGCGGTGCACGTGGTGGAGCGGGAGTTCCCGCTGCTGTCGCCGGCCGAGGTGAACGGCGCGGTGCGGCGCTGCATGCGGCGCAAACTGGTGGTGGTCGGGGCCTGCATCGGCACGGACGCACACACGGTCGGCATCGACGCGATCCTGAACGTGAAGGGCTTCGCGGGGGAGAAGGGCCTTGAGTACTACCGCGAGCTCAAGGTGATCAACATGGGCGCCCAGGTGACGGTGCCCGAGCTGGTGAAGCGGGCGCGGCGGGAGCACGCGGACGCGGTGCTGGTCTCGCAGGTGGTCACGCAGCGCGACGCGCACCTGCTGAACACGCGCGAGATGGCGCAGGCGTTCGGCGAGGCCATGGGGGAGCGGCGGCCGCTGCTGGTCGCGGGCGGTCCCCGGTTCGACCCGGTGATGGCGGCTGACCTTGGCGTCGATCGGGTGTTCGGGCGCGGCACCACGCCGGGTGAGGTGGCCAGCTACCTCGTACACGCCATGACCGCTCGGAGGAAGGCAGCATGACCGCTGTGGTCGAGGGCTTCGCCGTGACGCACCGCCGGTACGTGCCGTACTCGCACGCCCACTACGGCGGCAACCTGGTGGAGGGTGCCTACTGCCTGGCACTGTTCGGTGACGTGGCCACCGAGCTGGCCATCCGCACCGACGGCGACGAGAGCCTGCTCGCCGGGTACAGCTCGGTCGAGCTCACCGCGCCGGTGCAGGCCGGGGACGTCATCGAGGCCACGGCGACCCTGATCCGCGTCGGCGCCCGCTCCCGCGGCGTGTCCTTCGAGGCGCGGGTGCTCTGCCGGGCAGCGCCGTCCCGTGGCCCGTCCGCCGCCGACGTCCTGGACCCGCCCCTGGTGGTGGCCCGCGCCACCGGCACCATCGTGGTGCCTCCAAGTACCACCATTCCGCCCTAAATGGGCCTTTAACTACCACCATTGCCGGCTGCTGCCGAGCGGTAATGGCTGTAGTTATAGGTGATCAACAGGGGTAATGGTGGTACTTGGAGGGCAGCCATTCCTCAGCCGCCGAGGGCCTCGCGGACCGGGGTGAGCGCGCTGAGCACGGCGTCGAGGTCGCCGCAGTCGTGCCACAGCTCGGACCACTCGGACTCGTCGGCGACCACCCGGTCCAGCGCGCGCAGCGCCAGCGGCACGAGGTCCTCCGGCAGGGTGAGGCCGTCACCATCCTGCAGGAACATGGGTGCGAAGCCCGAGCCGAACTCCGGGCCGTCCGGCTGGGCCGCGGCGACGACGGCTGCCGCGGCGACCGCGACCTCGGCGACCGCGACCCTGAGGTAGTCGGCCTCGTCGGCCGCCTCGGCCAGGGCGGCGCGGATGAGCCGGTGGAGCTCGGCCGGCTCGGCGTCGTTCAGCTCGCCGGCCCAGCCGGCGGCGTCGTCGTTCTCGAAAGGGCCGGTGGCCCACGCGCCCATGCGTGCCTCCGGGGAGCCGAGGCGATCACTTAGGCTCGTCGGTATGGTGCCCGCCGCCGTTACCGCCGACCGGGCCGGCGGCGGCACGAACCGCCGAGCGGCCGTTCTGGCGCGATCGGCTGCATCAGCATGCGGTGGGCTGTTGCTGTACGTCTCGTTCCCGCCACGGACCGTCTGGTGGCTCGCCCTGCCGGGGTTCGCGCTGCTCGGCGCCGCGCTGCACGGCCGCGGCGCCCGCGCCGGCTTCGGGTACGGCTACCTCTTCGGGCTCGGCTTCCTGCTGCCGCTGCTGGTGTGGACCGGCAGCTTCGTCGGCAGTGCGCCGTGGCTGGTGCTGGCCGCGGCCGAGGCGCTGTTCTGCAGCGCCTCGGCGGCCGGCATGGCGGTGGTCTCGCGGGCGCCGGCGGCGCCGGTGTTCGCCGCGGCGCTGTGGGTGGCTGGCGAGGCGGCCCGCGCCAGGGTGCCGTTCGGCGGCTTCCCATGGGGCAAGGTGGCCTTCGGCCAGCCCGACGGCGTGTTCCTGCCGATCGCGGCGCTCGGTGGCGCGCCACTGCTCTCGTTCGCCGTGGTGCTGAGCGGGCTCGGTCTTGCCGAGCTGGCGCGCCGCGCGCTCGTCGCACGCCGCGCGCACCGTCGGGCGGTGAGCCGTCGCCTGATCGCCCCAGCGCTGGCCGCGGTGCTGCCGGTGCTGGCCGGGCTCGCCGCGACACCGCTCGTGGACACCGGGCCGCCGGGCGGCACGCTGACCGTCGCGCTGGTGCAGGGCAACGTGCCGCAGGCCGGGCTGGACTTCAACGCCCAGCGTCGCGCCGTGCTGGACAACCACCGGGCCCGCACCGAGCGGCTCGCCGCCGACGTCCGGGCCGGCCGCGCGCCGCAGCCGGACCTCGTGCTGTGGCCGGAGAACGCCGCGGACATCGACCCGATCCGCAACGCCGACGCGACCGCGGCCGTCGACGCGGCCGCCGAGGCCATCCGCGCGCCGATCCTGGTCGGGGCCATCCTCGATCCGCCGGACGGGGGCCCGTTCAACGCCGTGGTGCTGTGGCAGCCGGGGATCGGCCCGACCGCGGTGTACGTCAAGCGGCACGTGCAGCCGTTCGGCGAGTACATCCCGCTGCGCTCCCTCGCACGGCTGTTCAGCAAGGACGTCGACCGGGTGCGCCGGCCGCTGCAACCGGGCGACCGGGTCGGCGTGCTCGACGTCGCCGGCACCAGGGTCGCGATCGCGATGTGCTACGAGGTGGCCTTCGACAACGTGGTGCAGGACGCGGTGCGCGCCGGCGGCACGGTGCTCGCCGTGCCGACGAACAACGCCACGTTCGGCCTCACCGAGATGACCTATCAGCAGCTGGCCATGTCCAGGGTGCGCGCCGTGGAGCACTCCCGGTCGGTGCTGGTCGCCGCGACCAGCGGGGTGAGTGCCGTGATCGCCCCGGACGGCACCGTCGAGCAGCGGACCGTGCTGTTCACCGCGGACGCGCTGGTGGCCGACGTGCCGCTGCGCACGACCACTACGCTGGCCACCCGGGTCGGTGCCGCGCCGGAGTGGCTGCTGGTGATGATCGGAGCGGCGGCGCTGCTCGCGGTCGCGCTGCGCAGCCGCCGCGACAAGCACGCCCAACCTGACGACTGACTGGAGGACCGAGGCAATGGCGGTGGACGAGCGGCTGGGCGCCGTGCTGGTGGTGATCCCGACCTACGACGAGCGGGAGAACCTCGGACCGATAGTGGCCCGGTTGCGCGCCTCGGTGCCGGACGCCAACGTGCTGGTCGTCGACGACAACAGCCCGGACGGCACCGGCGCGCTGGCCGACGAGCTGGCCGCCGGCGACGAGCGCCTGCAGGTGATGCACCGCAGCGCCAAGAACGGGCTCGGTGCCGCGTACACCGCTGGCTTTGCGTGGGCGCTGGCCAGGGAGTACGGCGTGATCGTCGAGATGGACGCCGACGGCTCGCACGCGCCGGAGGACCTGCCGCGGCTGCTGGACGCGCTGCGGACCGCCGACCTGGTGCTCGGCTCGCGGTACGTGCCCGGCGGGCGGGTGGTCAACTGGTCGCGGCACCGCGAGTGGCTCTCCCGCGGCGGAAACCTGTACTCGCGGCTCGCGCTCGGGGTGCGGATCAACGACATCACCGGCGGCTACCGCGCCTACCGCCGGCGCGTGCTGGAGAAGCTCCCGCTCGACGACGTCGCCTCCCAGGGCTACTGCTTCCAGGTCGACCTGGCCTGGCGCACCGCACAGGCCGGCTTCCGGGTGGTCGAGGTGCCGATCACCTTCACCGAGCGGGAGATCGGGCAGTCCAAGATGAGCGGCTCGATCGTCCGCGAGGCGCTGTGGCGCGTCACCCGGTGGGGCCTGCGGCACCGCTTCGACCAGCTCCGCGGCCGCGCCCGCCGCACCTGAGGCCGGTTTTCGACCGAGCAGGGCGGCGTCACGAAGGCCGCCGGGGCGGGAGGCCCGGCGGCCTTCGTGACAGGTGACGGTCAGGCGCTGCGGGTGCGGCGGCCCTTCAGCTCCTCGAGGCGCTCGGTGAGCAGCTCCTCCAGCTCGGGCACGGAACGCCGCTCGAGCAGCATGTCCCAGTGCGTGCGCGGCGGCTTGGCCTTCTTCGGCTCCGGATCGGAGCCGTCGATCAACTTGGACTCGACGCCGTGCAGCCGGCACTCCCAGACGGTCGGCGGCTCGGCATCGTCGGCGAAGGGCACCTCGAAGGCGTGCCCCTTGGGGCACTCGTAGCGCACCGATCGGCGCGGCGCGAGGTCGTGATCCCGATCGGTCTCGTAGCTGGTGGCGCCGAGCCGGCTACCACGCAGGACGCGGTCGGCCATGGCGGTGTCCTTTCTGAAGACCCGGCGACGTCGCCGGGATGGTGCTCACCCTCTGCAACGCGCGACGGGGCTCGGCCGTTCCCGTACGGCCTGTTGATCGCTGACGGTGATGTGTTTGGCTTGTCAAACAGCAGGGTCCTCTGTTTGGATTCCCACGGCACGTGTTTGTGACGCGTTCCCTGGCGGCAACCCCGTATACATCACCCGTTTGGGCGAAGGGGCGGGGTTGTTTAGCTGTGTCCGGAATCCTCGCCGACGCTGAGCCGATCCGGCGTCGCCGCGGCCAGTCAAGATCGCCGAGCCGGTGGCGCCGGACGGCTACAGGACTGCCGGCTCCGGGTTGCCGACCGCGCGGATGGCCCTGCGCACCGGGACAAGGCCGACGAGGACGAATCCGGCGACGAAGAACGCCACCAGAGAGATGATCGCCAACCGGAACGACCCGGTGGCCTGCCCGACCGCGGCGAAGACCAGCGGCCCGAGCCACGACGTCGACCGCTCGCCGACCTCGTACAGCGAGAAGTACTGGGCCTCCCGGCCGGGCGGAACCATCTGCGAGAACAGCGACCGGGACAGCGCGTTGGTGCCGCCGAGCACGATGCCGATGCCGACCGCCACGCCGTAGAACTGCAGCCGGTCGCCCTCGCGGACGAAGAACGCCAGGGCGACGACCACGGTCCACACCACCAGGCTGGCCATGATGGTCCGCTTGGCGCCGAGCCGGCGGGCCACCACGCCGTGCAGCACGCCGCCGAAGAACGCGACGAACTGCACCAGCAGGATGGTGGTGATCAGCACCTGCTGCGGCAGCTTGAGCTCGAGCTTGCCGTACTGGCCGGCGATGTTGGCCACCGTGGAGATGCCGTCGGTGTACACCAGGTAGGCGCCAAGGAAGGCCAGCGTCAACGGGAAGGTGCCGGCCTGCCGCAGCGTGCCGGCCAGCTCATGGAAGCCCGCGGTGAGCACCGAAGCGCCGTGCTCGGCGCCGTGCGGCCGCTGGTGGCGGCGCAGCCGGGCCAGCGGGATGAGCGTGAACGCCGCCCACCACAGGCCCGACATGAGGAAGCACACCCGCACCGCCTGGCCCTCGGTGAGCCCGATCGCGTCGTGCGCAAGGAACACCGCGAGCTGAAGGGCCAGCGCCGTACCAGATCCGAGGTAGCCGAACGCCCACGCCCGCGCCGACAGCGAGTCGCGCTCGTCCGGCGTCGCGATCTCGGGCAGGAACGCGTAGTAGATCACCACCGATGCCCCGTAGCAGCCGTTGGCCAGCACGAACAGCAGCACACCTAGCTTCCAGTCGCCGTCGGCCACCAGCGCCAGCGCCAGCGTGCACGCCGCGCCGGCGAACGCGAAGAGGGCCAGCATCCGCCGCTTGTTCTGGGTGCGGTCCGCGATCGCCCCGGTGATCGGCAGCACCACCACCTGGATCACGGTGGCCGCCGAGAGCAGGTAACCCCACAGCGAGCCGGCCGGGAACTGCAGCCCGAGCAGGGACACGTCACAGTCGCGCAGGGTGTCGCCGCCTGGGCACGGCGCCGGACCGTTCAGGGCGGTGTCGGCCTTGGCCGCGTCCTCGGCGACCGAGGTCAGGTACAGCGAGAGGAACACGGTGACGATCGAGGTGGGGAACACCGAGTTGGCCCAGTCGTAGAACATCCAGCCGCGCTGCTCGCGGCGCCGAGCCTGGCCGGACATCGACGCGACCGGGGTGTCCAACTCGCTCATCCGCGCCTCCATCCGAGCCGTCCGGACCGTGCCGGACTGTAGCGGCTCACCGCGGCCGCGCCGCCCACCCCGGCCGCTCACCCCGGTCAGTCACCCCGGTCAGTCACCCCGGCCGCTCACCCCGGCCGCTCACCCCGGCCGCTCACCCTGGCCAGGCGTTGCGGGCCCGCAGGACCGCGCGCAGCACGTCGGGCCGGTCGGTGACCAGCCCGTCGACGCCAAGGTCGAGCAGCTCCACCATCTCCTGCGCGGCGTCCACGATCCACACGTGCACCTCGATGCCGTGCCGGTGCGCGAAGCGCAGCAACGCCGGGTCCACCACCCGCACCGGGCCATGGTGGCGCGGCACCTGGGCCAGCCGGCCGCGCAGCGGGGGAGCGGGCCGCAGCCACGGCAGCCACGAGCGCACCCGCAGGGTGGCCGCGCCGCGCGTGCCGAGGCTGGTGAGCAGCCGCTGGCCGCCGGTGGCGCGCAGCCGGGTCAGCCGCTGCTCGGAGAACGAGGCCAGGCACACCCGGTCCCACGCGCCGGTACGGCGCAGCATGTCGAGCACGGGGGTGACCGCGGAGTTGGCCTTGACGTCGACGTTGATCTTGACCTGGGGGAGTTCCTCCAGCACGTCTTCCAGCCGGCACAGCGGCTCGATGCCGTTGATCCTGGCGGTGCGGATCGCCGACCACGGCTGCGCCGCGACCAGGCCGCGGCCGTCGGTGATGCGGTCCATGGTGTGGTCGTGCAACACCACGACCACACCGTCGGCCGTGGCGTGCACGTCGGTCTCAAGGTAGGTGTACCCCTCCTGCGCGGCGCGGCGGAAGGAGCGCAGCGAGTTCTCCATGCCGGCCAGCTCGCCTAGGTGCCAGCCGCGGTGCGCGAGGGCGCGCGGGTAGGGCCCGTCGAGGTACGGGTGCACGACCGTGAGTCTCCCAAAGGGGGGACTACAGGGTGAGCGTCCAGCTGTCGATGCGGCCGAGGTCCTGTGCCGCCGCATCCTGGACCCGCGGCCGCCAGGTGCCGTTGCGGGCCTCGCCGGACAGGTTGACGGGGTAGGTCCGGTTGATGTTGTCCGCGCTGCCGCCTGCGCGGTGCACCTGCACCTGGCTGGTCGACGCGGCGTTACCGGTGCAGCCGGACACCGGGATGGAGCTCTGCACGGTGGACAGGTCCGGGATCGCCACGTCGGTGCCGTTGGTGAACGGCCCGCAGCCGGGTGGCGGTGCAGCGCCGACCAGCGAGTCGGCCGCCGCCGATATCGCCGAGGCGAACGTGCTCAGCTGGCTGTACACGCCGGGGAAGTTCGGCCGCGCGCAGCCGTTTCCCCAGCTCACGATGCCGACCCCGATCCAGTTGTTGCTGGCGTCGCGGCGGAACATCGGGCCGCCGGAGTCGCCCTGGCAGGTGTCCACCCCGCCCTGCGGGTAGCCGGCGCAGATCTCGTCGCCGGGGATTAGGCTGGGGTAGGACTGCTGGCAGGTCGAGTCCGGCACGAACGGTACCTGCGCCTCGAGCAGGTAACGCTGCGCAGCGCCACCCTCGGACGCCGAACCCCAGCCGGCCACCGTGAACGTGCCGCTGTCGTAGGCCGTGCTGCTCGCGATCGCCAGCGTCGCCAGCGTGGTGACCGGTGCGGAGAGCCGGATCAGCGCCCAGTCCTTGCCGTTGCCGTCGTAGCCGGGCGCGCGGTAGACGTAGTTGGACCGCCGGGTGATCCGGTTCGGGTCCTGCAGGTCGACGGCCCCGAGCGTGGCCGTGATGGCGGTGTTGTTGCCGATCGCGCCGACGCAGTGGGCCGCGGTCAGTACGATGGTCGGCCGGTACAGCGCGCCGCCGCAGCCCACCGACAGCCGCACCATCCAGGCGAACTCGCCCTGGGCGGCCGGCGTGCCGCCGACCACGTCGGGGTGAATCCCGCCGGATGG
>Ga0210378_10001203_pt1 | contig 13531 bp, 15 predicted proteins | sample PLM1_60_b1redo_FD_155465 | JGI IMG/M metagenome (GOLD analysis project Ga0210378, IMG submission 155465) | Groundwater sediment microbial communities from an aquifer in East River, Colorado, USA - PLM1_60_b1 redo | ecosystem: Environmental > Terrestrial > Soil > Riparian zone | place: USA: East...
TTGTCGGCGACGAGCATTTCTTCGTGGGCCACGACCTTCACGTCGGGGTTGAGGGCCTCGATCGTCTTGCGGGCCGATTCGACCTTGCGCTCACCGATTCGGTCGTTCGTGTGGAGGATCTGGCGCTGGAGGTTGGAGAGGTCGACGACGTCGAAGTCGACGATGCCGATCGTGCCGACGCCGGCGGCCGCCAGGTAGAAAGCCGCTGGGGAACCGAGACCGCCGGCACCGATCAGCAGCGCCTTCGACTCGAGCAGGCGGGTCTGGCCGGCCGCACCGACTTCCGGGATCAACAGGTGGCGGCTATAGCGCTGCTTCTGCTCCGGGCTGAGGATGACCGGAGCTTCCCAAGGCAGTCCCGCGGACTTCCAGGCCTGGAACCCACCCGACATGGAGGCGACGTTCGTGTAGCCGAGCTGCTCGAGGGTCTGGGCGGCGAACAGCGACCGGACGCCGCCGGCGCAATAGAGGATCACCTCGGCGTCGCGGTCGGGCGCCGCGGCCTCGACCTGCTGCTCGACGTAGCTCTTGCTGATGTGGACGGCGCCGGGCAGGTGGCCCTGCTCCCATTCGGATGCCTCGCGGACGTCGATGACCGTCGCGGAGCCCGGGGCGAGCGCATCGACATCCTGCGGAGTGACCTCCCGGATCTGCGCGCGCGCCTCCTTGAGGAGGTCGGCATACGTTTTTGGCATGGGTGTCGGGCTCCGGTGGTTCGACGGGCTGCCGCGGGTTCCGCGGCAGGGCGGTGGGAAGGGTCGGTTGATGCGAGCCGGCTAGGCCGGCCGGCGACACTCGCAGCAGCCCACGCGGTCAATCATCACGCGTTCGACTCCTGGGGCTGGGCGGTGGCCTGAGCGCTCTCGTTGGACTCGGCCAATGCCTTCTGGAGCGTCTCGTGGCTGAGCATCGCGCACTTGAGGCGAGCCGGGCTGATGTCGATTCCGAGCAGGTCGAGGAGATCGTCGGCCCGGAAGGCGGTCACCTCGGCCACCGGCTTGCCCTTGATCTCGTCGGTCAAAAGGCTCGCGCTCGCTTGGCTGATCGCGCAGCCGCGGCCGGTGAACCCGACCCGCTCCACGACGCCGTCGCGGACCGCCAGCTGGAGCGTGATCCGGTCGCCGCAAAGGGGGTTCGATCCCTCGAACGACGCGGTCGGATCCTCGATGACCCCGAAGTTGTGGGGCCGCCGATAGTGCTCAAGGATGTAGTCGCGGTAGAGATCGTCCATGCGCTCGCCAAGTTTAGCCCGAAACGCCAATTCCGATGGATTTCGTCGGGATTGGAATCTATGGGTCGAGCGAGCGATCGTCAAGGCAGCGGCGAGTGGCGATGGCTAGAGGCCGCCACCCCAAAGCGGAACTAGATTCTCGTTCGCGTTGCGCCACGCGATGACCATACGAGCCAGCTCCCGCCACGCCTCCGCCTCCGACGGCCCGATTGCCGTCACCTCCCGGCTTTGGGGCCCGTACCTCAGCAACGCGTGAATCCTCACCGGCGGCGACTCATCGACGGATTGCACGACCACTGTCATCCCGAGCTTTCGTTCGAGCTCCGATAAGAGCGCAGGGCCGGAACTGAGCCCGGTAGGTCGGTGACCGCCGCCAATGCGCGAGGAGGTGGGTGGCATCTGTCGCCAGGCGGCCACGAATAAGAGGGCCGCGAGCCCGAAGAATGCCGTCGTGACCGCGAACCAGTCGTTCGGCGTGCGGCCGACGCAGGCCGCCAGCGAGTTGTTGCCACAACCCACTGGGCCTTCACCGTACCCGAGACTGAGGATCGAAATGAAGCCGAACAGAAGTCCAGATGCCGTGGGTGCCCAATCGGACGCACGTGCGATCAGGAGCAAGGGCGGCACAACCCCGAGCAGCATCCAGTATTCGAACCGGATGGGCCAGGCGGCATCGACCTTGGGCGGGTTGCCATGTGGGAGCACGAGCGCGGCAACCAACCCGAGCAGCAGCCCGCACCCGACTCCGGCCAGAAAGCGCCTGCCCAGTTCCATTGTCGGCCTCCGTGGCCAACCACCATGGTCGGTCGGTTCGGCGGGGTCAAGACCCAGCGACGTCGCGGATTAGGCGACCTGCGCGATAACCGCGAGCGCTGCCATCAGGCCAACTATCGCGACGCCGAACAGCGCCTGGAAGCAACCTTGGGCGTCCGTTTGGTCCACCTCCGCCCTATTCGCCCGTTCCGAAGACCCGCTGGACGTCGAGCAGGCCCGTGACGAGCGCGTCGATGTCCTCGCGGGTCGAGTAAACGTTGAAGCTCGCCCGCGCGGTCGCGGCCAGGTCGAGCCGCTCGTGGAGCGGCATCGTGCAGTGGTGGCCGGCGCGGACCGCGATCCCGGAGCGGTCGAGGACCTGGGCGACGTCGTGGGGGTGGATGCCCGGCAGGTTGAATGGCACGACGCCGCCGCGCAGGTCGGGGTCCATCGGCCCGTAGAGCTGGATCCCGGGCACGGAGCGCGGCAGCACGTCCAGCGCGTACGCGACCAGCTCTCGCTCGTGGGCCCGGATGGCGTCCATCCCGAGGCCCATCAGGTACTCCGCCGCGACGCCCATCCCGATCGCATCGCCGACCGCCGGCGTTCCCGCCTCGAACTTCCAGGGAATGTCGTTGAACTCCGATCGGCGGAGATGGACCTCGCGGATCATCTCGCCGCCGGCGAGGAACGGCGGCATCGCCTCGAGCAGCTCGCGGCGCGCCCAGAGCGCCCCGGAACCCATCGGGGCCAGCATCTTGTGGCCGCTGAATGCATAGAAGTCCGCGCCGAGCTCCTGGACGTCGACCGGCACGTGCGGCACGGCCTGGGCACCGTCGATCAGCACGAGGGCGCCGGCGGCGTGCGCCATCTCGATCATCTCGCGGACCGGATTGATCGTCCCGAGCGTGTTGGAGACGTGGGTGAACGCCACGAGCTTCGGCTTCAGGCGTAGCAGCACCTCGAGGACGTCCAGGCGGAGGATGCCGTCGTCGGTGATCGGGATGAACTCGAGGTCGCCGTCGCGCTCCTGGACGAGGAGCTGCCACGGGACGAGGTTGGCGTGGTGCTCCATCTCGGTGAGGACGATGGCGTCGCCGCGATTGATGTTCCGGCGGCCCCACGAGTAGGCCACGAGGTTGATCGCCTCGGTCGCGTTTCGGGTGAAGACGATCTCGTGGCTGTCGGGCGCGTTGATGAACCGGCCGACCTTGGCGCGGGCGCGTTCGTACTCGGCCGTCGCCTTCTCACCGATCGTGTAGATCCCGCGGTGGACGTTCGCGTTGTATTCGCGGTAGTAGCGATCGACAGCATCGATGACGACCCGCGGCTTCTGCGAGGTCGACGCCGAGTCCAGGTAGACGAGCTTGTGGCCGTTGATGACCTCATCGAGGATCGGGAAATCCCGACGGACCACGTGTGGATCGAAGGCGGCCGATGCCGGGGCGTCTGCTTCGATGGCCATCGGTCGGTCTCGCCCGACTAGCGGGCGGCCTCCACGGGCTCGTGCTCGGCGCCGGCGGGTGCCTGTGGAACGAGCAGCGCCTCATCGGGGACGTCCGGGGCGAGGCCGGCCTCGCGGAGGATCGGGCCGTAGCCCTCGTCCTCGAGCCGCAGGGCGAGGTCTTTGCCACCGCTCTTCACGATCCGGCCTTGGGCGAGGACGTGGACCTGGTCAGGCGTGATGTAGTTCAGCATCCGCTGGTAGTGGGTGATGAGCAGCACGCCGAGGTTCGGGTTGAGCATCGCGTTGACGCCCTCGGCGACGATCCGGAGGGCGTCGATGTCGAGCCCAGAGTCGGTCTCGTCGAGGATCGCCATCTCCGGCTCGAGCACGGCCATCTGGAGCATCTCGAGCCGCTTCTTCTCGCCGCCCGAGAAGCCTTCGTTGACGTATCGGCTGGCGAAGCCTTCGTCGACCTGGAGCAGGGCCATCTTCTCCCGCATCTTGTTGCGGAAGTCGCGCATGCTGATGCCGCCCTTCATCGGGTCGGTCGGGTCGACGTCACTCGTCTTGTCGACGCCCTGGAGCTTCGCGTTGAGGGCCGATCGGATGAAGCTCGCGACGCTGAGGCCGGGGATTGCCGTCGGGTACTGGAAGGCGAGGAACATCCCGAGCCGCGAGCGCTTGTCGGGGCTGAGCTTGAGGATGTCGCGACCCTTCCACAGGATCTCGCCGCCGGTCACCTTGTACGACGGGTGACCCATGAGCGCGTAGGCGAGGGTCGTCTTGCCCGATCCGTTCGGGCCCATGATCGCGTGGACCTCGCCCTTGCCTACCTCGAGATCGATCCCCTGGAGGATCTCGGTCTCGGGGTTGGCGATCGGGGCGACCCGGAGGCCGCGGATGACGAGGGTGTCGGAGTCGGCGGTGTGATCGGTCACGAGGGGGTCAGGGCTCCAGTCAGGGAGGTGGTGCTGAGGTTGGTGGGGGCGCCGGGCAGCGGGACGAGGTCGGCGAGGGTCATGCCGTCAAGGGCGCCTGTGACCGCGTCGCGGACGCGGACCCAGAGGACGTTGACCGAGCAGCGGGACGACCGGTCGCACACGGTCGCGTGCTCGGGGTCGTCGGAGGCGCACATCATCGGCGCGATCGGGCCTTCGAGGGCGCGAAGGATCTCGCCCATCCGGATCTCGGCGGGGTCGCGGGCGAGCTCGTAGCCGCCGTGGGCGCCCCTCGTGGAGATGACAAGGCCGGCATCGCGGAGGCTCATCACGAGCTGCTCGAGGTAGGCGCGGGGAAGGTCTTCCTCCGCGGCGATCTCGGCGAGGGACGCCGGCCCCTGGCCGAAATGCCGACCGAGCTGGACCATCAGCCGGACGCCGTACTCGCCCTTTGTGGAGAACGAGACGGCGCCGCTGCCGTGGAATGCCGGACGGGTGGTTGCGTGGGTCAGGGAACGGTCCTCAATCCCGAGTGATTTCGTCGGGATTGTACGGCGGGGCGCCGAGGAGCGTCAACGAGGGTGCACTGGCACGTCCGCACGCAGAAGTGACGGGTATCCTCGCGAGGAATATTCCAAGAAGGATTACGAATGCCCGGAACGCCCGTCGGCCGCCCAGATTCGGCCTCCACAACGGCGGCGCAACAGTCCAGCTGATATTCGGGCCGTTATCGTGCCTCGAGAGGTCCGGGCTGACGTCCGCTACGCGTTCTTGGAATATTCCTGACGCGCGGCGTCAGGATCCGGGCGGCATGATGGACGACGATGGACCCACTCCCGCCCGAGGCTCTGCTTGCCCCCTACCCGCCCGGTCACCAAGCGGTCGCCAACGCGCTTCGTCGGCTCGTCAAGCGCGCCGTCCCGGAGGCGCTCGAGCGTGTCCGAACTGGTTGGGGAGTGATCGGCTACGACGTGCCGATCGGTCGAAGGACTCGCCTGTTCGCGTTCGTCTGGCCGGAGCCGGAGCACGTTCACCTCGGGTTCCAGCACGGCGTGCTCATGGACGACCCGGATGGCCTGCTGCTGGGCGCCGGCGTGACGAAGCGGGTTCGCTGGCTCACGGTGCATGCGATTGACGAGATCCCACCGACCGCCGAGGAGCTCCTTCGGGAGGCGGCACGGCTGGCCAGAATGAGCCGCTCGGAGCAGATGGCGAGGCTATTGGATCGCGAGGAGCTCCGCGCGGCTACCCGCTCCCGGTAAAACGGCGCCCGGCGACATCGCTCGGATGGGCGCGAGGCCCGAGAATGATCTCGACATGGAGCCTGAGCTTGCCTACGCCCGAACCCGCGACGGCGTCTCGATCGCCTGGACGAGCACGGGGTCGGGGCCGGCGCTCGTGCTCATGCCGGGCGTGCCGTTCAGCGATGCGATTGCGGAATGGCAGATCCCCGTCCTGCGCCGGGCGTTCGAGCGCCTCGCCGGTAGCGTCCGGCTGATCCAGTACGACGGTCGCGGCACGGGCCATTCGCAGCGGGACGTCTCGGACCTGTCGCTCGAGGCAATGCTCCGCGACCTCGAGGCAGTCCTCGCGGCGGCGGGCGTGCGGCGGTATGCCCTGCTCGGCTACTACGCCTCGTGCCTGCCGGCGATCGCGGCCGCGGCAAGGGGCCCAAACGAAGTGACGCAGCTCATCCTGTTCGGCGGTGCGGTACGCGGCTGGAGTCCGATGAGCGGCAGCGGAACGCAGGCGCTCCTGAGCCTCATCGAGCGCGACTGGGACACGTTCGTCGAATCGGTGACGCACGCCTGGCTCGGCTGGCCGGACCCGGCAGAGGCAGCGCAGGCAGCCGACTGGTTCCGGGCGGCGACGACGCCCGCGATTGCCCGGGCGACGCTCCAAGCGATGAGCGCCATGGATGTCACCGCCGATGCGGCGAGGGTCGCGTGCCCGACCCTCGTCCTCCATCGGTCCGAGGCGCCCGTGATCACCCTGGCCATGTCGGAGGAGCTGGTCGCGACAATCCCGGAGGCGCAACTTCGGTTACTCGCCGGGTCGTCGGCCACGTTGTTCTTCGAGGAGACCGACACCGTCGTAGACGAGATCCTTGCTTTCATGACCGGGTCGGCCTCCGCCGGCGCCACCAAGCCCAGTGCAGGCCACCTCACAACCCGCGAGCTCGATGTCCTGCGCCTGGTGGCCGCCGGGGAGACGAACGCCGAGATCGCGGCGCGCCTGCAGATCAGCATCAACACGGTCGAGCGCCACGTCACGAACCTCTACCGCAAGATCGACGCCCGCGGACGAGCCGATGCGGCCGCCTACGCCGTTCGTAACGGGCTCGCCTAAGGGTTTTCCGTGATCTCGCTCCCCGGTTCGCCGCGATGGCGTCGGGGCGCGAGACGACTACGATTCGCACCATGAATACCGAAGCTGCTACAACGTCCACCCCTCGCGGCTCCCCGATCGGCGCCGCCATCCACTGGCTCACAAAGGTCACCGCCCCGCTGGGCCGACCACTCGCGGGACGCCGCTGGTTCCCACTCTGGGCAGTCCTCGAACACCGCGGCCGAACCTCGGGTCGCGTTTACAGGATCCCGGTCGTCGCCATCCACACCGCGGACGGCTTCATCATCCCGGTCCCGTTCGGCGCGCGCACCCAGTGGGTCCGGAACATCCAGGCGGCGGGCGGCGCGACCCTCCGCTGGAAGGGCACGGATTACGAGGTGGCCGAGCCGGAGGTGATCGAGGCCGCACAGGCGCTGCCGAGCTTCGGCCGGATCGAGCGGGCCGGCATCAAGGCGTTCAGCATGAATGAATTCATCCGAGTTCGCCGCGCCGATAGCTGACCGGGCGGTCGAGCATCAGGGGCGTGCGCGCACCCTGAAGGCAATCGCGATCCGCGCCACGCCCATTGCGAGGAACGCTACCGCGACGACAAGAAGGAACGGCTGGCGCGGCGCGAGCAACAGTGTGGCGAGGCCTCCAGCGATCGGCATGATCGCGAGCCCCACCAACGAAACGCGTATTGCCGGAACGGAGGCACGACCAAGGTGGATTGCGTTCCAGATCATGCCGGCGGCCGCGAGCGCCACCCCCAAGATGATCCCGAGGACGGCGACTGATTCGGGAGTCACGGGCGGGCGCTGACCGCCATCGACGGGTCGAAGACAGCGTAGCGAGCCTTGCCCTGGCCCTTGGCCGCGTACATCGCGGCGTCAGCGTGGGCGAGCAGGTCGTCGGCGGCGTTTTCGTCGCTCGCCAGCGCGATCCCGACGCTCACCGTGATCGAGATGTTGAGCCCCTCGAGCTCGATGGGGCGGCGCAGGCTCGCTGCCAGGCGCTCGGCCGACGCAACGGCGTCCTCGACGCCGTGGACCCGGTCGAGCAGGACCGTGAACTCGTCGCCTCCCTGCCGAGCGGCGATGTCGCCGTCCCGCGTCGCCTCGGTCAGGCGGCGCGCGACTTCGATGAGCAATCGGTCGCCGGCTCGGTGGCCAAGAGTGTCGTTGACGACCTTGAAGTCGTCCAGGTCGAGGAAAAGCAGGGCCACCTTCGTCCGGCCGCGGCGTCGGCTCGCCAGAGCACGCTCGACGTGGTCGGCGAACAGCACCCGGTTGGCGAGTCCCGTCAGTGGATCGTGAAGCGCATCGTGGAGCAGTTGCGCCTCCATGATCTTCTGATCGGTCGTGTCAACCAGCAGGCCCTGGGAAACGCGGCGGTCGCCCACGACCGTGGCTTCGATCATCGAGTAAGCCTCGTCGTGTACCCAGACGACGGATCCGTCCTGCGCGATCATCCGATAGTCGGCCCGCAGCGGAGCGTCGGTGGCCCAGTGTGCGTTGTAGGCGGCAAGGGTGGCCTCGCGGTCGTCGGGATGGATGAGCCCGGGCCACAGCTCCGGATCGGCCAGGAACGCCTCCGGCGGATAGCCGACGATCGCCTCGATCTGGGGGCTCATGTAGGCGAGGTGGCCGCCGTCCGAGACGGCAGGATCGGCGACATCGATGTAGACCGCGGCGGGCACGCGTTCGACGAGCATCCTGTAGCGAGAGTCCGCCTGGGCTCGCTGAACGAGGGCTTCCTCGAGCTCGGCGCGCGCGCGACCCGAGTCGTTGAGCAGGCGCCCGCGCTCGTGAACGAGGAACGTCTGGCGCAGGCCGGCCAGGAGAATCACGCCGAGTGCCGCCAGGTCGACGACCCCCAGGTCGGCACTCCGTCGACCGATGACGACGAGGCTTGCGCTGCCGACCACGGCGACCAGCGGCAGCCCGCCGCGGACGATCGCCGCCAACCCCTGGTAGCGCGTCTCCTGCGCCCCAACCCTGGTCGCGTCCCAGAACCGCTTCAGGGGCTCGCGCCCGGCTCCTGGCCCGGCGAGCGCGCGCGCTGAACCATCCGGCATCTCAGCCGGAATCAACGCTCCGACCGCAGTGGCCGATATGTCGCTCGGAGGAGCGGCATTCTCCATGCCCATGACCTTAGGGCTCGGAACTTGGCGCGGCCACTACGCGATCGGGCCATACCGGCCTAGGTTGGATTCCGTACCCGAGCGTGCGCGCTACGCTTTCCCAACGCACCGCGCACGGGAGATCGCGATGGATCGAATGACCGACGAGCAGGCTCGGGCCTTCCTGGAGGAGGGCTCTCGGCCGCCGACCTTCGCCAGCGTCCGACCGGACGGTCGGCCGCACGCGGTCCCGACGTGGTACGCGGTCGAGGGCGACGACATCGTCTTCACGACGTGGCACACCACGGTGAAGGCGAGCAACCTCCGTCGCGATCCGCACGTTTCGGTCGTCGTCCAGGACCCGGAGCCGCCGTACGACTACGTGGCGGTCGAGCGCGAGGCCGAGCTGATCGACAACCTGGAGATGTGCCGCCGGATCTCGACGCTGCTCGGGGCGAAGTACATGGGCGCGGACCGCGCCGAGGAATTCGGCCGGCGGAACGGCGTCACGGGCGAGCTGGTCGTCCGCGTCAGGCCGACCCGGATCCACGGCTTCCGGCACGTGGCGGGCTGAGCGAGGTGGCGACCAACGTCGGGCCCGCGATCCACGTCGCCGGCCTGCGCAAGACGTTCAACGTGCCCGTTCGCGAGGCCGGCCTCCGGTCGGCGATCAAGAGTCTCGTCCGCCGCGAGACGACCGAGGTCCGGGCCGTCGACGACATCGGCTTCGAGATCGAGCACGGCGAGGTCGTCGGATTTCTAGGCCCGAACGGGGCCGGCAAGACGACGAGCCTGAAGATGCTGAGCGGACTCCTCTACCCGACGGGCGGCGAGGCGCTCGTCCTCGGCCATGTCCCGTCGCGACGCGAGGCCGCGTTCCTGCGGCGGATCACGATGGTCATGGGCAACCGCAACCAGCTCCAGTGGGACCTGCCGGCCCTCGACTCGTACGAGCTGATCAGGGCCATCTACCGGCTGCCGCAGGCGGACTTCGCGAAGACGCGGGACGAGTTCATCGGGCTGCTCGACCTCGGTGACCTCGTTCGCAAGCCGGTTCGCAATCTCTCGCTCGGCGAGCGGATGAAGGTCGAGATCGTCGGCGCGCTGCTCCATCGGCCGCAGGTCCTCTTTCTCGACGAGCCGACGATCGGGCTGGACGTCACGATGCAAAAACGGATCCGGGCGTTTGTCGCTGAGTACAACCGCCGTTTCGGGGCGACGGTCCTGCTCACGAGCCACTACATGGCCGACGTCCAGGCGCTTTGCCGCCGGGTCATCGTCATCCACCACGGCCGGATCCTGTTCGACGGCGGCCTGGCGGAGCTTGCCGCCCGCTTCAACGCGACGAAGACGATCGGGGTGATGCTCAAAGAAGGCACGGCCGACCTGTCGGCCTACGGCGAGGTCATTGCGACCGACGACGAAAAGGTCACCCTGCGCGTCTCGCGGGCCGACGCGCCGGAGGTCACGACGCGCCTGCTGCGCGACCTGCCGGTGGCCGACCTCACGATCGAGGACCCGCCGATCGAGGACGTCATCGAGCTCGTCTTTGCGGACGCGGCGTCCGAGGTGGCCGCCGGATGAGCCTTCGGGCGCCGATGACGAGCCTGGCCCCGGCGACACCGCCGCCACCGCCTGTCGCCGCCGTCGGGCGCGCCCGCGGGCTGATCAACTTCTACCTGGCCTCGATCCGGCTCGCCATCGCCGACCAATTCCAGTACCGCGTCGCGAACTACTTCTACATGATCGGAATGGTGGCTGAGCCGGTCATCTACCTCGTCGTCTGGTCGACGATCGCGCGGCAGCAGGGCGGCGAGGTCGGCGGCTTCACGCCAGGCGAGTTCGCCGCCTACTACATCGTCTGGACGCTCGTCCGGAACATGAACATCATCTTTACCCCGTACGGCTGGGAGCAACGGATCCGCCAGGGCGAGCTGTCGGGGATGCTCCTGCGGCCGATCCACCCGATCCACTTCGACCTCGGCTATTTCGCCGGCTGGAAGTTCGTCGTGATCGTCCTGTGGCTGCCGATCGCGGCCGTCCTGACGCTCCTGTTCTCGCCGGAGCTCGACCCGCGCCCGATCGACGTCGCCGTCTTCGCCGTCGCGATCTGGGGCGCCTACCTCATCCGCTCGGTGAACTACTGGATCCTCGGGATGGTGACGTTCTGGACGACCCGGGTCGGACCGATCTTCGAGCTGGTCTTCACCGCCGAGCTGTTGTTGTCCGGTCGGCTCGTACCGCTCTCGCTCATGCCCGACTGGGCGCAGCGGTTCGCCGACGTCCTGCCGTTTAAGTGGACGTTCGGGTTCCCGATCGAGGCGCTCGTCGGGCGGCTATCGGAGGCCGAGCTCCTCGGCGGGCTGGCGATGCAGGCGCTGTGGATCGCGATCGGGTCGATCGGCGTGATGGTCGTCTGGCGGTTCGCGATCCGGCGCTACTCCGCGGTGGGCAACTGATGGCCGCGCCGAGCCGCGATCTTCTTCGGCCGCTGAGGCTCTTCGGCCTGTTTTTCCGCGTCGGCGCCCTGAACGAGCTCCAATACCGGGCGAACTTCGCGATCCAGATCTTCCAGTCGGCGATCGCGCTCGGTACCGGGCTGGCCGTCATCGGGCTCGTCTTCAGCCAGACCACCGAGCTCAACGGCTGGTCGCAGCCGGAGCTGCTGGCGGTGTTCGGCGTGCACATCCTGATGGGCGGCATCATCGGCACGGTCATCCAGCCGAACATGATTCGCCTGATGGAGGACGTGCGCCAGGGCACGCTCGACTTCGTCCTGACGAAGCCGGAGGACTCCCAGGTCCTCGTCAGCGTTCGCGAATTCCGCATCTGGCAGGCGGTCGATGCGATCGTGGGGATGGTCGTGCTGGGTGTTGCGGTCGCCCAGTTGCAGGTCGGCGTCGGCCTCGTCCAGACCCTCGCGTTTGCCCTGACCCTGGTCCTCGGCGGGCTGATGATCTACTGCTTCTGGCTGATCCTGACGATCGGGGCGTTCTGGGTCGTCCGCATGGATCAGATCGTCGAGATGTTCGAGGGCGTGTACCAGTCCGGCCGCTGGCCGGTCACGATCTACCCCGGCTGGCTGCGCTACTCGCTGACGTTCCTCGTCCCGATCGCCTTCGCGGTCACGGTTCCAGCGGAAGCGCTGACATCGCGGCTGACGCCCGAGACGCTGGCATTGGCGGCGGGCTTCGCCGCGCTGATTCTCGCCTTCACCCGCTGGTTCTGGCGGTTCGGCCTGCGGCGTTACTCGGGCGCCTCCGCCTGATGGTGGACTTCGCGCTGCGCCCGATGGAGCCGACCGATGGGCCGGGGATCGATGCCCTGATGCGGGAGGTCGCTCAGTCGACAGCAATCGCTCTGACGACGCAGTACCGGCACGATGTCTACCAGGCGCTCCTCGCGCAGCATCCGACCCTGTTCGGTGTCGTTGCGACAGCCCCCGGCGCGGACGGCCTGGTCGGCGTCGCGACCGCGTTCGTCGAAGAGGTCGACGCCGGAGGCCGGACCTATCCGTGCGCCCACCTCGAGAACCTGAAGGTCCGTCAGGACTTCCGCCGAAAGGGCCTCGGGTCGAGGCTGGCTGACTGGCGCATCCAGGAGGCGCGCCGGCGGTTTGGTGGCGAGGGCATCATCGCCACCGACATTGAGGTCAGTAACGCCGCCTCGCTCGCCACGGCTCGTCGCTGGTGCACCCAGGTCCTGGGGCCTGTCCGGGTCGTGATCGCGCGGGTGTCGACGAAGCCGACCGCAGCCGATCGGATCCGCCTCCGTCAGCTCGCCGAGGAGGAGACGGAAGCGGTCGTCGACGCCATGAATGCCTTCTACGAGGGCTTCGAGCTTTTTCCGCGACAGACGCCGGTCACCTTGGCGACCTACCTGGCCCCAACCTCCCTGGGTGACACGATCCGTACCTATCGCGTCGCGGTCGCGGACGACGGCACGATCCTCGCCGGGGCCGCGGTCACCGAGCGATTCAAGCTGATGACCGATCACGTGGACCGGGTCCCGCGGCCGCTGGAGTTGCTCGGGAGGGTGATTCCGCTGTTCCCTCCCGATCGCGTCATCCGGACGATCGAGGTGAGCCTGGCGTGGCATATGCCCGGCCGGCTCGATGCCGGACGCATGCTCTGGGATGCGATCCGCTACGAATGGCGCGACCGCGCGACGCATGTTGCGGGCCAGGCGGACCCGCGCGGACCGCTGATCGACTTCTTCCACGTTGGCCGCACCATGATCCCGCGAGTGCAACTCATGGTCCCCGTGCAGAGCCCGGTTCCGCTCGACGAGAGTCGACCGGTCTATGTCTGGCGCTAGCTCTGGCCGGAGCCTTGGGAACCGACTGGGCGGAGCAGGCGAAGCGGCGTTAGCGTGGCGAGGTAGATCCCAAGGACGCCGAGACCTGCCAGAACTCCGAAGGCCACGATCGCCGCCGGCGAGCTCCAGCCACCCTCGACGAGCGCATGCCAGACTTCAAAACCGAACGCCGCCGCGACGGCGAGAACAACGCCGAATGCGAAGCGGTGGCGGCGCGGGCTGATCGGGGAGCGGATGAGGAACCGCTCGATGGCGGCTGACAGGCGACCGACCGGCCGACCGAGCCCGATCGGGCGGGCAACATCTTCGGCGAGGGCAAGGAGGTCGTCGACGATGTCGGGCTCCTGTGAGGTCAGGGGCGAATCCAGCCGGGTCGAGCGGGCATCGCGAGCCAC
>Ga0210378_10001204_pt1 | contig 13528 bp, 16 predicted proteins | sample PLM1_60_b1redo_FD_155465 | JGI IMG/M metagenome (GOLD analysis project Ga0210378, IMG submission 155465) | Groundwater sediment microbial communities from an aquifer in East River, Colorado, USA - PLM1_60_b1 redo | ecosystem: Environmental > Terrestrial > Soil > Riparian zone | place: USA: East...
CGGCCCATCCGGCGTGTCCTTGACCAGCCAGCCGGCCTCGCGCAGCTCGTCCCTGATGGCGTCGGCCCTGGCGTAGTCGCCCCGCTCCCTCGCCGCCTGCCGCCGGGCCAGCAGGTCGTTCAGTTCGGGCGGGACGGATGGATGTCCCTGGCTGCTCGACAATCCGCTGTCCTTGATTCATGTGGGGGGAGCTCCGACTCCCCCCACCGCCCCTCCGGAGCGCCTGTGCCATGGCCCAGCTGATCGCCGATACCGTCGGGCGCGCTACAGCTACAGCTCCAGCTCGGCCTCGCCCTTGCTCAGGACCTTCTCGCCCTTCTCGTCCTCGGCGTGGAAGCGGATGAGGACCCGCCGGCCATCGACCTCGGCCACCTCACCCTTGGCGGTCAGGGTCTGGCCAGGCTCGATCATGGCCGAGAACCGCACCCGCAGGCGCTTGACCGCGGCCGGGTCACCGACCCAGCCGGTGACCATGCGGGCGGCGATCCCCATGGAGTACATCCCGTGGGCGATCACCCCTGGCAGCCCGACCGCCCTGGCCACCTCGTCGTTCCAGTGGATCGGGTTGAAGTCGCCGGAGGCGCCGGCGTACCTGATCAGGTCCAGGCGCTCGATGGTGTCGGCGACCTCGGGCAGGATTTCGCCCGGTTGCACCTCGGCCAGGTTGACCCTTGGGCTCATGCCCTCCCCCCACGCGGCGGCGCCGTGCCCCGCGACAGCAGCATCGCCCTGACCGTGCACACCGGCTCGCCGTCCTCGGTGGTCACCTCGGTCTCCAGCGTGAGCAGCTCGTGCCGGCCCTTGGCCTCGACGGCGGCCACCTTGCCGGTGGCCAGCAGCCGGTCGCCGGCCCGGATCGGCCGGTGGTACACGAACTCCTGCTCGCCGTGGACGACCCTGGAGTAGTCCAGCCCGAGCTGGGGGTCGCCGTAGACGACCTGGCCGGCCCGGAGCGACAGCACGACCGCGAAGGTCGGCACCGCCGGGATGTCCGGGTGGCCGGCGGCCCTGGCCGCCTCCTGGTCGTGGTAGATCGGGTCGGTCTCCCCGACCGCGGCCGCGAACTCACGCAGCTTCTCCCGGCCGACCTCGTAGCGGATGGCCGGGTACGCGCTGCCCACCAGGGCCTGGTTCAGCGGCATGGGAAGGTCAGCGGGTCTCCCGATGGGCGGTGTGTCGCCCGCACCAGCGGCAGTACTTCTTCAGCTCGACGCGGTCGGGGTCGTTCCGCTTGTTCTTCCTGGTGGTGTAGTTGCGATGCTTGCAGACGGTACAGGCAAGGGTGATGGTGGGCCGGACATCGGTGGTCGCCATGGAGGTTCCTTCCTGCGCGCAGCGTGAACCTCGATCCTACCTTGAGGATCTGGGGTGGAACCCGTTGCTACTTGAGGATTTTGATGACGCGGCCGGCGCCGACGGTGCGGCCGCCTTCGCGGATGGCGAACCGTAGCCCCTCGGTCATGGCGATCGGCTGGATCAGCTTGACCACCATCTCGGTGTTGTCGCCCGGCATGGCCATCTCGGTCCCCTCGGGCAGGACCACCTCACCGGTCACATCGGTGGTCCGGAAGTAGAACTGGGGCCGATAGTTGTTGAAGAACGGGGTATGCCGGCCCCCCTCCTCCTTGGACAACACATACACCTGCGCGGTGAACTCGGTATGGGGGGTGATGCTGCCCGGCTTGGCCAACACCTGCCCCCGCTCGATGTCCTCCCGCTTGGTCCCCCGCAACAACACCCCGATGTTGTCGCCGGCCTGCCCCTGATCCAACAGCTTGCGGAACATCTCCACCCCCGTCACCACCGTCTTGGTGAGCTTGGGACGGATCCCCACGATCTCGACCTCTTCCCCCACCTTGACCGTGCCCTGCTCCACCCGCCCGGTCGCCACCGTCCCCCGACCGGTAATGGTGAACACATCCTCCACCGGCATCAGGAACGGCCGATCCACCACCCGCTCCGGCTCCGGCACATAGCTGTCCACCGCATCCATCAACTCCACAATCCTCGGCGTCCAGGCCGGATCCCCCTCCAACGCCTTCAACGCCGACAGCCGCACGATCGGGGTGTCGTCCCCAGGGAACTCGTACTGGGTCAACAACTCCCGGACCTCCAACTCCACCAGCTCCAGCAACTCCTCGTCATCGACCAGGTCGACCTTGTTCAACGCCACCACGATGTAGGGCACCCCAACCTGACGGGCCAACAACACATGCTCACGCGTCTGCGGCATCGGCCCATCAGGAGCCGACACCACCAAGATCGCCCCATCGATCTGGGCCGCCCCAGTGATCATGTTCTTGATGTAGTCGGCATGCCCCGGCATGTCCACATGCGCGTAATGGCGATGGTCGGTCTCGTACTCCACATGCGCGATCGAGATCGTGATCCCGCGCTGCTTCTCCTCCGGCGCCTTATCAATCTGATCAAACGGCGTGAACGGCACCTCGGGGTTGCGCTCATGCAACACCTTGGTAATCGCCGCCGTCAGCGTCGTCTTCCCATGATCGATATGCCCCATCGTCCCAATATTCAAATGCGGCTTCGTCCGCTCAAACCTCTTCTTCGCCATGGGGAACGATCTCCTCGTCGTCGTCGATCCGACAAACTGCAAGGCGAGAGCCGGCTGCCGAACGGCACCTCGCCCTCACCTGGTAGCGGCGGGTGGACTCGAACCACCGACACAGCGATTATGAGCCGCTTGCTCTACCTCTGAGCTACGCCGCCGAGCCCCCGACCCCTGGACCGGCCCGGGACCTCGGAAGTGTAGCAGCGATACCCAGCCCGCCGGTCAAGCCAAATCGGGCGCTGCCAGCTTCGGTGCGGCCGTGCGGGCGGCCGTGCGGGCGGCCGTGCCGACGGCAGATCGCCTGTACGACCGGGTTCGCCGGCTATCTCGACGGCTGCCGCTAACCTCCCAATGTGGCCTTGCCGGCCCGGTCGACGTAGGCTTCCGCTTCACGCGACCAGAGGAGGAGCCATGGACCCCAACGAGCGGGGGTCCCAGCCTCCCCCCGAAGCCAGGGGAGAGGCGGACCTCGCCCCCACCACCGAGTTCAGGGCGTTCCTTGCCGGCGACCCGATCCCCACCGGCGCCGACGCCGAGCGTCCGGCCGGGCCGGAGCCGGACGGCTGGCTGGCCCGCATCCGAGCCCTGTTCCAGGGCCGCTCCACCCGCTGAGCTCCGGCCGCCGCCACCCATGCCGGGCGTTGCCCACCCCGCGGTCCGGGTCAAACCCCGGTTGCGCGGGGTGCTCCACCAGTACGCCTTCTTCGTCTCGCTGGCCAGCGGCACCCTGCTGGTCCTGCTGGCCACCACCGTCAGGGCGTCGGTCGCGGCCGTGATCTACGCGGTCTCGGTGTCCGCCCTGTTTGGGGTGAGCGCCCTGTACCACCGCGTCACCTGGACCGGGCCGGCCCGGCGCCGGATGCGCCGGCTCGACCACGCGATGATCTTCCTGCTCATCGCCGGCACCTACACACCGGTTGGCCTGCTGGTCCTCCAGGGCAGGCTCGGCACCGTCGTGCTCGCCGTCGTCTGGGGCGGGGCGATCGCAGGCATCGTGCTCGAGCTGGCCTGGGCGGGGGCGCCCAGATGGCTCGGCGGGACCGTCTACCTGGCGCTCGGCTGGGTGGCGGTGGTGGCCATGCCGCAGCTGTTCGCCCGGCTCGGCGTCACCGGCGGGATGCTGATCGTGGCCGGCGGGCTGGTCTACTCGGCCGGGGCCGCCGTGTACGCCCTGCGCCGCCCCGATCCGGTGCCCGCCGTCTTCGGCTACCACGAGGTGTTCCACCTGCTGGTGATCGCCGGGGTTGCCGCGCACTTCCTGGCGATCAGCCTGTTCGTCCTCCCCACCGGCTGAAGGTATCCCGGCTACCGGCACCAGCGTTGCCAGCAGCCGCTGGGACGGTCTGGCGGCCTCGATCTCCAGCGTTTCCACCACCACGTCGCGGACGCCTCGGACCTTCGGCGGAGCGCCATCGAACCGGGTCCGATAGAGATCCGGCAACGCCGGGTCGGTGTCGATGGTGATGTTGCCGGCGCGGATCAGCCGCAGCTGCCAGTTGCGGACTGGGCCCAGTGGAGATCCCGGCTGTGCGGCAGACAGGTCATCGGCCATGGCGCCCTCGGCTCCCCGAGCTCAGCGCTGCTTGCGCCGGGCCCGGTCGGTGCGCCAGCGGACGAACCGGCCGCCCAGCTGCACCATGGGGCCGCTGGACCCGAGCAGGTGGACCACTGCCACGTCCGGGGTGAGGAAGCGGACCGATTCGACCTCGCCGACCAGCCGGCTGCCGTACAGCACGGTGGGAAACAGATTCGCGTGGGAGCTGATGCTGTCGGCCGACTCATGGCAGCTCCTTCCCGTATGCCCAGGAGTGTGCGCGCTCGACCCGTTTCAGCGCGAACGCGTCAGCGGCCGGGCGAGACAGCGCGGGCACGACCGGCCGGTCCGTCGGACACCACCCGCCCGGAGGGATCGGCGACGTGCGCGGGGCCAGTCAGATCGGGATGTTGATGAATGGTGAGCTGTAGTCGGCGGCGCGGGCCAGCACCGCCTCGGCCTCGGCCCGGCTGGTCTCGGCCAGGCGCCGCTCGGCCTGGACCAGCAGCGGAAGCAGGCCGACATCGCCTGGGGTGGCGATGCCGGTGACCTCGGGGTGCGACAGCACCCAGGCCACCGCGGCGGTGATCGGCTCCTGGTCGTCGAACGGCTCGTACCAGGTGCTGTAGCCGTGCTCGACCGGCTCCGGCCAGTTCCGCCGCGACGCCGACTTGATGATCATCAGCCCGGCGTCCTGGGCCTGGATCTCGGCGACCAGGGCCTGGTAGTCGGCCAGATACGCCGGGTCCTGGCCGAGCACGTAGTTCAATGGCGACAGCACCGTGTCGAACGGGAACCGCCGCAGCGCTTCCAGGTGGGTCGCCGGGGCCTGGTGGCCATGGCCGGTGATCCCGACCGCCCCGGCCAGGCCCTCGTCCCTGGCCCGGACCACCGCCTGCAGCGACCCTCCCGAACCGGTGACCAGGTCCAGCTCCTCCAGCTCACCCACCGAGTGGACCTGGATGAGGTCCAGATGGTCGGTCTGCAGCCGCTCCAGGCTGTGGTTGATCTGCGCCCAGGCCTCGTCACGGTCCCGCAGCCCGGTCTTGGTGGCCAGGAAGATCCGGTCCCTGATCGTGGGCATCCACGGGCCCAGGCGCAGCTCGGCGTCGCCGTAGCTGGCCGCGATGTCGAAGTGGTTGATGCCTGCGTCCAGGGCCAGCTGGACCGAGGCGTCGGCGGTGTCCTGGTCGACCTCGGCCAGCGCGGCCGAGCCGTAGATCAGGACCGAGCTCTGGTGACCCAACCGACCCAGTCTCCGCTTCTGCATGGCACCCACTCCCCATTCGGTCGGCGACCCGGTCCCCACTCCGGCGGATCCGAACTGGTCCGGGCGGACTGCACAAGGCTACCCATATGGTCGCCGCCACGGGCGACTTGGCCGCGGCGGCCGCGCTCGGACAGACCGGGTGACGGCTGCCGAGAACTCGGCCGGGAGGACCGCTCCTGGCGCGCAGCGCCTCCTTGATCGCGTCGCCGTGGCGCGCGGACCCTTGGTGAGGTGGCCCAGCAGCGCGTCCAGGTGGCCCTTCCGGGCTGATCGATGGCCGCTTCTTCAGCGGCGCGAGCGGCGCAACGCCCGGACGACCCATCGCAGGCTCAGTAGGGCGACCGCGCCGACGAGCTGGCCGCGGAGGACGACCCGGGTCAGGTCGAAGGCCGGTTCCCATGAGACCGTGCCGTCTTTGATCACGTACGCGCCTACGGGCCGGGCGATCAGCCCGCCCCCGCTGCCCTCCCCGTCGCCGGCCGGCGCCTGGACGGACGAACCGCGGCCCAGGCCCCCGCCGGCTCGCACTTCGGCGGCCGGGATGATGGTGACGCCGTCGCGCTCGTAGGGCTCGCCGTAGACCCTGCGAACGTTCGCATTGTCGGTCAGGCGGGACAGGAAGTCCGGTGTGGTGGCCATGGATACCTCCGTGGCGGGTTGTAGGGTGCCTACCGGACCAGTGTGCCCTCCCCGGTGGCGCTGATACCGGCCCCGTAGTTGAGGTCAGCCGCCCGAGGCAGCCACCCGGGGTGTATCACCAGTCGCTGCCTGCAAGCCGTGCTGGAGGCGGCGGCCCTGGCCATTCGAGGAAGACCATGGTGGCGTCGTCACGGGGCTTGGCGCCCTGGTGGGCCAAGATGGCGTGGGCGAGCCGGCGCATCGTCTCGGCTGCCGGCGGGCCGGCCAGGGTCGCGGACCAGCAGGTGCGAGGTTTCCAGCAGGTGACCGAGCAGATCCACACCCGGATCACGCATCGGTCCTCCTCCTGGGCCACTGGTCAGCCAGCAGCGCTGTTGCTCCGCGCGTGGTTTGCCGGCTCCGGTCGCGGTTCAGTGGACTGGCATGCGCTTCGGGAACATAGAGGTCCGCCCGCTCGGTGGCGGGCTCGGGTGCCTGCTCATGGTGCTGGTCTCGGTCATCGCCTCCGTGGTGCTGACGGTGCTGGTCAACCTCCTGCTGCGGTAGTCCTGGACTGCTCCTGGCGAGTTGCAGCCCAACAGCGGGCGCTAGGTGGCGGTCTCGCGGTCCTTGGCCTGCTCGGCCCGCCCTCGGGCGAGGTCACTCCGGTTGGCTGGCAGGGGTTGGCCGCGGGTCACGTCGCGAGCCACATCGGCCAGCCGACCCTTGACCTGGGCGGTCACTGCCGCCATGAGCAGACTGGCGACCAGCCCGGCATAGGCCTGCAAGGCGGCGACCTCGCCGGGATCCCAGTCCCGCGCCTGGCCAGCGTACAGATCCAGGGTGCCGATCACCCCGCCGTCCAGCTCTACCGGCACACTCAACGCAGCCACCACCGCTTCGCTGATGAGCACCTGGGCGAACTCGTTCCAGTCCGGTTCGGTGTGGATGTTGCGGATGGCGGCCGGCAGCCGCTGGCTGAACGCCACCGCACAAGGACCTTGGGCCAGCCGCTCCTGGCCGTCCTCGACGGTCTGGGCGGTCTGATCCGACGCACTGGCCCAGCGCAGCTGCCCGTCCTGGTCGACCAGCATCAGCCCGGCTGCTTCGGCTCGGAACAGCCGCTTGGCCGCGTCGGTCACCTGCTGCAGGGTGAGGGCCAGGCCGCGGTCTGGGTCCAGGCTGCCCAGAGCGCCGATGCTCTTGGCCAAACAGGACCAGGCCGCTCGCGCCGCTGCCGCGGACCCGTTCTGGCTCAGCAGCCGGGCCGGTCGGAGACGATCGAGCGCCGCAGGCCTCATCGGCCGATGCCATGCTGGTCGACGTGAGCTGAGCGGCGTAGCGTTCGCTCATGGCCGCCAACCGCGAGCGGGTGGCGCTCGCCTCCTTCATCACCGGCTCACTGCTGGCTGGCGGCAACGCGGTGGGTGTCCGGTTCAGCAACCGCGAGCTGGCTCCGCTGTGGGGAGCCGGCCTGCGCTTCCTGGTCGCCGCGGCTGTGCTCGTGGCCGTCATGGCGGCGCTGCGCCAGCCGGCACCCCGGGGTCGGGCACTGACCGGTGCGCTTCTCTACGGCGTGTTCAACTTCTGCGCTGCCTTTGCCCTTGCCTACTATGGGTTCGTCCGGATCCACGCCGGGCTCGGCCAGACGCTGCTCGCGTTGGTGCCGCTGGCGACGCTGCTGCTCGCCGTGGTTCAGCGCCAGGAGCGCCTCCGCGTCGCGGCGGTCGTTGGGACCCTGCTCGCCCTTGTCGGGATCGCGGTGATGTCACAGGCGCCGTTGCAGGGGTCGGTACCGCTGCTTTCGCTGTTTGCCATGCTGGGCAGCGCCGTGTGCTTCGCGGAGGCGGCGGTGCTGGTGCGCCGCTTCCCCACTGTGCACCCGGTGACCATGAACGCGGTGGGCATGGCGGCGGGTGGGGCGTTGCTGGTCGTCGGGTCGGTGCTCGCGGGCGAACCGCTGGCGCTGCCCCAACGCGCCGCGACCTGGGTTGCGGTCGGCTATCTGGTCGTCGTCGGCTCGGTGGTGGTGTTCGTGCTCTACATCCTCGTGCTCCGATACTGGACCGCGTCACGAGCGGCGTACACGTTCGTGCTCGTCCCGGTCGTCACCGTGGTGTTGTCCTGGTGGCTGGATGATGAACCGGTCGGCGCCGGGCTGGTGGTCGGGGGTCTCCTGGTCCTGGCTGGTGTCTACGTCGGCGCGCTACGTCCTTCGCACGTGGCGGCGGAGACGAGGTTCCCCTTGCGCTCGTAGCGCTCCACCGCCTCGGCGATCACGGGCTGGGCCCTGGCCCGCTGCCCTGCCGAGAGGAGGACCCCGGCCAGATCCATCAGCAGGTCGGCCCGCAGGTTGAGCATCTCGGCCGGTGCGAGACCAACCGCCTCCCTTGCGAGCCGCTCCGCTTCCGAATGGCGGTCGCGGCTCACCATCACCAGGGCCCTCGCCGCGCGCCACAGCGCTTGGGCCGCAGCCCCCTCCGCAGGCGAGTAGTCCAGACTCATCGTCGCGAACCCATCCGCCTCGCTCGATCGGTCTCGCAAGGAGAGGACCCGCGACAGCCCCGCGGCGATCCTCGCGACCGGCTCCCGTTCCCGAAAGCTGAGCGCCATCTGCAGGGCAGCACGTAGCTCTCGTTCGCTGCCCTCGATGTCGCCTGCCAGCGTCTCCACCGCGGCGCTCGACCGCGCCGCCCACATCAGGGGCCGGCGGAACCGCCACCGCTCCACCATGTCCCGCCGGGCGCGAGCGATCATGGCACGCGCCTCGTCGAACTCGCCCTCCATCGCGCGCAGGGTCGCCAGACCGCGGCGACGCGCGAGCGGCTCGACAGTCTGCAGACAGCGCACGGCCGGACTGCTCAGGATCCGCGTGATCGGGTGGTCGCGCAGCCGGGTGAGCAGGCCATGCGCCTCCCGACGGCCAGGCGTCGACAGCGGCCGGACCGCGTCAGGTCCCAGCCAGGCCCGCTTGTCGCCGGCGTGCGCATGGCGGACCAGGTACGGCATCCGGCCTCCGACCGCGCGCCCGCCGGCCAGCGGCGGGCGCCACCACCCGCGCCGGCCAGCCACCAGGCCGACCAGCGCGCAAACCAAACTCTCAGGCTTGTACCACCTTTGTGGACTGTAGTTCCAGCTGCAACCAACAGCCGGGGCTGGCCGAGAGGCCTGGTCCGAGGACAGATCTCGGGTGCACGCACCGCCGAGCGGCGTGACGACTTCCCGGTGGGCTGCTGGCGAGCGGATAAGATGCGCGCCCATGCTCTCGCTGCAACGCCTCGTATCCGAGCCATCGGCAGCTGGCCAGCCGAGATGGCGGGCGGTCGCGGGCTTGGCGGCCGCTGGGCTGCTGATCGGCTGCGTGCTGCTGGTGCTGCAGTTTGCGCGGCTGGGCTGGGAGCCGACCGCGCCGTTTGTTGTGGGTACCAGCTGGGGGCTGGACGAGGAGCTGGCCGCCCGTCACGTCCGGGTCAGGGTAACCCCCGGGAACGGCTACGACGGCCAGTGGTTCCTGGGGTTGGCCTACGACCCGATGCTTGGTGAGCGGCTCGCCGCGAGCTTCGATATGCCCCGCTATCGGGCTGGCCGGCCCTTGCAGGCGGTGGTGGGCTGGCTGCTGGCAGGCGGGAGGGCCAGCGCGATCCCGTTGGCTCTCCTGGCGGTCGGGCCGCTGGCTGTTGCCTTGGGGTGCGCGGCGACCGGCAGGCTGGTCGCCGCTTGCGGTCGGTCGCCATGGTGGGGGCTCGGCTTCGCGTTGGTGCCAGGGGTGGCGGTCGGGGTCACCTTCGGCACCGCGGAGCCGCTCGCCCTCGCCCTCGCCGTCCTGGGCCTGAGCCTGGTGCTGGATCGGCGCTCGATCGCCAGCGGGTTTGCGTTCGCCGGCGCCGCCCTGACCAAGGAGTCCTACCTCGTCTTCGCGGTGGCGGCGGCGGCATGGCTGGCGTTGGGCGTCGGCAAGCGCCGCCTGGCGCGGTTCGCCGAGGCAGCGGCCGTGCTCGCCCCCGGGGTGGTGATGCTCGGGTTGTGGTGGGTGTATGTGGCCTGGCGGATACCGGCTGGCGCAGGTGAAGGCGAGGCGTTGGGAGCGGTTGGGCCACCGTTGGCCGGCTGGGGCCACGCCTTGGGCATGGTCATCAGCGGCGATTACGTGCCCGACGCCCCGGTCGGTCCGCTCGGGGCGGCGTTGCTGATGGGGTCGCTGGTGGCCACCGTCGCCGCGACTGTGCTCGGCATACGCCGCCCGACCCTGCTTGGCCGGGCCGGGCTCCTGCTCGGCCTGTACGGACTGGTGCTTTCCGGCGAGCTGCTGGGTCGCTTCCTGTCGAGTATGCGCGTCCTGGCCCCAACGGTTCTCGCCGCCTGCCTCGCCATCGCGGCCGAGGTCACGACCGCCGCCAGGGCGAGGCAGGAAGCCAAGGCCCCATCCAGCACACCCTGACCGATCCGGCTCGTCCTTGGCTCGGTCCCGAGAGGGCGCCGGGGAGGGATCGTGGCCGGACGTTCCACCAGACCCAGACCCCGGCCACCTGCTCGGGGGGGCGGCCGAGCAGCTCGGTGAAGAACTGCACCATGGTCGCCTCGGTGGGCGGGGAGTCCATCGGTCCGACCACGACGGTCCCGACCTGCCAGCGCAGCAGGTCGGCCACGAGCTGCTGGCGGAGCTCAGGGACCAGGGTCGGCTTGCGCCAGCCGAGCCGGATCTTGGTCATCCACCCGGACAACCTGGTGCCGACGGGGCCGAACTTCGGCAGTCCCTGGGCGTCGGGGCCGACGAAATAGCCGCCCGGCATGCGGTAGTGCATGTCGGCCATGGCCTGCCACATCATCGCCCGTGAGGCCTGGGCGCTCGGGAACGGGGCGACCAGGGCGACGCTGCCCTCGGGGATGCGCCGCACCTCGGCGCCGGTGAAGAACAGCGGCGGCCGAAGCGGCTCGGCCCGCAGCGGAACCTTCGGCAGCAGCGCCAGCAACGCCGCCCCGACCAGCATCATGGCCAGCAGCCGGCCGCCGATGGCCCAGTGCCTGGCGCGGTCGATGAAGACGGCCAGCAGCAGGGCGAAGAACAGGTTGGCGATGATCATGAAGCGGGTCGGGATGGCGCTCTGGACCAACGGCAGGGACTTCATCGCGGCCCACGGCATGGGGACGCCGAGGATCCGCCCGTCGAGGTGCAGGCGCTCGCCCATGGACAGCAGCAGCAGCACCAGTCCGGTCACGAACGCCACCCGGACGACCCCGCTGCGCCACCAACGGGCCACCGTGAACAGGACCACCGCCACCAGCGGGGCGCCGAGGTAGCCGTTGATCTCTCCCACGCGGCCGACGAACCGGCCGCTCACCGCAAGGGCGGCCGCCGGGGTGACGGCCATGATCCTGGTCGGGACCACGAAGGCGTACAGGTCGTTGCCGTTGCGGCTCGATTCCTGGATGTCGCCCACGATCCGCTGTGGGCCGAGAAACTGGAAGGCCAGCGGCCAGGCGGCGAGCGCCGCGAACACCGCCGCGGCGGTCCCGAAGGCGACCAGGGCCCGGCCGGACCTACCCGCGACCCGGCGAGGGAACATCACCAGCAGGGCCAGCAGCATGGCCGCGCAGGCGATGCCCGTGAAGGCGAGCAGCTCCTCACCGACCAGGACCTGGGCGCCGGCCAGGGCCCCCAGCGCCGCCCCGGCCAGCAGCGGGTTGCCACGCTGACCGACCAGGATGTCGTCGACCAGCAGCACCATCAGCGGTGGCAGCACGGCCCCGAGGGTCAGGTGCAGGTGGCTGGAGGACTGGGCGATCATGGCCGGCGAGAAGCCGTAGACCAGGCCGCCGAGCAGGGCCGCCGGGTAGCTGCGCACGTAGCGGCGGAAGGCGATCGAGGCGAACCAGGCCGACAGGGCCAGGGCCAGGGTGTAGAGCGCGGTGATGGTCACCGGCAGCCCGAAGGTGCCGGTGACCGGGCCCATCAGCGCCGCCGGCAGGGGCAGCGAGGTGTTCCACATCAGGTTCACCCCGTCGGGCACGTTCAGGTGGCCGCCGAACAACGGGTTCAGGCCTTGGCCGATGGCAAAGGGCGTCCAGCGCAGAAACCACAGGAACAACGCCCCGTCCCCGACACCCCCGCCGTTCGGGGACGTCGTGGGGGCCGCCCAGGCCCGGCCGAACACCATCACCGCCAGCCCGCAGCAGACCAGCAGGCCGGCCAGCTCCGGGCGCAGCACAACCGCCCGCAACGCCCTGGCCCGCAAGCGCCCGCCCCCACCACCCATTCCCTGGTTCACCTCACGCAATGCGGTGCGCTAGAGGCGGTGTGCCCCCGGTTGGCCGTCCTCGATGAGGAAGGAGGCGAAGGTCGACTCGGGGGCGTCCGGGCGGCTCACCGTCGAGACCGTTTGGAGGAGATCTGCCCGCAGCTCGGAGCGCTCGAGCTTGCAGCGCACGTAGCCGCGACGGTCGCCGTCGAAGAACCTGATGTAGGGGTTGAACTTGATCATCGGGCCGTAATAGGGCCCGTAGACCTCGCCGTCGCCGTTGCTGGAGATCGACGTGCCAACAAGCTCCGACGCCACCACCGGCGAGGAGGGGTCGTCGAAGTCACGGAGGATGTCGTTGACAAAGGTCGAGTGCCAGTCGCCGGTGACCACCACCGGATTCCTGACCTCGTGCTCCACCCAGGCGTTGGTGAGCCGGTTGCGCGCCGCCGGGAAGCCGTCCCAGGCGTCGTGCCAGAGCAGGTCGCCGGCGGCACCGTCGTGGCCCAGCCGGGCCACCATCACGTTGTTGCCAAGGATGTTCCAGCGCCCCTGAGAGGCGGAGAAGCCCTGGTACAGCCAGCGTTCCTGGGCGGCGCCGAGCATGGTGACCGAGGGGTCGTAGGCCTCGTCGCAGGCGTCGGCCTCGCCCCAGCCGCATGGCGGCACCGAGCGGAACTGGCGCCCGTCGACCACGTCCACCTGGGCCAGGGAGCCCCACCGCAGGCGGCGGTAGACCTGTGGTCCGTCCGCGTCCGGCCTCGCCGGCGCGCACCGGCTGATGCTCGTACCACGCCTGGTAGGCGGCCGCTCCCGCCACCGCCGCGACTCCGGTGAGGAAGCGGCGCCGGTCGACCGAGGCCTCGGCTGGAGGTGGTTGACTGTTCATGTGCGCAGGTCTAGCAGTCTGAGGTGACGAGCGGGTGGCATGTGGATGAGCGTTCCTGGGCAAGCAGCCCTGGGCCGAGGGACGCCTCGCAGGCCCCGACGAGGTCCGGCGACGGTCCCATCGAAAAGCTCGGCGTCGGCGGGCCCGCCGACGAGCCTCCCGGAGGCTGCCGGGCCGGCCCGATCTCACTCGTAGGGGTCGTCGGGCGCGGGAACCTCCACGATGTTGGTGGCTGCCAGCTCGGGCACCTTTCCGCCTCCAGGTTGGAACACCCCGGTCACGGTGACCCACTGGTCGAGCGCGTGCCCGCCGCCGGGTCCGATGACCCGGACCACCACCGGAGCCGCGTCGGCCGCGCAACATGCGATCTGGTAGCGGGCAAGCCGGAACCCGCCCTGCTCGTCGCCGGCCA
>Ga0210378_10001205_pt1 | contig 13520 bp, 14 predicted proteins | sample PLM1_60_b1redo_FD_155465 | JGI IMG/M metagenome (GOLD analysis project Ga0210378, IMG submission 155465) | Groundwater sediment microbial communities from an aquifer in East River, Colorado, USA - PLM1_60_b1 redo | ecosystem: Environmental > Terrestrial > Soil > Riparian zone | place: USA: East...
GCGCGCGCACGTGGCCGTTGAGATCCTCGTATGCCCAGCTGAACCCATCTGGATCGAGCCATTCCGAATCCGACATCGCCACGACCGCGGCGCGGAGGCGGCCGTGGCCGGCGTCGTAGCGCCGGAGGAGTTCCGCAACCGGCGTGCCGCGAGTAGCCCGGACCTGCGCGTCGTTCCACGCATCGATCCCCTCTTTCGGCATTGCCCGCCAGGTGCCCGCGCGCAGATGCTCCTCGAGTGCCTCCGCAGCCTCGTTGAACCAGGCCGCGATATGGCCGACGTGATCGGCGACCGTCCAGCCGGGCGTGACCTCGGCCGCTGTCCAGGCGTCGATCGGCAGCGCCCGGATCGTCGACGCGAACTGGGCGAGGACACTCGCCTCGTCGGCCCAGAAGCGCGCCGTCGCCGCAGCGAGGTCGGAAGCGTCGGGCTGCGGGTCGGGGCCGAACGGATCGTTCTGCGCCTGTCGGGCCCGCAGGCTGTCGGCCCACGGCTCGAGAACCCGGAGGTGATCGATCGCGTGGCCGTGGAGGACGTTGTAGACCCAGCCCCAGGCCGCGTCGCTGTAGATCGCCGCCAGCGGCAACCGACTCCCGACCGCGAGGAGCGCCCCGTGGGCGGTGTCGAGTCGCGCCCTCAGGTCGGCCGGCCGGAGCTCGGCGTAGAGCGCCCGCCGCCGCTCGTTGAACGTGTCGAAGTCGCCGCCGTCGTACTCGTCATCGGTCGGCCAGCGGCCGGTAGCGAGCGCCTCCTCGATGTAGGCGACGGCGAGTTCGTCCCAATCAAGGATGTGCGCAACGTGATCGAGGAGCGACCAGTCCGGCCCACCCGCGTCCGAGCGGGCGGCGCCCGGCAGGCGCCACGCGGCATCGTCGAGGCCGGCCCAGGAGGCCGTGAGCCGATCCCAGAGCGCCGCCTCGTCGGCCCAGAAGTCGCGCGTCGCGGCTCGGAAGTCGATCGCCTGGACGTCGCCGAGCGGCGCGCGGCGCAGGTCGAGGCCGATCCCCGCAGCGGTTCCGCGCGCGGTCGCGACAGTGCCGGTCATCGCCCCCTCGACCCCCGTGTCCGCTCGCTCATCGGGCGACGATGCGCTCCCCGCTCCGACCGTCGGCCGGTTCGCTGACGCTAGCCTCGAGCTGATCGCCGAGCTCGACGGTCCGCCGGAACGCTGCCCAGACTGCCTCCGAGAGCACCGTCCGCAGGCGTCCCGATTCCAGCTCGTGAAGGGCCGCCGCGCTCGTACCGCCCGGCGACGTCACCATGTTCCGCAATTCCGCGGGGTGCATCCCGGACTGCTTCGCGAACAGCGTGCTGCCCTCGAGGGTCTCGATCACGAGGTCGTGGGCGACGTGGCGCGGGAAGCCGAGATGGACGGCGGCGTCGATGAGCGCCTCCATGACGAGGAATACGTATGTCGGCCCGGTGCCGCTGACCGCCGTCGCCATCGCGACGAACTTCTCGTCGTCGACCTCGAGTTCCTTGCCGAGGGCACCGAGCAGCATCGAGGCCTGCTCGCGCTGTTCCGGGGTCGTTTCCGGCGTCGGGTACCAGACGGTCATCCCCTTGCCGAGCCTGGCGGGTGTGTTGGGCATCGCCCGGATGACCTGGTCGTGGCCGAGCGTCCCGGTCAGGGCGGCCGTCGTGGCACCCGCGATGACCGACAGGACGAGCTGCCCGCGACGAAGGTGGGGGCCGATCTCGCGCCCGACGCGGCCGAGCATCTGGGGCTTGATGGCGAACAGCACGACGTCGGCGCCGTCAATCGCCGCGACGTTGTCCGAGACGACCCGGATGCCGTACTCGCGCTCGAGGTGGTCACGGCGTTCGGCGCGGGGGTGACTGGCGACGACCTGGCTGGCCTCGACGAGCTCACCCCGGAGCAGACCGGCGATCATCGCTTCGGCCATGACGCCGGAGCCGACGGTGGCGATCGTTCGGTTGGCCAGGGGGACCATCGTGGGAGTATCGCACGGTGCGGGCGCCGGGCTGGGCCACGGAGCATCGTAGGTGGCCAATTATTCCCACCCGGAATGTAAGGCCTAGTGCGGCCGCCCAAATGGTGCTGATCCCGGCGTCAGGGCCTCTTTTGATGCGCAATCTCGCATCATTTCGCACCGGCAGGCCGGGGAGCAAGGTCCCAAGGTGGCCTAATAGTCCCCCGATGGCTATTTGGCCAGCTGCACGAGGGCGAGAGCTTCAGGCGCGCGCTTCGCCTAGCACGAAGAACCGTCCGGTCGTCGTTACCCTGGCCGTCTGGAAACCTGCCTCGCGGAGCGCCTCCTCGAGCTCTGGCGGCTCGCGGAAGACCTTGACGACCGTGAACTCCCGCCCGTCGGCGAGGCGACGAACGGCCAGATCACCGTCGGGCGGACCGTTGTCGGCCGCTCCCGACTGCGGATCGGGGAGGGAGTCGATGAACGCGACGATCCCGTTCGGCTTGAGCCAACGACGGGCGAGGGCGAGGAAGGCGTCGGTCCTGTCGCGGGGGACGTGGCTCAGCCAGAAGCCGAAGAACAGCGCGTCGACGCGGCGGTCCGGCTCGGTCCACGCGTCGCGGACGTGGAGGTGGGCGCGGAGACGGTGGGCGACGAGCCGCTCGCGAGCCCGCTCGAGCGGTGCCGCCGCCGCGTCGTAGATCGACAGCTCACCCTTCGACGCAAGGAGCGGCGACCACCACCCGGTGCCCCCCGCAAGCTCGACGATCTCGCCATGGATCGGCAGGCCGTCGAGCCATGTTCCGGCACCGTCGAGCTCGGCGTCCCAGGCCGCGTCGTGGATCGGGCCACGGGCGTATCGGCCGCGGCGCAGGTACCAGTCGTCGTACTCGCCGGCCCGGGCTTCGTAATAGGCGATCATCTCGGCATCGCGGTCCGCAGCAGGGATCGCCAGCGGCGGGGACTCGCTCAAAGGCGCGACCTCGGACTGCGTGCCGCCTGCGGCCGCTCGAGCCGTTAACGCATCGCGCAGGCGGAATCGGAGAAACGGGTTGTCGCCTGCCCGGCCGAGGCAATCCGGGCAGAGCCGCGCCCAGCCCTCGAGATCATCGGGCGAGCGCGTCGTCCACTTCGTTCCACACCACAGGCAATCGAATGTCGCCGGAGGACCACCGACGGATCCAGGCACCTGGCTCACTCCAGCGGGGTCCAGCTGCCCGGCGGCGAGGTCTCGACGAAGGCATCGGGGTCGAAGATCTCGGCCAGCGTCTCGATCCCATCGAGCACCCTCGGACCCGGACGCGAGAAGTAGGCGGAGCCGTCGAGGGCGAAGACGTTGCCGCTGCGGACGGCGTCGATCGACTTCCAGTCGATCGGTCTCGGCGTTCGCTTCCACTCGGCGACAGTCTCGGCTAGGTGGAAGCCGCACGGCATGAGAAGGATCATCTCGGGATCGACGTCGGCGATCGAGAGCCAGTCGGTCTGGCGGGAAGCCTCGCCGTCCTGACCGAGCAGGTCCCAGCCGCCGGCGCGCCGAATCTGCTCCGGGACCCAGTGACCGAGCGCGAACGGCGGCTCCAGCCACTCCAGCCCGACGACCCGCGGGGCTTCGTGCCCCTCTTTGCGCCGCTCGTGGACCCTCGTTTCGACGATCCCGAGGCGCGTCCGCAGGCTCTCGACCAGCTCGATCGCCTCGTCCTCTGCGTCCGTCATCGCGCCGACCGTCGAGATCGTGTTGAAGATGCCTTCGAGGGAGGTCGGCTCGAGCGAGACGACCGTGATATCGGCATCGATCGCGCGGGCGACCTCGTTGACCTGCCGATAGCTGACCGCGCACACCTGGCACAGCTCCTGGGTCAGGATCAGGTCAGGTTGCGCGGCCTCCAGCGCCTCCTCGTCGAGCGCGTAGAGCGACGACCCGCCGTGGACCGCGTCGCTGACGAGGCGGTGGATGTCGGAGCTGCTCGACGTCGAGAGATCGAAGACGCTCCGTGTTATCACCGGCGTCCCGGCGATCTCCGGCGGCCAGTCGCATTCGTGGGTGATCCCAACCAGCTCGTCGGCCAGCCCAAGGGCAGCGACGATTTCGGTAGCCGAAGGGAGAAGGGAAACGATTCTCATTTGGGATCACACGGGGCGCGACGCTGAGATGCGCGGGCCGCGACCCTCAGCCCGGTGGTTTTTCTGCGTCGACCGCCGCGCGGGCGGCAGCCTTGTCGGTGTACCAGGTGGCATCGATGGCCGTGTACTGGGCCCACTCGGGCGGCAGCGACTCCTCCGGGAAGATCGCGTTGACCGGACACTCGGGCTCGCAGGCGCCGCAATCGATGCATTCATTCGGGTCGATGAAGAGCTTGCGGTCGACGCCCTCCTCGTAGTGGATGCAATCCACCGGGCAGACCGACACGCACGAGATGTCGAGCACATCGATGCACGGCTCGGCGATCACATACGTCATCTTGTTTCTATCTCCTCGACCCAGCCGGACCCGACTCTGGCGCGGACCCGAAGCGTACCACCGGCACGCTCACGGGGCCGGTGATGGCCGCACGAATCGGACCGGGACGACCATCCCCTTCGCCCAATGGCCCGGGATGTGGCAGCCGATGAGCAGGGGGGCATCGGCGGCCACGGCCACGGCCGCGGGCACTGTCCACACGAGGTCGACCCGCTGGCCGGACGCGAGGACGACGCGCACGCGTTCGACCGCAGGCGGAACGCTGACGACCGGGGTCGGGCCAGGCGGATGACCGACGGTCGCGGCTTCGGCCACCTCCCACGCGTCCTGGACCGCCGCGTCCCCGATCACCGCCTCGTGGATCTCGAGGCCGCCGTTTACGAAATGGAAGACGACCGTTTCGCCAGGAACGAGGTCGACGGGATCAGGCACGAACTCCCAATCCTTGGCGATCACGTTGACCTCGCGCGGCGCCGACGAACTGCCTGGCGAGATCGGCGGCGTGGCGGGTGGCGGACCAGCCTCGCAGGCGACACTCAGGACGAGGGCGCCGATCGCGAGCATCGCGAGGACTGGGCGAGTGGCTCGCGCGGCGGTCACGCCCGGAGTCTATGGCCCGCGCCAATCGCTGACTTTGGTTGCAGTCTCGCCGCTCCGCGCGACACGGCCTCGGATCGCTTGACACGCGTGCACGGCGAGCCGCAATCTGCGGCCACCTCGAATGCTGAGGCGTGCGGCGCCGCCTGCCCGGCGCGGCCACGTGACCGTCACCGCGATCCGGCCTTCCGGCCTCCGACCCGACTCCGAGGTTCCGCTTGGCGCTCCACACACAAGCCGTCGATCCAGCAGGGAGCCCGGCGAGCGCGTCGGCGCCGACCGCCACCGGCGCATCCGCGACGGTCCCTGCCGTTCGGCTCGAAGGCGTCCGCAAGCAATTCGGCGACGTCGTCGCGGTCGGCGGTATCGACCTCGATGTCCGGGACGGTGAGTTCTTCTCGATGCTGGGGCCGTCGGGGTCCGGCAAGACGACCACGCTCCGGATGATCGCCGGCTTCGAGTTGCCGACCGCCGGGAGGATCCTGCTCCACGGCGAAGACGTCAGTCGCCGCCCGCCGTTCGAGCGCGACGTCAACACCGTGTTCCAGGACTACGCCCTGTTCCCGCACATGACGGTCGGGCAGAATGTCGCCTACGGGCTGGTCGTGAAGAAAGTCCCAAGCGAGGAGCGGACGCGGCGAGTCGCCGACGCGCTCCGGATGGTCCGGCTCGAAGGCTTCGACCGGCGCAAGCCCGGCCAGCTGTCGGGCGGTCAGCGCCAGCGGGTCGCCCTTGCGAGGGCGCTGGTCAACCGGCCGCGGGTGCTGCTTCTGGACGAGCCGCTAGGTGCCCTCGACTTGAAGCTGCGCGAGGAGATGCAGATCGAGCTCAAGGCGATCCAGCAGGAGGTCGGGATCACGTTCATCTACGTGACCCACGACCAGGAAGAGGCGCTCACGATGAGCGACCGGATGGCCGTCTTCAACAATGGCGTGATCGAACAGGTCGGTGCGCCCGCCGAGGTGTACGAGCGTCCCGCAACCAGATTCGTCGCGGGCTTCGTCGGGACGTCGAACCTGCTGACCGGCGATGTCGCGCGCCAGGTCGTCGGCGAGCCCGGCACGTTCACCATCCGGCCGGAGAAGATCCGGCTTTCCGAGCCGGACGCGGCCGTCGGGCCCGACGAGATCTCGGCGCTGGGCACGATCCGGAAAGTCGTCTACCTCGGGCCTGACACGCGGTTCGTCGTTGCACTCGACGCCGGCGCCGATCTCGTCGTCACTCAACAGAACCTGGCGACCTCCTCGATGGAGGCTCTCGCCCTCGAGGGCAAGGCTGTCCGCCTGATCTGGAAGCGACAGCACAATTTTCCCGTCGGGAGCGACGGGGACCGATAGGGCCGCACGGGCATTTCGGGCGGCTGGAGGAGGAACATGGACAAGCGAAGGATCGCAGGAGCGATCGGGGTCATCGCGATCGTCTTGGGCGCCTGTACCAGCGGGCCGGGCGCCTCGGCCAAGCCGAGCCTCCCAACGGCGGTCGGCGAGGGCGAAGGCGAAGTGTCCGTCCTGGCGTGGCCGGGCTACGTCGAGAACGGATCGACGGACGAGGCGGTCAACTGGGTCAAGCCGTTCGAGGACGCGAGCGGCTGCAAGGTCACCGTCCAGGTCTTCGGGACGTCGGACGAGGCCTTCAGCCTGTTCACGACGAACCCCGAGAAGTTCGATGTCATCTCGGCATCGGGCGACGCCAGCCTGCGGCTCGTTCGGGCCGGCTACGTCGAGGCGGTCAACGTCGACCTGGTCAAGAACTACGCCGACATCTTCCCGGCCCTCAAGGACAAGCCGTACAACACGGTTGACGGCGTCCATTACGGGATCCCCCACGGCCGCGGGTCGAACCTGCTCATGTGGCGGACCGACGACGTCACGCCGGCTCCGACGAAGTGGGCCCAGATGTTCGATCCGACGTCATCGTTCGCCGGCAAGGTCTCGGTCTACGACGCCCCGATCTACATTGCCGATGCCGCCGTCGTCCTCATGAAAACGAAGCCGGATCTCGGGATCAAGAACCCGTACGCCCTGGACGACAAGCAGTTCCAGGCGGCAGTCGACCTGCTGAAGCAGCAGAAGTCGATGATCTCCCAGTACTGGGTCGACTACACGAAGCAGATGGACGCGTTCCGCAACGGCGACGCGACCGTGGGAACCACGTGGCAGGTGATCACCAACCTGCTGCAGGGCGAGGACCCGGCCGTCAAGGTCGACGTCGTCAAGCCCGAGGAGGGCGCGACGGGCTGGTCCGACACCTGGATGATCAACTCCAAGACGAAGCACCGGAATTGCGCCTACAAGTTCATCGACCACATCGTCTCGCCCGAGGTGAACATCCAGATCGCCGAATGGTTCGGCGAAGCCCCGGGCAACTCCAAGGCATGCGCGCTCGCGGTCACGCCCGAGCACTGCGCCATCTTCCACGCCGATGACGACGCGTTCTGGCAGGACGTCTGGTATTGGCAGACGCCCGAGGCCAAGTGCGTCGATGGCCGCACAGACGTTACGTGCAAGGACTTCGACGCCTGGGTGAAAGCCTGGACGGAGATCAAGGGCTGAGCTCAGCCTCATCCTCACGAGCGACAGCGGCCCGGACTCCCCATTGGGATCCGGGCCGCCTATCGTTTCCGACGTGAGCACCAGCGATCAGCGACCGCCGGCATCCGCCCCGCGGCGACTCGCGGCCGCCCTCCACCGACGGCCACGGATCCGCCTTGGATTGCTCCTCGCCGGGCCGGTCGGCTGGCTCGTCATCGCCTATCTCGGATCGCTCGCGATCCTCTTCCTGAATGCGTTCTGGACGCGCGACCCATTCACCGGACTCGTCATCCGCCAGCCGACGATCGACAACTTCGTCGAGGTGGCGACGAACCCTCTCTACCGGACGGTGACGCTGCGAACGGTGGGCATGGCAATCGCCGTGACGTTGACGTGCATGGTCCTCGCGTTCCCGATCGCGTATTACATGGCTCGCGTCGCCTCGCCGCGGGTCCGCGGGCTGATGGTCGTCGCGATCGTCATGCCGCTCTGGGCGAGCTACCTCGTCAAGGCCTACTCGTGGCGACTGATCCTGTCCGAGGACGGCGTCCTCAATTGGTTCCTCGCGCCGTTGGGGCTCCGAGGGCCCGGCCTCGGCGAGGGGATGATCGGGCTCTGGATGGTATTCACGTACCTCTGGCTTCCGTACATGATCCTGCCCATCTACGCGGGCCTCGAGCGGATCCCCAGCTCGCTCCTCGAGGCATCGGCGGACCTCGGCGGCCGCGGCTTCACCACGTTCCGCCGGGTGATCTTCCCCCTCGTCGTGCCGGCTCTCGTTGCCGGCTCGATCTTCACGTTCTCGCTGACACTCGGCGACTACATCGCGCCGGGCCTGGTTACCACCACCCAATTCATTGGCACGCTGATCCTGTCCCGCTTCGGCGTGCCCGACCTGCCGCTGGCCGCCGCGCTGTCGCTGGTGCCGCTGGCGATCATGGTCGTCTACCTGCTCATCGCGCGCCGTCTTGGCGCGTTCGAGGCGCTCTGATGGGCGGCCGGCCCGGCCGGGTGGCGCTCCGCGTCGCGACCGCTGCGGTGCTCCTGTTCATGTACTTTCCGCTCGCCCTGATCGTGGCCTACGCCTTCAATGAGAGCGGGACGTCTGCGTGGCCGCCATCGGGCCTGTCGCTCCGCTGGGTGGACGCTGCGCTGGCGAACTCGGGGTTGCGTCAGGCCTTCATCACATCCTTGGCGGCCGCCATCGGCGCGACGGTGATCGCTCTGATCTTGGGCACGCTCGCGGCCATGGCCGTCGCACGACATCGGTTCTTCGGTCGCGAGATCATCTCGTTCGTGGTGATCTTTCCCATCGCCCTGCCCGGCATCGTGACGGGCATGGCGCTGAGCACGACGTTCGCCACCACCGGCGTGCCGCTCGGCCTATTCGCGATCATCGTCGGCCATGCGACGTTCTGCATCGTCCTCGTCTACAACAATGCGATCGCCAGGCTGCGCAGGACGGCGGCGTCTCTCGAGGAGGCGTCAGCCGACCTCGGCGCCGACACGTGGCAGACCTTCCGGCACATCACGCTGCCCGGAATCCGGTCGGCGATGCTGGCCGGCGCGCTCCTAGCGTTCGCTCTCTCGTTCGACGAAGTGATCGTGACGATTTTCCTGGCTGGCGGAGTTCAGACCCTGCCGATCTGGATCTTCCAGAGCTTCCGTCTGGCCAACCAGGTGGCGCTGGTGAATGTCGCCGGCCTGGTGGCGATCCTCCTGTCGGTCGTCCCGGTTTACGTCGCGAGCCGCCTGACCCGCGATACGGGTCCGACCGGACGGACCTGACCGGAATCTGCTACCAGCGCTTGCCCGGATCGATGATGCCCGGGTCGACGATGAGGGTGTAGGCAGCCGAGGCCGCGATGGTGAGGAGAAGGCGGGCGAAACGTGCCAATCGAGACATCGAAGTACCTCCGGCCCGGCTCCCGGATGCCGGCCTCTTCCGGCGAGTGACCCCATCAGGGAGTGCCCGGTCTCGATCCCGCCGCGGACAGTCTCGCGGAGGGCGCTTAGCTGCGACTAAACGGCGCCTCTACCGGGGCTCACCGGGCCGCGCAGAGTCACATCGAGGGCTTGTACTCCGGGTCGAGGTACTTGGCCGGGTCGTCCCGGAACTCGAGCAGGCAGCCCTTGCCGCAGAACCAGTACGTCTTGCCCTCGTGCTCGAGCATCAGGTCGGTCAGGTCCGTTTCGACCTCCATCCCGCAGACGGGGTCGATCGCGATCGCCAAGTCGATTCCTCCTTCGATGTTCCGATGGAGGATAGCCGCGGTCCATCGGGCGCGCCGCCGAGGGCCTCGAGGGGCGTCCGGCGTACGATCTCGCGATGACGCAACCAGAGGCGCCCGACGCGCGGGCCACCCTCATCGCCGAGCACGACCGCCTCCGGGCCGAGGTGGCGACCGGCATCGTCGCGCCCGACGCTATGACATACGGGTCGCAGGCGGCCGCGGCAAGCCAGGTCTTCGAGCAGCAGCGCGACCTCGCGCTCCGCGATCGCAACCAGGACCACCTCGAGCAGGTGGAGGCCGCGCTCCGGCGGCTTGACGAGGGGACGTTCGGGGCCTGCGTCCGATGCGGCCGCCCGATCGCCGCCGAGCGACTCGAGGCGCTGCCGTGGGCCGCACATTGCATCGACTGCCAGCGGATCGTCGGGCGCGGCGGATGACCGAGACAGCCGAGACTGCCGCGGCGGCCGCGATGGCCACGTCCGAGGAGGCGCCCCTCGTCGGGCTTCAGCGGGTCCTCGAGGCGGCCGCGACTCTCGCCGGGGTTGCCGTCCGCACGCCGCTCGTCCCGTTCGGACCACCCGACCACCGGCGCTTCCTCAAGGCCGAGAGCCTCCAGCCGATCGGCGCGTTCAAGATCCGCGGCGCTTACGTCGCGGTCGCGTCCCTGACAGCCGAGGAACGGGCCCGCGGCGTCATCACCTACTCGTCGGGCAACCACGCCCAGGGCGTCGCCCGGGCGGCGCGGCTGCTCGGTGCGCCGGCGGTCGTCGTCATGCCCTCGGATGCGCCGGCGATCAAGCGCGAGCGAGTCGCCGCGGACGGCGCCGAGATCGTCGTCGTGGGCACGGCGAGCGACGAGCGTCAGGCCGTCGCCGAGCGGATCGCCGCGGAACGGGGCCTCGCGATCATTCCACCGTTCGACGACGACCGGGTGATCGCCGGTCAGGGCACGGTCGGCCTCGAGATCGCTGAGTCGCTGCCCGACGTCGCCGCGGTCCTCGTCCCGATCGGCGGCGGCGGGCTCGCCAGCGGGGTCGCGGTCGCGATCCGGGCGCTGGTCCCGGACGCGCGGGTAATCGGTGTCGAGCCGGAGCTGAGCGCCGACGCGCGGGAGTCGCTCGCGACCGGCCACATCGTCACGTGGTCGGCGGCCGACGTCTCGCGGACGATCGCCGACGGCACGCGGACGCGGGCGCTCGGCCGGCGGACGTTCGCCCATCTCTCGCGGCTGCTCGACTCGATCATCACCGTCTCGGAGGCGGAGATCGCCGCCGGCGTCCGCCTCGCCGCCGAGGAGAGCCGCCTCGTCGTCGAGCCGTCGGGCGCCCTGTCGGTCGCCGCCCTCGCGTTCCACGCCGCAGAGCTCGGTCTCGACCCCGCCGGCGGATACGGCGGCCGCCCGGTCGTCGCCGTCGTATCGGGCGGCAACGTCGACCCCGAGCAATACGTCGAGTACCTCCGCGCCCCCGTCCCGCTGCGGGGCTGATTTTCAGGTCCGGTCGCGCTCCTCGGCCAGGCGCTCCGCGAGGCGCGACTCCCGGGTCCGGATCGCGGCCCGCTCGACATCCGCCTGGCGCTCGGCCCGCGCCGTGTCCCGCTCGTCGTGGCGCATCCAGCCCGCGAGGATCGCCGCGACCGCCGCGATAAACAGGAAGTCGCCGGCCAGCCACATGATCCCGCCGGCGGCCTGCTGATCGAAGAGCGCCGTCGGGCCCCACGGCCGCACCAACGTTGCGTAGTGCGGGTAGAGCACGAACTGGGCGTTGAGGATGATGACCGCGAGGAACGTGTTTTGCGGCATCTGGAGGAAGACGTACATCAACCGCGTCGGGTGAGAGAGCCGCCAGGGTCCCGGATCGGCCCCGACCGCCGGCCACCAGAAGAGCAGTGCCGCGCCAAGGAACAGGGCGTGCTCGAAATCGTGGACGAGCCGATTCTCGAGCGCCAGATCGAAGAGCGGCGAGAAGTGGGCCGCCCACATGACGCCGGCGAAGAGGAGCCAGGCGACGACGGGGTGGGCGAGCACGCGCAGCGGCCGGGAGTGAAGGATCGGCAGCAGCCATCGCCGACGAACCCGAGGCGAGGCGACGCGGAGCGCCAGCGTCACCGGCGCCCCGAGGGCAAGTAACGGCGCGGCCACGAGCGTGAGCAGGATGTGCTGGACCATGTGGACCGAGAAGAGCACGGTGTCGTACCGCTCGATCCCGGACTGGAGGGCGATCGCGATCGCGAAGAGCCCAGCCAGGAACGCGAGCGTTCGGCCGCGCGGTACCGGATTCGTCGGATGGGCCGCGTCGACCCGGCGGACGGCGGCGATCCAGCCGATCGCCAAGATCGCGAGCGGCAGGATGACCTGCGGATCGAACGACCAGCCCAAGAGAAGGTTGCCGATCGTCGGCGGCTCCGACGGCATAAACCCGTGGGCAAGCGCCGGGCTCGCGGCGCCAGCGAGCCAGACCCACCCGCCGACCAGGCCACCGACCACACGCTTCGAGCGATCAGACACGTCCCGCATCGTCGCACGGACGCGCTGCGCCCGCGCTCGGCGCTCCGGGTATCATGGGCCGCGGTCCCGGAACCCCTCCGGACCGTGGCCGCTTGGCCGAGACGAACCTCCAGCCGCAGCGTCCGCGCGGACGCCAGCCGCCGTCGTTTGATTTCGAGGACAGTTCATGTCGAGCAGCCCCGGCACGAGGCCGTCGTTCGGATCGATCCTCGCCGGACTCGTCGCCCTTCTCGCCGTCGTCGGGGTCCTCTACCTGCTCGTCCGGTATGGACCAGAGATCGTCCGGAGCTTCTTTCCGCCGGATCCGGTTACCAGCCAGGGTCGGCACATCAACGATCTCTACACGATCGTCTTCGTGATCGCCGCGGCGATCTTCTTCCTGGTCGAAGGCTTGATCGTCTGGAGCGTGATCCGGTACCGGCGCCGACCCGGCGACACGGAGCTGCCGCCCCAGACCCACGGCCACAACCTCGCCGAGATCGTCTGGACCGTCATCCCGACGATCATCGTCATCTTCCTTTTCTTCATCTCGTGGCAGACGCTCAACACCGTCGAGGCCACCACTCCACAACCCGACCTCCGGGTCAAGGCCGTTGCCGGCCAGTTCCAGTGGACGTTCGACTACCTGCCGGCCGACGGTGGAGCCGACAGCAAGCCGCTGTTCTCGGTCACGGCACCCGTCGGTAAGGACGGTGGCCTCGTCCTGCCGGCCGGCAAGACGACCCACCTCTATCTCTCGAGCCTCGACGTGATCCACGCCTTCTACGTCCCGCACTTCCTGTTCAAGCGCGACGTCGTGCCGGGCATCGTCAACCAGTTCGACCTGACGATCGACGCCGACCAGGCGGGGCAGACGTTCCGCGGCCAGTGCGCGGAGCTGTGCGGCGTCGGCCACCGGATCATGGTGTTCGAGGTCCACGCGATGGCTCCCGGCGCATTCCAGACCTGGTACGACGGCAAGCTCGCGGCAGCGAGTGCGACGCCTACCCCGGTTCCGAGCGGCGGCGGCGGCGGTCCTCTCATCGATCTCAACGCGAAGAACGTCAAGTTCGACAAGCCGGAGCTTGACGCACCCGCCGACGCGCCGTTCACGATCCACTTCGACAACCAGGACCAGGGCACGCCGCATGACGTCGACATCCTCGACGGGTCCGGGGCCAAGGTCTTCGACGGCCAGGACTTCCCCGGGCCGGGTGTACGCGATTACGGCGTGTCGCCGCTGCCTGCTGGGTCGTACAAGTTCGAATGCTCGATCCATCC
>Ga0210378_10001208_pt1 | contig 13504 bp, 11 predicted proteins | sample PLM1_60_b1redo_FD_155465 | JGI IMG/M metagenome (GOLD analysis project Ga0210378, IMG submission 155465) | Groundwater sediment microbial communities from an aquifer in East River, Colorado, USA - PLM1_60_b1 redo | ecosystem: Environmental > Terrestrial > Soil > Riparian zone | place: USA: East...
CGATTGCTCGTGGATCGCGGAGATGACCGCGCACGTCTCGTAGTCGAAGCCGTACTTCGCGCGCGTGTAGCCGACGCCCTTGATCGTCTCGCGGACGATGTGGGGCAGGTCCGCGTAGGCCCGGCTGGTGATCTCTCCCGCGATGAAGGCGAGGCCGGTGGTGACCACGGTCTCGCAGGCGACCCGGCTGGTGGCGTCCTGCTCGAGGAGCGCGTCCAGCACCGCGTCCGAGATCTGGTCGGCGATCTTGTCGGGGTGACCCTCGGTCACCGACTCCGACGTGAAGAGATGACGGCCGTTCTTTCCCATTCCTGACCTAGCCTCCCCTGCAGCCTCCGAGGGACCGATCCAAAAGCCGATAGCCTACCACCACTACGCGCGAGGATGGTATTGATCATAGACCTTCCGCAGACGCTCCCGGGTGACGTGGGTGTAGATCTGGGTCGTGGAGATGTCGGCGTGGCCCAGCATGGCCTGCAGCGCGCGGAGATCAGCGCCGCGCTCGAGCAGGTGCGTGGCGAAGGAGTGGCGGAGCACGTGGGGCGTGAGCGTGCGCTCGACCGCCGCCGTCACCGCGTGGCGCCGCACGATGCCCCACAGTCCCATGCGCGACAGCCGTCCCCCGCGCTGGTTGAGGAAGAGCTCGGGAGCCGGCGGCCGCTGGCTCCCCAGGCGGCCCCGCACCTCCTCCAGGTAGCGCTCCACCCACTTCCGGGCCGTGCGGCCCAGCGGCACCAGGCGCTCCTTGCTCCCCTTGCCGAAGCAGGTGAGCACGCCCACCTCCAGGTCCAGGTCCATCGGCCGCAGCCCGATGAGCTCCGACACCCGGAGGCCGGTGGCGTACAGCACCTCGAGTATGGCGCGGTCGCGCAGGCCCAGCGGCGTCGCGACGTCGGGAGCGGCGAGGAGCGCGTCGACCTGCGCCGACGTGAGGTAGCGCGGCAGGGCCTGGGAGGACCGGGGTGCCTTCAGGTTCTCCATGGGGTCCACGGCGATGCGGCCCTCGCGGAGACCGAAGCGGTACATCCCCCGAAGGGCGTGGACGGCGCGGGCGGTCGAGCGCGCGGAGAGCCCTCCCTCCCGCAGCCGCGAGATGAAGTCCGTCAGGTCGCCCTGGCGAAGGTCGAGGACGTTCCGGCGCCGCTCGCGGGCATAGGCGGCGAGCCGGGCGAGATCGTGGCCGTACGCGACGAGGGAGTTCTCGGCCAGCCCCCGCTCCACCCGCAGGTGGTCGAGGTACTCCTCAATAAATGGCTCGCCCTTCGGGCGAGCAAGAGTCGCGTCCATTAGTTTTCGTCGCGTTCGTCCGGGAGTTTCGCGACGAAAACTGGCTACAGACTCAGTTCGAGGCCGAAATGCCATCCGCTCATCCGGAACTCCACGGCGTCGGTGCCGTCCTGCGGCTTGGCCGAGATGATGCGGTACCCGCCCTGGAGGGCCAGGCGGTCGGAGACGTGGAAGCGTGCGCCGGTGTCGAACTCATACAGACTGCCCCGGCTCCCCAGGCTCAAGCCCGCGAACTCGCCCTCGATGCTCATCTTCCCCACGTAGGCCCGGCCCACGAGCCCGATGACCGGCTGCGGCTGGCGCAGCGTATCCGCCACCCGCGAGCCGTCGGTGGGCGAAACGAGCACGCGGTCGATGTCCAGCATCCGCGCCCCCGCGATGCCCCCGAGGAAGCCGCCGGGGCCCTTGATGAAATCCCACTCGAGGTCGGCCGCGTAGTAAGCGCCCTTCATCGTGGTGACCACGCGTCCATCCCGCACGAACCGCGTGCCCCCGTACGTGAAGCTGCGCGCGGCGTCCGCGTCGCCGCGGTAATCGACCTTGGTATAGGAGCCGCGGAGCTTCTGCCCGGCCTTGAACTGGATCGCTCCGCGGGCCTGGAAGCTGCGGTCCTTTTCGAGGAAGAGGTCTTCGTTGAGGTCCACGACCGAGCCCTCCGCGTCCTGCGATCCCTTCTTCATGGTGCCCGTGAGGTCGGGCCGGTACTCCCGGTACTCGAGCCTCAGACGGTAGCGCTCCTGGCTCGGCAGGCCGTCGTTACCGTTCTGCGCAAAGGCCCCCGCCGGCAGCGCGAACGCAATCGCGGCGGCGGCACGGGCCACATCGGATTTGATCATAGGCGGCCCTCCTGACGCCCGCTCCTTGTGCGGCGGGCCGTTCGCCCGAACGGTAGCACGAACGGGCCCGTCGCCACAATAGTTTGTGGTGCCCCGGAAGGGAGTCCCTAGGTCTTGAGCCCTCGGCTCCGCCGGGCGAGGTGAACCAGTTGGGCCGCTTCCGGGACCCTGAGGAGGGCCGACAGAGCCAGGTAGAGCGCCCCCCCCAGCGCCACCGGGACCAGCCCGGTGACGAGCTGAGCGCGCAGGCCCCGGGTCCCCACCCATGCCTCGAGCATGTGGGCCGAATACCAGGCGACCGGGGCCATGACCGCCGCCGCCGCCACCATCTTCGCCACGGTGGGGGAGAACAACTCGCGAACGAGGCCGCCGGGTCCGCGCGACTCGAACGTCGCGATGAGCACGCCGGCGTTGACGATCGATCCCAGGGCCGTGCCCAGGGCGATGGCGCGAAAGCCCAGGCGCCCATGCAGGGCCCCGATCACGATCAGGTTCGTGACGACGGCGCTCGCGCTGGCCAGCAGCGCGACGCGCGGGCGGCGCAGCGCATAAAAGGCGGGGGCCAGGACCTTGACGCCGGTGTAGGCGACGAGGCCCGTCGAGTAGAGCAAGAGGGCGGCGGCGGTGGCACGCGTGTCGGCGGCGTAGAAGACGCCCCGCTCGAAGAGCAGCCGGACGACGGGCACGGCCAGCGCCATCAGGCCCGCGGTGGCGGGCAGGGTCAGGTAGCAGAGGAAGCGCAGCGCGCGGGCCACGGTGTCCCGCACGCCTTCCATGTCCCCCGCGGCGGCGCGGCGGGAAAGACCTGTCGTGGCCACCGTCCCCACCGCGACGCCGAAGATGCCGATCGGCAGGTATAGGATCCGGAAGGCGTACTGCAGCCACGCCACCGCTCCCTGCTCATAAGAGGCGAAGTTGGTCCCCACGAAGATGTTCACCTGCACGGCGGCCAGCCCCACGGTGGCCGGCGCCATCAGCGACAGCATGGCCCGGAGGTCCGGATCGGTCGGGGCCCAATCCAGTCGCGGCCGCCAGCCGGCCTTCCAGAGCTCGGGGATCTGGATGCCGAACTGGGCGGCCCCACCCACCAGCGTCCCCACCGCCCACCCGAGCGCCACCTGGGCCGGCGAGAAGCCGGCGGCCCACAGCACCGAGGCCCACAGGATCGTCACCAGGTTGAAGGCCGCCGGGGCGAAGGCCGGCGTGGCGTAGCGCTGGTGGGCGTTGAGCATGCCCATCGCCACCGCGGCGAAGGACACGAGGGGCAGGAACGGCAGCATCACGCGTGTGAGCTGGAGCGTGACGTCGACCTTGCCCGGGACCTTCGCGAACCCCGGCGCGAGCGTGCGCACCAGGGGCTCCGCGAAGATGAAGCCGATGACGACCAGGGCCACGAGCACGACCGCCAGCAGCGTCATCAGCCGGTTGGCCAGGCGATAGGCGCGCTCCGGGCCACCCTCGGTGAGCGCGCGGGTGTACGTGGGAACGAAGGCGGCGGAAAGCGCCCCTTCGGCAAAGAGGTCCCGCAACAGGTTGGGTATGCGGAAGGCCGCCTGGAACGCATCGGCGTAGAGGCCGGCGCCGAGGAGTGTCGCGAAGACCTGCTCCCGGACGAGTCCGAGCAGGCGCGAGAGGAAGATGAGGCCGGAGATGATCCCGGTGCTACGGACGAGGCCGCGGCCGCTCTCGCCCGTCTTGACCGGTTCCGCCAAATCCGCTAAACTCCTTTTTTGCCGTCTTTTGGAGGAGGGACGTCATTGGCATCGAAACACGCCTCGGCGCGGAAGCAGATGAGGCAGGGCCTCAAGCACCGGGACCGCAACCGCCGCAACGTTTCCCAGCTCAAGGGCCAGATCAAGAAGCTGCGCGCCGCCCTGAGCGCCGGCAAGGCCGACGAGGCACGCAAGCTCTTCGACGAGACCGCCAGTGAGATCGACCGCGCGGCGAAGAAGGGCATCATCCACGACAACGCCGCCGCCCGGTACAAGAGCCGGTTGTCGCGCCGGCTCAACGCCCTGTCCGCCCCGCGGACCTAGCCCTTTCCTGTCCTTCGCTCGCGCGGGAATGAATCCCGCGTTTGGTCGTCAGTTCGGAGGGGTCCTGCCCATTGGGCAACCCCCCCGCGCGCTTCGCGCTCCCCCCCCTGTCGCTCGCGGCGAAGTGAATCCGCCGCTCGCTGCGTCCGGGGGGCACTCCGCGCCCCCCAGACCCCCCCCCGCAAGCCTCGAGAACCGCCGCCGCCAGCGCCGACCGCGGCTCCGAGCCTGACTTGAGGCGTCCGTCCGCGCGCTCGAGGGCCGCGAGCGCCCGGGCCAGCTCGCCGTCGGACCACGACGAGGCGGCGTCGAGCAGGCCGCTCAGCTTGAAGGCGAACGGTCCGTTGAGCTTCAGGGCGGAGAGCATCTGCTCGCGTGAGGCCCGCGCGGCCTTGAGCGCGAGCGCGCCGCGCACCTGGCGCACCGACCGGTGGAGGGTGCCGAGGATCCGCAGCGCGTCCTCCCCCTCGTCGAGCAGCTCCTCCATCAGGCCGAGCGTCTCGCCCCCGCGGCGGGCGGCAAAGGCGTCCCCCAGCCGGTAGAGGGGCCGGGCGCGGCCCCGGCCCAGGACGGCCGCCACCTGCTCGGCCGTGAGCGCTTCGCCTCCGGCCGCGAAGGCCTCGAGCTTCTCCAGCTCGCCCATGAGGCGCCTCAGGTCGGGTCCGACGCGCTCGACCAGCTCCGCGACACCGTCCTGGGTCACCGGGAGCTTCCGCCGCCTCACCTCGTCGGCGACGTGGCGGCGGAGCTGGCCCTCCTTCATCGGCTCGGCGACGATCACCGTCGCCCGGTCGACGATCGCCTTCCAGACCAGGCGCCGCTTGTCCACCTTGGCCGCGACGAGCACGAGGGCGACGCTGGGAGCAGGGTCTTCGAGATACGCCTGCATTTCGGTGCCTTCGCCCTTGAGCGCCTCCGCACCCCGCACCACGACCGCTCGCCGAGGGGCGAAGAGCGAGCCGGTGCGGGCCGCTTCGATGACCCGGCCCCAGCCCGTCTCGTCCCCGCGCAGGACCTCGAGGGCGTCGGCCCGCTGATCCCCCACCGCTTCCGCCACGATCTTCTCGACGGCCTGATCCGCGGTGTACGAGTCGAACGCCTTCCCCCCGATAACCGCGTAAACCCCGGTTGACGTTTTCACGTGTGTCTCTGCGAGCCTCTTAACGCTCGCGCGGAATGAATCCGCGCTCGCTATTGAGCTGGGGGGACTCTCCAGTCCCCCCAGACCCCCATTAGAACGCCTCCAGCATTGTGGCGACCAGGCTCCGCGCGAAGGAAACGGCCAGGCGGTCGATGGCCTGGCTCTCCTGGTCGAAGAACGCCTGGGGGTTGTCGCCGACGTCGTACTCGTCACGGAAGGTGAACGCGTCGTTGGCCCAGATCGGGTCCCGGGCCCCCAGCTTGGAGAACCGGACGCGGGCGGTGAGCACGATCTCATAACGGTTGGCCTGGCTCCGGCCCTCCGTGTCCCCTCCCACGCCGGCCAGCCGGGGCGCGTAGCTGGTGATCTCTCCCTCCAGCAGCGCGTCCACGCCGGTCGCATCGGGCACCACGTCGAAGCGCCCGCGCTTCAAGAGCTCCTCGACCACTTTCTGGGTGACCTTCTGATCCAGGCCGGGCTTGCCGCTGGCGTCGCGGAAGAGCGGGACGCCGATGCGCTTGATGCTGGGGTCGATGACCGTGCCCTTGCCGACGAGCGCGTAGCCGCAGCCAGAAAGGGAGAGGGCCAGCCCGGCGACCGCCACCGTCGCGCGCAGCCTCATCGCACCACCAGGCTCACGAGCCGCCCCGGCACCACCACCGCCTTCAGCACCTGCTTGCCGTCGAGATGCTCCTTCACCTTGGGCTCCGCGAGCGCGAGCCGGCGGATGTCGGCCTCCGCCGCTTCGCGGGGCACGGTGATGCGGCCGCGCACCTTGCCGTTGACCTGCACCGCCAGCTCCACCTCGTCCTCGCGGGCCGCTTCCACGTCGGGGGTCGGCCAGGCCTGGCCGACGAGGCCCTCGGCGTGCCCCAGCCGTAGCCACATCTCCTCCGCCACGTGCGGCGTGAACGGGTTCATGAGCAGGACGAGCGTCTCGAGGGCTTCGCGCCAGACGGGGCGGCCCGCTCCCGACGCCACCTCCGCCTCGAGCCGTCCCATCTCGTTGGTGAGCTCATGGAAGGCCGCGACCGCGTTGTTGAGGTGGAAGCGCTCCTCGATCTCCTCCGTCACCTTGAGGATCGTCTGGTGCACCTTTCGGTGGAGCGCCCGCGCGGGCTCGGGCAGCTCGGCGGGGACGGCCGCGCGCGGCTCCGCGGCGAGCGCCTCGGCGTAGCGGTCCACGAAGCGCCACACCCGCTGTACGAGCCGGTGCGAGCCGGCGATGTTCTCCGTGCTCCACTCCATGGGCAGCTCCGGCGGGGCCACGGAGAGGATGTAGAGCCGCAGCGTGTCCGCCCCGTACTCACGGATCACCTCGTCGGGGGCGACCGTGTTCCCCTTGGACTTGGACATCACCTCGCCGCCCTTGTGGACCATGCCCTGCGGGAAGAGCCGGGTCACCGGCTCGTCGAAGGGCACCAGACCCAGGTCGCGCATGACCTTGGTCCAGAAGCGCGAGTAGATGAGGTGGAGGATGGCGTGCTCGATCCCGCCCACGTAGAGGTCGATCGGGAACCAGTAGCGGACGGCCTTCTCGTCGAAGGGCCCGTCCGTCTTCTTCGGCGAGATGTAACGGTAGAAGTACCAGGAGGAATCCACGAAGGTGTCCATGGTGTCGGTCTCGCGCCGAGCCGGTCCCCCGCAGCGCGGACAGCGAGCCTGCACGAAGCCGGGCACCTTCTCGAGCGGGTTGCCTCCCTCGCCCGTGAACGGCGCGTCGGGCGGGAGTGCGACCGGGAGGTCCTTCTCGGAGACGCCGACTACCCCGTCCTTCTCGCAGTAGACGACCGGGATCGGCGTGCCCCAGTAGCGCTGGCGGCTGATGAGCCAGTCCTTCAGCCGATAGGTGACGGTCCCTTTGCCGAAGCCCTTCGCTTCCGCGTGGGCCGTCATCTTGCGGATGGCCTCCTCCGAGTCGAGGCCGTCGAAGGGGCCGCTGTTCACGAGCTTCCCCGGGCCGTCGTAGGCGGCCTCCATCGTGTTGCCGTCGAGACGCTGGCCTTCGGGCTGGATGACGACGCGCACCGTGAGGCCGTACTTGCGCGCGAACTCGAAATCGCGCTGGTCGTGGGCAGGGACGGCCATGATCGCGCCGGTACCGTAGCCCGTGAGGACGAAGTTGCCGACCCAGATGGGGATCCGCTCGCCGCTGAACGGGTTGGTGGCGTAGCGACCGGTGAACACGCCCTCCTTCTCGACCTGTCCGGCCTGCCGCGCGCGCCGGTCCTGGGCGCGCAGGCGGCCCACGGCCTGTCGTGTCCGGGCCTCGTTCGGCGTGCCCGCGACGAGCTCGTCGACGCGCGCGTGCTCGGGGGCCACGACCATGAACGTGGCGCCGTAGATCGTGTCGATCCGCGTCGTGAAGACGCGTATGGGCTGTCCTCCATCGACCGGGAAGTCGACTTCGGCCCCCGGCGAGCGCCCGACCCAGTTCCGCTGCTGGACGAGGACGCGCTCCGGCCACGCCTTGAGCTGCTCCATGTCGTCGAGAAGCTGGTCCTGGTAGGCGGTGATGCGGAGGAACCACTGGTCCAGCTCCCGCTCCTCGACCTTGCTGTGGCAGCGCCAGCACTCCCCTCCCTCGGCCTGCTCGTTGGCGAGCACCGTCTGGCAAGAGGGGCACCAATTGACGGCGGCCTTCTTGCGGTAGGCGATGCCGCGCTCGAGCATCCGCAGGAAGAACCACTGGTTCCACCGGTAGTACTCGGAGTCGCAGGTGGCGATCTCGCGGCTCCACGGGTAGCTGAAGCCGAGCCGCTGGAGCTGGCGCTTCATCCCCGCGATGTTGGCGCGGGTCCACTTCTCCGGATGGACCCCGCGCTGGATGGCGGCGTTCTCGGCGGGCAGGCCGAGGGCGTCCCAGCCGATGGGATGGAGGACGTTGAAGCCCCGCATGCGCTTGTAGCGGGCCACCACGTCGCTGATGCAGTAGTTCCGGACGTGGCCGACGTGGATGTCGCCCGAGGGGTAGGGCAACATCTCCAGGCAGTAGTACTTGGGACGGGAAGGGTCCTCCGTCACCTCGAAGGCACCCGCCTCCGCCCAGCGCTTCTGCCAGCGCGTCTCTATTCCCTCGTAGTCGTAGTCACTCATGTTGAACAGGAAATGTTAGCACACGCGCTCGGAGCGCTCGGCATGGCGGGGCACCGGCGGGTTCGCCGCTCGCGGGGGACGCTCAGCGCGCTGGCTCTCAAAAGGAACGTGTATCTTCGCGCGCTTCGCTCGACGATCGGTCTTGCCATCCAGTCCAAGTACCGATCGACGCCCCCGCTCGGGCGACCCATCGGTGCCCCGCCCTCCCAGCGCCGGCGACGGAGCGAGCCCTCGACTGCTTCCCTTTCGATCTGCCGGCCGGCTTGCGCAGCAGACGCCGCACAGAACGGACGAAGAAAGCCAGAGGGGGAGGGCGCGACGGGTCGCCCTCTAAGCGGGGCGTCGATCGGTGCCGGACTGGATCGCAGACACCGATCGTCGAGCGTAGCGCGCGGAAAGACACTCATTCCTTAGATCGCCGCGCGCGGAGCGTCCCCGCGTGAGGGCGCACCCCGAGCGCCCGACCGTGTCAGGCCGACGGCTTGTCCGCGCAGAGGCACGCAGAGAAGCAAGGAAGGGCCAGCTAGCCGACGCGATGCGCTCTCAGGGCGGCTTTGACTTCCTCGTCTTCGACCTGGCGGAAGTCGAGATAGAAGCGTCCCACGGCGCCAAAGGGCGACGGCGTCTCCAGCGCCTCCAGGCGCAGCCCCTCCGCGGCGAACTCCCGCACCGTCTCCGGCGGCGCCACCGGCACCGCCACCAGCAGCTCGCGCGGCGACCGGCGCAGCACCGCGCGGGCGGCGGCGCGGGCGGTGAGGCCGGTGGCGATGCCGTCGTCCACCAGCACCGCGATGCGGCCTTCGACCGGCTCCGGGGCGCGTCCCTCGCGGTAGGCGGCCTCCCGGCGCAGGATCTCCTTCCGCTGGCGCTCGATCTCCTCCTCGAGGTAGGACGCGGGGACCCCCAGGACGCGCACGGTGCGCTCGTCCACGAGGGCGATCTCCTCGCCGTCGGCGAGCGCGAGCGCACCCACCGCCAGCTCGGGGTTGTCGGGCGCGCCGAGCTTGCGCGGGACCGTCACGTCCAGCGGCGCGCCCAGCGCCGTGACCACCTGCGCGGCGACGATCACGCCCCCGCGCGGAATGCCGAGCACGACCGCCTCGCCGTTGTCGCCCAGCTTCTGCTTCAGATGCGCGCCGAGAAGCCGCCCCGCCTCCTCACGATCCCGGAACACGCGCTCAGCCTTTCAACACCGGCCAGAAGGGCGCCAGTTCCTGGCGATAGGCGGTGAGCAGGCGGTCGATCGGCCCCGAAGCGGGCCAGGCCACGGGCGTATGCTCGCCGCCCAGAAGCAGCGTGGCCACCGACGCCGACGACCGGGCGATGCCCTCGAGGTCGTACCCGCCCTCGAGGGCGAAGACGACTCGGCCCCCCGAGGCGCCGGCCGCGATCGAGAGGCACACGGCCGCCATCTCCGCGAAGCCCCGCTCCGTGACCTGCATGCCCGCTAGCGGGTCCGCCACGTAGGGGTCGAAGCCGGCGGAGACGAGCACGAGCTCCGGATCGAAGGCCCGCCCGATAGGCTCGACGACCTGCCGGTAGACGCGGGCATACTCCGGATCGCCCATCCCGGCCGGCATGGGCAGGTTCACGTTGAACCCGCGGCCCGCGCCCTCCCCCACCTCGGCGAGGCTACCGGTGCCCGGGTAGAAGGGGTATTCGTGAGAGGAGAGGTAGAGCACGCGCGGGTCGGCGTAGAACATGGCCTGGGTGCCGTTGCCGTGGTGGACGTCCCAGTCGACGACCATGACGCGCCGCCGCCCCCGGGCCAGGGCGTGCGCGGCGGCGACGCCGACGTTGTTGAAGAAGCAGAAGCCCATGACGCGGTCCGGCTCGGCGTGGTGGCCGGGCGGACGCACCGCGCAGAAGGCCCGGTCGGCGTCGCCATCGAGCACACGGTCCACGGCTTCCACGACGGCGCCCGCCGCCTTGAGGGCGGCCGCGTAGGAATGCGGGCCGGCCTGGGTGTCGGGGTCGAAGCGAACGGTGCGGCCCGCGCTGGCGGCGACGCGGGCGACGTGCGCTTCGCGGTGGACCCGCAGCAGCTCGGCCCGCGTCGCGTCCCGCGGCGTCACCACGCGCAGGCGAGCCTCCAGGCCGAGCTCCCGCAGACCGCGCCGCACGGCTTCGAGCCTCTCCGGCCGCTCCGGATGCCCGGCGCCGGCGTCGTGCTCGCGAAAGACCGGGTCGTCGTAGAGGAGAACGCGGCTCGTTAACTCTTCCCCGCGAAGTATCTCTTGGCGGCCTCGGTGAGCTTGGGTAGCAGCTCGAACAGGTCCCCGACCACCCCGTAGTTGGCCACCTTGAAGATGGGCGCGTCGGCGTCCTTGTTGATCGCCACGATGTACTTGGACGACGACATCCCCGCCAGGTGCTGGATGGCCCCGCTGATGCCGCAGGCGACGTAGAGCGTGGGCGAGACGGTCTTGCCCGTCTGCCCCACCTGGTACTGGTGATCGACCCAGCCCGCGTCCACGACCGCGCGCGACGCGCCCACCGCCGCCCCCAGCGCGGCGGCGAGGCTTTCGACCAGGTGGAAGTTCTCCGGTCCCTTCAGGCCCCGCCCGCCGGACACGATGATCTGCGCCTCGGTCAGCTCCACCTTGCCCGAAGCGGTGGCGTGCACGGCCGTGACCTTCGCCCGCGCCGAGGTGTCCACCGTCTCCTTCTTCACCTCCACCTTGCGCGCCGCATCGGCCACGCCCACCGGGAACACGTTGGGCCGCAGCGTGGCCATCTGCGGCTCGCCTTCCCAGCGCACGGTGGCGTACGCCTTGCCTGCGTACATCGGCCGGCGCGCTTCGAGCCGCTCATTCTTCACCGTGAGGGCGACGCAGTCCGAGACCAGCCCCGCCCCGACCCGCGCGGCCACCCGCGGCGCGAGGTCCCGGCCCATGGCCGTGAAGGGCACGAGCACCACCGCCGGCTTCTCGGCCGCGACGACCTGGGCCACCGCGCGCGCGTAGGGCTCGGTCGCGTAGGCGCCCAGCTCCGCCTGATCGAAGAGGTGGACCGCATCGGCGCCGTGCGCGCCCAGCTCGGAGGCGAGGCCCTCGATCCCGGAGCCGACGAGGACGGTGTGGACGGAGGCCTTCAGCGCCGCGGCCAGGCGCCGGGCCTCCGAGACGGCCTCGAGCGACGGACGGCGCAGCTTCCCGTCGCGGTGCTCGGCGTAGGTGACGATCGTGGCCATCAGATGACCTTTGCCTCCTCGTGCAGCAACCGCAGCAGCTCCTTGACCTGCGTGTCGGCGTCGCCCTCGATCATCTTCACCGCGGAGCGCGACGGGGGCAGCTCGAGCGCCACCACCTTCGTCTTGGGCGCGAGCTGCTCCGCGGTGAGGCCGAGATCGGCGGCCCCCTTGGTCTCGATCAGCTTCTTCTTGGCGGCCATGATGCCCTTCAGGCTCGCGTACCGGGGCTCGTTGAGACCCTTCTGCGCCGAGAGCACCGCGGGCAGGGTCACGTCCCACGTCTCATGGGCGCCTTCGATCTCGCGCTCGACGGTGGCCTTGCCGTCCTGGATGTCCGCCTTTACGACGGTCGTCACCTGCGGCAGGTCCAGGATCTCCGCCACCAGGCCCGGCACCTGCGCGTTGTCGCCCCCCACGCCCTGCTGACCCATGAAGATCAGATCGGGCGCCATGGGCTTGAGGGCGGTGGCCAGGGCCCACGCCGTGCCCAGGGTGTCCGTCTGCTCGAAGAGCGGGTCCTTCAGGTGAAGGGCGGAGTCGGCCCCCATGGCGAGGCCGCTGCGCAACGCGGACTGAGCGCGGTCGGGGCCGAGGCTGACGAGCACGACCTCGCCGCCCCTGGCCTCCTTGATCTTCAGCGCCTCCTCGATGGCGAACTCGTCATAGGGAGAGACGATCCAGTTGACGTCGCTCTCCAGGATGCTCTTGCCGTCGGGGGCGATGCGGATGCGCGTCTCGGTATCCGGCACCTGCTTGATGCAAACCGCGATTTTCATGAATGTCCTAGCCTTGGAAGCGGCGGAACAGCAGCGCGCCGTTGGTGCCGCCGAATCCGAAGGAGTTGGAGAGGGCGTAGTTCACGTCGGCCTTGCGGGCGGCATTCGGAACGATGTCGAGGTCGCAGTCCGGGTCCGGGTGCTGGTAGTTGATGGTCGGAGGGAGCATCTGGGTCTTGAGGGCGAGGGCGGTGATGCCCGCCTCCAGCCCGCCGGCCGCCCCCAGGAGGTGGCCCGTCATCGACTTGGTGGAGCTGATGGCCATGCGCCGGGCGTGGTCGCCGAAGACCCGCTTGAGGGCCAGCACCTCCACCTTGTCGCCCTGGGGCGTCGACGTCCCGTGGACGTTGACGTAGTCCACGAGCGTCGGCTCCACTCCCGCGTCCTTCAGCGTCCGATTCATCACCCGCATAGCCCCGTCCCCGTCTTCGCAGGGGGCGGAGATGTGGTACGCGTCGGAGGACATACCGTAACCCACCACCTCGCAGTAGATGGGGGCGCCCCGCCGGCGGGCGTGCTCCAGCTCCTCCAGGACGACGATTCCCGATCCCTCCCCGATCACGAAGCCGTCGCGCTCCTTGTCGAAGGGCCGCGAGGCGTGCCCCGGGTCGTCGTTCCGGGAGGAGAGCGCGCGCATGGCGCTGAAGCCGCCCACGCCCAGGGGCGTGATGGCGGCCTCGCTGCCGCCCGCGATCATCGCGTCGGCCTCCCCGCGCTGGATCAGCCGGAAGGAGTCCCCCACGGCGTGGGCGCTGGTGGTGCAGGCGGTGCACGTGGCGGAGTTGGGCCCCTTGGCGCCGGTGCGGATGGAGACCCAGCCCGAGGCGAGGTTGACGATCGCGGCGGGGATGAAGAACGGGCTGATGCGGCGCGGGCCTTCCTTCAAGAGCGTCTCGTGCTCGCGCTCGATCGTGGCGAACCCGCCGATGCCGCTCCCGATGTAGACGCCCACCATTTCCGCCTCGGCGCCCTTGATCTTGAGCCCGGAATCGGCGAGGGCGAAGTCGGCCGCGGCCACCGCGAACTGGATGAAGCGGTCCATCTTCTTGACGTCCTTCTTCTCCACCCAGTTCAAGGGGTCGAACGCCTTGACCTCCGCCGCGAACCGCGTGGAGTGCCGGGAGGCGTCGAAGAGCGTG
>Ga0210378_10001209_pt1 | contig 13500 bp, 7 predicted proteins | sample PLM1_60_b1redo_FD_155465 | JGI IMG/M metagenome (GOLD analysis project Ga0210378, IMG submission 155465) | Groundwater sediment microbial communities from an aquifer in East River, Colorado, USA - PLM1_60_b1 redo | ecosystem: Environmental > Terrestrial > Soil > Riparian zone | place: USA: East...
CGATCCCAGTGCCCAACAGGGGAGCGAGCGGTCCACCGAACCAGTCCCCGAAGAAGCCCAGGGCCGACGGGAACCAGTAATTGGTCCAACGCACGACCGCGAACGGGGCCGCATGATACAGGGACCGCACCGGGCCGGTCCGGAATGAGTACCAGAGCCTGGTGTGGTTGACGTTGTTGTAGCTGGTGAGCTCCGGCTGTGGCGGGCAGGTGGACAGCTCTCGCTTCGCTACACGGTCCTCGAACTCGCGCCGGTTCTTGGTATAGAGGCGGTCGGCAAAGTACATCGGGCTGCCGAGGCTGACGAAGTCGGTGATCAGCCACGGGTTGCCCTGCTGGCGAAGGCCCAGCCAGAGCCGGCGCTGGGCGGCTCGGAACGCATCCAGGCCGGTGCCGCCACCGCCGAGCGCTGAGGCGGCCTGCTCCAGCTCGAGCAGGCCGTCGGGGGAGGAGCCTCGGCGGCCGACGGGGCCGGTGGGTGCGGCATGGCGCCAGTTCATCTGCGCCCACAGGTAGGTGATCGCGTCATAGGCGATGTATGAGCCGAGGCTGTGGGCCACGATCACGATCCGCTGGTAGCGCCCGCTGTCGTGCAGCCCCTGGAGCAGCTCGACGATCCCCTTGCGAATACTGCGCCGCACCTCGTAGCTGCGCGGCGTGGTGTCCAAGTAGCGGACGACGTCGACGAAGCTCCCGGTAATCCAGCCGGGGAGCACCCGCGCCACCACGAAGGTCAGGACCCACGCGATGAGGCCGCCGCCGACCAGGGCGCCGAGCAGCTTGGTGAACGAGGAGCCGGCTAGGTCGACGCCCTTGAGCGGGCCCCAGAGGACCGCCCAGACCGCCGCGAGGATGATCGCCCAGAACAGCGCCCAGACGACGCGCAGCCCAGCCGGCACGGCGGTCGGTGGCAGCAGCAGCATCCGCCGCATCGTCGGCCACAGGTCGTCGAGGCGGTTGCCCTGCATGAGGTGGGCCCAGTGATACTCGTAGAACTCGGTCTGGGCGTGCAGCTCGGTCCCGTCCTCGGCCTCCCGGGGCGGGGCAAGATACCGGCGAGCCTCATAGGAGTCGGTCACCCAGTCGGGACGCGAGTAGAACGTTGGCGCCGAGTCGGTGCCCTCGGGGAGCGCTGCCCGGATGAAGCCATTGAGGGTGTCGAGCGGCCGCTGCTCGCCCATACCATGAACCACCACCACGGCCTGTCGGACTTTGTCTGGCATCGCCCCTCCCCGTCTTGTCGTGGCCGTCCCAGGCCGGCGCCTCACAGCCGCACTGTCAGCCCGGTCGCACCGTCGGCCGCGTTGCGGGTCCCGTACCCGAAGCTGCTCCCTGTCGTCACGATCCAACGACACGTGGCCGCACGACGACCGAGTCACCGTGTCCGTGGGTGAGGACCGGATGGGACTGGGTGGAGATGAGATCGCCGGCCGCGACGTCGCGGGTCTGCCGACCAGCGTCGACAACGTGGACCCGGACGATGAGGTCCGCCCTGGGATCGACCTCGCCGACCTCGACCTCGGCGACTGCCACCTCGTCGGCAGTGAGGTCGTCGATGACGCTCTCTGCGATCACAACCGACGACGCGTCGGCTTGAGTGACGTCTTCGACAGTTACGCGGGCTTGGGCGTGCTCGGGCAGGGCCCGGAGGTTGTCCGGCCACTCGATCTGTACGTTGACTCGAGCCATGGGCTTGTTCCCTCAGTGTGGATAGGCCGCATCGAGGTCGGTGAGGAGCCGCGCCATCGCTGCGGTGATCGGCTGCCCCGTCACGTCCTCGACGAAGCGCCATTGTCCCGAAGGATTCACCTCGAGGAAAAGATGTCGGCCGACCGGCGTCCGCCGCATATCGACGGCTCCGTGGCGGAGTCCGGCGGACTTGAGCAGCCGCAGCAGCCCTTCCTCCACCTCCTTGGGCAGCTGCGTCGGCTCCATCCGCACCCCGGGGCCGCTGTCCAGGAACAGCCGGAAGTCCAGCGGGTACGGCAGCTCCTGTGAGTGGATGGCGGTCGCGAAGAGCTGCTCGCCGACCACGGTGATGCGAAGGTCCACCTCGGCGGGGACGAGCTCCTGGAAGATGACCGGCGCCACCGCGACCCGGTCGAGCAGCTCGTACTCGGCTTGGCCGATGATCCGCGTTTCACGCCAATTGTCCTGTGTGGCCGAAAAGGCCTTACAGATGACACTTCCGAGACCGATGCGGTCGATAAAGGCTCGGGCCTGCCCGGGGTCGCTCGTGATCAGGGTGCGAGGGACCTCCAGCCCTGCGCAGCGGGCCGCGGGCAGCTGCCAGGTCTTCATCATCGACATCTCGATCGAACGCGGTGGGCTGACCCACGTGATGGGCAGCGCGTCCCAGAACCCCGCCATCGCCTCGTAGGTCTCGTTGGCCGCCCACGCCGCCTGTCCCTGATCCAGGATCCGCGGGTCCGGCGAGGACGGCAGGGCCCGACGCCACCAGCCAGACCGGCACATGCTCAGGTCGAGCCAGGTGCCGTCGGCCAGGCGCAGGCACCACCGATCGCCGTCGGTGGAGTAGTCAGCGCAGATGGCCGTCGTGGCGGGAATCGTCGAGGTGTCGACGACGACCGCCTCGCCGCCGATCCGGTCCAGCTCGGCCCGGACCGGTGCCAGGTGGTCGTCGCCGGCGTGCGAGACCAGCAGGATCAAGCCGCTATCCTGGCGACTGGATGGACGCCACCACGGCGGCGTAGCGCTCTTGGGCGCGTGCCAACTCTGAGGTCGCGGCGGTCAATGTGGTCTGCAGGGCGATGACGTTGCGGCGTGCCTCCTCGACGGCGGCGGCGGCCGCCTCGAGCGCTCCGGCAGCCGCTCCCTGGACATCGCCGACGGCGGCGTGATGCCCGGTCGCCAGCAGGAATGGCGACAGCCCAGCCTGACCAGCGAGGCCGACCGGGGGCCTCGAGATTGGAACCGGGATCGGGCGGAAGTCGTCGACGACCTTTTTGACCGGGACCGTTGGGTCGTCCAGCGGCTTCTTGATCGGTGGGTCGTCGCTGAGCTTCTTGACGGCGATCGGTGGGTCGTCCAGCGGCTTCTTGATCGATGGTGTGTCGTCGCGGAACTTCTTGACCACCACCGGCGGATCGTCGACCAGCTTCTTCACGCCTGGCGTCGGTCCGGGAGCCCCGTACATGCTGGTAACCGCGTCGAGGTCGCCCTGGCTCAGCGCCACCCGCTGGCCGATCTGCGCCGTGGCCGGGTTCGTCGGCGTGATGGTCTCGAGCCCGTTCTTCGTGAACGCCGTGCGCTCGTAGTGCATGATCGAGCCGTAGTCGTAGACCCCGACGTCATCGCCGTCGCTGATGTGCTGGTTGAAGTTGTGCTCCTTGCCGGCCTGAATGTTCTCGAAGTGGATCGTGACGAACAGGTCGCGGTCCTCACGGCTCTGCTCGTGCCAGAGACCGACCGCGTGGCCGATCTCGTGGATCGCCCGGCCCGCGTCACAGCCCGTGCCGAGCGTGATGTTCTGCTGTCCGGTTCGCATCCCCACGGCCGACGAGCAACCGCCACCGTGGACGAAATGCACGAAATTGGGGTGGCTGTCGGCGTTCGCCGGAGTCCGCAGGACGAATCGTATGACCGTGTTGGCTTCCCAGTGCGCGATCGCATCGGCGACTCGCTGCTGATCGGGCAGCGCCGAGTCGATGTCAAACGGAACCGTGCCGTTCGGCCAGCGGAACTGGCTCCCGGGAAGGACGACCGCCTCCTCGAGGCCTGCGCCTCGCATTACCGCAGTGCTTTTCTCAACCTCTTCAACGGGGCCGAGGTCGATGTCGCCCTCGAAGATCGCACGGCCGTCGACGACGGCGTACTGGACGGCTTTCGGCCCGAAGGTCAGGCCCGAGACGAAGGCTGTCCGGACCTCATCCGAACCGAGCAGCTCAGGATTGTCCTGGGACTCGGCTCGCTTCCTGCCTGACGCGGCGCTCCCTTTCCCAGTGCTGCGCCTGGATGTCTCGGCCATGCTGACCCCCCTTGCCTACTGGACCCGAAGGTGGCAGACGGATGGCGATTCTCGACCGTCGTGATCGCGCGGCCTCCCAGCTACCCCCCGTTAGGTTAAGGAGACCGCAATTGCAAAGCAAGCAGTCAATAGACGCAATATCGGACACCATTCTGGTCCCTGGCCCCGGTCAACGCAGCGAACGATGTTTTCATCGCCGCTCTATCTCATTCACGCGCGCAGGTTCATCATCGTCGTGCACGGCAACGGCGACCCGATCACGTCAATCAGAGTTCTCAACGCGAACCGGACAACGGCAGTGCTAGGCCAAGGGGAGGCGCCTGGGTGAAACCAGCAAAGATCCGACCACTCAATCCGCGCGTGTCGCCGAAGCTCGACGTCTTCCTCGGGGGCTCTGACCAGGTCAACCAGGGTCGCGCAGAGCAGTGCCCGTCCGTGGCCCTGCCGCCCGCCGTGGTGCCGCCAACCCCTGCCGCCGGCGAGGCTGCCACCACGGTGGAGCTGGCCATCGGGGCCTCCGCCATCGGCTTCCTGGCCGGGCTGGCCGTGCCCTCGACCCGGGTCGAACTCCTGCCCCGCAAGGCAGTTGCGAAGCTCGCGGCCGAGCGGCCGGAGAACGTGAAGCCTCGAGACGTTGACTTCAGTCTCTTCGTCAGGCTCGACCGCGACCTGGATCCGCAGACCCGGGCGCACGCGGTGGAGGCGGTCGACACACGTGCCAGGCGCGTGCGCTGGAAGCTGGATACGGCGTCGGTCGAGATTCCCGCGGCCCGCGTACAGGAGCTCTTCGACATCGATGGGATCTCGTATGTCGAGCCCGGCCAGTCCCTTCGTGGACCGGAGCCCATCGTCGGTCGAGACGGGACGAAGCCACCCGGCGATGGACGGCGCGTCAAGGCGGAGAGTCGTCGCCATCGGGACGGAACTGGGGTGCTCGTCGGCATCATCGACATCGGCGGGTTCGACTTCGCCCACAAGGACTTCCTCGACCACACCGGGAAGACGCGTTGGGTCGCCATCTGGGATCAGGCCGGGACCACCCGACCTGCTCCGGTCTCGACACGACCCGGGGACGTCGACGCCCTCAACTACGGCTCCGAGATCCTGGCCGAGCACATGAACAGCGCCATCAAGGCCGCGCCCGCCCGCAACATGGCGGCGACCAGCCTGGAGCCCCAGTCCCAGATGATCGTCGGCTCGCACGGTACGCACGTCGCCTCGATCGCCGGGGGAAACAAGGGGGTGGCCCGCAAGGCTTCCATCGCTGGAGTCCTCGTCGCGCTGCGGCCCGAGGACCTCAAGGCGGCATCCAGCTTCTACGACTCCACTCGCATTGCGGACGCTGTCGAGTATCTGCTTGATCTGGCAGCCAGGCTCGGCGACGGGACGCCACTCCGCCTGTCGATCAACATCAGCCTCGGTACGAACGGGCACGCCCACGACACGTCGAGCGCGATGGCCCGGTGGATCGACAACGCCCTGACGTCGAGGGGCCGGTGCGTGTCCGTCGCCGCCGGGAACGCCGGCCAGGTCGAGCCCAGCTCGCCAACCGACCGGGGGTTCATCAAGGGCCGGATCCATGCGGGAGGGACGCTCCCGGCCACGAACCTGCGTCACGAGCTCGGCTGGATCGTGGGAGAAGCAGAGATCACCGACGTCTCCGAGAACGAGCTTGAGATCTGGTATGGCCCACAGGACCGCTTCGATGTCGAGGTCAAGCCGCCCGGCGAGCCGTGGATCGGCCCGATCTCGCTCGGCCAGAAGATCCGCAACGAGGTCCTGGACAGCGGCACCGTCCTAAGTGTCCATAACGAGGCCTATCATCCCGCGAACGGTCTCAACCGGATCTCTGTCCTGCTCTCGCCGTTCTTCGGCCCGCCGGCACAGGATGGCAGCAGCCAGCTGGGGCCGATTGCATCCGGCGAGTGGCGGGTTCGGCTCACCGGGGTGGTCGTGCGTGACGGGAGATTCGATGCGTGGATCGAGCGCGATGATCCTGCGCGCCTGCCCGGGACGGTACGGCAGTGGCGCTATCCGTCGTACTTCGCACCGGACTCCTACACCGGCGACCGCATGATCAGTTCCCTGGCCTGCGCGGAACGCATCCTGTCGGTCGGGAACGCCGACATCGTTCGCAATGCGGCGCACCTGACCTCCAGTCGTGGGCCGACGCGGGACGGCCGGTCCAAGCCCGACATCGCCGCGGACGGCACCAGCGTGCTTGCCGCGCGGGCCTTCGACCGCGAGTTCCAGTGGATCGAGATGACCGGGACGAGCATGGCCAGCCCCTATGTCTGCGGTGTTGCGGCCCTGATGCTGCGCATCTGCCCTGGCCTGACCTCTCCGCAGATTCAGGGGATCATGCGTTCCACTTCGGCGCCCCTGTCGGGGCAGACCTTCGGCTGGCGCAACGACACCGGCTTCGGGGTCATCGACGCGGCGGCGTGTATGGAACGAACGGTGGAGTTCGCGGACATGCTGAGGGAGGCACGGTGAAACTTAAGGTCTTCTTCGCCAGCGATGGCGACTGCCTCCTGCTGACGTCCGGGGACGGGCGCCACGTCCTGGTCGACGGTGGGCGCAGGGGCAGTTTCGAGCAGCAGACGCGGCCGTTGCTGCTCGACATGGCTGGGAGCAAGTCGGCGATCGAGCTTGTGGTCGTCAGCCACATCGACGCCGACCACATCTCAGGAGTCATTTCGCTGCTCGAGGACGTGGCCGCCTGGGCGGTGCACGACTTCCAGGTGAACGAGGGACAGAACGCCACGTTCCCGGAGCCGACCCGGCCCCGCCCGCCGGAGATCAAGGGGCTGTGGCACAACTCCTGGCGTGCGGTGCTGGGCGATCTGGCGGGGCCGATCGAAGCCCTTGCGGTGAACGTGTCGGCTGCCATGGAGCTCGCATCCCCCGGCGCGGCCGATGGGTCCGACGCGGCCCGGCGGGCCCTCGAGTCCGTCACCGAGCTCGCCGAGAGCATCCCGGACGGCATCAAGCTCATGCGGCTCGTCGATGACGGGACCCCTATCCAGCGCAACGCCAGCTTCGGAGCGAAGCTCGTGCGGCTGCGGCGTCCGGTGCACACCGAGCAAGTCGGTACCACCACCCTCACCGTCCTCGGACCGTCCGAGAAGCACCTCAGTCGACTGCGCGACGAGTGGCGTGACTGGCTCAAGCGCCACCGCAACTCCGCTCAGCCGGGGTCCCGTGGCGCTGGCGGCGAGGAGCTCGGCGATTTCGAGCTGCGGTTGGCCAGCAGCGTGCCCACCTCCGCCGATGAGGCCCGTACCTTTCTCGCGTCCATCGCTCAGGCGGCCGAGATCATCGAGAAGACGAACCCCACGAGGGTCACGCCACCCAATCGGGCGTCGATCACCCTGCTCGCCGAGGAGAACGGCCGGACGTGCCTCCTCACCGGGGACGCCGCCGAGGAGGAGTTGGTTGAGGGCCTGTCCGCTGCCGGTTGCTTCGCCTCCGGGCCGTTCCGCTGCAACGTCGTGAAGGTGCAGCACCACGGCTCCGAGTTCAACCTGAGCAAGGAGTTCGCCAGCCAGGTGCTCGCCGATCACTATGTCTTCTGTGCCGACGGCGCCCACGGGAACCCGAACCCGTCGGTCGTCAAGACCATCATCGAGTCGCGGCTCGAAGCCGCGGGCCCCTTCACGATCTGGTTCAACTGCTCCGAGAGACGCACCATACCCCAGCGCCGAAAGGCCCTGAGAGCGGCAATCCGCGAGGCACGAGAAGCTGCGTCACGGCATACGGACCGCATCACCGTCAAGGTGCTCGACGACGACCAGCCCTTCTTCGAGATCGAAGTATAGGCGGTCAAGGGATGGGCTGGCAGCACCCTGGAAGCTAGGTGGGTGTTGCGCACGACTCGCGCCTCCATGGCAATAATGAGCGCCAGTCCAACGCGGAGGTGCCACAGAGTTCCTCGCGGACGGAGGACCGCCCCACGTTGGTCAGCACACACGTCCAGGTGGAGAGCGAGCCTCCGCCGACCTCGATCTGTCCCCTGGAGCAGGTCCGCAGCCGACCGACCAAATTCGGTCTGACCAGTCGTCCGCTCCAGCTGACACCGCAAGCGCCCCGATCACATCCGTCCCGGCCCCTCTGTCCCTACCGTGTGACGGTGCTGGACCGTGGATCGAGGTCTGAGCCGGCGATGGGCGGGCCTGTGGCTCCTGACATGCTTGGGAGCCGCGGAAGAGAACACCTTTGGTTAAACAGGGAAGTGTTCTCCGGCCGCTGCACCCAGCCTCCCCGCCGATCCGCCTATAGCCGGGACGCGTTGAGTCTACGAAAGCCCTGCTCAACTCGGGTATGGTGGGCGCGACAGGATTTTAAACCTGTGACCTCTTCCGTGTCAGCAAAGTACCGGGAACCGCTGTGCGGACGGCCGTTCTCGCAGGTCGCGCGCGACCGTAGGTGCCGAAGTTAAGCGCTCTCCTGGCATGCAGTTAAGCGTTCTCCTGTAGACAAGGGAGAGCCGAGAAGGAAGTGGCCAGCCGGCAGGCGGTCCTCCTTCAAGGTCAGCTGCTCACAGCTCGTAGCCTTGAGCCACCCAATAATGCCAATCCTCGATCACCTGGCGTGTCTGCTCCTCCACCGCGATGCCCTCCAGCTGGGCCAAGGGGACCCCGAGGGTCCGGCGTTCCCAGCGGATCAGGACGAACATCTCGTGCTGGCACTCCTCTTCCGGGGCCATCCCGACCACGTCGACCTCGTCGTCGACACGCAGCGGCGAGATGCTGCGCTCGGCGATGCACCTGGCCGTAAACGGGAAGCGCAGCTGGTCCTCGAGGGAGTAGTACCAGCCCATGGCCTGCTCTTCGGGCGTGTAGGCATCCACGACGATCTCCATGGTGATGCGCTGCTCCCGCTCCTCGTCGCGCGGTCGTCGCTTCATCCAGCCTCCTCGTTCGCCCACTTTTACCCCATGTTCACTCACTCCGCGCCGGCTTTCATACACTCGGGCTGAGGTTCACATCGCGAGGACCGGTCGCTGGCCGTCCCTGCACATGAGTAGCTGGGGCCGCTGCATCCCGTTCGGGATCGCCGCCTGGTGTGACCGAGCAGCCAAGGGTGGGCCGCTCGCCCCTGGCCGGACGAGCCGCAGGTCAGCCCGTGGGCAGGGTCAAGCCGGCCGCGAGCGCGGCTCCAAGTTCCCAGCAGGCCCGGAGGTCCTCCCGGCTCGGGGTGCCAAGGACGGCCACCGGCGTCTGCGCGCGCCGCCACTGCAGACCCTGAGCAATCGCGTCGACTGCCCGGACCGCCCCGGTGGTGTCGCTGTTGCCGTGGACATACAGACCATACGGTCGTCGCACGGTCGCATCCAGGCACGGGTAGTACACCTGGTCGAAAAAGTGCTTGAGCGCACCCGACATGTAGCCGATGTTGGCGGGCGTGCCGAGCAGGTAGCCGTCTGCCTTCAGCACGTCGATCGCGGCAGCCGCCAGCGCCGGCCGGGCCACCACCGTGACGCCCTCGATGGCCTCATCGGTGGCGCCCGACATGACGGCCTCGAACATCGCCTGCAGATGTGGCGAGGTGGTGTGGTGGACGACGAGCAGCGTGGCCATCGCCGTGAAGGGTGGCGTGCCTGCCGGGCCGGCGCAATGGCGGTCAGATCGGAGCGCTGTGCGCCGCCAGCCAGCAGACCTCCTCCAGCGGTAGCGGTCATCCTGAGGCCCTCGGTCATCGTGGCGCCTCCTTCGTCGATCCTTGGATGCACCGATGGTCGTGAGGCGCGGTGGCCGAACCCTCCTCCGGCTGTCAGCCTCGCGATGTAACCGCACGGTCGATGATGCGATGTGTGGCGTTGATGAGGTAATCGCCACTCCTACTACTGTGGTGCTTCGCTCGATGTAACGGCTGCGACCGGCGAGCGGTCTATCTGGTGACCGGTCCACGGCGATGCGGGCGGTTTCCCGCTTGGCCCCCCCGGCGGGAGCCGCCCGCTTCCTGCTCTTGAGGCGGCCGCGCGCCAGACCTGGTCTGGGAGGCAAGCAGGTGGCCGTGCTCGCGCGTAGCCAGCGAGGGGGGCCAGGGTCAGGCGGGGGAAGACCCGTTGGCTTCCCCCGTCTGGCTGTATGAGGTGTCGCTGTCATCCCGGCGGCGTAACGCCGGCAGCGTCACTGCCGGCCACCCGGTCATCCGCTGGCTCTGCCGATCGACGTAGGGGCGGCTTCGCCCACGGCAGCCGACTGTGGCTACGGTGAATGAGCGATACCGAGACTGGCGAAGGTGCATAGGGTGTAACGAGCCTGGTCGACTCGAAGTATCACCCCAGCGTCCGCAACCCACTCCTCCGACGTCGGGACCTACACCTCTTGCAATGCTGATCTGTCCAAGATGCGAGGAAGAGAGCCCGGACCGTTTCCGGTTCTGCGGGTACTGCGGGAGTCCGCTTACGGTAGGTGCCATCAAGGAGGAGCGGCGGACCGTCACTGTCCTGTTCGCCGACGTGGTGGGATTTACGACCCTTTCGGAGTCCCTTGACCACGAGGACGTCGCCCGCATCCAGGCGGCCTACTTCGACGCGGTGGCGGAGACGGTGGGCCGCTATGGGGGCAGGGTGCAGAAGTTCATCGGAGACGCGGCTGTGGTCCTGTTTGGCATTCCTCGAGCCCGGGACGACGACATACACAGGGCCGTACGGGCGAGCCTGGCCCTGGTGAGCTCGGCTGAGCACCTGGCGCCTCGGGCGGGGCTGGACCGGACCGGGCTCCGTATTCGGGTCGGGGTCAACACTGGGGAGGTCACCTACGTCATCGACCCCGCGGACCCGCAGGGCTGGCGGGTGACGGGGGACATCGTGAACACGGCGTCCCGGCTCCAGACCATGGCGGAGCCGGGGACCGTGCTGCTCGGCGAGCTCACCGCCTTGGCGGTGACCGAGACGATCCAGGCCGAGCCGGTGGGGGCGCTCAAGCTCAAAGGGAAGGCCATCCCGGTCAGGGCCTTCCGGGCCATCGGGGTCCGGGCCGAGCCGTCTCGTGAACATGCTCTCGGTCGACTGCAGGCATCGACGATCGGACGCGAGCACGAGCTCCGGCGGTTGGGCGCGGCACTTGTCCGGGCCTGCCGAGGCCGGCCCGAGCGATGGATCATCCTCGCCCCGCCAGGCGTGGGCAAGTCGCGTTTGCTGGAGGAGTTCGCTGAACGGGTCCGCGCGGACGATCCTGCGGTTGCGATTCTGCGGGCACGCGCCCGGCCCGACGTGGTGGCCCCATACGAACCGGTGGCCCAGCTCGTGCTCTCGGCATCCGTCGAGCACGCGGCGACCGGCATCGATCCAGACCGGGTCCTGGCGAGAGTCGCTGAGCGCCTCGTTGCTGCCGGCTCCTCACAGGTACGGGCGCGGGCGGTGGCCGAGGCGATGCGTCGTCTGCTCGGGATGGAGCGCGAGGGAGGGGAGGACAAGACCCGGTGGGCCAATCGGCAGGCGGTGTTTGCCGCCTGGCTGGAGGGTTTGGACGCCCTCACGGAGGGCCGGGGGAGTCTCTGGTTGGTCGAGGACGCCCATTGGGCGGGGCCTGACATCCTTCAGTTTCTCGCCTTCGCGGGTTCGCACGCGACGGGAGCGACCCGGCTGATCCTGGCCACGGCGCGACCCTCGATCCTCGAGCGAGACCCCGGGTGGTGCCGGAGCGATGGAGAGCCGGTGTGGAGGCGCCCACGTCTCCTCGACCTGCAGCCGCTGGCACCGGTGGACGCGGCGGCTCTGGTACGAGCCCTTGTCGGCGAGGCCCTCCCACCTGAGCTGGTAGAGACGGTGGCGGAGTGTTCGGACGGGAACCCCCTGTTCGTCGAGGAGCTGCTCCGCAGCTGGATCACCACGGGCGTCCTGAGCCCCGGGGATGATGGATGGCGGCTGTCGGCACTGACCGACGAGATCGTCTTCCCTTCGACAGTCCAGGCGCTCTACTCCGGCCAGCTCGACGACCTGGCCCCCTCTGCCCGGGACGCGGTCCGGCGGATATCGGTGGCGGGCCGGCGGTTTCCCTTGGCTGCGCTCGGTCCGCTCGGTGTGACGCAACCGGAGGCAGAGGTCGATGCGCTGCGGCGCAGGGCCCTCATCACCGGTCCGGAGCCAGACCTGGTGTATGGGACCAGCTTCGTGTTCCGGCACGCCCTGCTGCGGGATGCCGGATACGCCAGCCTCAGCCGAGCCGAGCGGACGCACCTGCATGTGGCCATGGCCCGATGGCTGGAAGACCTGGTCCCTACGGCGGACGCCGCCGTGACCGAACTCGTCGGACGGCACTACGCGGCCGCGCTGAAAACCCTCCCAACCGTTGGCGCGAAGGTCAACGGACTGGACCGGACCGGGCTGACGCAGCTGGCGGCAGCATGGTTCGAACGGGCCGCCCTGTCGGCGCTCCGCCTGGCGGCGTACGACGCGTCGGTACTGCTCCTTCGGCGAGCGCTCGATTGCACCCCGGAGGGCGCAGTGGCCGATCGGGCAAGACGGCTCATGCGGTTGGGCGATGCGCTCCGGCGCACCGGCGACCTCGATGGATCCATGGAGGCCTTCCGGGACGCGGCCAAGGCGGCCAGGTGGATCGGGGACGCCGAAGCCCTGGCCCGGGCAGCTATCGGGTACGAGGAAGCCGTGTTCCACACCCGGCGCCCCCGTGAGCCGGTGGGCGACCCTTCGGTGCTCCTCCTGCAGGACAGCGAACGGGTCCTGGCCGGCCACGATTCGGCGCTCCGGGCCGAGGTCCAGGCCGCCTTGGGGAGAGCCCTGGCATATGCCGGTGACACGGACAGAGGATTGGAGTTCGCCCGCCGGAGCATCGAGATGGCCATGCGCCTGGGAGACGATGCGGTGCTGGCCCGGGCGCTGCTATGCCATCGCGCCGGCCGGGTCGAACCTGAGCACTTGCCGGAGCGGCTGGCCGAGGCGAAGGAGATGGTGGAGGCGGCGCGCCGAACCGGCGACCGGGAAATGGAGCTGGAGTCGCGGAGACTATGGCTGATAGACCAGCTGGAGGTGGGCGACCTTACCGCGGCCGACTGGAACCGGCAGGCCCTCGAGGCGTTGAACGACGAGCTGGCGGAGCCGTTGTACCGGTGGTACACGACGATGTGGCGAGCGATGCGAGCCCTGTTCGGCGGGAGGCTGGAGGACGCCCAAAGGCTGATCCACGTGTTCCTGGACGAGGGCAGGCGGTGGGGTTACCAGGATGTCGAGGAGGTCTTCGCCCTGCAGCTGCTTATCCTCCGTCGGGATCAGGGACGGATCCAGGAAGTACGACCGTACCTGGAGGATGTCGCCCAGCGGCACCAACAACGGCGGACTTGGGCGATCGCGCTGGCCCTGATGCACGCAGAGCTGGGGCAGCTCGAAGCCGCCCGGGCTCAGCTTGGTCTGCTCGCCCCTGCAGGATTCGAGGCCATCCCTCGCAACCTGGCATGGTCCTCGATGATCGCCCTGGCGGCAGAGGTCTGCGCGCTGACCGGCCAGCAAGACGAGGCCGCCGCACTGTACCCGCAGCTCGTCGGGAG
>Ga0210378_10001210_pt1 | contig 13491 bp, 14 predicted proteins | sample PLM1_60_b1redo_FD_155465 | JGI IMG/M metagenome (GOLD analysis project Ga0210378, IMG submission 155465) | Groundwater sediment microbial communities from an aquifer in East River, Colorado, USA - PLM1_60_b1 redo | ecosystem: Environmental > Terrestrial > Soil > Riparian zone | place: USA: East...
GGACCGATTCGGCCACGCTGCCGGTCAGCCCTTCGGCGGCGTCATCGCCCGCTCGATGGCGGCGATCCGGATCTCGATCCGCCCGATCTCGTCGACCGCTGCGCGATGCACATCGCTGCCGAGTGCGGCCTCATTGCGTCGCCGGCGCGCATCGGTATGGCGCTCGAGGAGCTCGGCGCGACTCGCCGGCAGGCTCGTGTCGACCTTCGTCGGCTGCCCGTGCGTCTTGGCCGCCTTGTGGCCGCCGGATTGATGCTGATCCTGCTTCGCCATCGGTCCTCCTGCGTAACGGAAGGGTAGCGCCTCGACGCTCAGCCTTCGATGGTCGCCAGCAGCTGGCCGCGCGCCACCTGGTCCCTTGTCGCGACGCGCAGTTCCGTCACGCGGCCCGGGCTCGAGGCGACCACGACGTGCTCCATCTTCATTGCCTCGAGCGTGATGATGGCGTCGCCCACCGCGACGGAGTCGCCGACGCCGACATGAACGGTGACGACGGCGCCCGGCATCGGCGCGACGAGCTCCGCCGACCCGCCGGCGTGGGCATGTGCCGCGGCTGCCCGGGCGGCGCGGTCGACGTCGGGTGCCGGCGCCAACCGGAACGCGACCGACCTGCCACCGATATCGAGGTGCGCGACGTCGCCGGAGACGACCGCGGCCCCGTCAGCCCCGGTCGCGTCAGCCGGCGAAACGGTCTGCTCCTCGCCCTCGGCCGAAAGCCTGAGCGACCGTGGTCCGTTGAGCCGCCAGCCGCCGCCGAGCAGCCGGGCGGCAGCCCGCCAGGATTCCGCCGGGATCGCGGTTCGGTCAGGCCCGTCGTCGGGTGGCCAGATGCGTTCGAGGGTGTCGATCCGGGCCTGGCCGCTCGTCACAGTCGGCTCCTGGACGAGCCAGCGCAGGAATCGCAGGTTCGTCGTCAGGCCCAACACGACGGTTGCGTCGAGTGCCCTGGCGAGTCGGGTGAGTGCCTCCCCCCGATCGCGACCGTGGGCGACGATCTTCGCCAGCATCGGGTCGAAACGATCCGACACCTCGTCACCGATCTTCACGCCGGTATCGACCCGAATGCCGTCGCCGGCGGGCCAGCGCAAGGCCTCGATCCAACCGGTCGCCGGCAGGAAGCCCGCGTCCGGATCCTCGGCGTAGAGGCGGGCTTCGACCGCGTGACCGGTCGGCGTCACGTCGGCCTGGGTGAAACCCAGCGGCTCGCCGGCGGCGATCCGGATCTGGTCGGCGACGAGGTCGCGGCCTGTCACGGCCTCCGTCACGGGGTGCTCGACCTGGAGCCGCGTGTTCATCTCGAGGAAGAAGATCTCGCCGCGATCGTCGAGAAGGAACTCGCATGTTCCGGCGCTCACATAGCCGACCGCCCGCCCGAGCGCGAGCGCGGCGTCGGTCAGCCGTCGGCGGGTCGGTTCATCGACCCCCGGCGACGGCGTCTCTTCGAGGATCTTCTGGTGTCGTCGCTGCATCGAGCAGTCGCGCTCGCCGAGGTGGACGCCCGCCCCGTGCGCGTCGAAGAGGAGCTGGATTTCGACGTGACGAGGTCCGGCGACGAACCGCTCAAGGATCAGGCGATCGTCGCCAAACGCCGAGTCGGCTTCCCGCCGTGCAGCGGCGAGCGCAGCTGGGAGCTCCGCGAGCGATCGAACGATCCGCATCCCCTTGCCGCCACCGCCTGCCGAAGGCTTCACGAGAAGCGGGACCCCGATCTCTCCAGCTGCCGCTTCCAACGAGGCGTCGTCCTGGTACGGGCCGTCGTAGCCGGGCACGGTCGGGATGCCGAGGTCGCGCGCGAGCCTGCGGGCGGCCGCCTTGTCGCCCATCGTCCGAATGGCCGCGGGGGGCGGCCCGACCCATGCAATGCCGGCGGCGAGGACGGCCTCGGCGAACGGCGCGCTCTCGGCGAGGAACCCGAAACCGGGGTGGAGCGCGTCCGCTCCGGCCAGCCCCACAGTCGCGATGACGTCCTCGACCGACAGCAGGTCGAGGGCGTTTGGCCCCTCAGTCGGAGGCACTACGGCCCGGATGCCGAGCCTTTCGGCCGTCCTCGTGATTCGCGCGGCGATTTCGCCGCGATTCGCGATGAAGAGCGTGCGGATGGATCGTTCCGCCGCCGCAAACGGCGCCGCGCGGCCGCTGAACGCGTCAATCGCGTCAGTCGCGACACGCCAGCGACCCCCAACGCGTCGTGCGGGCAATCGTCCGCTCGCGATCCAGCGCTGGACGCTCCGCGTCGTGGCTCCGATCCGGCGTCCGGCCTCGCTTGGACTCAGTTCCTCGGTCATTGGTGTCGCGATTGTCGCATACAGATCGTCCGAAACCGAACGTCGCGCCAAGTCATTCCCGTCCCGCGCGTTACTCCGGAATCGGAGTCCGATCTCGGAGTGATGGCGGTGCGAGGAGTGAGTTCTAGCGGCGTGCGATTTCGGATGATCCCTCAATGCGCCACCGCGCTACTCGGCGTCGTCGGGCTGCCAGCCTGGTTTGCGCTTCTCGGTGAAGGCGCGGAAGCCCTCCTGGGACTCTTCGCTGACGCGCTGGCGGGCGATGACCCTGGCCGTATGCCATTTCGACGACCCGTGGCCGAGGCCGCGCACCTCGCGGACGATCGCCTTCGCGGCCCGCGCCGCCGTCGGCCCGGCCGCGAGCACGTCGGCGATCGCCGCGTCCACTGCCGCGTCTAGCGCGGCTTCCCCTTCGACGACTTCATGGACCAGCCCGATCCGCTGCGCCCGCACCGCGTCAAAGCGTCGTCCGCCCGGGAAGAGCGCCCGCGCATGCGTCTCGCCGATCTTGGCGATGACGAACGGCGCGATGACCGCCGGCAGGATCCCGAGCCGCGTCTCGGTGAACCCGAAGCGCGCGCCGGCCTCGGCCACGACGAAATCGGCGACGGCGCAGAGTCCCATCCCACCGCCGAGCGCCGCCCCATGGACCCGGGCGATCACCGGCACCGGGCAGGTGTCGATCGCCTCGAACATGTCGGCCATCGCCATCGCGTCCTGCTCGTTGCCCTCGACATCGAGCACCGTCGCCGCCCGCATCCAGGCGATGTCGGCGCCGGCGCTGAACGACGGTCCATCGCCGGCCAGGACAACGGCTCGCAGCTCCGTCGGTGCCTCGCGTGCCAGAGCGACGAACGTCGACCGCAGCTCTGCGATCACCGACGCGTTGAACGCGTTATGGACGTCCGGGCGGGTCAGCGTCACGCGGGCGACGACGCCCGCGGGGCCGGCTCGTTCGAGCCTGAGGAGATCGCTCACCGGGGCATCGTAGCCCCGCCGTCGGTCGAAAAAACGCCGTCAGCTCGCCGCCGCAGCGGCCGCACCCGCCGGAGCCGCCGCCAGGACGACGACCGAATCGCCGAGGCGGATGCGGCCCGGCTGTTCGACTTCGCCGTAGACCCCGAAGTCGATGTCGCGGTCATCGGTCAGGCCGCGGTAGGCGATGATCGTCCGGAGCGTGTCAAGGTCCCGCTCGCCCGTATCAGGATCCTGGGTCGTGATTGCACAGCGCGGCACCGGGGCAGAGATCAGGAGCACCGCCCCACCGAGCCCGATCCGTCCGCCGACCCAAGTGTCCTCCTCGTGTGCCGCGCCGCCCTCGAGCTCGATGAGCATTCGAAAGCGCCGGCCGTCGACGGCACCAGCGCCGAGATGGTGGCCCAGGAGCTCGAGCGAGCCATCGGTGATCAGCGTTGCCGGGTGGCCCTTGCGGGTCCCACCGACTCGATCGCAGCGGATGAGCCGGATCTCTCGGCCGCAGTACTCGGACAGAGCGGCGGCCCAGGGCCCCTCGACGAGATGCCCAGTCACGGTTCGCTTGTGGACGACGGTCTCGGTTGCGGATCCGAGCTCGACGGCCTCGTCGATGACCGTCCCATCCGGAAACGACAGGCGCAGCTGGGTGGCCGCCGGGTCGGTATGTGCAGCGATCCGCACGAGGGACGGAACGGTGAGCCGATCCACCAGGCGATCCGCGGCGTCGATCATGTAGAAGCGCCGGTCCTCGGCGACGCCGACGTCGGTGAGATCGATCTCCGTCGGATGCACCAGCCCGAGACTTCGAACTGGCGCGATCGAGAAGCGAGCAACCGTCGGCATGCCGAGATGCTAGCGGACGACGATGTCCCGCACCTGCAGGAGCGACGGACTGTCGAGGTCCGTCACCTCGAAGACGAGAAAGATCGTGACCGGCTCCGGGCCATCGAAGCGGTCACGGTAGATGCTTCCGACGAAAGGACGACCGGCGATATCCGATCGAACGTCGAGGAGCGCCCCTCCGTCGATCCAGAACGAGTCCGGCTGGTCGTCCACGAGGCGAATCGATCGTTCCGACAGGTAGCCGTCGGGGAGCGTGGTCGTACCGATCCGGATTTCGTAGGGCCCCTCGTGATCCAGAGTAACATCGAGCGACGCGAGGCTGAACGGCGTGGCAGCGGCCATCGCCGCGCTGTCAGGCGGCGGTCGAAGCGTCGCGCAGCCGGCCGGCGGCTCCCCAGCGCATGGAACATCGTGGTCGACGCCGGCTGCGATCGAGATCCTCGCGTCCTCGTTGCAGACGGGGCTCATTTCGACCCCGACGCATCGCACGTCCTGATCGACATGACTGCCGTCGGCGAGCTCGAAGCGAACCAGAGCAACCGTGCCACCGCCAACGCCAAGGCTCACATCCTGTTCGAACGGGAGCAGGAAGATCGACTGCACGCCGTCCGGATCGACCTTCGCCCGCTTCAGCGCCCGGTCGACAATCGCCTCGCAGCGCCGCGCCGAATAGTCCCATTGCGCGCAGGCGCCAGGGTACGGGCCGCCGGTGGGCCCGCCGACCGATCCGATCAGATCGCAGCCGGCACCGAGTACGGCCAAGATCATGGCGAGGAGGGCCGGGCGAAAGGCACGAGGAGACCTGGACACCCGGCCAGTGTGTCGCCCGTTGTCCGCGTCGACCAGCGATGAGAACCCCGAATGCTCGCGGTGCCGGCTCTCAGGCGATCGGGCCCTCGGCGGAGGCCGGAGACTCGGCCCCGGAAGCGGCGGCTGCAGCGTCCGGGCTGGTCGGGAGCGGGTCGGTCGGGCTCGGGACGGGCGAGGCGTTGCGGATTTCCTGGAGCTTGCCCATCGCGAACAGGACGCCACCGATCACCATCGCGCTCAGCCCGACAGGCTGCTGCATGCCGCCCAGCCACGACAGGATGAGCAGCTGGTAGTCGAACATAGGCAGGAAGAAGGCGAGGGCCCCAAGAACGAGCAGGAACCCGCCGGTGCTGCTGAGCTGGTTTTCCTTCTTCATCGTTCGTCTCCCCTCATGGCGGCGACGAACGCGCCGCGCCGGGCCAGCATAGTCACGCGAATCCCGTGCGAGAGGCTCAGTTGAGATCTCCGGTGCCCGCGATCACCACAGGCGGCGGTTACCTGACGATGACGTCCGCGATCCTGATCGTGGAGTCCGGGCTGGTTTCGACGACGTCGAAGACGAGGAAGACCCGCACCTCCTCGGGACCGTCGATCGCGCCACGCGAGTAGATGTTGTCGAACGCCGGACGACCGGGCTCGCTCGAGCGGAGCTCCATCCGGACGACCCCTGGGTCGATAAGGAAGCCGATCTGCGATTCGTCCACGATCCTGAACGTCGCCTCTGTGAGGATGCCAGCGCGGGATGGCGGAGGCAGCGGTGTCGCGCAGCCGGCCGGCGCCTCGCCAGAACACGGGACGTCCCAAAAGCCGGCGTTGTGCAGGTCCATCGCCTCGAGCCCGGGCGACTCGGAACAAACGAGTGTCGGCGGCCCAACGCCGCAGAAGATGTCGGTTCGAACCTTCACCCCGCCACTGCTCTCGAAGCGGACGCCGGCGACGAAGCTCATGGTCCGCGTGCAGACGCCGAGGTCGGCGGACAACGGGTCACCACCGCAGCCTGGATCTGGCATGAGGACCGTCCCAACCGACGTCGATCGGTCGAACCCGAGGTTCGAGGCGGCGGCATTGACAACCGCCTCGCAGCGGCGTGGCGACAGCCCGAAAGCGGCGCAGCCATCCGGGTATGAAAATGCGCCGTACGACCCTGGCGGGATATCGAGCCAGATTTGCCACTGCCCGCCGGCGGGAGCGACAACCAGGTTTCGCGTGCCTTCGGCCGTCCCGTCCACGCCCGGGCGATGCACGGATATGACATAGGTGCGGGCTGGATCGGCGGCAGTAGCGAGGTCCGCGGCTCGATCGCCGAGGACGGCCGGATCGAGCCTCGAGGGGTCACGGCTTGGGCTGCCAATCTCGGCCATCGCGCCCAGCATCGCGATCTCGCGCGCCTCGGCGTCCACGAAGGTCGCGTATCCGCCGATGGTCGACTTGCTCCAGCTTGAGAGCAGGTTCCAGGAGGGTTCGAGATGCCCGGTGCTCAGTCCATCCTCATATTTCCGGACGATCTCCAGGGCTGTTGCGGCGTCGGCGGACAGGGTCGGGGAGGGCGTGGCCGCTGCGGGACTGGCGTCTCCGGACACGACGTGGACTTCGTTTTCGACGGTCAGTTGATGACGTTCGCCGCCGCAGTCCCCGATGAAGACGTCGAGGTAGGCGATGATCCGCCAGGTTCCCGCGGGCAGTCGCAGGACCGGATCCTCGTACCACGCGCGGTCGAAGCCTTGTCTCGGGTCGTCGGGCGAACCTGCCTTGGCGAACGGCAGCACCGCCGATTCGCCCTTCGCCAGCTCGGTCCTGAGACACGGCAGGTCCATCCCGCCGCCCATCAAGCGCTGACCGCCAAGCTCCTCGATCCGGAAGCCGATCGGATAGGCGGCATGCAATATCGTCTCGGTCGCGTGTGGCCCCAGATAGGTCATGCGTGCGACGGGTTCGATGGCGTCTTCCGGGCTGTATGTCGCCTGCGGAGTTGTGAGGTCGAGCCGGAAGCTCGCATCCTCCGCGCTCGCCACGACCGGCCCGGCCGGGGATATGGTCGTTGGCCGGCCTCGCATGGCCAGCCCGCCGACAACGACCACGAGCACGAGCGCGGCCGCGGCTCCGACCGCCAGCCTGGCCGCCGGCCGGGCGACCGCCCGCGACCGCGGCCGATAGGCCGTCGCCAGCGCCGCGCGCCGCGAGACGTCACGCCACTCCTCGACCGGATCCCGCCCGGCGCTCATCGTCCTTCACCAGCGAGCTTCGCCCGGCCCCGGCTGGCCGCCGCCCGGACCGCGCCTGGCGAGATCCCAAGCGCCGCCCCGATCTCATCGGCCGACCAGCCCTCGACCGCCGACAGCAGGATCGCCGTGCGTTCAGCCGGCGTGAGCAGGGCGAGCTCCGTCCGGAGGTCGACGAACCGCTCGATCGTCGCGGCGTCGAGCCCCGCCGGCCCCGGTGACGGAGACCCGAGCCGGAGCGCACGGGCCAGGCGTCGAAAGCGGTCCAGCGCGACCCGCCGAGCGGTGACCAGCAGCCAGCCCAGGACGGGCTCGCTCCAGTCGATCGACGACCGCTGGCCCCATAGCCGGACGAACGCCTCCTGGGCGACATCATCGGCCTCGGCCAGGTCGTTCGTCATGGCGAGCGCTAATCGGTACACGGGTGTCCACAACTCCTCGGCGGCGCGCTGGAACGCGGCGTCCGGTGACGGGTCGGGTGCGGTCATCTACCCGGTACACGTACGAGAGCGCCGAAAAGCACGAACCCCGGAAGAATCACATTCGGAAGACGCCGAACCGGGTCTCCGGAATCGGCGCGTGGAGGGCCGCCTCGATGCCGAGCGCGAGGACCTGGCGCGTCTCGAGGGGATCGATGACGCCGTCGTCCCACAGCCGCGCCGTCGCGAAGTAGGGGTTGCCCTCGCGCTCGTACGTCTCGAGGATCGGCGCCTCGAAGGCGTCGCGGGCGGCGTCGTCGGCCAGGTCGCCGCTGACAGTCGACAGGACGCGGGCCGCCTGCTGGCCACCCATGACGCTGATCCGGGCGTTCGGCCAGGTCCACAGAAACCGCGGCTGGTAGGCGCGACCGGCCATCGCGTAGTTCCCGGCGCCGAAGCTGCCGCCGATGATCATGGTGAACTTGGGGACCTCGGCGCAGGCGACCGCGGTCACCATCTTCGCGCCGTCCTTGGCGATGCCGCCGGCCTCGTATTCGCGACCGACCATGAACCCAGTGATGTTCTGGAGAAAAACGAGCGGGATCTTCCGCTGGGCCGCGAGCTCGATGAAATGAGCGCCCTTGAGCGCCGACGCGCTGAACAGTATTCCGTCGTTGGCGATGATCCCGACGGGATAGCCCTCGATATGGCCGAACCCGGTGACGAGCGTCTCGCCGTAGCGCGGCTTGAAGTCGTGGAAGCGGCTGCCGTCGACGAGCCTGGCGATGATCTCGCGGACCTCGACAGGACGGCGCGGGTCGGCCGAGACGGCGGCGTAGAGTCCCGACGGATCGACGGCCGGCGGCTCCGGCGTGGCGCGCTCCCACGGCGGCTGAGGCGGGCGCCGGTTGAGATTGCGGACGATCGACCGGCCGAGCGCGAGAGCGTGCTCATCGTCGAGCGCGAGGTGGTCCGCGACGCCCGAGATCGCGGTGTGGACGTCCCCGCCGCCGAGGTCCTCTGCGCTCACCTCCTCGCCGGTCGCCGCCTTCACGAGCGGAGGGCCCCCAAGGAAGATCGTCCCGGTGCCCTTGACGATGACGGTTTCGTCGCTCATCGCCGGGACATACGCTCCGCCGGCCGTGGAGCTGCCCATCACTAGCGCGACCTGGGGGATCCCGGCCGCCGACATCCGGGCCTGGTTGTAGAAGATCCGGCCGAAATGGTCGCGGTCGGGGAAGACATCGGCCTGAAGGGGAAGAAAGGCGCCGCCGCTGTCGACGAGATAGACGCACGGCAGCCGATTCTCCAGGGCGATCTCCTGGGCGCGCAGATGCTTCTTGACGGTCAGCGGGTAGTAGGTCCCGCCCTTGACCGTCGCATCGTTGGCGACGATCACGACCCGCGTCCCCTCGATGCTACCGATTCCGGTGACGATCCCTGCAGACGGCGCCTCGTCGTCGTAGAGGCCGTTGGCCGCGAGCGGGCTGAGCTCAAGGAACGCCGAGCCGGGATCGACCAGTCGATCGATCCGTTCCCGGACCGGCAGCTTGCCCCGCTCGCGATGCCGAGCGATGGAGCGGTCGTCGCCGCCGGCACCACGACCGGCCACGGCTGCTTGGCGCTCCCGCAGCTCGGCGACGAGTTTGGCCATCGCCTCATGGTTGGCGCGGGCCTCGTCGCTGTCGGGATCGAGCCGGCTGCGCAGGACGGGCATGGTCCCGATCATAGGTCGGAACCGGTGGCGGGGAGCGCGCGTCGTCGCCCGATGCCGATGCCTCCCCGCCGTCGCGCCTCGCCAATCGGGATTGCCCTGGCCGTTTCCATTCTGGCCGCGTGTGCGGCTCAGGCATCTCCTGCGGTTGTCAGCCCCACGCCGAGCTCGCCACCTGCCGGACCCCTCGTCACCGTCGAGACGCGTGGCGGCGAGTGCCCCGACGGCGCCTGCGGTTCGACGATCGTCATCGAAGCCGACGGCCGCGTCCACGCGACCGCTCCCACAGCCGCCGAACTCGGGTCGTTGCCCGGGGTCACGCTCGAAGGGCTGGCAACGGAGTTCTCCAACACCGACTTCGGCGCTCTCAAGAGCCGCCCGTTCACCGGGACCTGCCCAGTTGCATTCGACGGGCAGGAAACGGTCTACACGTTCGTGACGGCGTCAGGAGCGGAGCGGATCGCTTCATGCGAGGTGGAGGTGGATCCGTCGGAACCGGTATTCATCGCGGTCGAGGCTGCGCTCGCGGCCGTCGACCGCTGACCGAGCGTTCGCGAGTCAGCCGCGTCGACTCGCCCGGGCCCACGCGACGACCGTCAACAGGACGCCGACGGCGAGCAAGATCCCGGCAACGGCGAGCCATGAACCGATGTCGGGCTCGCCGCACTCCTGGCCCGGAGCGGCGTCGAATGCCTGGCACTCGAGGTGCGAGCGGACGAGGATCACCAGCCACGCCGCCCCGAATCCGAGGAACAGCCCGCCGACCGCAGGCAGTCGAGGACTAGCCCGGATCAGGCCAAGGAGGAAGGCCACGGCGAGGAGCCAGCCGAGCGTCGGAAAGATGAGTGAAAGGACGCCGGACGCGACCCCGACCACAACGCCGGCGATCCAGTTTCCGCGGTGCCTCATGGGTTCAACCGTTCGTCATCGTCTACGCCGATGCCACGTCGGATGAGGCTGCGAACAAGCAGCGCCCAGACCACGGCGCACGGGATCGTGACGCCGAGGCTCAGCAGCCCGACGACGATGAGTCCGAGAAACCAGGTGACAAGCGATGCGAACGGGACGAAGGCCGTAGCGGATATCGGATCGGCGCCCTGCGACGCATAGCCGCCACCCGAATTCACCATGGCGGGGACAACTGCGAGTGCGTCGGCCAGCCCGATCGTCAGGGTCGCCATAGCGATCGTCGGCCGCACCGGCCAGCCGTCGCTTCGGACACTCGGCCCGAAGAACCAGCCAATCACTATGGCTGAGGGAATCCCGAGTGCAAGGAACCAGCCGCCATTCAAGCCCGCTGCGATCAGGGTTACCGCGATTGCGACGACTGCCGCGGCCCCGCCGCCCAGGACCAGCCTGGCGTGCACGACGCGGACCTTGGCCGTGGAATCGCCGATAGGATCGCGAGCCACAGTCGCCCACGATATCGTTCCGGCGTTCATCAGCTGAGGACGTCGCGGAGCGCCGACTCGACCGTTGGGTAACGGAACTGGTAGCCGGCCGCGAGTGCCTTCGCCGGTACCGCGACGCGGCCGTGAAGCACGATGTCCGCCTGTCCCCAGAGAACGATGCGGAGAACGAAGGCCGGCACTGGGAGGATCGCCGGTCGGTGCATTTCGCGGCCGATTGCCCGTGCAAGTTCGCGCTGATTGGGCACCTGCGGGGCCACCATGTTGAGCGGACCGGCGATCGACTCGGCGCGGATCGCGAGGTCGTAGAGCCCGACCGCGTCGTCCACGTGGATCCACGTGAACCGCTGCCGGCCGGACCCGAGTGGCCCGCCGACGAAGAGACGGAAGGGCAGGAGGACCAGCCGCCAGGCGAGCGCCTCCGGAGCGACGATGAGTGCAGTCCGGGCCATGATGACGCGAACGCCGAGGGCCTCGGCAGCCTTGGCCGTGGCTTCCCAGGCGACGACGACCCCCGCAAGGAACGACGTGCCGGGCGCCGACTCCTCCGACATCTCGCCGTCCGGACGGTCGCCGTAGACATCAATGCCGGAGGCGTTGACCAGCACCTTGGGGCGGTCCGCGGGAGGCAGGCGGCGCATCGCCTCGACGAGGGCTCCAGTCGCGTCGAGCCGGCTCTGCAGGATCGCCCTCTTGTGGCTCGGCGTCCACGGTCGGCCGCCGATCGGGGTGCCCGCCAAGTTCACGACGGCATCTGCCCGGCGGAGAACTGCCACGAGGGCGTCGTCAACGCTCGGCGGGTCCCATCGTGACGGGCCCGCTCCGGTGGGGAGCGTGCCCGCGGTCCGGTCGGAGTTGCGCGTCAACACGGTTACGTCGTGGCCGGCCTCCAGCCACCTCGTAGCGAGGCGGCGCCCCAGGAAGCCCGACCCGCCGGCGACGACGATGCGCATCAGATCGTCCTGCGTATGGTTGTGGTCGTCATCGGAGAGGTTCCACCGTGCTACTCTTTGATAGCAAGTTATGACGCAAGAACACGCTACTGTCAATGGGCACGTTTCCGGCCCTGGTGACGGCAACGCCGGCATCGGGCCGTCACCGGCCGAATCGCTCCGCCTCCGGTTCGCCGAGGCCTGGGGCGAGATGAGCGCGGCATGGGGCGTTGCGCCTGCGATCGGGCGCGTCCATGCCTATCTCATGGTCCGCGACGCGCCGCTCACGGAGCGCGAGGTCCGCGAGGCGCTCGGCCTGTCCCACCGCGCGGCCAGCCTTGCCCTCGCCGATGCGGAGGCCTGGGGCATCGTCAAACGGGTCGCGGAGACGCGCCGGGTGGGCCGGCGCGGTCCTGCGGGGATTGCCTACGTCGCGGTAGGCGATCACTGGGAGTGGTTCACGAGCGTCATCGCCGGCCGGAAGCTCCGCGAAGGCGACCCGATCGTCAAGATCATCGAAGAGACCACGAGGTCGGCGGCCAGGGCCGCGGCCGAGGACCCGGAGGACGCAGACCTCGCGAGGCTGCGCGACTGGCTGACGGTCTTTGCCGACTTCGTCCGCCTCTTCGATCGGGCCGTCGGGTTGATCCCCAAGCTCGAGCCACGCGAGCTCGAACGCGGGATGCGATTGCTCGGGGAGATCTCCGACGATACGGTCCTGCGGCTCGTTCACCTGCTCGGCGGGCTGCCCGACGACGACGTCCTGGAGCTGATCGAGGCGCTCAGCAGGCTCTCGCCGACTGCCGCCCGAAGGGCGACGAAGCTGATGTCGGGGGTCGTCCGGACGGTTGCCCGGTAACACGAGGGGCAGCAAATGGCCCCGGAGCGGATGCCCCGGGGCCGTGATCCGATCTTACTGACGGATGTCAGCCGTTCGAGTGGTCCCTCCAGGACACGGTCCCGATCTGGCCGTAGACCTCCTGGGCGCCGGCGCCCAGGTCGATCGTCCCCTCGGCGAACCGATAGATCGACTTGTACGAGGAGTGGCCGTTGTACTCGCCCGGCAGTTTGAAGCTGCCGCGTGAGCTCTCCCTCACCGTGCCGGAGGTCGCGGTCAGGTCGAGGCTGAAGGCCAGCGCCGGGAGTGCCTCATAGGTGTACTCGCCGGTGCACTCGTCGAACGTTTCGCGGCCGGCTTCGAGCGTGCCGCTGGCCGTTGCCGACCCGAAGTTCTTGCCGATCGCGAGCGTTGCCGGGCCATAGCCCCAGACGTTCGAGCCGACGGTCCCGAAGGTGTCGTCATCGGGATCGTCCGGCGTATCGGCGCCGGTGCACTGGACCCACTCCGCACTGAACTCGCCGTACTCGGCGAACGAGTCGCCGCCCTGCTCCTGGCCCACGACGATGTAGCCGGAGCCCTTGGTGTCCGAGTCGTACGAGTCCCAGCTGGCCTGGGCGAGCGTCACCGAGCCACTGAAGTTGCCGACATTCGGGCCGGCCAGGGCCGAGGCTGCCAGTGTCAGGGCCATGATTCCCGCCATCGGGATTGCCATTAGCTTGCGCATCAAATCCCCTTCTGCGCGCCTGCCGCGCAATGCTCGGTGGCGGTTGCCGGGCTGAGCGGTCCGCCGTGTCCGATACCCAGATGACGTACGCCACGGGGCCGCGTTGCGGCCGGCGGGGTGTCGGGCACCCGACAGGCGCAGTTCGTCACGCGGTCACGAGTAGAAGCGTCCGCACGGGTTTGGTGAGACTCCGTGCGATAATCCGGGCGCGCGAGGCGGCCCGGCCCGCTCGAACGGACGAGGACTCCGGGGCAAGTACGGCCGGCGGACCGAGCGCACGAGTCCGGAGCCAAACATCACATGACCCTCGAAACGTCCAC